>Ga0302306_10001383_pt1 | contig 13226 bp, 7 predicted proteins | sample III_Palsa_E3_1_FD_198761 | JGI IMG/M metagenome (GOLD analysis project Ga0302306, IMG submission 198761) | Peat permafrost microbial communities from Stordalen Mire near Abisko, Sweden - III_Palsa_E3_1 | ecosystem: Environmental > Terrestrial > Soil > Palsa > Peat permafrost | place: Sweden...
ATTCAGATTTACTTAAAAAATGAAGTGTTTCCCCTTTTAGTTTTCTTGATGTTGCCTCAATAATCAGTTTGCCTGCTTTATTATCCGCCCGCATTAAAATGGTAGCTATACCGCCCTTGCCTGTACAGTGCCGGGCTAGTAGAGGAATAGATTTTTTTCAAAAAACTCTTGTTTTAATAAATATCTTCTTACCTTGTGGTCAAATTAACCATAAGTATTTTTATACGAATGGTTATTAGAACCGATTGTAAATCCCAATCCTAATAATAACTTAATTGTGCGATATGAAAAAACACATCATCAAATTGGCATGTCACTCCATCACCATCTTCTTGAACCGTAATTTTGGTTTACCGTTATTATTTGTAATGCTGTTAATTACATACAGCTGCAAAAAGAAGGAAACGCCTACCCCCACAGTGGTAACGCCAGCAGATACGACAACACTAAGATCAACTGCGTCCTTCCCGGTTGGCTCGGCTATGAACCCGGACCTGATAAAGGATAACACATTTTATTATAAAATTGCCAGTACGCAATATTCGAGCCTGACACCTGAAAATGTGATGAAGTTTGCGGCGACAGAACCGGCCCTTAACCAGTTTAGCTATTCCGACGGGGATTATTTAGTTTCATTTGCTGAACAGAACCACATGCGTGTGCATGCCCATAATTTAATATGGTATTCGGACCTCCCGAATTGGGTCGTTAATTTCCAGGGAGATTCATCGGCGTGGGAGGGAATCTTTAAAACACATATAGATAGTGTCGCCAGTCATTTTAAAGGTAAGGTTACTTCATGGGATGTTGTAAACGAAGCCATAAGGGACGATAACGGAACTTTGCGCAACCAGGATGTAAGTGCGGGAGACGGCAGTATATGGCGGCAGCATTTAGGCCCGGATTATATTGCACGCGCCTTTCAATATGCACATGCGGCCGATCCGAACGCATTGTTATTTTATAACGATTACGGCCAGGAATATGACGTGGTAAAACTCGATTCTATTATAGCTTTGGTTACCGGGTTAAAAGCGAGAGGGATACCCATCTCGGGAATCGGTATGGAAATGCACATCAATGTAAATGATAACAATACAGGTATAACAACAGCTTTGCAAAAGCTGGCAGCCACTGGTTTACTGATCCATATATCAGAGTTAGATATTTCGCTAAATCCAGGCAACAATCAGAGCCTTGTGTTGACGGACGCGCTTGAGCAGGCGCAATCTGCCGAATATCAATTTGTTGCTGAGACTTACCAGGCCTCTGTCCCGGCAGCGCAGCGATATGGAATTACAACCTGGGAGTTTAGCGATGCTGCAAGCTGGATACCGGGCTATTATAACCGCCCTGACTGGCCGTTGCCTTTTGACGTGAACTATAATAAAAAACCGGCTTTTTACGGATTGCTGACCGGACTACAGAAGTAACCGGTTTTCCCGCTCCAATTGGTATTTGCCGACAGCACTAAAAATGTTATTATTAAAAGAAAGTATCTCTTATAATTCAAAAGAAAACCCTTTTTCTTTAAAATTATCATACACTTTCTTATCGAACCTGAAGAGCTTTGCAGCGCGATGAGGCACGTTTTGCTGAATTTCGTTGCAAGGCACAAGCAGGTTCATTTTTGTTAATTTTCTTCTGAAATTAGATTTATCTAATTGTGTCCCTAAAATTGCCTCGTAAAGTTCAAGGAGTTCAAGTAAGGTGAATTTTTCAGGCAAAAGATTAAACCCGATTGGTTCATATTGTATTTTGTGCTTTAAAAAGTTAAAACATTTGTCCAGTATTTTGCGGTGGTCAAATGCCATTGCGGGTAATTTACGCACATCAAACCATTGTGCATCAGACACGGTAACACCGGCATGAAGTTCAATATCTTCCGTACTAACCAGTGCATAATAAGAAATCGTTATTACACGCCTGCTGGGGTAACGGTTTACTTCGCCAAACGTCTGGAATTGCTCTAAATAAATTTTTGTTACTGAGGTTTGCGCCTTGAGTATCCGGTATGCAGCGGCGTCAATATCCTCGTTATATTTAATCCAGCTTCCGGGCAAAGCCCATTCGCGTTTTACCAGCAGAGCATATAAAATCCCATGCTTAAATCCAAATACCACACAGTCAACCGAAATCGCATCAATTATTTCATCAGAAAAATCCATTTTATGCCTATAAGTAACAGATGTATTGAATGAGCTAAATAAAGTAAGAATTACGCGAAATGCATCTTTTTTTTAGAAGTTTTTTTTATTTGTATACCATCAATATTAATTTAATTACCTCATTTATAGCAATTTATGCGTATTTATTGGAAAATATTTGCATTTAATATAAATATCTAATTACCTTGTGGTCATATTAACCATAAGTCACGGTACCTACGGCTTAGAAGAAACCAATTATAAATATTAACGCTTAACTAAATTAATATATATGAGGAAAAAATAACACATTCAAAAAAAATATTTAAAACCAACTAATTGATATTCAATATATTAAAACTATTGAAATAGAGGGATAGTATGTCCCTGCAATTTTAATAGGGCCCAATTTAAACCAATTTAATTTAAGCTATATGAAAAAACTCATTATCAAATTGAGTTGTTCCCTGATTTTAATGCTTATCTCCGTAACAGCGCTTTTTGCCCAAACGGCTACCATATCTGGAAAAGTAACTGATAGTACAGGTGCTGTGTTGCCCGGCGTAAACGTTTCAATCAAGGGTTCAACAAACGGAACCACAACCAACACAAGTGGTTTCTATAAAATAGCAATCCCTGTATCTGTAGCTAATCCTGTTCTTTCTTTTTCCTACATAGGTTACATTACACAGGAGTTGCCAATCCAAAATACGACTAATTTCGACATTGTTTTAAGTAAAGTTAAATCATCACTATCGGAGGTTGTTGTTATCGGCTATGGAAGTCAATCCAAACGGGATATAACAACTGCCATAGGAACAGTAAGCGGCAAAACAATTGAATCGCTGCCCGTCTATACCTCAGAACAGGCATTACAGGGTACGGTTGCCGGGATAACTGTAACCCAAAATTCCGGCTCGCCCGGCTCGCCGTTAACCATAAGGGTCAGGGGTACGGGAACTGCCGGTGATGCTGATCCATTGTTTATAGTCGATGGTTTGCAAGTGCCGGATATTAACTATTTAAACCCGTCAGACATTGCCAGTATGTCGCTTCTGAAGGATGCTGCAGCTGCGGCTATATATGGCGCAAGGGCTGGGAATGGCGTAGTACTGGTGCAAACCAAAACAGGAAAAAGGAATGCAGATAAGCCGACAATCACCTTAAACGCTTATGAGGGCACGCAAAACCTTGGGCATGTGCCTGACCTCATGAACCGCGACCAATGGGTAGCCTATTATAATGCCTATGAAACTGCGCATGGGGGAACTACGATCACCAATACCCAATTGCAGCAATTACCAAATACCAATTGGTACGACGAAGTTTTCGAAAAGAATGTCCCCATGTATAACGGAAATCTTTCTGTTGCAAACGGGGGTAAAAATTATTCTTATTATATATCGGGGAGTGATTTTAACCAGGAGGGCTTAGTGGGCGGTAAAGAAGGAAAATCAAGCTATAACCGAAAAAATCTAAAGTTTAATTTTGAAACGGATATTTTTAAAAACCTCACTCTTAACGTGGGGGCTGATGTAGTTGGGGAAACTGACAACTACCTGGATGAAAACCAGGCCGGGACCGGAGTTGCCATATTGAACTATATTCCCGCGTTGCCTCCTGTTTATCCGGCTTATGATCCAAATCATCCGGGAGTTCCCTTCAATATGGGCGATATTTCTAAACCTATTACTGTGAACGGGGTTACTTTACCTGCCGTGGGCGCGGTAACCAATCCATTTTTTGCCTTAATGCTGAATAATAACCAGGCAGTTACAAATATTCACGTCTATAATATTTCAGGCACCTGGAAACCGATCGACAATCTGACGGTTACCAGCTCTTACGCATATTACGGCTATTATTCAGCAGCCGGTAGTTTTGTTCCGGCTTTGGATTTTCGGCCCTATCAGAATTTTTACAATACCTATGCCGATTATACCCAAACGATCACACAAAGCGCCTATTCGCAATGGGAAGGAAATGCAAAATATACGTTCACTAACCTGACAAATCAACATCTGGATTTATTAGCTGGGTTTTCGGTGTTGAATTCCAACGGAAATGCGACTTCGCAGTCGGGCTCCGACTTTTATGTAAACACATTGAAACAGGTGAACTTCGCCCTCATTGTAGATCCAACTCAAATAGTTAATGCAACGCCAAGCGCATTTGCAACCGGTTTATTATCCTACTATGGAAGGCTGAACTACAACTATAAGGAAAAATACCTGTTTTCGGCCACTATAAGAAGTGATGCTTCTTCCTTATTCGGGCCCACTAACCGAACCGGGATATTCCCGTCTGCTTCTGCCGGATGGATCGTTTCCGAGGAGCCATTCCTGAAGGAATCAAAAGTAATTGACCTTTTAAAAGTCAGGGCCAGTTGGGGCGTAAACGGTAATAATTTTATTAGTCCTTATCAATACAGTACAATCGTCAATCCACAATCAGGGCCAACGTTTGGCGGTCAAAACACTCCTGGTATAAGCATTCCTTATTTAGCCAATGCGGATGTGAAATGGGAAAAATCAACCCAAACCGACATTGGGGTAGATATGAACCTGTTAAATAACTCCCTGGGTGTTACCGTTGATTACTTTGACAAATTGAACTCGGGTGTGTTGATACCGGTTGGAACGCCTGCATACACAGGTTATGCTTCGGCGGCTGCCAATATCGGGAGTGTGAAAAATACTGGCGTCGAATTGTTGGTGCTTTACCGCCAAAACTATTCGAATGGTTTTGCATGGAATGTCTCTTTTAATATCGGGACTGATAAAAATGACGTAACAAGTTTAGGCCTTGATGGCCAGCCTATATCAGGCGGCAATATAGGTTATATTTTCAATGACCCAATTACAAGGACAGCAGTCGGCCACCCGATAGCCAGTTTTTATGGATATGAACTCGGTCATATCGATGCAAATGGGAATTTTGTTTTCAAAGACCTGAATGGCGACGGTAAGATTGATGCCAATGATGAAACGTACCTCGGAAGCCCTTTTCCCAATTTTACTTATGGCGCCACATTGGGCGCATCCTATAAAGGTTTTGATGTAAGTACATTCCTTTATGGCTCCCAGGGGAACAAAATATACAATGCCACAGTGCGGCTTGATGCCAGCTTTACCAACAGGCCGGTATCTTATGGCGAGGCAGGGGCACCCGCGAACCTGTTAGGCTCAGGTGCTACAGGGACTAACCAAACGGAAGTATCAAGTTATTATGTTCAAAATGGATCGTTCGCCAAGTTAAAAACAATTACTTTGGGTTATACTTTTCAAAAGTCTGTCCTCCGTGCGACAAAACTTTCCAACATAAGAGTATATCTAACCGGGCAAAACCTTTTTGTGTTTACTAAATATACTGGTGTAGACCCGGAAATTGGCCAAAGTTCTTCGGATAATCCGCTTGATGTGGGAATAGACCGGGGTTTTAATCCGCAGCCGAAAATTATTTTACTAGGTCTTCAAGCTAAATTTTAATATTATGAAAAATCATATAAGAAAAATAATCATCAGCGTGACGATTGGAAGTTTGCTGATATTTTTAAGTACTTCATGTAATAAAGATGCGCTTTTAGATAAAACGCCCATAACCTCTTTAGACAATACGAAGGCCTTGGTGACAGAAGCAGATTATATTGCGCTTACCAGCTCTGCCTACGAGCCTTTTCAATGGCAGGTAGGCCCCTACACTGTTTTTCCGGTGATGTTCCAGGATATCAGGGCGGATAATTGTGTATCACAGTGGGCCTCTTATTGGGTTCCGGGGGGCGTTTATGATCAGTTCCCCATACCTGCAAATGACCCGAGCGTTTTGGGTTATTGGCAAAAATGGTACACAGTAATCTCACGTGCGAACACCGCGATAAATTTTGTTAAAAGCTTTACCGGGTTTACCACAGCCGGCTTACAGCAAAGACTAATCGGAGAGGCTGAATTTGTAAGGGCTTTTGCTTATTTTGAACTGGTCAGGAATTGGGGCGCCGTACCATTGATCACGAAATATATCGGCAGCACCACCGACCAGATCATCTATCCGAGATCATCAGTAGCTGCGGTATATGTCCAAATACAAAGCGACGCAACTGCCGCCGCTGCGGTTTTGCCGTTAAGTTATTCGGGAAATGATTTAGGGCGTGCTACCCAGGGTGCAGCGAATACTTTGCTGGCTAAAGTAAACCTCTACCTTAAAAATTATACCGCCACAGTAAATTACTGCCAGAAAGTAATCAACTCAAGTGTTTATTCTTTGGAAGCAAATTTCGCCGACAACTGGAGTTTAACTAATGAATATGGCAAAGAATCTATTTATGAAATAGGATACCAATCCGGTCTGACTACAGACGGCTATAACAATAAAGGTTCATATTCTTACGAGTTTTTTGGATTTTTAGGCGCCCCCAGTTGTTTTGGCAATTTTGTTCCGCGGCAAGGGTTGATAGATATGTATGATAGTACTGACACAAGAAAAAATGCGACTTTCATACTGCCTACAACTTACTTGCCCGATTTAAATGAATACGCCTCGGTGGAGACCAACCTGTACCAGTATTTTTGGACCGTTCCTGCTGCGCTACAATCACAAGCAAGCACACGTAAATATTATATCCCGGTACAAACCGCAGAAGCCTTACCTACCATTGGAAGCAGCCCGTTAAACGAAAAAGTATACCGCTATGCAGATGTTTTATTGATGCTTGCGGAAGCTTCCGTAATGGGTGGTGGCGGAGACGGGCAAAGTGCTTTAGATCAAATCCGTACCCGGGCCGGCCTTGCTTCAATACCCCTTACATTACAAAATGTTAAGGATGAACGCAGAAAGGAGCTTGCTACAGAGGGTTGGGACAGGTTTAGTGATCTCGTCCGTTGGGGAGATGCCCCGACTACGCTTTCATTCAAAGGTTTCAAGCAAGGCAGGGACGAACTGTTACCTATTCCTCAATCAGAAATTGACCTGGTAGGTTCAGCAGATTTGCCTCAAAATCCTGGTTATTAATATAAAGTTTCGATTTGAAAAGAAGGGCGAAGTGAAAGATCATGAGCCCTTCTTTTAATTATTTATTCTATGTATCTATTTGTCCGCTCAATTACCTCGAATATTAGTTTTTCAATATCTTATTTGCAGGTAAATTTAGTAACGCGTTTTAATGCCATTGCCAGGTTAATCAAATTTCAACATTACTATTCAATCCACTTATGAAAATCAAGAATATTTATACCATAGGGATCGCATTTACAGCTGCGATAGGTGGTTTTTTATTGGGATTTGACGGCTCTGTAATTTCCGGGGCTGCACCATTTTACAAGGCATTCTTTCATTTAAATAATGGTTCGTTCCTTTTCGGGTTTTCTGTTTCATGTATCATCTGGGGATCAATATTTGGGAATTTATTAGCAGGGGAATTAAGCGACAAGTTCGGAAGAAAGCCTGTATTGATTTTATCTGCTTTACTGTTTTTAATCAGTTCATTATTTACCGCGTTAGCCGGAGATATAACTGTCTTCATTATCGGAAGGATAATGGCTGGCTTTGCAGTTGGGATCGCAATTTTGCTGGCCCCTGTCTATATTGCCGAAATCGCCCCACCCCGGCAACGGGGATGGCTTGTTTCTTTTAACCAGTTACTCATTGTTATTGGGTTATCAGCAGCCTACTTTTCCAATTATTTTATTTTGAAAGCCGTTCACGATCCATTACTTAACTGGAGATGGATGCTTGGCGTAGAAGCCTTCCCATCAATATTATATTTTCTTTTCCTTTTTCTCATTCCTGAAAGCCCGAGATGGCTGATAATGAAAAAAAAGGATAGAAAAGCAATACTTATATTGAGCCATATTGGTGGAAAGGGTCATGCGATAAAGGAGTATGAAGAAATAAAGAATTCATTTACTCATAATACCAATACGAGTATAATTGCCCAGGCAAAAGAATTCTTCTCCCCCAACATGAGGCTTATACTCATCATCGGATTTGGGCTCGCCGTTTTTCAACAATTCTCAGGTATAAATGCCATCCTGTATTACGCGCCTATGATTTTTGAATCCGCAGGCGGCGGAAGAGATACGGCATTTGTGCAGGCGGTTGTTTTAGGGCTCGTCTTCCTGGTAACGACCATAGGAGCCATGTTTTTTATTGATAAGTTGGGCAGAAAGCCATTGCTTTTCAGTGGCGTCAGTATTATGGCTGTTTCGTTGCTGATAACCGGAGCTGCATTTAAAAGTGCTGTTTATAAAATTGATAATAATAAAGTTACCCAAATTGCCAATGAGGTCTTGAAAGATCAAATTTTTATTAATGCTAAAAAAACACACCCTCAATTATTGTCCTTCACAAAAATTGATCTTACCGATAAATATGCAAAGATTTATTCAGAGAACGCTCTGCCTGTATTGTTTCCCTGTTCGGATTTGCCGTCAGAAATACAAAATAAAGCACAATTTATTCGGGAAATGGATTCGATACAAGGGAAAAAATTTAACGACGAATTGACTTTTCTCGCTTCGGTCAACAAATTTTTAAAACTCGATAATAACAAAGATGCCTATATTCAATTACTTATAAAGGAAAGCATTAGCATAAACTCAACACTTGTTTTAATAGGCATTCTGGGGTTTATCGCAGGCTTTTCTATTTCTTTAGGCCCGGTAATGTGGGCAATTTTTTCGGAGATATTTCCAAATCATTTGCGTGGGTTTGCCATTTCAGCCGTTGGAGTTGCAAACTCCGTATCGAGTTTTATTGTGGCCACCTTTTTTCCAATACAACTCGCAAAACTTGGGAGTAGCAATACCTATTTTATCTATGCGGGGCTTATGCTCTGCTGTTTATGGTTCGTATGGAAATATGTAATTGAAACAAAGGGGAAATCATTGGAAGAAATTGAAAAAGAACTAACTACCTAAAATGAACTTTATTGAAAATCCTATAATAAGGGGATTTAACCCCGATCCGTCTATAATACGTGTTGAAGATGATTATTATATTGCGACGTCTACTTTCGAATGGTTTCCCGGAATTCAAATTCATCATTCAAAAGACTTAATAAACTGGCATTTAATTAAAAGGCCTTTAAACCGTGTTTCTCAGTTGGACCTGCGAGGCGTACCAGATTCCTGCGGCGTATGGGCGCCCTGTCTCTCCTACGATAATGGGATATTCTATCTTGTCTATTCAAATGTAAAATCATTTTCAGGCGCATGGAAAGATACTCACAACTACCTGATTACCGCTACTGATATTAATGGAGAATGGTCTGACCCTATATTCTTAAATTCACGCGGTTTCGATGGAAGCCTGTTTCATAATGATGATGGAAAAAAATGGTATGTAAGCATGCTGCTTGATCACAGGAAAGGAAAGACCTTTGGAGGGATAATATTACAAGAGTTTGACCCCAAAACAGGAAAATTGATCGGCCCGGAACATAATATTTTCAAAGGCTCGTCTTTAGGTCTTACGGAGGGCCCTCATTTATATAAAAAGGACGGATACTATTATTTATTGACCGCCGAAGGCGGCACAGAATATGGGCATGCAGCTACAATGGCACGTTCAGGGAATATAAAAGGCCCTTATGAAATTAGTCCCAATCATCCCTTCATTACGTCTCGCGATCATAAAAATTACTATTTGCAAAAGAGCGGCCATGCCGATTTAGTAGAAACAAAGACCGGCGATTGGCTTGCCGTGTTTTTATGTGCAAGGCCGCTAACGCCAAATGGTTTATGCATTTTAGGGCGGGAAACAGCCATTGAAACAGTCAATTGGTCTGAAAATGATTGGCCGAAATTACGCAGTGGTACCAGTCTGCCACGGATCAAAGTGCCTATTAATGGAAATTCCTCAAATGGTATTTGCCAGGTTAGCAGCAGGGACGATTTTGATAACGAGGAGGTTGATATTCAATTTCAATCTTTACGTATCCCGATAACGGAAGATTGGGCTTCGTTAAAGGCCACGCCTGGTTTTCTTTGTTTATATGGCAGAGAATCTCTCAGCTCTATTCATGAACAAAGCTTTCTTGCACGAAGAATTCAAAGCTTGAAAATGGAAGCGTCTACTTGTCTTGAGTTTTCGCCAAAGTCTTTTCAGCAAATGGCCGGCATAGTATGTTATTACAATACTACGCATTTTCATTATCTGCATTTAACTGTTAATGAAAATATGCAAAGGTGCCTGCAAATAATTACTTACGACTATTTAGAACGGATCGAGGCATTGGTTACCCCGGTTATATTAAAGGATACCAATGTCGTGTTTTTAAAGGCATCGTTAGACGGAGTGGATCTGCAATTTTATTTTTCCGACACCGAAGATGAATGGGTTGAAATCGGACCTGTATTAAACGCGGGAATATTATCGGATGATTATGTAAGAGATGGTGGGGGGCGTTATAGCCCGGCATTTACCGGGGCATTTGTAGGTGTTTGCTGCCAGGATTTATCCGGCAACCAAACACCCGCATATTTCGACTGGTTTAGTTACCAGGAGTATGATTATAGTTTTTCAAAACTAATAAAGAAAGAATTGGCATGAAAAAAATGAAATACTTGGCAGCTGCACTTTTATTAGGCTCATTTTGTTTGTTATCGTTTATCAGCATAAATGATCATAGACCTGTCCTTTCAGATTTCCATAAACCCGGAAAATTTGAGCCTGCCGATGGAAAAGTGATACTTTTCGTCGGGCAGGAACTTGAGGCTATTGGCGGGACCGAGAAATACAATGATGGTTATTTTGATCACTTTCCCGCAGCCGGAGGTGTAACCGAATACACTAACTTTCAACCTGGAATAATTTCATGCGGGTTTACAATTAAGGGATTGGATGGATTGACAAGTTTGGCCGATTGGGGCGATGGCCCTGAAAATATGTCCGTTACCATTAATAACCCGCATTTTAAAAACTCATGCCTGGCGATAGGTTTAGATATCAGCCAGGGGAATGATAGCATAACAGCAATGGGCGGGCATGACGTTCTGATTTATAAACTCGGCAAATGGATCAAAAATCTCGGCCGGAGACCGGTATTTCTCCGGATAGGATACGAATTCAATGGCTTTGAATGGAACCATTATAAAAAGCAATTTTATATAGCGGCATGGAAGAGAATAAAAAATAAGCTGGATTCAATGGGGGTAAATAATGTAGCATACGTATGGCAATCAAAAGGTGAATACGCGACCCGTAAGGAGTTGGATGATTTTTATCCGGGCGACGACTATGTGGATTGGGTTGCATTTTCATTTTTCGGACCAGAACAAGAGCATCACCCTATGATACAATTTGCGAGGGACCATAAAAAGCCATTGTTTATTTCAGAGTCAAGCCCTGTTTTTACTGATGCGAATGGTGTGTCCATTCCCTTGGATCTAAGCGAGCAGGCAGACGTTGAAAAAGCCTGGAAAGAATGGTTCATACCCTATTTCCGTACCATTAATAACAATCCTGACGTTGTAAAAGCAATAAGCTATATTAACAGCCCCTGGAAAACAAGGCCTCTTTGGAAAAATACTGCCTATTTCAAAAATATTGACGACAGGATAACCAGGAATGACTCTTTGAAAGTTTGGTGGCTTCGGGAAACTTCAAAAGCCAAGTATTTGAAAGCCTCTGATACCTTGTTTAACTATCTCTGGCACAAAAAATCTTAGGTTTTTCAAACAGGATATTGAATTCTAACTCTAAAAGATGCCTTAATGGCGACGCTAGTAGATCGTAAGTGGAAATCAAACCTTGAAAATGGGGCTTAAACCATCAATGGTTCATAAAAATAGACCAAATATAGAAACTATATAAAATCTAAAAGATAAAAGTCGAACCACCTTTTACTGCATGCTAACAGTTTGCTTATGAGATTCTTATAGGTATAAAAAAAGGAAACAACCAAAAGTGGTTGTTTCCTTAAGTGATCCCGCTGGGACTCGAACCCAGGACCCCAACATTAAAAGTGTTATGCTCTACCGGCTGAGCTACGGAATCAATTCAATCGCTTCCGATTAAAGTGGTGCAAATATAGGACTATTGCACTTTTCGTGCAAGGCTTATTTTAATTTATTTATTCAATGTAAATAGGCGGGTGATTATCAGTTTTTTATGGCTGAAAAATGCCTATTGCGCCATTATTGCCGGCTAATAGAACAAGTGTACCATGCCTGGCTTTGCGACAAACATTATAGCTGGCGTCATCAATTTTTATCCAGTTTTTACCTCCATCTTTAGAAATATTGCTTCCGGGTGTACCTGTCGATAAATATATTTTATTACCTATCAGTTCAACACATGACTGATAACCAGCGGGCGGCCTGCGTGCTAAAAACCATCCATTTTCAGGAGAAACTTCCCTACCATCATAGTTGTAATATTGAGCTATTGAATCAGTGATTTTATCGTTTTGATAATCGCCGCCTATAATCACCGATCCGTCTTCAGCAACTGAAAAGGCACCCTGGCTTGATTTACCATGCTTAAGCAACGTATTATCATTAGTCCAAGACTGATCGGGATAATTGCAATAAAAGTTAAGTCGTCTACTGTAATTGCCACCCGTTACAATGTTTATCATAGTACTATCAAATCTTAAGCACGTGCCACTTGCAGCAAAGGCAGCTTCAGCATTTGATGCTTTAGGGCAATTCCAAAACATGTTCCAGGTCTCTCCGGCATTTTTTGTTTCTAATAATACAAATTTGTTCTTAATAGGGTCGCCTAAAACAAGGCCATGATCTGCATTTGCAAAATCCATCGCGTCAAAAAAGTAAGCGGTATCGGTGTTTTTATATTTCTGCTGCCAGCTTATTCCACCATCAATTGTTTTTAATATCAAAGCAGGTGTGCCTGAACTCATAATTACGGCTTTTTTGTCGGAAAAGGCTACGATGCTTCTGAAATCCGCCTTTTCGAAACCTTTAACCTGTTGCCAGTCCCAGTTTTTTCCGCCGTCTTTAGTTAGCGCAACGTAGCCTTTACTACCGCTAATCCACGCTACTTTATCATTTACTACCGACATGCCGCGTATGCTCGTTGGCTTACCTTTTTGCAGTAAAATGATGTGCTGCGCTGTTAAGGACG
>Ga0302306_10001387_pt1 | contig 13205 bp, 16 predicted proteins | sample III_Palsa_E3_1_FD_198761 | JGI IMG/M metagenome (GOLD analysis project Ga0302306, IMG submission 198761) | Peat permafrost microbial communities from Stordalen Mire near Abisko, Sweden - III_Palsa_E3_1 | ecosystem: Environmental > Terrestrial > Soil > Palsa > Peat permafrost | place: Sweden...
CGCTGCAGTTCCGTGATTTCGGTTTCGGTCAAGTTCATTGCACCCTCCATGGATACAATAATACTTCCTTTTTAAACGTTACACTCCACTAGGCGCCCCATGTCGGACGGTGCAGTGAACGCGGCCCTGCGACGCATGGGCTTCGACAAAGACACCATGACTGGGCACGGCTTCCGCGCGATGGCTTCAACGCGCTTGAACGAAATGGGCTGGGCACCGGACGTGATTGAGCGCCAACTAGCACATACCGAAAAGAACAAAGTGCGTGCTGCCTACAACCGTGCGCAGTATCTGGATGAACGCGCCCGCATGTTGCGGGCATGGGCGGACTATCTGGATGGTCTGCGCGCGGGCGGCAAGGTGGTTGCGTTCAAGAGCAACGCAGGCTGACCCGCTGCTCAGCATTTGCCGAAGCATCGGAAGATGACGCAAGTATTGGCTGACTACGTGGATGCGCTGCGCGTTCGCCGTAAGTGTGACCTCTCGATACGACAGAATTGATGGCGCGAATCGCAAAGGGGGCGAATCAATGGGAAAGGCGCGTGGCAAAACCAGTAAAGGGGCCGATGGCAGCCGCCCTCGGCCACCCACGAGTGGCACCTCATCGGCTGGTTCAAAGCATTTCAAAAATTTTGAGATTACGGTCGGAGGAAAGCCAATGTCTCTGCCAACGTTGCCCGAAAAACTCATCGCACCCATAAGACTTACTTACGCGATCCATTCGCTACGCGGTCAATCGATTGAACCGGCAACAGCTTTGTGGCTTGCAGATGCTCTTGAAAAGGCCATTCAAAACCCAGCCAAAGCGGGGGAGGCGTTTAGCCTCAAACGTGAACGCGGAAGACCAAAGACACAAGATGACGGCCGCCATCTTCTGATGGCAATTGAAGTCGACAAACTTCTTGCAGATGGGCTACCGCTTACGGATACAGGGAAAGGGAAGTCCGCAATTTCAACTGTGGCAGTCAAATTTCATGCGTCAGTCGAAGCTGTGGAGCTTGCTTGGTACACATCGCGTAAGTTCGTTGACCTGATGAAAGCCATAGAGGCGATGGAGGTGGGAGCGGCCACCTTTTCCGATAAATAGTGAATTAATTAGGAAGACGTGCTCGTCCCATGGGGTTCCAATGTGTTTAATAGAACTCATCGGACGTTGGACATGCCAATCCTTAGCAATGAGACACCATCGCCCCGGGTGCTGCGCCTTCCAGATGTCCTCAACATCACCCACCTGTCGCGTTCCCAAATCTATCGCATGGAAGCGGAAGGGAAATTTCCCCGCCGAATCAGTCTCAGCCAGCGAACTACGGCATGGGTCGCTCAGGAAGTGGAGGAATGGCTGAGGGAACGCGTTGCCCTTTCCCGGAGGGCGGCCGTATGAACCACTTTCCCGTCGAAGAGAATGAAGACAGCACTACATCGTCGGGCGATCATCGAGACGTTACACTGCTTCAGATGGGCAGTGGTTCCTCGTCGAACGCCAAAGAAATTCCTCGCGTCATTCTGAAGCGCAGTAGTGATGTGCAACCAAAGCTGTGGATTGGGTATGGGATGGCTGGCTAGCCGCCGGCAAGCTGCATCTAATTGGTGGTGCGCCAAGCACTGGTAAAACGACCATCGCTATCAGTTTGGCCGCGATCATTAGCAGTGGTGGACTCTGGCCCGACGGTTCGCGGGCATTAGTGGGAGACGTTGCTATTTGGTCGGGGGAGGATGACAACGTAGACACGCTTAATCCCCGCCTTCGAGCTGCTGGCGCGGATACCTCCCGCGTATTCGTAGTCGAAGGTGTGCATGAAGGCTGTGAACGTCGCCCATTCGATCCTGCTCACCATATGGAGGCCCTTCGCGAGGCGTTGCTGCGGCGACCTCACGTTCGTCTGATTGTGATTGATCCCATAGTCTCAGCAATCACCGGTGATTCACACAAGAACGCAGAAGTACGGCGCGGGCTGCAACCTTTGGTTGATCTGGCCCTAGAGCTTGGGTGCGCGGTGCTTGGTGTGACGCACTTCAGTAAGGGAACGAGCGGGTCCAACCCGTTGGAACGCATAATCGGATCGATCGCCTTCAGTGCACTTCCGCGTGTTGTCATGGTGACAGTTAAGCAGGAACCGGAGGGCGACCAACCGGAACGGCGATTCCTCCTGCGTGCGAAGTCGAACATCAGTCAGGATGGCGGCGGATTTGCCTATGACCTCGAACAGGGGGAGCTGCAAGGTTACCCGGGTGTTATGGCATCGTCTGTGCGATGGGGTCATCCGGTGCGAGGTACTGCCCGCGAGCTACTGGCCGAGGCGGAACGATGCGACGATGAACGACATGAAGGTCGGAACGCTGCCGAATGGTTACGGGAGTTGCTATCCGCGGGTCCGGTTCAAGTGAAAGACGTAAGGCGACTGGGTGCGGATGAAGGTATTGCGTGGCGCACACTGCAACGTGCTATGCGGTCAGTCGGCGTCGATTCCAGACGCGGCGGTTTTAGCATGCCAGCAACGTGGTCATTGCGCGATCCGGGCATAGTCGCGCCACTTGCGCCACTTGCGCCACTTGCGCCATTGGCGCCAACAAGCATTGATGGCGCCAATGGGGATTTTGGCGTGAATGATCGCGCAGAACGAGAAGTCTTCAACCTATGAATCCGCTACAAACCCTCCTACTCGTATGGGCGGCTGGCGGGGTTCTCAGTCGGGACGGTGACTGCTTGCACCTTGAGGCGCGCAAGGGGGCAATACCACTGCAACTGTTGGATGTATTGCGCGATAACAAGATCGATCTATTACCAATCCTGCCGCCAGTTCATGAAACGTGCCCTGAGTACGTGCCACGTGCGTCAGACGGCTAACCGAGTGAGGTTGCACCGCGAGATGCAACATATTTCCCACATAGCGACACTCTTCGTCTTCCTGCATGCCGAGAACTCTCGTTCTCACACTGCGGAACATACTTGCCGAATACTTCCCGCAAGAACACCTGCGCTTTCTTAAAGCTTTCGAAATCAGTACGAGGCACCACATGAAGGGAGGTCACCGAAACGGAGCGGGAAGACCAGTGCGGCACGACAAGACGACTGCGTATCCCTCCTGCCGCGTGTCCGATCTGGAAACGCCGGGCGACGCTTTGGACGTGACACTCAGCTATGACTGGCAAGGCGTATCGGTGACGTACTGTATTTCGCTGTCCCGAACACCCTGCCACTACGGCGGCTATCGCTATTGGTTCGCCTGTCCGCGTTGCGAACAGCGAGCGGCGGTGATTTACATGGCCGACACTCCCGGGTGTCAGCGGTGTCTCAAGCTGCGCTATCCATCACAATCCGAGAGCGCGGTAATGAGGGCGTGGCGAAGGAGGGAGAAAGTTGATCTTAAGCTCGCAAGGATCACCACGCGCGATGGCTATCGCCGCCCCAAGGGCATGCATCGACAAACTTTCGCGCATTTACTGGGTGAACTAATAAGAGCACAGCAAGAGCAAACCAAATCCCTTCTATCCTTGTTGCCTTCATTGTGCGATGACGAGCGCCCGTGAGGCTGCTCAAAAGTGTCCGTGCAGATTGCCAGCTTGTTGGCGTTTTGCATGTCCGCAAGGTTGACCGCGGGCGGGCTACTTCCAACACTCAACCATGAACGTCCATTTCCGCGCCGCGTCGGCAATGTCTGCGGGAGCCTGCTTGCGTGCATACCAGTGACCGTCACCAGTCGCATAGGTCACGCGATTCGCTTCCAGAAACGCCTTCAACTCCTGCGCGCTGATCGCGAAGTTAACGCTCTCTCCAACCGAGCCAGTGGCCCTTGCCATTACTTCGTCCGAAAGTTTCGAAGACACCGCACCGATGACATCGCCATCATCGTTGATGACTGGGCTACCACTGGAGCCGGGTTGGATGGCTGCGGTGATCTGAAACTGGGCCGTGTTGTTGCGCGGGCCAGTCAGCCCACTGATCACCCCGGTCGTCAGGTTACCGCCCGAGGCCAGTACGCCATTGAGCGGAAAGCCAAATACTGCAATGTCATCGCCTTGCCGCAGCTTGTCCGATTCGGCGATCGTGGCCACTGCGGCAGCGGGGCTGGGCAGTTGAAGCAGGGCCAAGTCGTTTGCAGCGTCTTCCGCGACTACCTTCAAGGCGCTATCTTGTCCTTTGAGCCGCAACTCCAGACAACCCTTCAGTACGTGATCGTTAGTCACCGCCAGACCGGTCGGGGTCACAACAAACATCGTGCCTGTCCCCTGCTTTGTTGGATGTCCAACCGTTTTCGGAAGACCCGTGGGGCTCTGTTGGCTTTGCTCTTGGGGGAAGTCAGATCCGATCTTCCAGTTAGCCGAGAGCCGTTGTGCCTCAGCAACCTGGGCCCGCGTCATTTGATCTTCCAGTTGATCTCTAAAATGAGCCGCGTCCTTTCTATCGGTTGATTGGTTCATCTCATTCACGTTGCTCGCTGCCAAATTGGCCCAAGCGTAGGCGGACACAAGATTGATCTCGACAGCGGTTCCCTCGGCGTATTCCTTGGCGAGAATGAATTGTGCGCTTTGATTTCCCTGCACCGCTGCCTTCTGAAACCATTCGAGAGCTTTGGCTTCATCCTTGACCACTCCGTTGCCTCTTAGATAGTCGAACGCCAAATTGATTTGTGCAGTGTCAATTCCTTGCGCTGCGGCCTTCTGATCCCACTCGGCTGATTGGATTGAATCGATCGGAATGCCAATGCCACGGCCATATAAAAATGCTAGGTCGGCCTGCGCGTGGGCATCCCCTTGGGCCGCGGCCTTTCGAAGCGTCTCTACGGCCTTGCTACCCCATTCACCTGCTTTGCTTGGATCCTCGGGACAACCGTTGCCGAATTCGTAACATATGGCTAGCGCGTACTGCGCATCACCATATCCCTGCGCTGCAGATTTCTGGAACCACTCAGATGATTTGGCTGCATCTATCGGGCACCCGCTGCCCATGCGATAACACCAGCCCAACTCGGATTGCGCATAGGCATTTCCTTGAGCGGCTGCCTTGTCTGCCAAGTTAACTGCTTCTTTCAAATCCTGAGTGACACCTGTTCCGCTAAAGTAATCATGGGCAAGGGCTGCCTGAGCTTCCGTATACCCTTGTGCGGCAGATTTCTGATCCCATGCCACGCTCTTAGCCAAGTCTTTTGGGACACCTTCGCCCCGCTGATACTTGCCGGCAAGGGTGTGTTGTGCCCTGGCATTTCCCACCTGCGCTTCACGCACCATTTCTGCCAGCGGCGAGACCGACGCCACTGGGGAATTCTTCGCCGGGTGAATATCAGCCTTCGGAGGCGTACCAGTGTTGGAGCAGGCTGTGACCACCGCAGCAATCAACAGCGGAAACACAAAACGATATCGAAGAAACATGGACCTGTCGCCCCTGTGGCATTCACTTACGCGGTGGAGGCCGTCATCTACGACGGATTGGCGCATCTTGCTGTCGCTTCCTCGTGTACAACATTCACGTGACCACATCATTGTCGAATGCACCCATAGCTTCGCGAAGCGGGATCGCAATGGGACTTTTCTTGTCTTCAAGGATCCGCACTATCTGGCTGTAGTACCACGAGGTGCCTTGCAGTGCTGGCCAGTACGTCTCGATTTCCAAGCACGTGCTCCTTCCGCTGCCAGCTTCCACGGACACGTGAGTCGTCAGATACGTTACACCTGAGCATCGGATATTTGAAAGTGCGACATAGGTTGGCGCGTAGTTATCAAGCGCACAGCCATGCCCCGAGCAAAAAAATCTATCCATAAGCCCGAGTTTGCCGCCGTGCTTGAATTGTTGAAGGCCGTTCGCTCCCGGGCTGGGCTTACTCAGGCGGCGTTGGGGTTGAGCCTTGGCCGCCCTCAGACTTACGTATCGGACTGCGAGCTTGGAATTCGGCGCCTCGATATCCTGCAGGTTCACGAGTGGTGCCAAGCCTGCGGCACAAGCCTCTCTGCGTTCGCCCGACGATTCGACACGGTACTTACCGTGGCAGGGTCATCACATCGATCTGTAGAGAAGGCGCCCCGCTGAGATCAGTCGTACGAGGGTCCAAACTCTGCTTATCTGCGAGGTTCTGAGTAAGTGAGTGGTCACTCGAAATTCAATGTTCGTAGTGTGGCCGTACCTTTTCGCGTATCAGGATTAGGTCTAACGACGAATGCTTTCATAGAGCCACATCGCTATGGCTAACGCCAGAATTAAGCTGTGCCGCGAAGCGACATCTGCTTGAATGAATCGTCAAACCTGCAGCCCATCAGCTTTGGTCCCATGCCTCGATGGTGAGCATTTCGTCCGGTTGGCAGGCGAGTACGACTTCGCGGTTCCAGACAATGTTGCCACTCCAACGCTCGGGTAGAGCGTAATCATCTCCGATGACTAAGGGGCTGTCGTTGGCGGGTAGGCCAGACGTGATGATGGGAAGCAGTATGCTGACAGTCGCTGAATACCTGCATGGGTACCCGTTGCCACCAAGATCTTTGGCCCGTCCATCTTTGACAAGTTCTTCGAGCCACTTAAGACCAAAGACAGAAGTTTCCCAGCGTGCAACCAAATCATCTGGCATCACAGCTTCACCTCGAAGAACAAGTACGTACCAACCGAGCATTTTTCTTCCTGCAGGTCTAACGCTGGAGTTAATCGCTGCCGGAGGCGTCCGCCTTGGCTGACTTGTTAGCCACTATAGCTCTCGACAAAGCGCGCTGCGCCAGTTGCCGTGCACATGGCTGACGAAGCCGAAACCTTTAGCGAAGCACCGGATGCAAAGACTAGCTCTGCTGTTACCGCAGATGGACTCGTGAACGGCAAGGGCAGCAAGGACAGCCGCTGCTCGCCAATAGAGACGTGACCGTCTGAAATATTGCCGTGAGCATCCCCGAGTTCGCCAGACCAAGACGCGAGCAAAAAGACCAAGTCTGCAGGCTGGACGAACCCTTCGCCTGCACTCACGCCGGGCTCACCAAACGAGCGATGCACGTACGCGTCTGAAAAGCTGACGATGAGATCACCTCCGACAGCACGGACCATGCTGACTGTCGAATCGTGAAGTTCAAGCGACTCATTCATGATGGCTAACGGCCTGATATAAGGACCCGTGGGTCTGGCTACAACATCCCTAATCACGTTCGGTAGCCTTAGCGCAACGCGCTGATCTGTATAGAGCTTATCTGTGCGGGGTCCGGCTAACAATCGAATGTATATCCGGATCCAGCGCGCCGGCTTCATCGCCTCATGTGAAACGCCATGCAATGTTCACTTTGGGCACCGAAAACGCTTTGGTCTGTGGCGACACAGTGTCGTTGCCCGACATCTGTGCCGGCAATAATGGTGTTTTGGATGCCACGCCCACCGCTACCGGCTCGCGCGTGACGGTTCGCTACCGCCTATTGATTCGGCCCTTAAAAAGTATCAAGCGGCATACTTGACGCGAGGATCGCGGAAGTAGGCTTTGACGCGCTCGGGTTCGCTACCGATCACGGTCATGTGTGCTTCGGTGGCGGCGCGAAGTTTGGCCTTGGTGCGCGCCGGCACTTTGCGACGAATAACGTGTTTGAGATCGGCATTGAGGCGTTCCTCCGGATTGAGTTCCGGGCTGTAGCTGGGCAGATAAAACACTTCCATTTGATCGGCGTGTTCGATCAACCACTGCTTCACCGGCTTGCAGTGATGTACGCCCAGGTTGTCCAGGATCAGAAACACCTTGCGTTCGGTGTCTGCAACCAGTGCCTCGAAAAACTCGATCAGCTTCTCGTGATTGAAGTTGCCGTCGATGATCATCCAGCGCGCCTTGCCCTGATTGGTCACGCTGGCCAGCATGGAGAGTTTCTGGCGCGTGCCGCCCACTGCCATCGCTACCGGCGTCTTGCCTTTGGGAGCGTAACTGCGGCCCCGCACATCGGTGTTCACCAGAGCCGTCTCATCACCCCAGTGAATCTCTGCACCCTCTGATTTGGCGCGCTCGGCGATGGCCGGATAGGTTTCATCCAGCCACGTGCGCACCGCCTCGGGGGATTGTTCGTAGGCACGTTTGATCGGCTTCTGCGGGGTGAAACCCCAGCGCGCCAGATACTTCCCGACCGAGCGCAGATGCAACGTGACCTGGCATTCGCGCTCGATCAGCTCGCGCACTGCCGCGCGACTCCACAAGGCAAACTCCATCTTCAGCTGCTCCGGTCGTTTGTCACAGATCGTCTGACGGATGGTGGCTTCTTGCTCGACGGTCAGTGCGCGTTTATCGCCAGCGCCGCGGCCACGTTTACCTGATGCCAGCGCCGCCATGCCACCGGCGTTATAGCGGTCGATGATCTTGCACGTGGCTGAGTAACTCAGTCCCACATCGCGCGCGATCTGCCGCTTGTTAAGCTTGCGCTTGTACGCCCGAATGACTTGGCGGCGGCGCTCGTGTTGTTCGGCCGGGCTGAGCCGGCGGGCGTCTTCGGTTTCCATGCGCTATCTGACCACAGCAACAGCAAATAGTTCTTACTATTTATGGGCCTTATCTATAGGCGGCTTCGGCGGTCGTGGGAAGTTCACCAAAGTCGTGCAGGGTTGCGTCTGAATTCGCCTGCACCAGGCCGTGACGGTGCACATCGCGACGCATCTCGCGCACGCGCAAGGGATAAACGGACATCGTGTGCGCATGAAATGGATTCGAGCCATTTGCTTTCTACCTGGCCAAGCGATAGCAATCTGGGGGTATTTTTGGGGGTATATGAAACGCAAGCAAGTCCATAAACTGCATAAGAAAAGCATTTTCAAGGCGTGATGAGGCTCCTATTTCCGCACCAAATGATTGATTCATGGCGTCCCATCCAGGCCATGGAATCCACTGAAACCCGCATAGCAGCGGGTTTTTTTGTGCCTTGGCGTTTGGCATCGTCGATCGTCCTGCGGCGGCCCCCTCCGCGCGTGAGCGGGGCTGTGAATCCAGGGTGGCTACTCGCTGCTTTTGGCCGGGAAAGGTGAGTTTTCAGGCGTACCTGTAGTTTCTTCCAGTTCTTTGGCATGTCTTTTGGTGAGACATTGGCCCCGCAGGGATGCCTAGAGCCGTGAGAGGCAACACCACAAGCTACTTGCGTTGTGCAGGCTTTCAGAATGTCCGCTGTGTATACGCTTGTGCTGGATGCATTCAATCAATGACCATAACGCGGCAAGCAAGACTCTTGAAGATCGCTGACGGCCTCCCAACGCTCGAGGGGGAGCGCCGCTATCCCGATACCGGCGGCTATTATTGCCGCACCCTCTATACCAACCCGGAACCTGAGATGTACCGCTGCACGTGCGTTAGCTGCTGCTACGCTGAGTGCCACGGCGAATGTGATTGTTTAGCCTGTGCCGCGAGGTGGGCTGATACCCGGCACGTTGTTACAACCGAGCGTGCCAGTTTCCTGCAGTTCTGAGCGCCGAGGGTTATGTGTCAGGTAGATAAACCTGGTGGCTCATACGATCTTCCTTGCGCCATACGTGCCACTGGCCATCGCAGCAGATGCCGGACGAGATCTATTCGGTAGCTGGCTCGCCTTGGGACGTATCAGTTGAGCCCCGGTCGTGTGAGGCCTCTTCGAACCACACGAGGTCGTCGAGGTGATGCATTCGGTAGGGAAGCGCATCACCTCGCAGCTCCACGTAGCGAACGACATCAGCAATGGTCGAAAGCCGTCCGTCTTCCCAGCCGTCGAAGTCGAACGGTGAACAACTGACGTCGAATACCGGCCGTCCCTTGCCTTGGGCGATGTCGCGACAGAAAAGTTCGATATCGGAGCGCGCGACGCGGTCGGCGATCTTTACCGCAAGTTCGTACGTGATGGCTGGGGGGTGATTCATGTCGTCGGCGCCTTGTCCTTCGGCACGAAGTACAGCTTGACCCCTGCCTTTACGTCGACGATTACCTGGTATCTGCCTTGTGGCTTGTCGGTGGTGAAGATGGGGTAGGCCTCGGCGAGATTTGATTCCGGCGGTAGTATCTGCGCCTGTGGCGCTCGGCAGTCCAGTGCAGCTGATGCTGGGCAGTGTGGGGGACGCTCGTCAGTCGGGGCGGGTTCTGCCAACACCGTGGCCCCTGCCTGGACTGGTTGCGGGTGGCCATCTAAAGAGTAATGCTCATTGCTCATACTTTCGCCCTCCTTGGCGCGTCATCGTAGTTTCTTACGAATCGCGCCTATTGGGAAGGACTATCGCCTCAAGCAATCAATAGTTGGGCTCAGCCTCCGGCAGCGAAGCGACAGTTCGCAATCGATCGCGCAAGCCGCCCTGGCGCTGAATGGGGCGGCCAAGCGCCGCGCGCAGCGAGGCATCGGTGGTCCAGATCTCGGCGTGGCTTCTTGCGCGCGAGATCGCGGTGTAAACCAGCTCGCGGGTGAGTACGCGGCTGTCTTCGTCGGGCGGCAGAACCACCGCCACATCGTGGTATTCCGAGCCCTGGCTGCGATGGATGGTGATCGCCCATGCGCTTTCGTGGGCGGGTAGTGCGCGCGGCGAAAAACTGCGCAGGCCGGCGTGGCCTTCGCGGTCGCTTATCTCGAACCACACGCGCAATCCTTCGGCACCTTCCAGTGCGATCCCGACATCACCGTTGAACAGGCCACGGGCATAGTCGTTGTGGGTGATGATGACGGGTCGGCCGTGATACCAGGCATGGCTGGTGTCGACCGCAAATCGCGCAGCGAGGCGACGGGCGATCAGCGTGTTGATGCCTTGTGCGCCGAACGGGCCGTCGCGTAGCGCGCACAAGATCTGCAACTGACGCAGGCGCTGCAGCGCAACGTCGGCATCGATGGTCGGCGCCAGCAGCGACTGCAGCAGTTCATGGTGGCGCTCGAGCCTCGCATCGACACTTGCCCGCAGATCGTTCGCGTCCGCGCAGTGGCGCAAGTGCAGGTCGCCATCGGCGCGCTGCGCCAGCAGTTTGTCCAGCCATGCGGGATCAGGCGTGTCGCGCAATGCTTCGATGCCGCGTTGTAGTCCGCTGCCGGCGCGCCAGCTGTGAGTGAGCGTCAGCACATGGCCAGCGAGCTGGTTGTGCTTCTGCGTGGTCAGGTCCGGCAGGTTGTCCAGCAGCGGGGCGAGCATGCTCGCCATGGCCGATGGCAGATCGTTCGGTGGCGTGCTGGCGACAATGTCGGCAAGTACCGAGCCGGCATCGACCGAGGCAAGCTGGCCAGGGTCTCCGAGCAGGATAAGCACCGCGTCGGGGCGCAGCGATTCCAGTAGCTGGCGCATCATCGCCAGATCCACCATCGAGGCTTCGTCGACCACGATGATGTCTTCGGCCAGTGGATTATCCGGGCCTCGGCTGAAGCTGTTGTCGGTGGGCCGGTAGCCGAGCAGGCGATGCAGCGTTCGCGCATCGGCATGCGGGATGTGTGGCAGCAGATCCTGCAGGTTTTGCAGGAGTGATTTTGCCGGTGGGGTTTGCCCCGTAACTGTGTCATCGCGACCGGATTCGCTCGCACCGGCCAGCGTAGCTTGCAGCTCGGCCTTGCCCTTGGCGATGGCTTGCACCAGACGTTGCGCGGCTTTGCCAGTGGGCGCGGCCAATGCAATCGACGGCTGCTTGGGTAGGCCGCAGGCACGGGCGTGGTGCAGCAGCATCAGCAGCATGCGCACAACGGTCGTGGTCTTGCCGGTGCCAGGGCCGCCGGTAAGCACAAAGAAGCGTGCACCGGGCACCGCGGCCACGGCAGCGCGTTGCCAGTCGGTGGCGCCCCTTGGCATCTCGGTGAACAGCGCGGCGAGGTCATCAGCCAGGATGTCGGCGGGAACCGGGTATGCGCGATCTGCGCAGCGTTGGAGGATCGCGCCGGCTAGTTTCGATTCGTGCTGCCAGTTGCGCCACAGGTAAAAATGATTCTGTGGATCGAGCACGAACGGCGTGAACCGCTGGCCGTTGCCGACCCAATCATGCTGACGCAGCGTCGCCAGCGCCTCGGCATCGAAACCGGCATCAGTGTACGGGTCGGTCAGCTGTGCGCGGGAATGCCCATGGCCTTCCGCGGCGCTGGCAGCTCGCACGGCGCTGGCCAGCAGAGGTGAGCCGGTGCGCTTGAGCACCCATAGCGCCAGCGCCTGGTCGATCGCGCGCTCGTCGGCTTCCGGGGTGGGCTTAAGTAGACGGTCACTGAGTGGATGGTTCATGCGGCAACCTCATGCACACCGGCGAAGGCGTCATCGAGTGCTTCAATCAGTGCCGCTGGCCAACGTTGGCGCCATACCCCCAGGCTGGGATGTACATCTGGCTGCAGTCCCAAGGCACGGACGAACAGGTACCAGCTGTCGCCGAGCTGCCGTTCGGCCGTATAGCCGTCCAGTCGCTGGCGCAGGTAGCGATGCAGTGCCACGGTGTAGAGCAGGGCTTGCAGCGGGTAATGATGTTCGGCCATCGCCGCGTCCAGCGATGCACCCTGGTAATCGCGAAGATGTGCGCCAAGCCAGTTGGTCTTGTAGTCGAGCACGTGGTAGCGGCCATTCCACTCGACGATGAGGTCGGCAAAACCCGTCAGCATGCCGTTCAGAGTGGTCGCGTCGAGGCTACCCGGTACTACGTCGGCGTATCCATGGGCGCTGCAAAGCCGGCGCAACCGCGCCAGGGGTACCTGTTGCACCGGAAACTGGAATTCGAACTCGACGATGCGCCGATCGGACGACACATCGATGAGCCGCAGGCCATCACCCAGATCGGCATGGCGAACGCGGTCGATCAACCGGCCGACGCGCTCCAGTGCTTCGTCCGCTGGCAAGTTGTTAGCCTTGATTGCCTGGGCAGTGAGCTGGGTGTTCAGCAGATGGCGCTGCTCAGGCCATACGGGACCGGGGCCAGCCAGTTCCAGTATGTGGTGTACGGCATCGCCGAAGCGCGGACCACGCAACGGATACAGCGCCAGCAGCCGACTGTCCTCGATGGCCTGTGCAGGTGCGCTTGCGATGTCCGCAACTTCGTCCACGTCGAACGACTCGGCGCCGGTTTCATCAGCAGCGCCGCTGTCGTCGATCACCACGGCGGCTGCCGCGTATCGGGTCAGGCCACTGAAACTGTGCAGCCACTGGAATGCTCGTGAGCGCGGCAGCGGTGTCTGTGTGGCGCGTGGCGAGGGCGTCTGCATAGGTGCCTGGTAGCGGATGGTGGCATCGGCGAATGGCACGGCTAGCCGCATGCCAAGCGCTTCGGCGAGCTGGGCAAGGGAGGTTTCGCCCTCGCTCAGCTCCAGTCGCTGCTGTGCCT
>Ga0302306_10001398_pt1 | contig 13153 bp, 11 predicted proteins | sample III_Palsa_E3_1_FD_198761 | JGI IMG/M metagenome (GOLD analysis project Ga0302306, IMG submission 198761) | Peat permafrost microbial communities from Stordalen Mire near Abisko, Sweden - III_Palsa_E3_1 | ecosystem: Environmental > Terrestrial > Soil > Palsa > Peat permafrost | place: Sweden...
AACATTTTCATCTCCAGCAGATATAGGGTTCTGCTTGCCCGTATTAACAGTAAAGGACAACATTATGATTTGTGTTTTATAGGCGTCCATTTAACCGCCTATGCAATCTGAACATTTATTTGACTTTATTATCATTTTTTTATTAGGTGCTTTTGGCTTTATTACATTATTGGCCATCATTTATTTAGTGTATAAACAATGGAAAGGAGAAGATCCGTTTGATGGCATCTTTTAGCCTTAAATAAGAAACACACGACTTATACTTATTTAACAAAATTGGAAAATCAAGAATTACGTGCGTTGCTTAATCTTTACCTCGAAAAGAAAGCATCTCCTGAAGAAATAAAAATATTGCTTGAACATTTTGGTATCAATCAAGACAGTGAATTACTGTACGATTTAATATTACAGGAAATTAAGCAGCCAATTCCTGAAGATAATATCATCAGTTTACAGGATCATAAAGTATATGAAAGAGTTGAATCAGCACTTAATGCGCGTATCGATCACGAAGAGGAATATCATCATAAAAGATTTTGGCAAAAATCGGCATTTAGGGCGGTGGCTTCCGTGGCAGCAGTTGCTTCACTAATAAGTGGATTTATTTTATGGAGCAATACAAGGCCGGTTAAAATGATGACCGTTTCTGCAGCTTATGGCAAACAATTACAAATTCAATTACCTGATAGTTCTACAATGTGGTTAAGCGCAGGATCAACTATTGTTTATCCTGAAAAATTTAAGAAGGACAGACGTTTAGTTGAGCTAAAAAGCGGTGATGTCTTTTTAGATGTAAAGCACGATGCTAAAACCCCATTCATAATAAAAGCTAAAGATGTTGACGTGACTGTATTAGGAACATCCTTTGAAGTTAATGCTTTTGAAAAAGGAAAGAATGCTTCTATAACCGTAAAGACCGGTAAAGTTGGCGTTGTGCAATCCGGTCAAAACAAACCGGCGACTTTTCTTTTACCCGGTGATCGTGCTATTATAAATTATGCCACCCATCATCTTCATAAAATAATTATAGACACCGCCGATATAGCAGCGTGGAGAAGCGGCAAGTTAATTTTTGAGAATCAACTTTTAGAAGAGGTAATGTCCACATTAGAAAGAACTTATAATGTAAAAATAACAATAGCAAACCCCGAATTGCTTTATGAGCGTGTTACCATGCGGCTCAATCATCAGCCTTTGGACAACATAATGACAGCAATCAGTTTCTCTAACCATTTTAATTACAAGAAAATCAATGAACAGTTAATAGTGATCAGATAGCACAGCTCCCCAGGGGAGAGGTGCAAAAAGGCCGGGAGTCCGGTAACGGATTCCCGACACCTTTTTTTATGCCGCTGCAACACAGATTGGACCCTCGATGCAGCAGGCCAGTTCAATAGTTTCACCCATTAAACTTATCAAAGATGGTAAAATTTTAGCGTAAACATTATTCCTATGCTTTAAAATGTATGCGTATCACCACCTTACTTTTCGGCATACAAGCCTGTTTCGCCACAATGTTACTGGCAAGCAATTTAAGAGCGCAAAGTATCACTCTTGACGTTCAAAAGACACATATAAAACAGATTTTCACGGAGATTGAAAAACAGGCAGATATCAGCTTCGTATACAATGATCAGATTATACGTGGACTCCCTTCCATTAGTATTAAAGCTACCAACAAATCACTAGATGAAATTCTGAAAGATATATCAGCCAAAGTTCCTTTACAATTCAAACAATCCGGGAAAGTTATAGGTGTCTCAAGAATGCCTGGTAAGGTACAAATTAACAATCCTGCGGTAATTCCTTCTGTTAATTCAATATTGCTAATAGATATACATGGAAAAGTCTTTGACAAAGATGGCAATCCTATAACTGGAGTAACCATTAAAATAAAAGGGACCAGCCGGGGGGTAGCAACAAATCCTGATGGTAGCTACGAGTTAGATGGTATTGAGGCTAATTCGGTTATAATTGTTTCTTTCATAGGGTTTCAAACACAGGAGATAGCAATTAGGGGAATAAGCTTAATCAACGTTGTTTTATTAGCTGGTAATGATAAGTTAGATGAGGTCCAGGTAATCGCTTATGGCACCACTACAGGCCGCTTAACTACCGGATCAATTGCGAAAGTCAACACCGAGGAAATAGAAGAACAACCGGTTATGGACCCCCTGGGTGCATTGGAAGGAAGAGTAGCGGGCTTATTTATTACCCAATCATCTGGTTTACCTGGAAGTGCCTACAATGTACAGATACGCGGCCAAAACAGCATTGCAAGTGGCACCAGCCCATTATATGTAATTGACGGAGTTCCTTTCAGCAATTCGACCTTAGACGAAGTATTCTTGGGTTATCCTTCCCAACAAAGTCCTTTTAATAGTATCAGTCCTTCGGACATTGAAAATATAGAGGTCTTAAAGGATGCCGCCGCCACGTCTATCTATGGGTCAAGGGGCGCAAACGGCGTAATCCTTATTACGACAAAGAAAGGCAAAGCGGGTAAAACAAAAGTAGATATTGATTTGAATTCAGGTGATGGCTCAGTAACCAGGATGATCCCATTTATGAATACACAGCAATACGTCGCCATGCGTGAGGATGCCTTTAAAAATGATAACGCAACGATTAATGCGGCCAGCGCGCCCGACCTTGTGTTATGGGATACTACGCGATATACGAATTGGAAAAAAATGTTAATAGGCGGTACTGCACATTCTACCAATGTTCATGCAAACATATCAGGTGGTAATGAACAAACACAGTTTCTTATTGGCGCTGATTACATGCGGCAGACAACTGTTTTTCCCGGTGATTTTGCCGATGCAAGGGCAAATGTTCATCTTAATTTGAACCATAAATCCCTGGACAACAAATTCTCTGTCAGCGTTACCGCTTCCTACAGCAATGATCAGAATAATATAATACAGAGTGATTTATTTGGCGCGATCAACTTGCCACCGGATGCACCTACGCCCTATGGGGCAAACGGCACTTTAAATTGGAGCCAAAATGGTGCTTATTTCAATAACCCGCTGGCTTATCTGTTACAGCCATATAGCGCTGTAACAGACAATCTGATCGGCAATACAAATATCAATTACAAAATAGTAAAAGGACTGGCCGTTAAGGTGGATGCTGGATACAATTTCATGGAACTTAATCAGTCTGCTTTAACCCCTGTCGATTCGCAAAACCCGGAAAATGATCCGGTTAGCTATTCTAATTTTGGAACAAGTACGCTGAAAAGCTGGATAATCGAACCACAAATCACTTATGATCTTACCATTGGAAAGGGCAAATTTGCCGCTTTAATGGGTGGAAGCGAGCAACAGCAAACGATAAACGGTTATAACATATCTACCACAGATTATAGTAACGATGCTTTGTTGGGTTCCACCTCCGGCGCCGGAAGTGTTACTTCGAGTTCAACTTATAGTGAATATCGTTACCAGGCAATCTTTGGCAGGATAAATTATAATTGGGATAACAAATACCTGGTTGACCTTACAGGCAGACGTGATGGTTCGTCGAGATTCGGCCCGGGAAAACAATATGCTAATTTTGGAGCAGCCGGTTTGGCGTGGATATTTTCAGAAGAATCCTTTGTAAAAGATATGCTCCCTTTTCTTAAGAAGCTGGAGGGAGCAATAGATATAGGATTCCTGAAAGACAGGATTTTGTTGTCTGTCGACTATTTCCGCAACAGGAGTAGTAATCAGCTGGTTAACTATACGCTTCCCGGTCAAACCGGATTTTCAGGAATACTTGAAAATCTTCCCGCTTTAGTTCAAAACGCCGGATGGGAATTTAATCTGAATACAATAAATATCCATACGGGTAAATTTAAGTGGTCAACGTCCATTAACTTAACGGATGCGCATAATAAATTACTCGCTTTTCCGGGACTTGCAAATTCAACCTACGCCCATACCTATGTAATAGGGCAGCCTTTAAATATCCTTTTGCTTTATCATTTTATAGGGGTTAACCCGACCACGGGAAATGATGAATTCAATGGTACAGAAAATCCGACGGATAAAACAGTTGTTAAAGACCTAACACCCAAATATTATGGCGGGTTTTCAAATACTGTTACCTATCAGCGATTTCAACTAGATTTCCTTTTTCAGTTTGTAAAGCAATTAGGAGTTAATTACCTGGGCAGTACAGTCGCTGACGGATATGTGGGCAGTGAAATGAATTTGCCATTGCAATTATTAAACAGCTGGCAAAAGCCGGGCGATAATAAACCTTATGGAGCTTATACCTCCGGTTCAAACAGTCAACAGGTTAATGCCGGATATGAATACTATCCTCAATCAGATGCGGTGGTTGGTGATGCTTCATTTATACGCCTAAAAAATGTTTCACTCGCATACAGTTTACCTGAAACGGTTACAAAATTTTTGAAAGTGGATAATTTCAGTGTTTATCTGAGAGCCGAGAATCTGTTAACGTTCACTCATTATTTTGGCGCGGACCCTGAAAATCAAAGCAGCGCTTTGCCACCACTTAGATTCATTATTGCAGGCATTAAAATGACATTAAAATAAGAAGAAATGGAAAAAAATATTAAATATTTCAAAAAAACCAACGTCGCTTTTAAAGCATGGCGTTGTTATGGCCTGATCAGTTTGACAGCATATGTATTATCCGCAACTGTTTTTTCCTGTAAAAAATCCCTGGTAGTTCCGGCGCCAAAGGATCAAATTGTAAATACCGCCGTTTTTGACAGTGATAATAGCGCGACATCAGCTATGACCGGTGTGTACATCGCTATAATGACATCTGAGCAAATTTTTAGCGGTAACATGACCGTTAATGGTGGCTTATATGCAGATGAATTGACAAGTTCTTCCAACGGCAATTTGTTTGCTAACAGCGCCCTTACCTCTGCAAACACAGAAGTCAACAAGGACTGGGCAAACATATACAACTATATTTATGGCGCTAATTCAGTATTGGAAGGGGTCTCGTCTTCGTCCCAAATTTCCACACCGGTTAAAAATCAGTTAACGGGGGAGGCGAAATTTATGCGGGCATTCTGTTATTTTTATTTAGTCAATTTATTTGGTGACGTTCCTCTTATCACAACTACCAACTACCAGGTGAACAGTATAATTGCGAGGACGCCCTCGAACCAGGTATATGCGCAGATCATAGCCGACCTCAAAGACGCGCAAACACTGCTAACAACGGATTATTCATTTTCAAATGGTGAAAAAATAAAACCGAACCACTGGGCAGCTACTGCATTATTATCGAGAGTTTATTTGTATAATAAGGATTGGGCGGACGCAGAAACCCAGGCAAATGCTCTGATTAGTTCCAATGCTTTTAGTCTTGTTGCATTAAATAGTGTGTTTCTCGCCAATAGCAATGAAGCGATATGGCAGCTAATGCCAGTGAACCCGGTTTATAACACTTATGAAGCGCAATATTTTATACCTGTTAATGCTACCTCAAAGGTTAATTACCCACTTACCAAGTCATTTATAGAATCCATTGAGCCTGGCGATCAGAGGTTGACCGACTGGACGGGAACCTCCGTTTATAATGGTACAACTTATTACTATCCGCATAAGTATAAACTTAAAACCGGTGCTTCGTTACAGGAATATTATATGGTGCTTCGCCTACCGGAACTTTACCTGATAAGGGCAGAGGCAGAGGCAGAACAGGGAAATCTCTCTACGGCAATCGCGGATATTAATGTTATCAGGGCGAGAGCAGGGCTTACCACTCTTCCGGTAACGCTTAACTCTGCCCAAACTCTGCAGGCAATCGCACAGGAAAGAAGGGTTGAATATTTTTGCGAATGGGGACAGCGGCTGTTTGATCTTGAGAGAACTAACCAGGCCAATGATATACTCGGCGCATTAAAGCCAAATACATGGCTGCCTACGGCAGTTCTTTGGCCAATACCCGTAGTACAAATCAAAGCTAACGGAGCATTAACTCAAAATCCAGGTTATTAATCAAAAATTTTATTATCATGAAAAATATAAACGTTTTACTACTTATTACAGGGCTATTATTTTTATCAGTTAACGGATATTCGGCAAACCTACTTAATCAGTCAGATGCGGTGAAATTACATGTCGGTGATAAAATACCTGATGTTAACTTAAATAACCTGCTTAGAAACAATATGCGAAACGGAAAACTATCCGATTTTGCACATGGCAGGGCAATAATAATTGACTTTTTTGCTACATGGTGTGGGGCATGTATAAACAAGTTACCCATATTAAACCAACTGCAAAAAAAATATGGTGATCAGATCGGTATATTGGTTGTTTCCAGGGAGAGTGAGGATATCGTCAATAAATTCCTCGTAACTAATAAAAACATGGCGGACATCGGACTATCTTTTTTACCGGCAGACCATGAACTAAATGCTTTTTTCCCGCATGTCGAAATTCCCCATGAAGTTTGGATAGATAGGAATGGTATGGTTAAAGCAATCACTAACGCAGATTCTGTCACTGATAAGAATGTATTTAGTTTAATTAACGGGAAGTTACCAACCTTCCCTGTGAAGATCGACCTCGTGAGCTTTTCCGTCGATGTGCCATTTTTTAAAAATGGTAATGGCGGCGATGGAAATGAATACTTCTCCCGGTCGATTCTTACTGCACCCCTAAAAGGGGCGGATTCTCCAATGTTATTTGAACCCGATTCCGTTGGCAAGGTCAAAAGAATAGCGGCTATAAATCATGACCCGCTGCAAATGTTTTTCATGGCTTATGGCCGGATGCAGATAGGTCTTATCAATCTCAAAAGAATAATATTCGAAACCAGGGATTCCACCGTACTTAAGAAACCTCTGACAATCAAAAATGAGGAAGAATATTATAAATACTGTTATTGTTATGAATATATTCCGGTTAAAGATGAAAGCATGGATGTTGCTTTTAAGCATATGCTGGAGGACTTAAACCGGTATTTCCCATATTATGCGATTATTGAAAAAAGGCCGGTTGACTGCTGGCTATTGGTACGGATAAATACAGATATTGACCTGCTTAAGTCAAAAGGCGGTGAAGTAAAATATGCTACACAAGGGCATATTCTGCAAAATTACAAACTGGATAACCTGGTCGCCTGCTTAAATATGTATAAGGGAATGGAGCCGGTAATAAACGAAACAAATTACAATCAGCCCGCTGATGTCGCGCTGGAACAGGATGCAAACAGGACTTTTAACAAATACCCGGATATTACATCCATGCGAAAAAATCTAAATAAATATGGACTTGACTTGATAAAGGGCAACAGGGAGGTTGATATATTGGTAATCAAAGATAAAGACTAAGCTCTATTTGAAAAATGCTGCGATTTGAAGATACGGATACCGGTGGCATATAATGCATACAATGCCCCATTATGTATATAAACACTCTTCAATTTTTCACCTGATAACCTCGGAAAATAAAAACTTCCGAGGTATCTTGTATCCTTTATATGGTAAATATCAATAACGTCATTTGTATTAAAAGCGTAAATTGTTTCATTATCTGCCTTTAGGCGTGAATTATTAAAAAGTAATCCATCATAAACGCAGCTTTGCTTATTAACTGTCCTCGTTGGTGTATTGTTTGTTATTCTGGTAAGATTTCCAGTAGTAAAATACCTGATCTTATAGTACGGCTTATGGTTGTATCAATTGTGTTAGCCGCATACAATAAATTGAGGTTGGTATCAAAATAAATGAATTTATTTTGGTAATAATAAATATAAACTAAATTATTGGTTACATGATCGAACCGCAGAAGCCCATCAGTTGATATGCCAGCATCATTTCTATATTCAATTAAATGTTGCTCCTTTATAATTGACCCGGTTATAGGGTTGCCTTTGTAAAAAATCTGATCATTGGAATGTATTGATGTATCGAATCCTCGAAAGATGAATGAGTTATTACCAATTCACTCACCGTTTCCCAAAAATATGAAACGTTGGGATTGTAAATATTAATGCAGTTCCAATTGCATTGATACACTTGTCAGCATAATGGATTTTTATTCTCTCCGGTAATTAATGTGATCTTATAAAAGCTCCGCGTGGAATAACTGGTTTTCTGTTTGGTGGCAAATGAAGATCATCTATTTTGAAGATATTGAAATGGCCAGCGCGGTTACCTATTTCTTTTCCTACCGTATTGTCTATATGCTTATAGAGCGTTTTCAATTCAACAATTTTAGCCATAAGCAACAGTAAGAAAATCAAATAAAGGCAAGACTTAGAAATAATACCGTTCGGTTTATCTGCCTAAAACCTTTTTAGTAACATAATCATCAAAAAAGTTGGTCCTGTATGAAAACCCAATGGGTATCTCATACTTCCTTATAAGGACAGTATTGTTATCAAACGATGCGACTTCCCGGACGTTGATAATGTATGACTTGCTGATCCTTGCAAACAGGTGCTGCGGTAGCTGCTCATGAATAGTTTTAATATTCATAGCCGTAATAATACGTTGCTCGTCTGTTTGCATCACCACATAATCCTTCAGCCCTTCAATGAAAAGAATATCTTTAAAGTGTATTTTAATGAATTTTCTTTCCGCCTTGACAAAAAAGTAATCATCGCCGCTTCGCGGGATTTCGGTTTTAGCTATTTCGCTTTCCAATAGCTTATGATAGGTGAAAGCTTTGTCGAGCGCCCTTTTTTCGTTATATTTAAGCGCAGAAAACAATGAACACACACAAAGATTATACTCTTAAAGATTTAGCGGAATCTTACGTCTATCCGGATGTCGTAAAAGGACAAGAACGGGATGACATTTTAAATGCGTTTCGTGAATTCAGAAAACAAAGATCTGATTCTCAATCGCCTGAAAATAAATCAAAGAATCGTCTATTACAATTGAAGTTTCTAATGGAAGACTATTTAGTTTCTTCCCGATTTGAAATTCAATATGACTTTGGTTTTTTTCTTCGTCAATATATTGATTGTCTTGAAATGAATTACACAGACTTCGCAAAAGATATTGACGTTGGAGCAAGTACGATCAGTCAGATCATTGGAAAACATAGAAAACCGACTGACAAGATCATCTTGAGATTATATATACATTCCAATAAGAACTTTCCTGTGTCTCTTTGGTATCGTCTATTAGAAAAAGAAAAGATCAATGAATTGGAAAACAATAAGTCTATTTTAGAAGAGGAAAGCAAATATGTCAAACATGGTCTTAACTTTTTTTATACGAATAATCTTTTTTGAATTTAGAAAAGAAAAGCCTCAATAAGTTTTATTGGGGCCTTTTAATGTGCCTAAAAAACCAGCTGTATATTAACCTGCTTAATGACCTAGGTAATTATACGATTGCCGACCACGACGTCCTGCACCTACCCATTATGACGTTAGCAGCGGGTGAACCGCCCAAATACCACACGTTGTTCAACCAGCTTAAGCAAGAATACGCACTGGAACCCGAAGTCCAGGAACTGCCCGAGATTTGCAACCATATCGAACGCAATCATTTAAGATCGTACAATACGGCAAACTGGGCAGGGGATGATCCCGATGGTTATACCTACAGCATCGGCCGGGGCAAATTTGAACGCAAAACACTCAAACTGATGCGGCTGGTACATTCCGCCATCATTTATACCTCGCTGATCATCCACCACGAAGAACAGCAAAAGCCCAAACAAGGCCCGGCTTTGCCCATCAATTTACCCGACCTGCCTTTCCGCGATAAATTGTAATTTAGCATTATGCAGCAAAGCGGCCTCAACGATTCAGAGCGGTACCTGGCAAAACTTTGCCGGGGTACTTTTTTATCGCTTTGGAGTTTTTCTAACCTTTTTCGCCAGCAAGGCCACGAACTCTGCGATCTTTTGGTGGCATGTGGCGACGATATTGTTATTTTTTCAGATAAGTTTTGCCAATATCCCGATACCGGTGACACCAACCTGAACTGGAGCCGCTGGTTCAGAAGTGCGGTGTCCAAATCTGCGACTCAACTTTGGGGCGCTGAAAAATGGCTGAGACGCGACGCCTCGCGGGTTTTCACTGACAGCGCTTGTAAAATACCACTCCGTGCGCCTATTGAAATTACTGAAAACACCCGGTTCCATTTAGTTCTGGTTGCACATGGTTCTTCCGAAGCCTGCCGCCAAACCTATACCGGCAGTGGAAGCCTGATCATTGACACCCGGCTAAAAGATATCAAAGCGCATACCGAACCTTTCACCATAGGTGACCTTGATACCGCACAAACTTTCATCCATATCTTAGACGACAACGCGCTGGACATTGTCCTTCAAAAACAAGATACCATCGCGGATTTCACCCATTACCTTACCAAAAGGGAGCAATTGCTGCGGGGGGCAAAAATCATTTACTCGCCTGGAGAAGAGGAGCTCCTGGCTTTTTACCTAAGGCACCTGAACGATGCCGATGAACATGATTTTGCTCTGCCGGAAACTGACGCCGATGCCTATATTTTTAACGAAGGCACTTGGACCTCCTTTGAAAACGACCCTCATCGTCAGCGGCAAATCGCCGCTGACAACATCAGTTATTTTTGGGACCACCTTATCGAGAAATTCAGCTTTCATACCATCAATGACAGCCAGTATTATGTATCCGAAGGCGGCTATTCCGACGGTGAAAAATCAATCCGCATACTTGCCCAGGAGCGCCGACTAAGTCGCCGCGCTTTGGCCGAAAGTCTTGCAGATATGATTGCCACCACGCCCAAAGACCGCAGACGTATCCGGGTCATGCCAACGTTGCGCGATCACTTATACTATGCTGTCTTATTATTACCCTACAATGAAAAATTTTATCAATATGATTATGATCTCTATCGCCAATATCGGCGCACCCTGCTTGAAATCACCGTCTTTATAACACGCCTGAAATACACCGATGCAGAGCACGTCATCGGTATAGCCATGGAATCCGGCATCGAACCGACAGCGTCATCCGAAGACCTCCTATATTTTGACTGTAGTGGCTGGAATGATGAAATCGAAAAACAAGCCATAAAAGACCAAAAGGAATTCGGTATTCTTCAATCCCCTTCATATATTGAGATTGATATTAAAGAATTCCCTGAATAATGTGATTCCTTAGCGCGTACTCTGATTGTTAAAACCTTCCACGCCGTCAAAGATATTCACGCCCCAGGATGGCCACATCATTTATGGAATAACCCCTTTCACAAATGTAAACCTCTTTTCTTTTTTAATCTACTTGTTTTTGCATTATCCGGTTCTTCTTCCGTTACAGCAAATCAGCTTTTAGACTGGCTAAAAATGTCAAAAAAGGAATTAAGTGTTCGATTGTAGCCCCTGATTCTCCGAACACAAATAAGATGCTGATTTTCAGCATCTTATTTTTTTATCTTAAAGGGATTATCGAACTCTTAATGGGTATCTGATTGGAAGAACTTTAGTTCAATACGCATCATCTCTTTCTTTAGAGGGGCTTGAAAAACATCATCGCAAGATTCATTTTTAATTGAATTTGAATATTGCCAAAATGATAATTGTAAAAAATATGGCTGCCTGGAATGTATAAAATAATTTGAGTTTCAAGTTAACGACCCTTATTTTACTGTTTAAATCGGGCCCGCTTTCTCTAATGATGTTTTTTAATTTCGATTCCTGCCTTCCGCCGAAAAAGGATCCGTTCAGTATAAGGACAACTATTAAACCCATTTTGAATTTAAACCAAAATTGCCTCGCAAAAACTCCGTGGGTAACGATAAATAAACCGGTTCCTGAAACAATTAATAATATGGCTCCGGCAATTAAAAGAACTGACAACTTCGACATTATTTCCAGAAGGGCCAATGATTTTTCTTTTTCGGACTCAAATTCCTTACAAAAATTATTAAAAATAATAAAGTCCACCGCCGTAGTTCCTGCCATCAATGCCAACCCTGTTAAATGCAGGGTTAAACATACTTGTAATATGAATAATGCATCCATGATTATAATGCTGTTGAGTTTTTATCTTTTTTGAATAGCAAAAAACTGGTGACGATCATATATAAAGCTGTTAACCCGTGTAGAAGCAGATGCTGTATATCTGAGGGCCCGTTAGTTGCAAGTATGATTAAACAATCTGTAGCCGGGATAATAATAGCGGCAGTGAACACCCATGCAGCAGCTTTTCTCATTCTAAGAAATAAAGGGAGTAGAAGTGCTATACCGGAAAATATATCACGGATACCTTTTATTCTTCCATATGGAAGATCAGCGGAATTAGCCAGGCGAATGCCATATCCAGCCGCGTTAAATGAGGGGCTGATGATAAATGCGGCGCCGACAAAGATGATGCCCAGCGCAATGGGAAGGATCATCCAAAAGGATACCGAACGGATACCCCATTGTTGTGTTTCATGTGTTGTTTTCATGTACTGTTGTTTTTAACAGCACAAAATTCAGCATTGGAAATCTTCTGTTCATTCACCTAGGTTAATTAATGCTTGCCTGAGATGCGTTTACGGATACGGCTTAGTGATTGCGGTTTAATACCGACATACGAAGCAATATAATATTGGGGGATACGCTGTGTGATATCAGCATAATTACTGATGAATTTATTATACCTGATTTCAGGCGGGTCGGTATATAAAGAAATGATCTGGTTGGCCGCGTTCACAAATACTTCTTCTATTGCCAAACGTCCAAACCGTTCACTTGTCGTTACCTCTTTATAGAATTGCTGGATACCGGCGTAACTGATTATCCACACGGTGCTGTCCTCTAATGCCTGAATATTAACGTGTGAGGGGATTTGGGTCAGGAAACTCATATTGTCACAGACAAACTCGTTTTCTTTATTAAAATAAGTGGTTTGCTCAACCCCATCGTTGTTAATGTAATACCTGACGAGGCCGGTTTCAATAAAGATGACATACCGGCAAACGTTGCCTGCTTCCAGCAAGTGTTCGCCTTTTTTAAGTTCTTTCTTATGAAATAAAGTGCGAATTACTATTTCGTCTTCGGAAGAAAGTGGCACATAACTTTTGATCTTATTTATCAACAGTTCCATGGCTCTAAAATTACGCAAAATCGCACCAAGCCCAAACGGTAATAGGATCCTGCTCCCCGCTACCGAAGCGGCGTAATTTGCTCTCCCTTTCCCTCACCTACATTAAACATATTTCGCCATATTTAAT
>Ga0302306_10001402_pt1 | contig 13143 bp, 11 predicted proteins | sample III_Palsa_E3_1_FD_198761 | JGI IMG/M metagenome (GOLD analysis project Ga0302306, IMG submission 198761) | Peat permafrost microbial communities from Stordalen Mire near Abisko, Sweden - III_Palsa_E3_1 | ecosystem: Environmental > Terrestrial > Soil > Palsa > Peat permafrost | place: Sweden...
TACGGCAGAGTATTTATTCTACCGGGCCGTTCATTGAGGGATTTGCCCGCGAGGGCTACCCTTTATTTGACCCCTTTATTCGAATCCCAGATCCCTTGCAGTTTCCTGACATACAGGATCTGCCCCGTATGGTAAGCGGTGTGCGTATTGATATGATCGATGATGGAGGCCCATTTCTGCAACTTGGCCTCGTCTGCCGTTTTGATCGCGGTTTCCCATGCCTGCATCACATCGTTCAGCTGTTTGATGGTTGTCGCCCAGGATTCTTCGGTAAAGGCAGTGAATGTTTCATTGTTGTCGCCGGAAAAAGGGGCCGGCTTCCGGTCGTAAAACTTATCCAGTTGTTCCTTGTTCCAATACCAGATATGATATGCCAGTTCTCCGATGGAATGCGCGGAATCCGCAGGCTTCCACATGGCCTGTTTGGCCGTCAGCCCATCCAATGCTTTCATCACCGGTACGAACCAATCCTGATCGACCCAGGTATCCCGGAATTGTTCCAGTAAAACACCCCGCAACGTCGTCGGGGGATTTTGCTGACAGGTGGCCGTGAGGCCGGTCAGTAACAGGAGAGCGCAAATAAACATTCTCATAAAATAAATATTTATAGTTTACTTTCTCCGATCTTCAGCACTACGACGACATCGGGGTTGAGATCATTTGCGGTCGGCGAGGGGGCGTCGATCCTGATCGAGCCATCATCAGTGCGTGTAACAGTGACATGGGCGCTGCTGTTCAGCAACCATGAAGAATCTATTTTTGCGTAAGGGAATTGTGGCAGGATGACCGGGCCGGCGCCGGGCTGTAAAATGTGCACATACAGTTTGCCGTTGGCCTGAGTCAGGCAACCCCATTTTTGGGGCCGGATATAACCGCCCCTGGTATGATAAATACTTTCGCCATACTGGTCCAGCCAATGGCCCATCCAGTGCAGCCTATCTACAAACTCGGGCTGGATCTCTCCATTCGGCATGGGGCCAATGTTCAATAAGAGATTGCCGCCGTTGCCGGCTGATTTTACCAGCAGGGCGACGATCTGCGCCGGTGTCTTATATGTTGTATCCGTGATGTTAAACCCCCAGGAATTATTGGTGGTGGCGCAGGTCTCGAGCGGCAGGGAGGAAATCTTTTGAAAGCTGAGTCCACTGGTATTTTCACCGGGCACATCCTGTTCGAACATCTGGAAATCTTCGCCCGGCAGCGGCGTCATGTGATGATTGTTGCCGATCAGGCATTGCGGCTGAAGGCGGTGGATCAGATCGTATATTTCACGGATATGCCAGTCCACCCGGACATCGTTGTCTTTCCGGGTTTTGCTTTCTTCGGCCATCTGGTCCCAATAGCCGTCGAACCAGATGCCCCCGATCTCGCCGTAGTGCGTCAGCAATTCCGTCAACTGATTCTTCATGAATTGAATATAGTCGTCCCAGTTGCCATGTACCGTCCTGCCCGTCCCCTGACCCGTTCGTCCGGTCCACCAGGAGTAGTCGTCGCGACGCCAATCCAGCAGCGAGTAGTACAGGAACAACTTGATACCCTGCCGGTGGCATTCGTCGGCCATCAGCTTTACGATGTCCTTCTTATAAGGCGTGTTCATGATGTTGAAGCTGGAATACTGGGTGTTCCACATGCTGAATCCATCGTGATGCCGGGTGATCAGGGTGATATATTTCATCCCGGCGGCCTTGGCCAGGCTCACCCAGGTGTGGGCGTCGAAATCGATCGGGTTGAAAAACTTCTCGAGCCGGGTATAATTCTTTACGGTAATATTCCGGTTGTTCATCACCCATTCGCCGTCGCCGGGGATACTGAACGGCCCCCAGTGGATGAAAAGGCCGAACTTCGCATCGGCAAACCATTCTCTGGCCTTCTCGTTTTGCGGTGAGGGGGTATAACTGATGGTTTGCGTCTGGGCAAGGGCGCCTTTGGTCAGCAGAAAGGCGAGGAGAAGAACAGTAGTTAGCTTCATGTGTCGAATTTAGGTAACTTTCTTTGTTTCAACCTTGCCCCAAACTACCCATTTACCTTAGTTTAAGCCCAAAATCTGGGTTAATCGGTTAAAATACAATTCCCTCGGCATCATTTTCGTTCTATAAGATCATGAAAAAACCCTTAATTGGGAAAAATCCGCTCATCCCGGTTACGTCTCACTACCGGTAGATTACTAATATATGAAAGTCGCAGGAAAATTTAGTGATAGCGAACTGATAGCTGCTATTGGTGAAAAAGAAAGCCTGAATCAGGCTATTTTGTTCCTCTATCAGCAATATTCCCAATCGACATGCTCTTTTATCATCAATTATGGTGGAAGTCAGCAGGATGCCGAGGATGTATTTCAGGAAACGGTCCTGGCCTTTATCGGCATAGTGAAAAAAGGCAGCTACCGGGGAGAAGCCAGTATCAAAACTTTCCTGGTGTCCATCGCCCGGAATGTCTGGCGAAACGAGCTGAAGAAAAGGCAGCGATCTGATTTCCGCGAAAAGAAATTCGAATCCGGCCGGGACCAGCAGGAAGATGATGTCAGCGAGTTGATGACTCACCTGGAGGAAAAGAAACAGCTGCGTGAGCTGGTCGGTAAACTGGGCGAGCCTTGCAGAAAGCTGCTGCAGCTCTTTTACTATGAAAACCTGTCCATGAAAGAAATTGTCGGGCACCTGCCTTATGAGAACGAACAGGTGGTCCGCAATAAAAAATATAAATGCCTGCAGCAATTGATCGCTATCATAAAAGAGAACCCTTCGATTGCCCTGCAATTGAGCGAAATAGTTAAATAATATCCACATGTCTATGAAGCACGAACAACTTGTCGATCAATTCGATAAAACCTTTTCAGATAAGGGTTCAGGAGAACCGGACCCTCTGTTCCTGTCGGATGCCGAAGCTACCCGGGAATGGAGCTATCTCCGGATGGCAGTAGAAGGTGTGCAGGAGACCGGTCTGTACGAACAGATCGAATCTGTCAAGACCCAATGGATGGCGCAGCGGACCTCTGCTGCCGAGCCCTCCGGGGCCGTTATCCGGAACATTTCCCGGATCACTATGCGGGCCGCCGCCTGTGTCCTGATCCTGGCGGGAGGAACGGCTGTCTATAAATATATGTCGACCAGCGCCAATCATATTTATTCCGAATACACCCAGCCATATGACTTGAATACGAGCCGTGGTGCTGCTCCTCAGGACGAAATGGACGAAGCGTACAGGAATAAGAACTGGACCGCCGTTACCGAGCTGTACAATAAGAAGAAGGACAAATCTAATAAGACGTGTTTCTTAGCAGGTATGGCTGCCCTGGAATCCAGGCGCTATGATGACGCCATTGGCATGTTCCAGCAGGTCATTGCCACCAACACGCAGTCCGGCGGCGATTATTTCGAAGATGAAGCTGAATTTTATTTAGCCATGAGCTGGCTGGCCAGGAACGAGGTTAAGGAGGCGATGCCATTGTTGGATAAGATCCGTGCCGACAAGAACCATTTATACCATGATGTCGTAGTGAGAATGTCAACGCTTGACCTGCGGATCGCGCAATATAAAGAACTTAAATAGAAACACGCACAGTAAAACACATAACGCGCCAGTCAGAATGCCCCATAGGAGGGCATTTTTCTTGTGATATAACGGGGCCGTATCACCGATCAGCACCAGGTGGGCCCAATAGCCCGGACTTTTGTTCACAGTACCGCTGTGCAGGTAATCCAGTTTGGCTTGCCGCAAGGCCGTTGATTTCGGGTAACCCTTTTGCAGGTATACATAAAACCGTTGCAGGATAAAGGAAGTAGCCTCATCATCGGCCTTCCAAAGGCTGCTGAGCGAGCTTGCGCAGCCGGCATAGGCGAAAGCCCGCGCCAGGGAAATAACCCCTTCACTGCTGACCAGTTCGCCCTGGCCTGTTTCACAGGCGCTGATGACCACCAGTTGGGTGGCATGCATATCGAGACCATAGAGCTCTTCGAGGTACAGGTTATCTTCCAGCGCGGACCCTTTTTGGGGGTAGAATGCTACAAAGGAACCTGCCGCATTTTGGATGGACGAGACGGCATGTGTAGCCAGGTGGACAATGGGATACTGATTGATCTCTTTCAGGAAAGTCGATTTAGTTGCCTGACTGTCAATATACTGCATGCCTGGCAATCCGGCAATTTCCTGCCGGGAGGCGGGCAGGGAGGGAAAGAAGGCGTGCCCTTTGTCTGCAAAAGGTGCAAAGGCCAGTATTCCGTGGGGAGATGCCCCACCTGCGTCGTCCGGCGAAACGATCAATCGGGAGGCGAACTGATAGCTGATCGTCGTCGATGCCAGCAGGGGATCGGAACCCTGACCGGAAGGCAAGGACTCAAAGGGAAGAAAATATAAAAATCCATCCGGCACGATGATCCATTCCTCCTTGCCGGCAGCAAGGGCCTGTATAGGTTTGATCAGCAATTGGCCGAGCCGTTCGCCAAGCGCCGTTCCCCTGAACTTCTTACCGTTTTCCGCCGTTTTCAATTGTGTCAGCCAATCGTTGGTCTCTTCCTGCAGGAGCGCCAGGGAATCGATCTTTGTATAGGCGAACGTCGATGAGGTCAGCACAAAAATGTGTAATGCCGCGGGCGTGAAATAGCAGCTGATGAGCGCCTGCTGCCCGTCCAGGTGCCGCTGCAATTCGCGGATGCCCGGGGTAGAGTCTTCATACTTCAGCTTGTAGTACGCACCGTTTTGCTCAAGCTCCTTCTGCAGGCGCGACAATTCGATTTCATAACCGGTCTTTTCTGCGGCAATGCTGTCCAGGTCTTTTTTATTACTTGCCCCTTCCAGCCTGACATTCAGGCGGGCAATATTGTATTTGATGTTGTCTTCCCGCTGCAATACGCCCTGTACGCCAGGCAGGTGCTCCAGGTTTCTTTCCTGCAGGTTCGCGGTGATCACCGACGCCTTATTCCTTTCGCTGATCAGGAAGGCCTGTTCGAGGTATCCCGCTTCGGGGTGCAGCCGGTATAGCTGGAGGCAGACAGACAATGCGCCCTGACTGACGGTGCTATTCTGCTTCTTGAGGAACAATTTGGCATCATCGGTATCGAAGTTTTTCTCGATGTATCGCAGAATGGATAAGGCCGTTTTATAGGCTGCATAAGCGGCGACCAAATATTGTTCCTTGGGTTGCGTCTTGTATAGTTCTTCGAACAGCGTGGCTTTTTTGAACAGCGCGCCGAACAGCCGGTAGCTGGCGAATGTTCCCGTAAAATTCGCCGGATTGGCATAGATGTCCGGATCGTTGAAAGTACGGGAGAAGATAATAATGGCATGTTGCAAGTGTTGCAAGGCGGCGAGATATTGCCTGCCATCGGCCAGCAGATCGGCCCGGTACAGGTCATTCGTTCCCAGGTCCAGTTCATTCAGTTTCAGCGTAGATGTGCGGGATGCCAATTGATTGAGCCACCAGGCCGCTGAATCGGGCCGGTGTAATTGCAGCTGTGCATGCCCCATTTCATTGAGGACGTTCGGCACTTTCCGGGGATCCACTTTGCGATAGCAGCCCATGGCCTCTTTGTATTTGTTCAGGGAGGCGTAGGCCAGGCCCATATCCATGTAGACAGGGTCGTCCATGCCGTGCCAGGCAAGGATCTGGTGATAGATATCCAGCGATTCCCGGAAGAGCCCGAGATGATAATAAGAGGTGGCGATATTCGTCTCCAGGTTGGTGGCAGATATGGTGTCAAAAGGCCGCCGCCCTTTGACGATGTCCAGGGCCCGGTCGAAATAATTCTTTCCCTGTTCATAATTGCCGTTATCAAAATAGAGGACCCCAAGGGTGTTATACAGACGGACTTCATCGTCGGGATCTTTGTAGCGGTAGGCGCGGGATTCGGCGCTGAGCAGGAAATAACGGGCGGAGTCGAAATTGTTGAGGTTGTAATAGCAGGTGCCGGTATAAATGTGCGTGACATACGTCAGGCTGTCTGATAACCAATGACAGTTCAATGCCTGGCAGTAAGCTGATTTGGCGCCTGCAAAGTCATATTTGGAATCGAGGAGGATCCCTTTTTTGAGGTAAGACCCCGACAGGAGGGTGTCCTTCCCGCTGATATTGGGGGTCTTCCCGAGCTCGTCGATCACCTGTTGAAAATCGGCCAGGGCCTGGTTGTCCGTCGCCGGGGTATTATTGGTCAGGTGGAACAGGGAGTCGGCCTGGCGGTACAGGCTGGTAATCCGGGCCAGCGGATCGACGTTCCCATAGTCCGGGAAGGCCGGCACTAGGAAAGCTGCTGCCAGGAGGATGCCTTTGCCATACATGGAACCATTAACGGTCCCCCCGATGTGTTAATTGTGTCTTACATGGACCTTACGATGACCACCAGCGGCGGCCGTGGGTTGGCAGAGTTGTCGATCAGGTGACCGCTCAGCAGGTTATCCAGCTTGAGGAGCACCGTACTCAGCAGGCCCGAGTTGATCAGGGATGCCTTATCGTAGTATACCAGCTGCACCTGGATATTCTGCAGGGCATAGTTACTCGGGTCATTCAGCTTATAATAGATAGTGGCGGTGACAGAAGACCCGTTCTGGGGCAAAAGACCGAATGCGCCACCCAGGCCCAACAGGGCGCCGTCCAGCGTTTTCTGGAGATTGATGACCCCCGTAGAAGTGTTGACGACCACCCCGATGTTGGCCGCAGAGCCCGTTACGTCAAAACTGCAACCATTGCCGGTAGCACAGGTATTGATAAGGTTCGGATTCGCCTCGAAATAAGGAAAGGCGTTGGTTTGGCCTTCGGCGATGTAATATACGCTGTCCTCATAGGAAGCGCCCCCGATGACCAGCGTCTGCAGACAGGTATCCGTCGTGCCGTTTTTCACAAAGCCTACTGCGTACTGTAAACCCGTCTGGCTTGCGGTTACATCGATGGCCCCGCTGACGGAGTCGATGACCATGCCCACCGGCCAGGAGAGGTATTTACCCGCGCCCGGGCTGTTGACGACATTCATGATATAATCGGAGCCGCTCGTCGGCTGAGGATAAATGATGGTGTCACCATATAGGGGTGCCAGTAAACATGCGTTTACCGGCGTCTGTTGTGGAAAAGGTGCCTTGGGCAAAGCCGGAGGTATATACTGGCTGTCACTGGTGATGATGGCGATATGCGAAGTATCATAGCCCGTATGGATACGGTCTGATGACAGCGAGGAAGGATATACAACGGCTGTTTTCTGGCAGGCCCAGAAAAAGAGCGCCAGAATCAGCACGAATACAGGATATATTTGGATATGCTTCTTCATGGGTAAAGGACGGTTAAGGGTTATCGCTTACAAAATAGTAAAATTCTTCTAATTCTTCAAACATCCGGCCCACGGGGGACCAGGTTTAAATTAGTATCCACACAGGGCAAAAATGTAACCGCCGATACATATTAAATTATGGATATATATAAGTCCGGGATATTCCTTCGACCCGATTCGGGGAATCCTTGATTCGGCTATATTTGTCCTGCAAATTATCTGTCATGCTAATGAAAAGGAACCTTGTTTTATTGGTTGCCGCCATGTTATTATTCCTGGTGTACTGTGCCCGGACGGACAGAAGACATGGCGCCTTACAGGCCAAAGTGGACAGTTTGCAGCGGAGGCTGGACGAGGCTTACAGACCGGGGCTGGGCGAGTTTATGTCGGGTATCCAGGTGCACCATGCGAAGCTGTGGTTTGCAGGCAATGCACAGAACTGGAAGCTGGCGGATTTTGAGGTGGGAGAGATCCGGGAAACCCTGGATGATGTCCGGAAATATTGCGCCGACCGGCCAGAGCTTACCTCATTGCCGATGATCGAACCGGCGATGGACAGTGTCAGTTCGGCGGTAAAGAAGGAGGGTTTGCCGCAGTTTAAAAGTGCCTTTATCTTATTGACGAATACCTGCAATAATTGCCACCGGGCGACAAAGCATGAGTTTAATGTCATCCGGGTGCCGCTGACGCCCCCGTTTACCAACCAGGTCTTTGACAAGCAACCCTAAGGGCTCAGCTTATCTTCTGGCTTCTTCTTTCGATCACGACAAGGTCCCGCCAGACGCCGTTCGTCTGGCAAATCCTTTCCCTGTAGCCTATCAGCCGGAACCCGATACTCGCATGCATCTTCAGGACAGCGTCATATTCAAAAAAGATATTCGCCTGGAGCGTCCATATATTGTTCATTTCGCTGCTGTCGATGAGGGCTTTCAGGAGACTTTCGCCAGCTTTCTGACCGGGATAGCCCGCGGCGATATAAATATTGACTTCGGCAACGCCGGCATAGACGCTGCGGGCGGAAACAGGCGCGAGTGCGGCCCAGCCAATGACCCGGTCGCCTTCGATGGCAACCAGCCGGCTATGCGAGAGATAGTGGCTGTCCCACCCCGGCCAATCGGTGGGAAAAGCCTGAAAGCTGGCGTGTCCGGTTACGATGCCCTCATAGATGCTTTTTATGGCGGGCCAATGTTCGGCCAACAGATTTCTGATCTCCATAAGTGTTGATTAAAGCCTAACTAATCCTCTGACTATAAAAGTAATCGATTGAGGGAAAAACGAAAACCAAAACATAATATTTTCAGGAGCTGGCATGATTTTTTTACCGGCCCTTACCATGTATAATCTTACAGGGACCGGTTTGCGCATTCCACTGCTGATTATCTTCCTTTTTCTTCGGTTTCTGTCTGGCGAAGAGGCCCATGCACAGGACGGAAAGAACCTTTTTCAGATCAATTGCGCCCAATGTCACAATCCCATAAAGGTGATCACGGGGCCTGCCCTGAAGGGGGTAACTTCGAGGGTCACAGACACCACCTTGCTGCATGGCTGGATCCACAACAATAACAAAGTGCTGGCTTCGGGAAATGCCTATTTCAACAACCTCTACAATCAATACGGCCGCGCGCCGATGAATGTATTCCCGAACCTGAGCGATGCCGAAATCGACGCTATCCTTCGGTATGTGGAGAGTTATGCCGAGCCGATGGCGAAGACCAATACTTCCACCAACCAGAGCGTCCCCGAGGAAGACCATACGGTGATGTACGGTATTGTCTCCTTCATCCTCGCCGTCTTTGTCTTCGGGCTCTACCTTGTCAATAATAACCTGAAAAAGCTGGCAGACGAGAAAAAGGGGCTTATCCCGCCAAAGCCGGTGCCCTTTTACCGGAATAAGAGGTATATCGCGCTGGTATCGCTGGTCCTGTTCTTTGCTTTTGGCTGGTGGCTGACCGATGCGGGCATTCACCTGGGCAGACAGAAAAATTACCAGCCGCAGCAGCCCATCTTTTTCTCCCACCGGGTACATGCCGGGCTGAACCAGATCAGTTGTCTGCTATGTCATGGCAATGCGTGGGAGAGCAGACACGCCACGGTCCCATCTCTCAACGTATGTATGAACTGTCATATGGCGATCAACGACTATCATGGCGAAAGGCTACAGCGCGCAGACGGCACCCCCGTTGACCCGCAGGGAGAGATCGATAAATTATACAGTTATACCGGATACGACCCGCAAAAAGGAAAATATACGCAGCAAGGGCACTCCATAGAATGGGTAAAGATCCATAACCTGCCCGACCTGGTCTATTTCAACCACTCTCAGCACGTACGTGCAGGTAATGTCCAATGCCAGACCTGCCATGGCCCTATCCAGGAAATGGATGAGGTCAAACAATTCGCCGATCTCAGCATGGGCTGGTGTATCAACTGCCATCGCACGACGAAAGTGACTTTCCCGGATAGTGCGAACCACTGGCAAGGCAACAAATTCTATAGCATTTATACCCGGTATAATGATAAGCTGCGTTCGGGCCAGATGGATTCGGTGACCGTCGAAGATATCGGCGGTACGGAGTGCCAGAAATGCCATTATTAGGTTCGCCACTCCCGGATTCACAGCTCGCGGACTGGTTCAACCGGCTCCCGGACGATACCCGGCGGCTCATCCTGGGGATGAAAATCACGTCCGTCTTTTCCATATTCATAAGGCCCCCTGAATACCTCCGGGATATTGCCCGGCCAGTTGCCGTGCCCTGGCTCTATCGGTGTCGTCCATTCCAGCGTGTTAGCCTGCCAGGGATTCTTTTCCGTCACCTTTTCGCCCCTGAACATCGATCGGAAGAAGTTCACCACGAATACAATCTGCACGGCAAATGACACCATGGCGACCGAGGAAATAAATATGTTCAACCCGGTGAACTGGTTGAAGCTGCTCCAGTTCGAATAATCGTAATACCGTCGCGGCAGTCCGGCCAGCCCTTCGTAATACATGGGCCAGAAGATCAGGTAGGCTGCTGTCAGCGTGATCCAGAAATGGATATAGCCGAGAACAGGGCTCATGAACCGGCCAAACATTTTAGGATACCAATGGTAGATGCCGGCGAACATGCCGAACATGGCCGAGATGCCCATCACGAGGTGGAAGTGTGCCACCACAAAATAGGTGTCGTGCAACTGGATATCGATGGTCGAGTCCCCCAGGTAAACCCCTGTCAGCCCGCCGGAGATAAAGGTGCTGACAAAGCCGATAGCAAATAACATGGCCGGCGTAAAACGAATATTCCCCCGCCATAAGGTGGTGATCCAGTTAAATACCTTAATGGCGGAAGGGACGGCGATGAGCAAGGTCAGCAGGACGAATATCGAGCCCAGGAAGGGGTTCAGCCCGGTGACAAACATATGGTGCGCCCATACGGTGAAGGACAGAGAAAGGATAGCGAACATCGATGCCACCATGGCCGTATAGCCGAAAATAGGCTTCCTGGAATTCACGCTCATGATTTCCGATACCATACCGAACGCCGGGAAAATGACAATATACACTTCCGGATGCCCGAGGAACCAGAAGAGGTGCTGGTATAGGATCGCGCTGCCCCCTTCATATGGCAGTGCCCGGGAGGTGGAAGTCAGGAAGATGTCCGACAGGTAAAAACTGGTCCCGGCATGCCGGTCACATAACAGCAGCACGAAGGCCGACAGCAGGACGGGAAAAGACAGCAATCCCATGATCGCCGTGAACAGCAATCCCCAGACGCTCAGCGGCAGCCGGTTCATGGCCATGCCTTTGGTACGCAGATTCAATATAGTGGTGATATAATTGATGCCACCCATCAATGTGGAGATGATAAAGAAGACGAGGCTTATTATCCAGTAGTCCATTCCCGTCCCGCTGCCGCTATCAGCCTCCTGCAGCGCGCTGAGCGGCGCATAGGCTGTCCATCCTTCCCCGGCCGGGCCTCCGGGTACGAAAAAGGAGACCAGCATAATGACGCTGGCGATAAAAAATGCCCAATAAGACAGCATATTGACAAAGGGCGAGGCCATATCCCTCGCGCCGATCTGCAAAGGGATCAGGAAGTTGGCGAAGGTACCGCTAAGCCCCGCGGTCAGCACGAAGAAAACCATGATCGTTCCGTGCATGGTCATCATCTGGTAGTAGGCATCGGGCTGTATCTTGCCCACGACAAACCAGTGTCCCGTCAATTTTTGCAAAATAGGAAACGTCGAATTGGGAAAGCCTAGCTGGAGACGCATCAGTACCGAGAGAAATCCGCCGAGGATGGCCCATATCATGCCGGTGATGAGGAATTGTTTGGCTATTACCTTATGGTCGGTACTGAATACATATTTGGTAATGAACGATGTCTTTTCCATTGTGTGGGCCACCGGAGAAGAACTCAAAAACTATACCTCCGGCGGTAACCTATCCTGGCGGCATCTCACGTGAACGAATTTCCCCGTAGCGGAATAAGTTCCACAGCGCATTGTCGTTGAGGTCAGCATGTTGCCGCGATCGTCATTGCGGCGAGCCGGCGGGTCCGGCGGATGGATAAACGGTCGTGATGTGATATTTGTCTTCGAACGCCCATAGCTTAGCGCCACCCTTAATAGCATCCTTGTTGGTGAAAAGATGAATATTTTCATCCAGGGGAAGGGTCAGTTTGCCGGCATTGCCCCCGCCGAGGTACAGACGGTCATAATTGAATACGTTCTTTATAATGTCCAATACTTTCGCCACCCGTTCATTCCATTTTTCCTTGCCCTTTCTTTCCAGTGCTGCAGCCCCGATGTATTGGTCGTAATCCACGTCCTTGCGGATCGGATGGTGGGCCAGTTCCATATGTGGCAGCAGGTAGCCGTCCATCAATATGGCAGTGCCGACGCCTGTGCCCAATGTCACCGCCAGTTCATAACCCTTGCCGCTGACAACGCCAAGACCCAGTTGATCGGCGTCGTTTACCAGCCTGACGGGCCTTTGCAGCAGGTTGCTGATCTGCTGCCCCAGGTCGATATTCTTCCAATGAGCATTGCCCAGGTTGGGCGCGGTATAAACGACGCTATTCCTGACATACCCGGGAAAGCCTACTGAGATCTTTCCATAATTCGGCATGCCCTTGACCAGTTCGGTGATGGTTTGGATTACGCTGGCGGGGGTGGCAGGGTTAGGTGTGTCCAGGCTCTTGTATTCTATCTGCCACTCTCCCTTTGTATTCAGGATGGTCCCTTTAATATGCGAACCTCCAATGTCCAACGCCAGGATGTCTTCGTGTGAATCTGCCATAGTTGATCTGTTTTGTTGATCTTTTTCGACCAGCCGAAAATACAAATAACGGACCGCATCCGGCCCGTTATCAGCATATAAATTTTTCGCGGGGATGGAGCCCGTTAGTTCATTTCCAAAATGATCTTTCCATGTACTGTACCACCGTCCATCAGCGCATGAGCCTGGCTGGCTTGAGCCAGCGGGAGGATTTTCCCGATATTTGTTCTGATGATCCCCTTGTCTGCCATCTCCGCCACCTTTTCCATGACGGGCTTATCGGTCTGCGTAAAGACAAAAGCGGCGCTCACGCCAAATTCCTTTGCTTTTTCCGGGGCGGGTGGCATGGTAGTAGAAAGCAGCTGACCGCCTTTCTTCAGTATCGTCCACAGCGCATCCTGGGCAGGTCCTCCCACGAGGTCCAGGGCAAGGTCCACTTCTTTTATGGCTTCTGCGTAATGAGGGTTCGTATAATCGACGACGTGATCAGCGCCTGCCGCCAGTACTTTTTCCCTATCAGCGTTCTTTGCGGTACCTATTACGATAGCGCCGGCGTTTTTTGCCATCTGTACGGCCAATAACCCTACTGATCCTGTCGCCCCCAGGATAAATACCTTCTGACCGGCTGTCAGGTGA
>Ga0302306_10001407_pt1 | contig 13117 bp, 10 predicted proteins | sample III_Palsa_E3_1_FD_198761 | JGI IMG/M metagenome (GOLD analysis project Ga0302306, IMG submission 198761) | Peat permafrost microbial communities from Stordalen Mire near Abisko, Sweden - III_Palsa_E3_1 | ecosystem: Environmental > Terrestrial > Soil > Palsa > Peat permafrost | place: Sweden...
AAAGCATAAAGGCGCCTGCGGGCGCCTTTATGACGTATGGGCCCGGAATAAAGATCCATCGGGGAGGCATGTTTGTCTGGATTTGTGGGCTGACTTATTGGTTTGACTCATTGGCCCAACGGATTGATCCGACTTATTAGCCCGACTCATCGACCTGAATGCCGCTTCACTGAAGCTAAAGGTCAAACGCCAGTTGCGCGATCGCGGTTGGGGTTTTGTGTGCGGCTTTTTTTACGGTGACGCCACGGCTGGGGCGTGGCGGCGTTTTTGTGCCGGCTTCGGCAGCTTGGGGCGGGCTCAGTTCGAAGCTCGACACGGTCGCAAGTTGATGCACGGGAAGCTCTTTGGCGAGTTGGTGGCGTGTGACGATGGCATAAATATCGTGATCGAAGCTCGCGACAGTGGCGGTCCGCTCCAGATAGGCTGTGATCTGGTGTTGGTGTTCCACGGAACCCAGATAACACCAGTTGTCGATGAGATGCCACTGTCCGGTTGTCGTCGGGAGCTGATCCACCGGTTGCGCGCTTGTCTCATTGGTCGCGCCGGATGTGTCATATGTGGTGTTATATGCGGTGTCGTATGATGTGCCATGCGATGTGTCATAACCCACAGCGTCGGCTGCGATGTGCGTGAAGTTGTGAGCCGGGTCGCGAGCCGAATCGCGAGCCGGGTCGCCGACAACAGGGTGAACCATCTCATGCACTTTATCGCAAGCCACGTCATGCACCTTCATACCCAGGCCGTCGGGCCGCGGGTAACGAGCGTCGTCCACCGTGTTTGCGGCTTCGAATAACGCGACTGGTCCGGCATAAGGCCAGGTTTTCAAGCGCAGCGTATCCAGCGCCTGGATTGCTCGCTGTGTATGCGTGGCTGATGTTTCCTCACCCACGCAACAGCCCGGACAGCGCTTGATCCGATAGCCGGAACAGCCGTCTGAGCCGTGCGCTTTTTCCAACCCCAGCACAAAGTGGCAAAGCTGATGTGCGTCGGCCAGCCGGCGCAATGCCTCCCCGGCTTTGAGCTTGGAGGTAAATGCGCCATATAGCCCAGGCGTGCGTGCAAAATCGACGGTCTTGCTCGATACCAACAGCGGCCTGAGCGCATGGTGCGGCCATTGCCACGCGTATAACACCGTCTGCCGGTGCAGCAAACGATTGTGTGCCGGTGCCAAGCGCTTGACCAGTTGGGCTTCGAGCAACAATGTGCCAAGCGCCCCGGCGGTCGGCCGGCATTCGATACGGCGGATTTGCTGCGCGATGCGCATCTCTTTGGCGAGGCGATAATCGCCGGAAAAATGTGCCGTGATTCCGCGTTTGAGGTTGTCGCTTTTGCCGACATACAACGGCAGATCGTTGTCGCCATAGAGGACATAGACGCCGGGGCCGGCCGGCAGGGCGGCTAGTGCGCCTAGTGCGCCTTCAGGCAATGCCGGAGTCGGTGTCTCAGTCAAGCTTGCATGCCGGATCAGCGACTTGACCGCTGTTTCGACCACGTCGACGGGGTATAGCGTATGAATTTTTTGCCAGAATTGCCACAGTAAATCGGCGTCGGCCAAGGCCCGGTGCCGTCCTTTCGCTTGCAGTCCCAGACGGGCGATCAAGGCGTCGAGCCCATGACGTTCGGCTCTGGGAAACAAGGCTCGCGACAGCCTGACGGTACACAAGGTATCCGCCTTGAAGCGGATGCCGGCACGCTTGAATTCGTTCTTGAGAAAACCGTAATCGAAACGCGCGTTATGCGCCACCAACAGCTTGCCGTCGAGGCGTTGCGCCAGTGCCTCGGCCACTTCGCGAAAACTCGGCTGGTGGCGCACCATATGGTTGCTGATGCCCGTCAAGTGTTCAATGGCGGGCGAAATTGAAATGCCGGGATCGACCAGCGTGCTCCACGATTCGATGCCGGACGGCCCGACCTCAACCACGCCGATTTCGGTAATGCGGTCATGCGTGGCGTTGCCGCCTGTGGTTTCGAGATCAACGAAGACGATGGAGCGTGTCAAATTGTCGGACCGCTCCTGCGCTTCGCAGTGTTTGATGTCGATGGAAATCACCGACTCGTGCCTGGCAGGCGCGTGTGCTTTAGCGGGTGCCGCAGCAGTAGCAGTTGGCGTTTATCCATACCGTACTCGGGCCAGAGTGGCGTGGGCGATGGCCGGCGTGGCGCGTTTGACCGGCGACAGCGCCGGAATGCCGTACACATCGAGCACAAACCAGAACAGCAGCGGCACCGGGGAGGTTTCCAGCACGCTGACAACGTCGTCAGTGCAGGGATAGGCCGAGGTCGCGGTGCGCACGAACAGGGCCAACAGCGTATTGTCATGGCGGCTCGCCAAGCCGAGGTCGGCCAGGGCCTCGGCTTCGATGGCATGCAGCAGCCGCCAGGTGAGCGGTACGCCGCGCCGCAAATAACGCTCGGCGATCACGTGAAGGATATCTTGCAGGTCGGCGGCCGCGCGCTCGAAAGCGAGTTCATTGGCCAAATCGTGATTCAGTTCATTATTTGGCGCATAAGCGGAATCACCCACCGGGCCGAGGTCTTGCTCCGCATAATATAAGGCATCCATAAAGGCTCCTTCGTCAGGAAATATACTGTACATCCATACAGTATATTATGCAAGACAAGCCATTTGGACGGTGTTGCCGCCACGCCGCAGGCACCTTGGCCTTCATGCCGCGCGGCATACCTACTATGCAGCGCCTCCGCGCCCGGCGAGATCCTGCCCCAAGCGCTGCGCATCCCGCCGCAGCGCGGCCGAAATACCGGGTGCAAAGGTCCAATGGCCGGCCCCATCCACCAGGGTCAGATGGGCGTCAGGCCAAACCTGCGCCAAGGCATAGGCTTGATCGGCGGGACACACCATATCGACCCGTCCGTGCACGATATAACACGGCAGATGGGCGAAGCGCGGCACCTGCGCCAGCAGCGGCGGGGGCGGCAGATTATCCGCCATGTAATGACGTTCCAGCAGGGCCATCGAGACGGCCGGCGAGGCGCTGCTTTCGGCCGGTTGCTCATGGCTTGCCGGTTTTTCCGCCGCAGACGAGACGGCAGGCGCGGCCGTCGATGCCGCGGTTGGTTCGAGCGCCGGCTCGGCCGCGGGGGTCAACCCGGACAGCGATTTTTCATAATCGCTCCAGGCGTGCGCGAGCGTGATCCCGGCCTGATCGAAGCGCACCAACGGGGCTTGGGCGCAGGTGAGGATCTCCTGCACGTTAGCAGGTCTGCGCCCCGAGGCGGTTTCGATCGCATCGAGAAAGGTTTTGTGCTGATCCGGGAAGATGAGGCGGACGTCCCACAGGAACCAGTCCATATCCTCTTGCCGCGCGAGGAATATGCCGCGCAACAAAAAGCCCAGACAACGCTCGGGAAACGCCGCGCCATAAGCGAGCGCCAGGGTGGTGCCCCACGAACCGCCGAACAGCGCCCAACGCTCTATGCCCAATAGGGTACGCAAGCGTTCCATATCGTCGACCAGCAGCGGCAGGTCGTTGTGGCGCAGCTCGCCGAACGGTGTCGATTTACCGCAGCCGCGCTGATCGAAGAAAATCACATGCCAGTGCGCCGGATCGAAAAACTCGCCCCATTGCGGATTCATCGCGCCCCCTGGGCCGCCATGCAAAATCACTACCGCCGGAGCCTGACGATTGCCATGACTGCGCCAGTAGATCGAGTGACCGTTGCCGACATCGAGCATGCCGTCTTGTAACAAAGGGGAGGCTTCCATCCGGACTCCGTGAATCATGGGTTGAGGTCGTCATAGTATCCCTCAGGCGGCAAAATAATTCCCCTGTCATTGTTGCTCCGGCGATTTCGGATTGGACCGATCTGTCTCGGTTTTACCGAGATGCCATTTTCTCCCGATAGGCTTGCAGGCCCAAGCGCCGGACGGGCGCATGTGAGCGCCTCAGGCGTCTGCCGGTGGGCACGTTTTGCCGCCGCAAGATGAACCAAAGCGCAGGCGTTGAAGTCCAATTATCAGTGCCGCTTTGCAGGCGCCGATTTATCCTGCTTCACGCAAACAGGCCAGCCCGAATCGATTTAACCGAACCGCGGCCCAGACTTCCGCTAGCCCATACCGAGGCCGGTTCAGCATCCAGGAGTATCGCAAACATGGCAAAACATACCCTCTCCGGTAGTGATCGCACGACGCTGGCGGGTGCGCACTGCGTCGGTCCCGCCGATCCCGGCGCAACCCTGAAAGCCGTGCTGGTGGTCCGCCATCGCGATGCGCAAGCTTTCGCCGCGCGAGTCGGTCAATTGGCCGCGGGCGATCGTTCACAGCCGCATCTGTCACGCGACGCGTTCGCGACCCAATTTGGCGCCGCGCCGGAAGACTTGGCGGCAGTTACCGCGTTTGCCCAACAGCATGGGCTTACGGTGGTGCGCACCGACGCCGCGAGCCGCATGGTGGTGGTGTCCGGCACGGTAGCGCAGTTTAATGCGGCATTCGAGGTCGACTTGCAGCAGTACCAACATCCTGCGGGCAATTATCGCGGCCGTACCGGCACGGTGTCTTTGCCCGATGCTTTACATGGCGTGGTGACGGCGGTACTGGGGCTGGACAACCGGCCGCAGGCGCGCGCGCATTTTCGTTTTCGCCCGCCGGTGCAAGCGGCGGCAAGCCCGGCGGCCGTGTCTTATTCACCGACTCAAGTGGCAGGGTTCTACCAGTTTCCGGAGAGTACCGGGGCCGGACAATGTATCGCCTTGATTGAACTCGGCGGCGGTTATACCACCAGCGACCTGAGCACTTATTTTTCCGGCCTGGGCATTACCGCGCCGACTGTGGTTGCGGTACCGGTCGACGGTGGCAGCAATCAACCCACCGGCAGTGCCGACGGACCCGATGGGGAGGTCATGCTGGATATCGAAGTGGCCGGGGCGATTGCGCCCGGCGCCAAAATCGCGGTGTATTTCGCGGGCAACACCGATGCCGGTTTTATCGACGCGGTGAGCAACGCGGTGCACGATACCGTCAACCGGCCTTCGGTGGTTTCGATCAGTTGGGGCGGCCCCGAATCGTCCTGGACCTCACAATCGATGCAAGCGTTTAATGAAGTGTTGCAGGCGGCCGCCACGCTCGGTGTGACGGTATGTGTAGCCTCCGGCGACAACGGTTCCAGCGACGGTGTCAGCGACCAGAAAAACCATGTCGATTTCCCGGCCTCCAGCCCTTATTCCCTGGCCTGCGGCGGTACCAGCTTGCGCGCCTCGGGGAATACCATTGCCAGCGAAGTGGTGTGGAACGATGGCGCGCAAGGCGGCGCGGGCGGCGGCGGTGTCAGTGGCGTATTTGCCTTGCCCGCCTGGCAGCAAGGACTGAGCGCGGTCAGTTCCACGGGTGCCAGCACACCGCTTGGCGGGCGTGGGGTACCCGATGTGGCGGGCAATGCCGATCCGCAAACCGGCTACAACGTGCGCGTCGACGGCAGCAATATGGTGGTCGGCGGCACCAGTGCGGTCGCGCCGCTGTGGGCGGCACTCATTGCCCGCATCAATGCGACCCAGGGCAAGGCGGCGGGTTATATCAATCCGCTTCTGTATCAACAGGGCAAGTCGTTTAACGACATCACCAAGGGCAACAACGGCAGCTTCGAGGCTGTGGCAGGGTGGGATGCTTGCACCGGGCTGGGCAGCCCTGATGGACAGAAGTTGTTGACCTTGCTTTGACCCGAGGCCCGCGCGCATCGCTTGCGCGCGGGCCTCGGTTTATTTTATTTAGCCGCAGGTTTGCGGCTGGCGATCCACGCTTGAGTGCGCGAGGCAATGTAATGCGCATACTCCGCATTGGTGTGCAGCGCCGGCATGCTGTGGTGCGTGCCGCCCTTGGCATCGGGTACCGGCAGTAACGCTACCAGCTCGGCGTGCACTTGTTGCAGATGCGACGGTTGGTCGGCTGCCGGATTGGCGCCCGTCGATTTGGGTACCGTCACCCCTGCCAGCGGGTCGTCGCTGCGCGCGACGGCAAGCGTCAGCACGGCGCCGACATCGGGTGCAGCGGCGTCGCGGGCGGTCAATGAGGGCAAGCCCCAGCGCGTTTCAACCGTCTTCAGCACGGAAGTGTGATCGAGCGGCATCGAGCCTGCGGGCACGCGGAACACAGTACCCGGCGCGATCAGCGGGGAGACCAGCACGGTCGGCACCCGCACACCGAAGCGGGTGAAATCGAAACCATACTCGCCGGCCGACTGATCCGGCGGTACCGCACCCGACGGCGGCGGTACGTGGTCATAACATCCGCCGTGCTCATCGTAGGTAATAATCAATAAAGTCTGGTTCCAGCTCGCGCTATTGCTGCGCAAGGCGTAATACACGTCGTGGATAAATTGTTCGCCCAAGGCTACGTCGTAGTTCGGATGCTGACTGTTGCCGGCGGCATCCCAGCTTGGCTCGAGGAAGGTATAGGCGGGCAGTGTGCCTTGTTTGGCGGCGGCCTGAAAGTCGGTGAACAAACCGAAATGACTTTCCGCGGCCTGAGTCGTATCCGGGAAATTGTGCCGCGTCAGCGGCGGCTGGTTATAGCCGTAAATCGCCCAGCTTTGATTATGCTTGGACAGCAAGCCGAAAATACTGGGTGCGGTATACGACTTGGTCTTGTCGTCCATATGCCCCTGGCTGGTCGCGGCGCAGACGAAGGCCCGGTTCGGCAGGGTTTCGGTCGGCGCGGAACTGAACCACTGGTCGCATACCGCGTAACCACGCGCCAGCCCGGACAATACCGGCAGCATCGTCGGCGGGTAGATCCCCATGATGTCGGATGCAACGGTGCCCGGCAGGATGGACCAGCCCTTTTCCGTGGCTTGCCAGCCCAGGGTATAAGCATAATCGGTGACAAAACCTTGATTGGTGGCAAGCGGCGGCGTTGGGGCGTTGGCGCTGCCGAACAACTGCGAATTGGTCGCGCTGTAGCCTTCGCCCGGGTCGGCGCCGGGCTGGAAATATGCATTATCGTCATCGACTTGAAGCGCATACACCTTGACCGCTTCGCCATTGGCGTCAAGATTGGATTCATTGCCGCTCAAGCCGTCGAAAGCCTGGCCCGACGGTGCTTGATTGTTCTGCTCCGCATACAGCAAACCCAGCATATGATCGAAGGAGCGGTTCTCCAGCATCAGAACCACAATGTGCTGAATCGAATCGAGTCGATTGGACATAGGCATCACCTCATTGTGTGAGTGAGTGCCCCATTGCGCAATTTCATTCATCAAACAATTTACGCAACAGGACACCAGGCGAGCGCCGCGAACGCCGCGTGAAATGGCCGGCTTCTGCGACTGCCGGCACCCGGATCGTTACCGGCAACACAGCGACCAAACGTAACGAAAATGACCCGCTGCTTGCGCTTAATTGTTGTACTCGTGTTTTGAGACAAGTCGATGACGCTTACGTTCGCTGATTCCGTAGCGATGAAGCTAAACCGAGGGAGATCCGGCGCGACGTCACACGCCGATGCTATCGCACCCATCGCACCCATCCGGCCCTTCCAACTTTATGGCGCAGGGGCCTGATCTTGAATATGCCGACATTCACCTGCCGCACATTCGACGAAAACCGTGCCGCGGAGTTCCAGGACTTGCAACAAGTTCTGCTCGCGGCGCCGGCTTTCAGGGCGGCGTAGCCTAATTTTGGCGAGGCGGCCCACCGCGGTCGCCACCGCCTCCACCTCCACCTCCATTGGGCCGTCCTGACGGTCCGCCGGGTGTAGGTCTGCCGGGTGCCGGCCTATTCCCAGGCGGACGGCCGCCGCCACTGCCTGGAGGACGGCCTCCAGGTGCTGCTCCAGGTCCGGGCGGCCGCCCACCGCCTGGCGGCCGCGCCCCACCCGGTGACGGGCGATTGAGCGGCGGCCGTATGGGTGCGGGACGCGGTGGCCGGTGAGCCCAGCGGCCCTGATCGCGATACCAGGGACGGCCGCGGTAATACTGGCCCCAGTAGGTACCCAGCGAAAAAGTCACGATGGGCAAACCCAAGGTCGTGCCATAGGCCAGCACCGGGACGTTGGCGCCCTGATAGGGATAATTCAGGTGCGCGGCGTAAACCCAGCCGCGTAAATTGGGCGAGGCCACGTCGCACCAAGTGTAATTGTTGATACAACCCATCACCGTGAGCGGGGCACCGTTTGGCAGTTGCGCCACCAAAGGGTAGTCGCGTGCCGGCCCCGCGCGCAAATTAACCGGGCCATTGGTGTAGGCCTGCGCCTGCTGCGCCGAGGCGGTGCCGGGAAGCACCAATAAGGCGGCCAAACCGGCATATAAGCACTCAAGCAACGGTATGCGCATGTGCGACTCCTTGGTAGCGACGCGACTTTAATCGGATCGTGCGGCAGGCGCACCCAATGACTCCCGCGCAGCGGCAAGATCTTGAAGGACGGAGTGCCCCGCTCGGCAGGAAAAAATCCGGGGTACCCGACAAAACTTTAATGCCGTTGACGTTCCTTGGCCAGCAAAGAAAAACCCGCGACCAGTGTGGGAATAATCAGCACGATAAACGCGGCGGTGGCGTCCCACCCCATTGCCAACATTTGCCCGCCCGCCAAAATACTCAGCAGGGCTCCCGAGCGTCCGGCCCCGTGCATCCAGCAAGAGCCGGTTGCGCGAGCCTCGGTCGGATAAAAAACGGCCGATACGGCATTGATTCCCGAGATTGCCCCGATCAAACAAAACCCCAGCGCAAAAGCCTGTATGACGAGCAGTACAAATGAATGGTAGGCCGTGGCCAACCCCAAGAGCAGCAGGGCGCTGGCAAAATAAGCCGCGGCCGGCACGCGATGCAAATTAATCCGGTCCATCGACCAGCCCAGAAATAATGAGCCGAAGACGCCGCCCAATTGGTATACGCCGGTGATGGACGCCGCATAACTCAAGCTATAGCCCGATTCCTTGATCAGGGTCGGCAACCAATTGGACAGCATATTGCTGGCAAATAAAGCCGCGAAATAAGCGCTCCAGAGCATCAGGCTGCCGAATTTGTAATGCGTGGAAAGCACGGTTCTGATGGCGCTACGTTTGCTCAACTCCGCCGGCATGACAAACGCCGATTGCGCGGTGGCTATCCCGGGCGCCATCTTATCGACGATAGCGTGGATCCGTGCGGCAGATGCCCGCTTGGCCACCAAAAAGCGTACCGATTCCGGTAATTTAAAATACAGCAACGGAAGCATCAATAACGGCATCACTCCACCGAGAACCAGCACGCTTTGCCAGCCGAATCTCGGAATCATCCAGGCCGACAAAAAACCGCCGCAGGCCGCGCTGAACGACACGCCGCAGATGATTAACGCAACGGAAAACGAACGGATACGTTCGGGCACATATTCGGACACCAGCGTAGCGGTATTGGGCACGACAGAGCCCACCGCAATGCCGGTCAGCAGTCGCCACACAATCAGGTGAGTCAGATCGCCGACGGTCGCGGTGAACAAGGTGCATAAGCCGAATGCCGCGATGCTGATCAACAGCACCACCTTGCGCCCGAAACGATCGGCCAGCGGGCCCGCGACCAACGAGCCCAACACCAGACCGATTTGCGCCGCGCTTAACGCGGAGCCCAAGGCGCGATTGCCGATATGCCATTGTTCTTTGAGCACCGGAGCGATAAAGCCCATGATGGTCAGATCGAAACCTTCGAGGGCGATAATGCAAAAACCGAAGAACAGCACCAGCTTTTGCAGCCGGCCGATTGATCGGTGAGCGATCAAATCATGCACATCAATCGAGAAGGGTGTGCTCACTACAGGTTTCCTTTGATGCTCCGGCCATGCCGCGGCAATGGACAAATGCTAGACCGGCGGAGGGAGTATTTTATCGCGTAGCACTTTACCGTTCGCTGTGCGTGGGAACTCATTCACATAAAAGAGTCTATCAGGGCAAATCGGACCCAGACGTTCGGCCGCCCATCGTTTTAATTCTTCGATCGGCACCGGCTGCGTTGCGATAATCGCCGCCGCCAGCAGATCTCGTCCGGTAACGGATCTCTGGACAAAGGCGGCGGCTTCGCGCACGGCCGGGTGCGCTTGCAAGACCTGTTCAACATCGCGGAAATGGATCTTGCTGCCGCTGACATTGATCGCATCGTCTTCCCGTCCCTCCATGTAGAGCAAACCTTCCGCATCGATCCGCGCTCTGTCTTGCGGATAAAACCAGCCGTCGCGAAAACGCTCGGCGGTCAGTTTGGGGTCCAGGTAATAAGCGTTGAGCATACCCGCGGCCTTGAGGCGCAAACGGCCTGTCTGCCCTGGCGGAACCGGACGGTCCTGAGCATCGACCACTTCCGCGCGGACCCAGGGTAGCAGTTGGCCCGAACTTTCCGGAACTCGCCGAAGCTGCTCCGGCGTGGTGATCGAAATCGGACCTATTTCCACTGTGCCGTAGCCGCCCATAACATTGGGGGTGAACCGTTTTAGCAGCGTATCCACCAAACGTTTGCTCGGTGTGCCGCCGACGATTTGCAAGCAGACCAGCGCCGGAAAATGAATATCGTCATCGGCCAATAACGGCGCAATTTCTTCCGCCATGGAAGGGGATAACAGCCAGTGCGTCACCGCGTGCGACCGCACCATATAGGCCTGATTTGCGGGGGTATTGTCGGGTGGCAAGACCACCGCGCCTCCGGCCACCAGCATCCGCATGGATTGGCCAAAACCGGTGCCGAAGTTGAGGTCCATCGGCATGATGCGCGATTGCGGGGTGCGTTTGTACACCGACTTGCCGACGCGGTCGAGCAGATAACCGTGGCTGCAGAGCACACCTTTCGGGTCGCCCGAGGTGCCTGACGAAAGTGCAATCCAGCACGGGTCGCCGGGCAGAGTGTGGCTAGGCGGTAGAGGGGGGTGGGGTGCGGCCAGATCGACACCATTCAGCGAGAGAAAGGGAAAACCTTCCAACTGAAACTCGGGGCGTGCGGAAACCAGCAGGGATACGCCAAAACGCTGTGCCGCCAAGTGGCGCCGCTCCTTTGGCAGTAACGGATGCACCGGCACCGAGATGGCCCCGATGCGGGCGATGGCCAGCAGGGTCATCAAATGGATGGGGGTTTGTTGCATCGAAACCCCCAGCGTTTGTCCAGCGCGGACCCCACTGCTTAGCAGTATGTGGGCAAGCGAATGCACCGAGGTCATCAGCTCGCGGTAACTGATGACCCGATCCGCCAGAATCAGCGCCAGTCCCGCGGGGTGATGCCGGGCATGCTGTTCGATAACTTCGGTGATATTCCACAGCGTATGCGCTGTCGGGTCAGTTACTGCTGTCGAGTCTAGTGCCATACTTTTTCCGGTCGTGCAGCTTGCGTGAAGCCTAAGCGTATCACTTGACCCTGTGTGTGCCAATCGCTGATGTCAACCGGTCGCCGCATCAATAATTCGCTATGATGCGGCGCCCGGCAGCTCAGGGCCTTAGAACAACTGCCGCAAGCGCAAGCTACCGGTCTGCGATACAAAGCCGCCACCGGCCTGCAACTCATAACGCACCGTCAAGGTCATGTTATTGGCCCGCAACAAGGTCACACCCACTGAGACATCGGCCATATCCGCCACCGGTGAAGGGCCGACCGTAGTGAAGCCGGTTTCACCGGTCGGGTCGGCGGCAAAGCTGGCGCCCGTCACCTGTTGCGTATGGTCGTATTCATGCAGCCATTGCAGCCGCAGCTCAGGTACGACGCTGCCGTAGGCAGTGGGGAACGCTTGCTCCAACTTGGCGCCCAAGGTGCTTTTGACCGAGGCGGTGTGGGTTGAATTGATCGTCAGCGCGGCGCCGTTGCCGCCGCCTTCGGTATAGCCGTTCTGATGCAGGTTGCTGTAGGTCAGGCTGGCCAACGGGGTCAGGGTGGCGCCCCCGACGGTCAAGGGATAACCGACTTCGGCCCGGGTCACATATTGCTGGCCGCTGAAATGGCCGTTGGCATTGCCCGAGAAACCGGTGAAATCGACTTGGCGGTTGGTGCTGTAGACCTGCTGCACCACCCCAGCCGATAAATTCGTGTACCAATGCTGATTGGTATAGCTGGCATAACCGATCAGGCCATACGAATTGACCGTGGTGTTGTCGCCTGCGGCATCGCCTTCGTCGTTGATGGCGGTGTTGCTGTAGCTGAATACGCCACCGGCACGCCAGTTGTCGCTGATCGATTTGTCGACCCCCAACAGCAAGCCGCCGTAATTGGCGCTATAGCCGGGCACATCATCACGCTCGTTCTGGCTCGCGTGACCGCCGAAGGCTTGGCCCCACACGCCCCAGGCAGGCTGGGCATCACCGGTCGAAATCCCGCTCTGGCGGTCTTCCATCTGCGCCAAGCGCAGACTATCTGCATGGGCTGCTACGACATTCAGTACATCGAGCGTCGGTGCGGCGGCCGCTCCGGTGGATGCAGCTTGCTGGACCGGCGCCAACTGCACCCCGGCACGGTTGACCGCGGCGGTGCCGCCTGTCGCCGCCAAGGCATCGGCGGCATCGAACAGGTTCAACAAGCCCGGGCTGACGCCGGTGTAATTCAGCAGGCCACCCAGCGCCGAGATGGCGTTCGGGATGGTTGCCACGCTGGGCGGCGGGGTGGACGTTGTCCCCGTTCCCGTCCCCGTTCCCGTTCCCGTTCCTGTTCCTGTCCCACTGACGATAGTCACCACCAAATCACTACGGCCGGCGGTGGTGACATCGGTGCCGCTCAATACGCCGTTAAAACCTCCCGCCGAGTAGTTCAGCGCGGTTTGGTTATAGTTGGTGCCGGCGGTCGACGCATCCACCACCACGAAGCGTTGTCCTGCAGCGAACCCATACGTGGTCAACGGTTTCAGGTTGACCGACGAACCCGAGGCGATGGTGGCGCTGCCCGAGACCACCAGTCGGCCATAACCGGTGTCGTTCGCCAGCGAACCAGTCGCTGACACGCCGCTGTTGGCGACGCCGATCTGTAGTGTGGCGGCTTCGCCCTGATTGTAGTTGCCGGTGATGGCAATCGCATTGTTCACCTGCAGCGTCGCCCCAGTGTTATTCAGGGTAGTGCTACCGACGTTGACGGCATCGTTGAGCAGCAGGTTGCCGCTACCGAAGGTGAGGTTGGAATTGGTATTGGTGATGGTGCCGATGCTGCCCGGGGCAAAGCCGGTCAAGGTGCCGAAGGTGGATCC
>Ga0302306_10001413_pt1 | contig 13070 bp, 10 predicted proteins | sample III_Palsa_E3_1_FD_198761 | JGI IMG/M metagenome (GOLD analysis project Ga0302306, IMG submission 198761) | Peat permafrost microbial communities from Stordalen Mire near Abisko, Sweden - III_Palsa_E3_1 | ecosystem: Environmental > Terrestrial > Soil > Palsa > Peat permafrost | place: Sweden...
TTTGAGCGTGCGTTGCTTGATCATTTTTGTTGGTACCCGTGTAGGCACAGCCAATTAGGAGCGGATGCTAACACAGTTTTAACCTGCGGCAATAGCAAACCATACCGTACAGTCTGATTAAACCTTCATGCTTCCTTCATATCTGAAGGCAATAAGCAGACAGAACCTTGCTCCCGATACCATCGAGCATCTCGACACAACGCCCGTGCCTGGGACGGGAATCCGGCACGGGTGTCGAACCAGCAACTCAGACAGGACCTGACTTGCCAGCCATGCGCCACTCCGGACGCATAGTCACTGCTCGCACACGAACGAACCAACAGTCCGAACGCTTAGCCAGCACACTTCGGCGCAAAAATCGTGCCGAGTCGTCATCTATCTCGCGTAAAGCACGCGCAATAGATGCGATTTCAAATGGACCAGCTAAACGGGCATTTGTTCAATAATTTCACGCCTCCTTAGCGATTCTTTTCAAACTCAGTCCGCCTGACGGCGCAGAAACGCCGGAATATCCAGGTAATCGAAGCCCGGTTCGGCACTCTTGGCCGGCACGCCATTCGCATCGGCGCGGGCGTGGTGGCTCACCGTCGTCGCTTCCGGCTGGGCATAGTCGACCACTTCATTACCCGTACCAGTACGCAGCACGACCGGACGTGGACGCATCTGCACCTGCTGGGTTTCGACCATGCGCATCGGCTGACGCGAGGCGGCGGCACGGTTGAGGCCAGTAGCGACCACAGTGACGCGCACATCGTCCTTCATGTCCGGATCGAGTGAAGTACCAATCACCACGGTGGCGTCTTCGCTGGCGAAGTCGTGGATGATCCGACCGATTTCGTCGAACTCGCGCATGGTCAGGTTGGTGCCGGCCGTGACATTGACCAGGATGCCGCAGGCGCCGTTGAGGTTGACATCTTCCAGCAGCGGATTCTTGATCGCCGCTTCTGCCGCGGCCTGCGCACGGTCATCGCCGCGGGCGGTGCCCGAGCCCATCATCGCCAGGCCCATTTCGGACATCACTGTACGCACGTCGGCAAAGTCGACGTTGATCAGGCCAGGAGCTGTGATCAGGTCCGCAATACCCTGCACGGCGCCCTGTAGCACGTCGTTGGCTGCCTTGAACGCGTTCAGCAGGGTCACGTCGCGACCCAGCACGCTGAGCAGCTTCTCGTTGGGCACAGTGATCAACGAGTCGACATGCTGCGACAGGTCCTCAATGCCCTTCAGGGCGACCTGCATGCGCCGACGACCCTCGAACGGGAACGGCTTGGTGACCACCGCCACGGTGAGGATGCCCTTTTCCTTGGCCAGCTGCGCCACCACTGGCGCCGCGCCAGTGCCGGTACCGCCACCCATGCCGGCGGTGATGAACACCATGTCGGCACCTTCAAGCATCGCTTCGATGCGTTCACGATCTTCCAGCGCGGCCTGACGACCAACCTCTGGATTGGCACCGGCGCCAAGACCCTTGGTTACGTTGCCGCCCAGCTGTAAATGAGTGCGCGAGCCGCAGCTGGTCATGGCTTGCGCGTCGGTGTTGGCGACGATGAATTCGACGCCTTCGATGTTGGCATTGAGCATATGGGCCACGGCATTGCCGCCGCCACCGCCTACGCCGATGACTTTGATGACTGCATTTGGTGCGAGCTTATCGATGAGTTCAAACATTTCCCGTCCTCCTAAAGAGTTGTTGTCGTTGTAACCAGGGAACGCGACTCCTTGTCGGTCCATGGTGGTGGGCTGGTTCCATCTGCCCTGGGTGACAACTCCATGCGCCACCCGAAAACGTTGCTGTTAAAAAAACCTGTTGTTCAAAAACCTGGTCGTTCGAAATCAGAAATTCTTGGTGATCCAGCCGCGCAGCTTGTCGACGATGCCGCCGACACTGCCGCCGGCCGGTCCGCTCACGCGCATGCCGCCGGACCGCGCGCCATGCAGCAACAAACCAACGCCGGTGGCATGCAGTGGACTGGCCACGACTTCGCCCAGACCGCTGATCTGCTGCGGTACACCGATGCGCACCATCTTGTGGAAGATCTCTTCGGCCAGCTCCAGCGCGCCTTCCATCTTGGAAGCGCCGCCAGTCAGCACCACGCCGGCAGCGACCAGGCTCTCGTAGCCGGAGCGACGCAGCTGGTCCTGCACCATCTCGAAGATTTCCTCGTAGCGCGCCTGCACGCTTTGCGCGAGCGACTGTCGGGCCAGCCGGCGCGGCGGTCGATCGCCGACGCTGGGCACCTGGATAGTCTCCTCGGCATGCGCCAGTCCGGTCTGCGCGCAGGCGTACTTGATCTTGATTTCCTCGGCATGCGCCGTTGGCGTATGCACGCCATAGGCAATGTCGCTGGTCACCTGATCACCGCCGATCGGCAGCGAGGCGGTGAAACGGATCGAGCCCTGCGTGTAGATCGCAATGTCGGTCGTGCCGGCGCCGATATCGACCAGGCAGACGCCCAACTCGCGCTCGTCGTCGGTCAGCACGGCCTTGGCACTGGCCAGCGCCGAAGGCACCAGCTCGTCGACCGACAACCCGCAGCGCTGTATGCACTTGGTGATGTTCTGCACCGCCGCCGCTGCGCCGGTGACCAGATGCACGTTCGCCTCCAGCCGCACACCGCTCATGCCGACTGGCGAGCGAATGCCGTCCTGGCCGTCGATGCGATATTCCTGCGACTCCTTATATAGGACCTTGCGATCGGCCGGGATCGCGACCGCACTGGCCGCTTCCAGCACCTGCTCCAGATCGCCTGCGGTGACCTCGCGGTCGCGAATCGCCGCGTTGCCATGCGAGTTGCGCGTCTCCAGATGACTGCCAGAAATCGATGCAACCACCGAGCGGATATCGCAGCCCGCCATCAGCTCGGCCTCTTCCACCGCGCGCTGGATCGAATGCACGGTGGATTCGATGTCGACCACCGAACCGCGCTTCATGCCACGCGACACATGGGTGCCGATGCCGATCACGGTGATTGGCTCGCCCGGCTCGTACTCACCGACAATCGCCACCACTTTCGAGGTGCCAATATCGAGGCCGACGACCAGTTGTTTGTCGTTGCGCGGCTTCATAAGGAGATACTCATATGCGGGTCGGGCCTTCAGCGTGGGTAGCGATCGACGGTTGTGGCCAGCGCACGGCAAATCCGTTGGTGTAGCGAAGATCGGCGTAGGCGAAGGCGTCGGCATGACCGGCCGTCATCTGCGGATAGACGTCGAGGAAGCGGCGCAGCCGACGGCCAGCCTGGTCGCGATCGCCGATCACGATCTGCGCACCGCTGGCGGTGGTGACGCTCCAGCTGCCGCGCTCGGTCAGCGCAACGCCGGTGATTTCCAGATGCGTACCGGCAAAGGCCTTGTGCGTCTCGGCATAAAAGCTAACCACCTCGGCCAGCCGATCGTCCGGCCCATGCAGGTTCGGCAGCGCGCTGGTGTCATCCGTACCAGGCGCATCGAATACCAGACCTTGTCGGCTGATCAGCTGCTTGTCGTTCCAGCGCGCAAATGGCTGACGCTCATAGATACGAAGCAACAAGGTGTCGGGCCAGCGCTTGCGCGCCTCCACTGACTCGACCCAAGGCAGCGCGGCGACCGCTTTCTGCACCGCATCGAGATCCAGCGCGAAAAAGCCCTTGCCAAGTCGTGGCAACACCACCGCACGCAGCTGATCCGCAGTGACGTGTTTGAACTCCGCCTGCACGGTGAGCTGGGTCACGGGCCACCGATTGGCCGCAAACCATCCGCGCAGCACGCCGACGATCGGCAGCGCGACCAACGCGATGGCCAGGCACCATGCGATGAGGCGGACGGTGCCTCTCATGAGCCCTCCCGAAAACTGGTCTCGAGTACGCGCCAACAAAGCTCTTGATAGTCGATGCCCGCTTCGGCAGCGGCCTTGGGCACCAGCGAGTGCGAGGTCATGCCCGGTGCGGTATTCACTTCCAGCAGCCAGTTACGACCAGCGGCATCACGCATCACATCGACGCGTCCCCAGCCGGCGCAGGCCAGCGCGTCGAAGGCGCGCAGCGACAACTCGCGCAGTGCCTGCTCGGCGGCGCCATCCAGGCCAGGGCAGATGTACTGCGTATCGTCGGCGATGTATTTGGCGTTGTAGTCGTAGTACTCGCCCTTCGGCACGATGCGGATGCTGGCAAGCACCTGCCGATCGAGAATGCCGACGGTGAATTCACCGCCGCCTTCGATCAGCGTTTCCATCATCAGGTCGCCCGGATATTTCGCCGCCAGCGCCACCGCTGCATCCAGATCCTTTTCGTCAAAAACGCGCGTTACGCCAACGCTGGAGCCTTCCCAAGCCGGTTTTACCACCAGCGGAAAACCGATCTCGCGCGCGGCGGCATGCATGTCCGCTCCGCGCGGCAACGCCTTGAAGAGCGGCGTCGGCAGGCCGATCGCCTGCCACACCTGCTTGGCGCGAATCTTGTCCAGCGACAGCGCCGAACCGAGCACGCCCGAACCGGTAAACGGCACGCCGAGCGACTGCAGCGCGCCCTGCAGCTCGCCGTTCTCGCCGCCGGCACCGTGCAGGATATTGAACACGCGTGCAAAGTGACCGGCACGAACCGCATCCAGCAAGGCCGGAATGCCGTCGATGGCATGTGCATCCACACCGCGCGCCTTCAGGGCAGCCAACACACCGCGACCGGAATCCAGCGACACCTCGCGCTCGGCCGAACTCCCGCCCATCACCACGGCAACACGGCCGAACTGGGCTGGGTCGGTGATCTGGTTTGGCCGGATTTTATTAAACATAGGGTTTGACTGACTCATGATTTATGCGTCCTCAGCTCACCGGCCTGCGATAGCTCCAGTGCTGCGGCACCGATGTCGCCCGCGCCGAGCAGCAACAGCAGATCGCCGTCGCGCAACAGCGTCGGCAACGTGTCCTTGAATTCGCGCGGATGCTCGATCAGCACCGGATCAACCTTGCCGCGTGCGCGCACCGCACGCGCCAGCGCGCGGCCATCGGCGCCAGCAATCGGTGCCTCGCCGGCGGGATAGACATCCGTCAGCACGAGCACGTCGGCTTCCGCCAGCACATTGGCAAAGTCATCCAACAGATCACGCGTACGGCTGTAACGATGCGGCTGAAAACCCACCACCAGGCGACGCTTTGGCCAACCACCACGCGCGGCCTCGAACACCGCGGCGAGTTCACGCGGGTGGTGACCATAGTCGTCGACTAGCAGCACGCTACCGCGATCAAGCGCGATTTCGCCGCGAGCATGAAAGCGTCGACCGACGCCCTGGAAATGTTCCAGCGCGTGCGCCATCGCCTCGGCTTCCACACCGAGCTGCCAGCCGATAGTGACCGCGGCCAGCGCGTTCAACACATTGTGTCGACCAGGCAGATTCAACTTCATGGGCAGCGCATCAGCGCGAGCCGGCAACACCACATCGAAGTGCATCTCGAAGCCGTGCTGGGTGATGTTGATGGCGCGCACATCGGCGTCGGGCGTATCGATGCCATAAGTCATCACGCGACGCGTGGTGGACTTGGCCAGCTCAGCCACTTCCTCATCATCGACGCACAACACGGCCAGGCCGTAGAACGGCAACCGATGTAGAAAATCGGCGAAGGCTTTTTTCACCTGTGCGAAATCGCCGCCGTAATTTTCCAGATGATCGGCATCGATATTGGTGACCGCCGCGATCACCGGCGACAACAGCAGGAACGAGCCATCGGATTCGTCAGCTTCCGCTACCAAATACTGACCGGTGCCGAGCCGTGCGTTGGCACCGGCCGCATTGAGCTGGCCGCCGATCACGAAGGTCGGGTCGTAGCCTGCTTCGGCCAGCACGCTGGCGGTGAGGCTGGTGGTGGTGGTCTTGCCGTGCGTGCCGGCGATCGCGATGCCACGGCGAAAGCGCATCAGTTCGCCCAGCATCTCCGCACGCGGAATCACCGGAACACGCGCGGCACGTGCAGCGACCAGTTCGGGGTTGTCCTTGCTGATCGCGCTTGATGTCACCACCACATCGGCATCACCGATATGTTCGGCGGCATGGCCTACATGCACGCTGATGCCAAGCTGCTGCAAACGTTGCGCGGTGGGCGAATTGGCCCGATCCGAACCGGACACGGCATAGCCGAGATTGTGCAGCACCTCGGCGATGCCGCTCATGCCCACACCACCAATGCCAATGAAATGCACGCGACGGAACGTGCTCATCAAATCCTCGTGGGCATGGAGGCGGCGCAGTGTCATGCGGCGACCTCCATACAAGCACGCGCAATCACTTGCGCCGCGTCGGGTTTGGCCAGCGTGCGCGCGGCGACAGCCATCGCAGTCACGCGAACGCGGTCATGCAGCAACGCAGAAAGTCGCTGGGCCAGTTGCTGTGCGTCAAGATCACGCTCCTGAATCAGTTCGGCCGCACCGATCGCAACCAGCGCTTCGGCATTGCGCGTCTGGTGGTCGTCCACCGCGTGCGGGAACGGCACCAGCACAGCGCCCAGTCCTGCAGCCGTGAGTTCAGCCAGCGTCAGCGCGCCGGCACGGCAGACAGCCAGATCGGCCCAGCCGTAGCTGCCTGCCATGTCATCGATGAAGGGCACGACTTCGGCTTCGACGCCGGCTTGCGCATACGCAGCACGAGCCTCATCGAGACCGCGACTGCCGCACTGATGCAGCACTTCCGGACGTTCGGCCAGCGTCAGCTGCGCCAGCGCTTTCGGCACCGCCAGATTCAGCGCACGCGCGCCGAGGCTGCCGCCAAGTATCAGCAGTCGCGGCGTGCTGGTGCGGGCGCCGATGCGCTGTGCCGGCTCGAGTAGCGATGCGATGGAAGCACGTACCGGATTGCCCACCCACTCGGCATTCGGCAACGCATCTGCGAAACCCGCCAGTACGCGTTTGGCCAAGCTCGCCAGCTTGCGATTAGTGAATCCCGCCACGCGATTCTGCTCATGCACCAGCAGCGGCCGGCGCAACAACCATGCCGCGAGGCCGCCGGGGCCGGCGACATAGCCACCCATCGACAGCACGCTGCGAGGTTTGGTTTTGCTCAACACCCGCAGCGAGGCGCCCAGCGCGCGCAGCAACATCAGCGGTGCCAGCAATCGGGTACGCAAGCCTTTGCCCCGCAAGCCACCGACCGCCACCGTATGCAGTTCGATCTGGTGTGCCGGTACGACTTTCGTCTCCATGCCGCCGACCGCACCGAGCCACACCACCGGTATGCCCTGCGCGCGCAGACACTCGGCCACCGCGAGGCCTGGGAAAATGTGGCCACCGGTGCCACCGGCCATGATCAGCACGGGCGCGGAAGCGGTCATGCGGCCATTGCCTCGCCCGGGTGAATGACGGCAACATTCGCATCAGGTGCTGACGCCGCCAATGACATGCGATTGCGCACTTCGCGCGCGTCGAGCGCGCGATTGATCTCAAACGTCGCGCGCAGCAGCACGCCGGCCATCGCGCAAGTCAGCGCCATCGATGAGCCACCGTAGCTGATCAGTGGCAAGGTCAGCCCCTTGGTTGGCAGCGCGCCGAGATTCACGCCCACCGACACGATGGCCTGCATCGCGATCATCAGCGAAATACCAAACGCCACGTAGCCCGCAAACCGCTGGCCAATCTCGACACCCTTCAGGCCCAGATACAGACCGCGCCCCACTACTATCGCGAACAGGCCCATCACCAGCACCACGCCGGCCATGCCCAGTTCCTCGCCGATCACCGCGAAAATGAAGTCGGTATGCGCCTCCGGCAGGTATGACAGCTTCAGCACGCTGGAACCCAGACCGACACCGGTCCATTCGCCACGGCCGATCGCCATGAGTGATTGGGTCAGCTGAAAGCCGTCGTCAAACGGATGATCCCAGGGATGCATGAACGTCGTCAGTCGCTTCATGCGATAGCTTTCGCCAGTCGCCGCGACATACAGCAGCGGCATCAACGGAAGACCCATCAAAAACAGGAAGACCGGACGCGCGCCACCTAGCCAAACCATCGCGATGCTCACCGCAATCACCAGTGTGGCCGAGCCGAAGTCCGGCTGGGCGAGCAGCAACAGCACGATGATGCCGGCAACGGCAATCGGCTTGATCAGGCCCATGAAGCGCGTCTCGACGCTTTCGCGATGACGCACCAGATAACTGGCGATGTAGATCACCAGGATGAGCTTTACCGCTTCCACCGGCTGGAAGGTGGTCACCAATAGATTCAACCAGCGCCGTGCGCCGTTGATGCGCATGCCAAAGTGCGGCACGAAGACAGCGAGCAATAGGACGAAGGCAAGGGCCAATAGCGGAAACGCGTACTTCTCGAATAGCTTCAGCTCGGTGCGCATCACCATGCCGGCTGCCAGCATGCCGAGGCTGAGAAAGATCAGGTGCTTCTTGAGGAAATAGAACTGCCCCAAGTGCTGGCTATCGGCTACCGCGATCGAGCTCGAAGTCACCATCACCACGCCCACGCTGGCCAGTCCGATCAAACCGATCAGAAGGAGCATGTCGAAACGGCCGCGTGGACCTTCGCGGCGTTTTGCCTGCGTAGTGTCGAAGTCAAACATCAGCGCACCTTCAACGTGGCAAGACCGACGAGCACCAGCACGACGCTGATGATCCAGAAACGCACGATGACGCGGGGCTCGGGCCAGCCCTTCAATTCGAAGTGGTGATGGATCGGCGCCATGCGGAAGATGCGCTTGCCAGTCATCTTGAAACTGGCCACCTGCAGCATCACCGACACGGTTTCCATCACGAACACGCCGCCCATGATCAGCAGCACGATTTCCTGCCGCACGATCACCGCCACACAGCCGAGCGCCGCGCCCATCGCCAGCGCGCCGACATCACCCATGAATACCTGCGCCGGATACGTGTTGAACCAGAGGAACCCGAGGCCGGCACCGGACAGCGCGCCGCAAAAGATGGCCAGCTCACCAGCACCGGGAATCGACGGAATGCCGAGATATTCGGAAAACAACTTGTTACCGGCGAGGTAAGCGAATACGCCCAACGCGCCCGACACCAGCACAGTCGGCATGATCGCCAGACCGTCCAGACCGTCGGTAAGGTTCACTGCGTTGGAGAAGCCGACGATCATGAAGTACGTCAGCACGACGAAGAACAAGCCCATCGGGATCACTACGTGCTTGAACACCGGCACGTACAGCGCGGTCTCCGCAACCGGCAAGGTGCCCACCGCATGCGGCGCGCTGTAATAGAGGAACAGCGCTGCACCGACACCGAACACCGATTGCCAGAAATACTTCCAGCGACTGGCTAGGCCACGGCTGTCCTTCAGCACCAACTTGCGGTAATCGTCGTAGAAACCGATCGCACCGTAGGCAAGCATCACCGCCAGCACCGTCCACACGTAGCGATTGTGCAAGTCGGCCCATAACAGGGTGGCGACAACGACCGAGAGCAGCACCATCACGCCACCCATCGTCGGCGTACCGGCCTTGACCAGATGCGTCTGCGGACCGTCGGTGCGAACCACCTGACCTGCCTTCAACGCAGCCAGTTTTCGGATCAACGCCGGACCGAACAGCAATGACGTCGCCAACGCGGTAAGCGCGGCCATGATGGTGCGGAAGGTGATGTACTGGAAAAGGTGGGGAGCGGTGAAATGCCGGGCCATCCAATCCGATAGTTCAAGCAACATCGGATGCCCTCCCTTTGTTGGTGTCTTCCGTGTGAGCGTGTTGCGTACTGGCATCAGCGCGATCGCCCAGCGCGGCAACGACCTGTTCCATGCCCGCGGATCGTGAACCCTTGATCAGGCAGGTCACGCCGTCGTGCAGTTGATTCTTGAGTGCAGCGATCAGGGATACCTTGTCAGCGAAGTGCTCGCCTTGCGCACCAAATGCTTCAACGGTAGCTGCGTTCAGAGGACCCACCGCAAACAGGCGATCGACACCGCTGTCGCGCGCGCGCTGGCCGATACCCGCATGCAGCGCCCGGGCATCGGTTCCGAGTTCAGCCATGTCGCCCAACACCAACCAGCGTTCGCCGTGAGCCAGCAGCAAGGTGTCGATCGCCGCCATCATCGAACTGGGATTGGCGTTGTAGCTATCGTCAATCAAGGTCCAGCCACCGCGCGTCGTGATGCGCCGCAGCCGGCCTGACACACCGCTGACCTGCTCCAATCCGATGACGATGGTGTCCAACGGAACCTCCAGCGCCAGAGCAACAGCGGCAGCAGCCAGCGCGTTGGCTATGTTGTGGCGGCCAGGGAGGGGCAGCGACACTTCGGCGTCGCCCTGCGGCGTACTGAGTACAAAGCGCGAGCCATCGATGCCCTGATCGAGAATGTCGGCGCCAACGTCAGCCTTATGATCAAGCCCGAAGCGCAGCACCTTGCGCGAGCCAACCAGCCCGGCAAAGAAACTGGCAAAGGCATCATCGGCATTGATGATGGCGACGCCGTCAGCGGGCAGCGCCTGATACAGCGCACCCTTGGTTTCCGCCACGCCTTCGATACTGCCCATCCGCTCAAGATGCGCCGGCGCAATGAGAGTGACGAGGCCAACATCGGGCCGTGCAATGGCAGCGAGGTAATCGATGTCGCCCGGCTTGCCTGCGCCCATCTCGAGCACCGCAAATTGCGTGTCCTGCGGCATCGACAGCAGAGTCAGTGGCAGGCCCAGTTCGTTGTTGTAATTGCCCGAGCTGACGTGAGTGCGGCCGTGGCGTGAAAGGATCGATGCAGTGAGCGTCTTCACCGTAGTCTTGCCGTTGGAACCGGTGATGCCGACCACCCGCACGTGGTGCTGCGCGCGTACAGCGCTGGCCAGATCGCCCAATGCCAGCGTGGCGTCCTTCACCAGCACCTGCGGCAGCGCGCCCTCGATCGTGCGTGTGACCAGCGCAGCCACGGCCCCACGCGCGGCGGCATCGGCGAGGTAATCGTGACCGTCGGCGTGCTCGCCTTTGATGGCGACGAACAGATCCCCTGGCACAACCTTGCGCGTATCGATGGCTACGCCACTGATTTTGATATCCGTACTCGCGGTATCCGCGCCGAGCAGGCGGCCGTGAGTCCACATCGCGATGGTATTCAAAAGCATCATGCGCGCGGCTCCCAGCTCATCCGATCGAGCGCGGCGTGCGCCACGGCCAGATCGTCGAACGGGCGCTTGCCCGTCGCGCCTTCCTGATACGTTTCGTGCCCCTTGCCGGCAATCAGCACCACGTCGCCGGAATGCGCGAGCTGCAGCGCTTCGCCGATCGCTTTTGCGCGATCACGCTCCACCGCCATCGATGGTGACGCGACCATGCCGGCAACGATCTGCGCCACGATGACATCGCCATCTTCGCCACGCGGGTTGTCGTCGGTGACAATGGCCACATCGGCCAGCCGCGCAGCAATCCCGCCCATCAGCGGACGCTTGCCGGCATCGCGTTCACCACCGCATCCGAACACACAGATCAGTCGGCCGGTGCAGTGCGCGCGCAATGCGGTGAGCGCCTGCTCCAGCGCGTCGGGCGTATGTGCATAATCGACAACTACCAGCGGCATGCCATGCAGTCCACCCAGCCGGCTCATGCGTCCATTCACAGGCTGCAGGCTTTCGAGCGCACCGACGATGCGTTCGAACGGTTCACCCAACGCGCCCAGACAGGCCGCCACGGTGAGCAGGTTGGCCACATTGAAACGACCTAGGAGACGGCTATTCACCATGCGCGTACCCCACGGTGTACGCAGCCGGAACAGCAGACCTTCTGGCGAGGTAACCACATCGCTGGCGATGATGTCCGCATCACCCACACCGGTGCTGCTGACTCGCAGCGCCTGCACGCCTGCGGACAAGGTGGCCAGCAAATCTGCGCCGTACGCGTCGTCGGTATTGATGACGGCGACCTGCAGACCTAGCCACGAAAACAGCTTGGCTTTGGCTGCGCCATAAGCCTCCATGCTGCCGTGATAATCCAGATGATCGCGGGTGAGATTGGTGAAAGCAGCCACCTCGAAATCGACAGCGGATACGCGCCCCTGTTCCAGCGCGTGCGAGGAAACTTCCATCGCTACATGGCTGGCGCCGGCATCGCGAAAATCGGCCAACTGCTGCTGCACCGTGATCGCGTCTGGTGTGGTCCGCTCGCCTTCCAGCAGCGCGCCGTGCAGACCAGCGCCCAGCGTGCCGATGCTTGCCGCGCGATGGCCGAGAAACGTCAGCGCCTGCGTCAACAGCTGCACACAGGAGGTCTTTCCATTCGTACCGGTGATGCCGACCACACGCATCGACTCGGTGGGGCGATCGTAAAAGCGTGCAGCGATTTCACTGACCTGATCGTGCAGGCCATCGATCCACAGCAGCGGCACATCGAGTGGCGCGACCTCGACAGCGGGCGCTTCGGCCAGCACAACCTGCGCGCCGCGCTGTACGGCGCCAGCCGCGAATTCAATACCGTGACCCTGGGTTCCACGCAGCGCAAAGAAAGCATCACCGCGGCGCACGCGGCGCGAGTCGAGCGATAGTCCGGAGACAACGATACGTGCCGCGCCTCGTGCCTGCGCCACTTGCGCATCGGCAATACCCATCAGCAACTGGTCGAGTTGGCCGGTGCTCATGGCGTCGCCTCGTCAACCGGCGCTTCCTCGATATTCGGCGCCTCCGGTGGCTTGCTGCCGGTCAATCCGTTCTGGTCCTGCACGGGGCCGCCGACATACCAGCGACCGATGTTGTCGGGCGGGATGTCGAGCAAACGCAGCGCGCCATCCATCACCTTGGCGAACACCGGACCGGAGACCAGACCACCGTAGTAGCTGCCCTTCTTCGGGCTGTCGATCACCACGGCGGCGACCAGACGCGGATTGGTCGCTGGCACGAAGCCCGCAAACGCCGCGCCGTAGTTGTCTTTGGAGTAGCCGCCGACGGTGGCCTTATGCGCGGTCCCGGTTTTGCCGGCCACCGTGTAGTTGGCAATCCACGCATAGGGCGCCGCGGTGCCACCCGGCTGGGTGGTGGTTTCCAGCATGCCGATGAGTTCTTTGGATATCTGCGGTTCGATGATCGTCTTGGCATCGTTTTCGCCACCCTTGATAAAGGTGGGCGGATGCATCACGCCGCCATCGGCAATCGTCGCGTACGCGTTGGCGAGC
>Ga0302306_10001418_pt1 | contig 13047 bp, 9 predicted proteins | sample III_Palsa_E3_1_FD_198761 | JGI IMG/M metagenome (GOLD analysis project Ga0302306, IMG submission 198761) | Peat permafrost microbial communities from Stordalen Mire near Abisko, Sweden - III_Palsa_E3_1 | ecosystem: Environmental > Terrestrial > Soil > Palsa > Peat permafrost | place: Sweden...
TTTACTATCGGGAAGCACGTTCAGGAATGGCGACTGGTTCAGCGCGACGGTGAGCGCGGTTTTCAGCGTGTCGTCGAAAACCGGATCGCCCGTCGTGTTTGTGAAGTCGCCCAGGACGATCGTGTCTTTCTCGGTGAGCCGGTTCGCTTGCGCGTGGCGCGCGTAGTACAGCCACGCCGCCCCCGCGATTGCCACCAGTGCGAGCGCGGCTGCGGGGACCAGAACCTTCCATCGTGTATTGCTCGGCGCGGGAGCTTCGCTAATTGGCGTGGCGATCTGCGTCGCGGACGGCGCGACGGTGGCGACCGTACTCGATCCTGCCGCCGCCGGCTGCTGCGGAGCGACTTGCGTCGCTGAAAGGTGCGCAGCCGGGACAGCTCCCGAGCCCGTTGTGGAGACGCGGCCGGAATCCGTGTCGCGCTTCAGCCGTTGCAGGTCCGTGCGCATTTCAGACGCGTGCTGGTAGCGCAGGTCCCGATTTTTCTCGAGCGCTTTGTTGATGATCCGTTCGAGTTCCGCCGGCACGGCGGGATTGAGCCGCACCGGAGCGATCGGCGCGCGATTCAGAATCTCATCGAAAATCTCCGCAGAGCTGCCGCCCGAAAAGCCCTGCTGCCCGGTGACCATTTCGTACAGCACCAGGCCGAACGAAAAAATGTCCGTCCGCCCGTCGAGGTCTTTCGCGCGCGCCTGCTCGGGAGACATGTACGCCAGCGTGCCCATCGCAGCGCCGGGCGTGCTCAACTGCATCGCCTCCTGCGTTAGCGTCGCGTCGGCATCCGTTCCGGCTTTCGCTTGCAGCTTGGCCAAGCCGAAATCCAAAATTTTTGCGTGGCCGCGCTTGGTGACGAAAATATTCGCCGGCTTGATATCGCGGTGAACGATGCCTTCGGCGTGCGCCGCGTCGAGCGCGTCGGCAATTTCGATGGCCAGCGACAATGCTGTTTCCATTTCCATCGGTTGCCCGGCGATGCGATGCTTCAGCGTGACGCCGTCGAGAAATTCCATGGCGATGAACACTTCGCCGTGCTGGTCGTCAATTTCGTGGATGGTGCAGATGTTCGGATGATTCAGGGCCGAAGCGGCCTTGGCTTCGCGCTCGAAACGGCTGAGGGCTTGCGGATCTTTGGCTACGTCGTCGGGCAGGAACTTTAGCGCGATAAAACGCCCGAGTTTCACATCCTCAGCTTTGTAGACCACACCCATTCCGCCGCCGCCGAGTTTTTCGACGATGCGGTAATGCGATATGGTTTTGCCGATAAGCGGGTCCGCGCTGGGCACGTGGCGCACATTTTAAGGTTTTGTGAGACGGCAAGTCAACGAAGAGAGATTGTACGTCGAGCTAGGTCCTGATTAACGGCTTACCGGAGAAATGGAGCAATAGAAAATACCTTGTCCGGGAATCCGGCTGATCAGGACTTCCGTCTTGTGTCATTCAGGCGAGTTGTTTTTCCAGCGTGAAGGAAGATGTTAGCTGGATGGCTTTGTGCAAGGTGCGGTACAGCGGGCAGTGCATGGGGTAGAGGCCGTGGACGCGCTCGACTGTTTCGAGCGATTGTTCCGGGGCCGCGAGGCGCATGGCCAAATGGATGCGACGGATGACCAGCACGTTTTCTTCCGTTTCCACTTCGCCGGTCACTTCACCCACGAGCTTGCCGTTGCTGGCATCAATGTGGCGCGCTTCCAGCGCACCTCCGAATGTGCCGAGCATTCAACCGGCGGTCGCGGCGATCACGTAATCAATTGTGGCGGCGTGAGACTCGGTGAGTTTCGCGGGATCCACTTTGTAATGCTCGGCGATGGCGCCGTGGACGCTGAAGACCACCGGCTGCGCTTCACCGGGCAAGTAGGCGATGCGAAGCGGGCCGACTTTTCTTTCGATGCGAGATTTGGAAACGTAAACGACTTTCGACATGGATGCCTCCTGTTTATAGTTCAGGTGAAAACCAAGACTAAGGTTTGATTATGGCAAGCGGCGGAGGGATTCGTCTAAATTGTTTTGGCGCTCGGGAACGGGGCGGTTGCTGAAGGTTAAAAAAATCAAAAGAGCCGGCCCTTCGTTCCTCAGGGCAAGCAGGACGCCCTTCCTTTGTCAGGGTAAACCGGCGCTACGAAAAGCAGTCGTTTGCCGGATCAGCGGACGCGGGGACGGTGTCGCACCTACGGCGCTTGGCTCTGTTCGGGAGTATTCCCAGCGCTTACGCGCTGGGCTAACTTCTGCCGCGCCTACGGCGCTGAGGAAACGAGAAGTCAAAAGAGCGGGGCCTTCGTTCCTCAGGGCAAGCGGGAGGCCCTTCCTTTGTCAGGGTAGACCGACGCTACGAAAGGCGACGGCAGAAGCAAGATGCCGCGCTGAAGGCCGCGGCGCTACATTTAAACCTTCAAGCGACGAACAAAGGCAAAAAAGCCGGTGGGACGCCGGCGCTACGAAAGGCGACGGCAGAAGCAAGATGCCGCGCTGGAGGCCGCGGCGCTACATTTAAACGAGCGACGAACAAAGGCAAAAGAGCCGGCGGGACGCCGGCGCTACGAAAAGCGGACCCAGCATTCCCCGGATTTTAGGGCGAGCACAGTCCGCCGGGGCGGCGCGAGCGGGACGGCCGGTGCGCACGGCAGGGTTAACCCGTTCGTTCCTCAGGGTAAACCGGCGCTACCGTTCGCGGAGGCGCTCAGAGTGAATCGCTTCGCGATTCACGAAAAAGCGGGGCGAGAATGTAGCTTGAGCTTGCCCTGGGCGCAGTCGCCAAAGGCGTTTTGCTTGGCGCTGATTTTTAAATGTGGGGAGAGCCTAGGCGGGCGGTTGGTGTTACAATACCGGCGCGCTGGGAGACTGGCGGCGGAGGGAAAATTTCATGCTACGAAAACGTGCAATCACGGCGGTTGTTTTACTCATCGCGCTGGTATTTTCTCAGGACTTTGTGCCGCTGGTCCGCGCGGACGACGCGGTCGCTCCTCCCACTGCTGACCAACTGGACCAGTTGCTGGCTCCGGTGGCGCTGTATCCGGATTCGCTGCTGGCGCAGATCACGACTGCGTGCACGGACCCGCAGGAAATTCTCGACGTTGATAATTGGCTGATACAAAATCCGGACCTTACCGGCACGGCGCTCACCGATGCGGCGCAGGCAGCGGGATTTGATCCGGCGTTCATCGCGCTGGTGAATTTTCCGCAAGTGGTGACGATGATGGCGGAAAACATTGACGACTACACCGCTATCGGCGTGGCATTTTCGGCGGACCAGGCGTCGGTGACCGATTCGATTCAGCGATTGCGCGCGCAGGCGTATGCTTCGGGCGCGTTGCGCACCAATGAGCAAGCCCAGGTGGAAGTGCAACAGCCCACCCCGGGGCAGACGGTTTACGTAATCCAGCCGGCAAATCCGCAGGTCGTGTACGTTCCGGTTTACGATCCCACGGTGGTTTACGTTCGGCCGGCGGGCGGCGTGGTGGCTACTTCGTTCATCAGTTTCGGAGTAGGGATTGGGATTGGAGCGCTGCTGGTTGATAACCGGCCGTGGGGATGGGGCGGCTGGGGATGGAATTGGGGATCGCGCCGCGCCTATTACAATCACGGCGTGTGGGGAGGATGGGGTCCGAATCCGTATCGTCCGCCGAACCCGTGGTATCGCCCGCGTCCCGTGTATTGGAGAGGCCGTCCGGGATACGGCGGAAATTGGGGCTATCGTCCGCCGAACTATCGGCCACCGACACGGCCCTCTCCACGTCCGAGCAAACCTTGGGGACCAGACAATCGTCCGGGCGGGAACAGACCCGCGCGACCGACTCCAGGCACGAAGCCGGGAACACGGCCAACGCCAGGTACGAAGCCGGGAACACGGCCGACGCCGGGTACGAAGCCGGGAACACAGCCGACCAAGCCGGGAACACGACCGACGCCGGATACAAAGCCGGGCACAAAGCCGACGCCAGGCACGAAGCCGGGAACGCGGCCGACGCCGGGTGCAAAACCTGGCACAGAGCCGAAGCCGACTCCAGGTGCGAAGCCGGGAACACGGCCGACGCCAGATGCAAAGCCTGCGGTTGAGCCGAAGCCAGGGCCGGCGCCGACCACACGGCCATCGCGGAGCCCGCGGCCGAGTCCGGATTCGAAGCCGAGTTCGCAGCCGAAGCCTGCGGTGCAACCGAAGCCTGCGACGCAGCCAAAGCCGAGTTCAGATTCGAAACCGAGCGCACAGCCGTCGCGCAGCCCGCGGTCGAAGCCGAGCTCGGATACGAAGCCGAGTTCGCAGCCGAAGCCTGCGGCGCAACCAAAACCTGCGGCGCAGCCGAAGCCGTCTTCGCAATCGAAACCGTCTTCACAGTCGAAACCGAGTTCGCAATCGAGATCGGGATCGAAGACGAAACCGGCGGACCAACAGCCGAAGTGACGCTGGGCCGGGTGGCCGGGTATTCGGTCCGGGAATCTCGCGTCAATTCGCGATAGGGATTAAATTCGGCGTGGCGCGCTTGGTCTAAATTGTGTTTTACCGTCCGTGTTTCCTCCGCAAGGAATAATCGATCACATGGTTGTTCGTGGTGTGCTCCGCAACGATTCAGAGAAGCAAAAGAGCCGAGCGTTCGTTGCTCAGGACAAATGTGCGGGGCCGCAAGAGATAGGCGTTCAGTTCGGTGGTGCGAAAGAGTTAGCCGCTCGGGCTTGACGGAATCGGCGGAAGTGGATTTATAATACGGAATCGACATGCTGTGTCGATAAGGAGGTGATCCCTGAGGTACACGAAAAATTGATTTATTTGTAAAGAGGCGCGTGTGAGTCTGCCATGCGCCTCTTTTTTTTGCGCCCGCACCGCTGAGGATTACGTATTGCGCCATCGATGATTCAGGGACGCCCGTCCGTACGGCACGACATCTTCGGTACGACCCACCAGGAAAGTCAAAAGAGCCGGCGGGACGCCGGCGCTACGAAACCCGGACCGAGGATTCGCCAGGGGTTGGGCAGGACGGCGGCAGGCTAACGTCAAAACCCGCACCCTTCAAAAACCGAAGAGTGCGGCACCCGCAAAAGCGATCCATCGAATTCCAAAACAAAAAGAGCCGAGCCTTCGTTCCTCAGGGCAAGCAGGACGCGCTTCCTTCGTCAGGGTAAACCCGTTCGTTCCTCAGTGTAAACCGGCCTGCCTGCCGGCAGGCAGGCGCTACCCTTCGCGAAAGCGCTCAGGGTGAATTCCTTCGGAATTCACGAAAATCAGACCGAGCATGCGGCGAGTCTTACGGCGGGGTTGGCCGAAACTGGACGGTCGGGGGATACGTCTTAACGGTAAGGAGAATCCCTATGAAACCGAGTCTTCGGGTATTTCTTCTGTGCGTAGCGCTTGCTGGGGCGGGGCAGGTTTGGGCGAACACGTTGCCGGAAGCCTGCGGCGACGACAAAGTGAAATTCGACGTTACGGCAGGAGAAAGCCAAGCGGCGCCGGCCGCGCCAGAAGCGGGTAAGGCGCAAATTATTTTTATCGAAACGGAAAACCAAAGGGTCACGCTGGCCGGCGATGCCACGATCCGTTTCGGCATGGACGGAGCCTGGGTGGGTGCCAACAACGGCAATTCGTACTTCGCGTTGACGGTGGACCCGGGAGTTCATCACCTCTGCGCGAGTTGGCAATCGTCGCTGGGTGCTTTTAAGAAGAATATCGATTTGACGTCCTTTACCGCCGAGGTGGGACAGACTTATTACTTCGCGGCCGCGGTCGCGGTGGGCCGCGATATCGTAACGTTTGGTCTTACGCCATTGAACGAGGATGAGGGCAAGTATCGGCTGACGATTTCGAAGCTGAGCATTTCAAAACCAAAAGAGGTAAGGACGCGCGGGTGAAGTGAGACGGCCGGTCTTTCGCCTTTCGGGGCGATGGGTGTGCTCAGGGTTTCCACGCGGCCAGGGGCTTTAGCCACTGTGGCGTTCTTACAACTTTCAGATTGAGGATGGCGCGTTCGAAAGCGCTGCGATACGACTTGGTCATCTGGTTCTTCATGAAGGATTCGCGGGTTTCCTGCCAAAGTTCGTAAACCAGGAGCTGCTCGGGGTGCTCGATGTCTTCCTGCAGCGAGGCGTTCACAAAGGTGTGCTCGTGGCGGATGTGTTCGAAAAGTTCTTTCAACTTTTCCTGAAAGAGCGGCTTGGAAGCGGCGTTCACATAAAATCGAACGATCAATACGATTTGGCCGGCCACTGTTTTTCTCCTAGAGAGAACGTGAGCGCGAGATTTAGGAAGTGAGATTCGAAGTTCTCTAGTGAAAATGTTGCGTTAAGGACGTCCCATCACATGCAAGTGCGCATAGGGTGAGCCGGCCCACATGATATAGGCTCCGGTGGGCTTGTGCGTGGTGGGAAGCCCGGTGGTTTTGGGATCGAAAGGCCACATGATCATCCAATGCGGTCCGATGGAGATGGGTTTGCTGGTGGTGTCGTAGGGATCGGAGTCGCTTCGCTGCGTAGCTCCGGCGAGCATGTAGGTTATTCCCGGGACGGTATTGGTGGGCTTGGGCTTGTGATCGGCGAAATCCTTGGACCACTGCATGGAGGCTTCGTCTTCGCACATGGCGGGCTGTCCGACTCCGGTGGGATCGCCGGGCATGCAGGTAAATCCGTTGGTGCCGGGACGCAGGATGGTCATTTTGCCGAGAAAATTCATTTCCGCGACGGTGGCGTCCTTGGCCACGTCGGGCGGAGCAGCGGAGAGAGCGCGCGCGATCTTAGCTTTCACCAGCTCGTCGGGAGTCATAGTCGGTTGCTGCAGCGCGTGATTCCGCGCAGCAGCCCGCGCGCCAATTCCGGCGAGCGCGAGCGTCGCAAAGATTACGGCGAGAACGCCAAGCTTTCCTTTTCGACGGAACATAAGACTCCTCGGTGGTGATGAGAGCGGCAGCGCGAATTGAAACGCAATCTCCGATTTGGCGCTGCCCCATGCTAACACTGAAACCGACGCCGTACCCTTCTTGCCTGACGCGATGATGACCGCGTCAGTTGGTTACGACCGCGACGCTGGTCAAACCTGCCCCGGTATCGGCGGAACTTTCGATCTCAATGTAGAGTCGGTTGCCTGGACCGCTTGCGATTGCAGCGGTGGCAGTGACGAAAACGGAAAAAGTCGCGCTTGTTCCTGTTGGCATTGGGACACTTGGTACCATATTACCCGGGACGGGCGGAGCCAGACACGCGCCTTCGCTGTTTGTCTGGCAGACTGTGACATTGACCGGCAGATTCCCCGAAGAAACGCTGACGCCTGCGTCAGTTGCAGCACCGAAGTTGGCAAGCGCGACGGTAAATGCTCCCGCTTGCTGCGATGAGAAAGGTATGGTCAGGACACCGTTGTTCGAAGGGGTGGCCGCGACCACCTGAAATGCCGCAACGTTTATTTCGGTATTTACGTTGGCGAAGCCGGCTGCTTGAACCGTTCCTTGAGAGTCTGAGAAGGTGAGATACACCACATTGTTAACCGGGTTGTAAGGAATCGCCGCGGTCGGGGTGACGAAAGTCGTAACATTTACGACGTCATCGTCGGGCGGGACTGTTACCGAGAAAGTTGACGAAGGCGCGCTCAGGCACGCATTTGTTGACGGGTCTGTCTGGCAAGCCAACAGGGTGACGGGCAGCGAACTCAGCGTGGTGGGTGCGACGGTCAAAGTCTGCGATACTGCGGTGGCGTTGATGACACTCGTGAAAATCACTGAAGTTTGGCCCAAAGGAGCCTCAACGTAATCCGTGATATAGGACACCCCAAAGTTGGCGCTTACGCCGCCGCCGAGTTCCGGCAGGATGAATAAGTTCCAATCAACAGGCGGGAAGTCAGGCAGGAACGGTTGCTGAGGCTCATAAGGGCCAGTCGGCGAAGCACCAGTGCTCAGAGTCGCCACGTTATTAAACGGATTTGCCGCCATGCTTTGGGTTGCCGTCGCGGTATTCGTTGGAGCCGCGGGCACACCGGCTGCTTCCGGTTGGGCGCCGGATTTCGCGGCGCGATCTCGCGTCAAGAAAACCTGAGGCGCGCGAGAGTTTGGGATCGCCGCTGGGCCAGTAATCGGACCAGGAGGTGTTGCGGCGGTGAACAAATTGCCACATGCGCTGCTGTCTCCTGCGACTCCCCCGGCGGTCTGAACGCAGGCCGCCAGGATGTCGCCCAGCGTGTTGAGAGTTAGCACTGTGACGCTGTCGTTTGCCGGCAGAGCTGGGCCGGGAGCTGTCCCTGCCGTGGTATCCACCAATTCGTTTACGCTCGCGAAGTCCTTGGCCAGATCCGCTGCGTTTGCGCTGCTGGAGCCGATCTCGGTCGGCGAAGTCATATACGTCTCCAGCGCGAAGATGCTGGCGACGGTGGTCAGTTCATTGATCACGATCTGTTTCGCGGACGTGACCGTGCTGCAGGCGCCGAGCGCGGACATCAGAAGGATCGCGGCGTTATTGGTGCCGGCAGCCAGTCCTGGATTGCCGCCGGTGGCGGTGATGTAAACGAGCGAGCCTGGCGTGGGACAAGTGAAAGTGGGCAGCGCGAAATTGCCGGAGGTGTCGGTGAGCACAGGAGCGCCGGTGAGAAGAGGAGTGGAGGCCGATCCGTCCGCCGTGGTGCCCACGGCGTAAAGCTGAATTGTGGAGTTGCAAACCGGCACCAATCCGCCCAGCACAGTGCCGGATTTGTTTGCGACCGCGTTTACCGTCAACGTCGCATTCGTGGTTGTAGCGCTTCCGGCCACATTCGTGAACACGGCGTGGTACTCGTTGCCGTTCATGGCCACGGTAGTGCCCAGGATGGTCAGCGTGGTGGACGTTGCGCCGGACAAATTTGTAAACGTGCCGCCGCCATTGGTGCTGACTTGCCATTGCACCGTCGGCGTTGGAGAGCCTGACGCAGCCGCTGTAAATGTCGCCGTGGCGCAGGCCGTAACGGTTACGTTCGTGGGATTAGTCGTAATCGTCGGCGCAGTATTTCCGGCGTTTACCGTCAAAGTCGCGTTCGTCGTCGTCGCGCTGCCCGCTGCGTTGGTGAAGACGGCGCGATACTTGTTGCCGCTCATGGCGTTGGTCGTGCCGGTAATGCTCAGCGTGGTCGAAGTCGCTCCGGATAAGTTTGTAAACGTTCCCCCACCGTTCGTGCTCACCTGCCACTGCACGGTCGGCGTCGGTGTGCCCGTTGCCGCCGCTGTAAAAGTAGCAGTCGCGCCTGCGGTGACAGTCAGGTTCGTGGGATTGGTCGTGATCGTCGGCGCAGTATTCCCGGCGTTCACCGTCAAAGTCGCGTTCGTTGTCGTCGCGCTGCCCGCTGCGTTTGTGAAGACGGCGCGATATTTGTTGGCGCTCATCGCCACGGTGGTGCTGGTGAGGCTTAGCGTGGTCGAAGTGGCGCCTGATATGTTTGTGAATGACGTTCCGCCGTTCGTGCTCACCTGCCACTGAACTGTCGGCGTGGGAGAGCCCGATGCTGCGGCTGTGAAGGTTGCGGTGGCGCCGGCGTTGACCGTTACGTTCGTGGGATCGGTGGTGATGGTTGGCGCAGTATTTGCGGCGTTCACGGTCAGAGTTGCGGCCGTTGTCGTCGCACTGCCCGCGGCATTGGTGAAGACGGCGCGATATTTGTTGGCGTTCATCGCGACGGTAGTGCTGGCGAGGCTCAGGGTGGTCGAAGTGGCGCCGGATACGTTTGTAAATGACGTTCCGCCATTTGTGCTCACCTGCCACTGAACTGTCGGCGTCGGACTGCCCGATGCTGCGGCGGTAAATGTCGCGGTCAACCCGGCGGTCACCGTCACGTTCGTTGGATTGGTGGTGATAGTAGGCGCGGAGTTCACGGTCAGAGTGGCGGCCGTTGTCGTGGCGCTGCCTGCCGCATTTGTGAACACGGCGCGATATTCGTTGCCGTTCATCGCCACGGTAGTGCCGGTGAGGCTAAGCGTGGTGGAGGTTGCGCCGGATACGTTTGTAAACGTCGCTCCGCCGTTCGTGCTCACTTGCCATTGCACGGTGGGCGTCGGAGAGCCTGAAGCAGCCGCCGTAAACGTCGCCGTCGCGGCAGCAGTGACGGTCACATTCGCCGGGTTCGTCGTAATCGCAGGCGTGGTATTTCCGCCGGTCACCGTCAGAGTTGCTGCGGTTGTCGTCGCGCTGCCTGCGGCATTGGTGAACACAGCCTGATACTTGTTGCCGTTCATGGCTCCGGTTGTTACGGCGATACTTAGCGTGGTCGCTGTCGCGCCGGATACGTTTGTAAAAGGTCCGCCGCTCGCGCTGACTTGCCACTGCACGGTTGGCGTTGGCGTGCCGGAAGCTGCTGCTGTAAACGTTGCTGGCCCGCCCGCCGCAACCGTCAGATTCGAGGGGTTCGTAGTGATCGCAGGCGCTGTGTTCACCGTCAAAGTCGCCGGCGTGGTGGTAGCGCTGCCCGACGCGTTCATGAACACGGCTTGATACTCGTTCCCGCTGAGGGACGCGGTCGTGCCCACGATGCCCAGCGTGGGCGAGTTCGCGCCCGCTATGTTCGTAAACGTGGCGCCGCCGTTGGTGCTGACCTGCCACTGCACAGTCGGCGCGGGCTGGCCGGAAGCTGCAGCGTTAAACGTCGCGGCAGCTCCCGCTGTGACTGTGACGCTCATCGGGTTGGTGGTAATCACCGGCGCGGAGGCCTTTGGCTTTGAGCTCCCCGCGCCACACGCGCCGAGAACAGCGCAAGCGACAACCAGAGCGGCGACGGTGGCAACGGTCGATAGATGTGCCATCACAGATCGACCGTTGCGCTGGGCACCCGCCGAAGGACTGCCGCTCAGGGGAATGGAAACCAGGGTCGCGCACGCCGTGGAGCGCGTTATGGAACGAAAAAGAGCGGTGATGCGTGGAGACATGGAACTCCTTATGTGCGACGCATGGTGATGTGAACTGCCGGCAGAACGGCCAGGAAACAGTTGTACCCGGGGGGATTATCAAGGGATTCGGGTCGCAGCACAAACGGCAATCAAGGACAAATCGGGACAAATCGGGATATTTCGGGGGCGAAGGTGTCGTGGGGACGTTGCCACGGCAGGACAGTGCCGAGACAGTAGACGAAAGTCAAAAGAGCCGGCGGGACGCCGGCGCTACGAAAACCGGTCGCGTGCCGAGAGATGCACCGTGGATGCGTTGAAGCGGGCGCAGCAAGCGGCGCCCCTACGGATGTCGCCACGACTAAATACGCGCGGGCTGAGCCGGGGACAAAGTCAAACGAGCCGGCGGGACGCCGGCGCTACGAAAACCGGTGATTTGCCAGCGGATACGCCGGGCTTGTGTTACGGCGGGTACAGGACAGGTTTTTGTAACGACAATTGTCGTGGTTAGGAGGGGCCTCGGTTCATTACGGTGAAGTTACCATGCGGTGGCGCATGGTTGCGTTGAAATATTCAACGGGTAATGGTTTTTCCAACGGTTTTGAAAGGGTGGCAAAGCGGTCGGGCGGGGGCGGGCGCAGAATCGAATGAACTTAGCGCGCGCCGTGCGAGGCTGTTGACATTGGCGCGCAATTTGCATACAAGGTGTTATTCGCCCCAGGGGGGGCAATCTCACGCAGGAGGAGAAATCCATGCCGACCAAGAAACCGATTAAGAGGACCAAGCATTTGAAAAAGGCCAAGAAGCTCGAAGCGACCAAGCCGCTATCAAGAGCAGCATGGAGCGGACCTGGCACAAACCATCCGTCAGGTGGGGTAGGACCAGTGATCATTCACTCCGTCGAATAAGGGCCGGGTGGGCGATCCTTTATTTTCGATGATTCAGGCAGTCGCCGAGACGGCGCTGCGGTTAGCGCCAGACCGGTAGTTCGCTTAAGAGGTTCCTGCAACCTGCGCGGGTCCCGAACCCTTCCGTGTGTGAAGGGTTCGGGTTCTGACTCACCCGTGTCTTCGCTTTTCGCAAGACAATCCCGACAATTAAATAGTAGCGGTGCGGCTCACCATCGACGTGAAGATGGGAAGATCCCGGCACATTGGCCGCGGTGATTCTTCCTGCGATTCCCAGGGCAGGGAGTGCGTTCGCGGTTTACAGATGCGTTGGCGCTACGGCGGTGGCGCACGTTGAATTTGCAGCGTCTTGCGCCGGTCTTGGGGGCGTGGCATCATCGGGTGATGCGCGAGCGCGATAGCAAGAAACTGCAAGAGATGAATGAGATGGAATCCGCGATCGAAGCTATTCCGACGGAGGAGAATCCCTCGTTGCTATCCAGCCCGGCGCTGCTCGCGAAGGTTATGTCTGAGACGGGCACGGAGGCGGGCAAGATTGGCAGCGAGCGACGTGCTAAGACCAAGACGCCGCGAGGACGCAAGGGCGCCGCTTCCAAAGTTGGTAGAGCGGGACGGAAACGCAAAGGCGCAGCTTCCAAAGCTGGTAGAGGGGGACGGAGACGCAAGGCCGCAGCTTCCAAAGCCGCTCGAACGGGACGGAAACCCAAGGCTTAATCTGCGACGATATGGCGGTTCATCATCGCCATCTGTAATTCGGACTCGTAGTCGGAAACGGCTCGTATTCCTCGAACCACTACCCGCGCGTTCTTGGTCTTGGCGTATTCGCTTCTTGTCATTTCGACTGAACCCGTAGACCACGTTTCGCTCGCTGTATCGTGACGCGCTCAACTCCGGTAGCACGCGGATGACTGAGCGCCATTTTCGCCAGCCGCGCATCAGTGAAGTCGCGATATTCAACTTGCCATCCAAATCGGGCGAGAGCATACTCCGCAGCCGCTAGGCGAAAACCCGCCGAAGCTAATCCAAGGAGAAAAATACATGAAGCGTATTCTGTTGCTGCTCGCAGTTCTGGCACTCTCCGCTGCCGTCTCCGGCCCGCTGAAGGCGCAGGCTATGATGCAAGCAAATCCTTATGTAGGGACCTGGAAACTGAACCTCGAAAAATCGAAAATCACAGGCGTACCGGCGCCGAAGAGTTTGACGCGGGAAGTCGTCGCGGATGGCGCGGGCGCGAAATACACCTACAAGGGAACCGCCGCCGATGGAAAGGCGATCGACTATAGCTTCTCCACAAATTACGACGGCAAGGACGGCGCCATCACCGGATCGGGAGCGCCCGGAG
>Ga0302306_10001442_pt1 | contig 12940 bp, 7 predicted proteins | sample III_Palsa_E3_1_FD_198761 | JGI IMG/M metagenome (GOLD analysis project Ga0302306, IMG submission 198761) | Peat permafrost microbial communities from Stordalen Mire near Abisko, Sweden - III_Palsa_E3_1 | ecosystem: Environmental > Terrestrial > Soil > Palsa > Peat permafrost | place: Sweden...
TCAGTTGCAGTAAACACGTTATTTTCCTTTGGTAAGGCTTGGGCATAACTGAGGTTTTTTTGCTGTGCCAGGCCGCCCACTGCTATAAACACATCCAGTTGATAAAAGATGTCTATTACCTTTTTTAAGGGCGCACGCATCGTATGCCTTAGCAGGTGATGGTATTTGGCTGCTTTTTGCAGGGATTGTTGCGTGCTTGCTTGTTCTGCTGCCAGCCATTCCAATTTAGGGTCGTTCAGTATGTTTTTTACTGTAAGCAATTCGGTGAAGAACGGCCCTTGTTGTTGTTTTTCTTCCAGCTGGCTGATGAATGTTTTACAGCGCTCCAATACGGTTATGGTTTGCTGTAAGCCGTTTTGAATAGCCTGGTATTCCTCATCCCGTACTACCACCTGTAACAGTCTCCTTTTGGCCAATATGAGCAATGTTGCCGGGTAGGTATTTGCGCTACTGCCGCCCAGGTAGTTATCCATTGCGCTGAACTGCGCATTACTGAATGGAAAAGACAGTTGCCTGCCCTGAAAATATTTAAAGATAGCGCTACGCCTGTTGATGGCCTCAGGGTCATCCAGCGGGTTTTGAAACATTTCGCTAAGCAGTTTCTCTCCGCCGGCTGTTTTTACGATGTTGAAGATGCTGAAAATGGAATGCTGTTTATATTTACCCAGCAGATTAAGATCTTCCAGCGTTTGTTTATCGGCTATAAAACTCATCGGGCTACCTCCTTCTTTTTCTTTAACAATTCCAGTATGCCTTCATTGTTAATAATAATCATCCCGTGCCGGTCGTCGGTAATGCCGGTTTCCAGTGTGTAGGTGTATTGCGGGATGGTACCGTTCATATGGGTGGGCAAATATTTAAAACTGATATTGGCGCAGCTTTCTTTTAATACTTCGCCTGCTTCTATGATATGCGTAGAAATCACGAATACGCTGCCGCGCTTTTTGGCAAATGCTGTTGTTATAGCAATGGTAGCTTCATAAGCATCCTTTACATTAGTGCCCCTGAACAATTCATCAAAAATCACAAATATGTTCCTGCCTGTGCTCAATTCTTTAGCTATCTTTTTTATCCGCAGTACTTCGGCATAAAAATGGCTGGCGCCGATGCCTAAATTATCCGGCAGGTTGATCGTGGTATAAATACCGTCCATTACCGAGAACTCCATCTGCTTTGCCGCTACCGGGAAGCCCATGTGCGCCAGGTACATCGCAATACCCAGCGATTTCATAAAGGTAGATTTGCCGGCCATATTGGCGCCGGTTAAAAATACCACGTTTGAATTTGGCGTGATGGCCAGGTTATTGGCTATCGCGTTCTTTAATTGGGGATGATAAAAACTTGCAATTCGGATAACATGTTCTTCTTTGGGCAAAGCCTTGGGGAATACAAGGTTTCGTTCGGTGGCTATCCTTGCTACCGTCATATATACATCCAACTGGTAAATGTATTGCAGCAATTGCCTGACTTTTTCCCGGTAACGGAACCGTAGTATGGTATCATAAGCTGCCAGTTTCTCATGAGCCGGTTTATTCTTTGAGGTATCCTGCAGTATTAAGCTGAACGGTTCGCTGCTCAACAGCGTATGGATATTTATTGTTTCCGCATCGCTTTTTAAGGGACTACCTGCTAAAAGAATGGTGTTTTTCAATAAACTATGCAGCTGCTGTACAATCTCCGTTAATGCGCTTATCCCGTTGGTAATTTGCTTGTAATCTGCGTTTGCTGCTACCAGGCTGGTCAGCTTTTTTTCAAGCGTGGGTTTTTCTGCTGATAGCTTCGTCCTTTCGTCTGTATTAGACAGGTATTGTTCTGCCTGGTCAAACGCTTCTGAATTGAAAGGAAGGGTAACTTTTAGTGTATTTAGATAGCTGATAACCCCGCTACGCTTATTAATTGCCTCCGACTCAGATAGGGGGTAGCGGAACATTTCTTCCAGCAATTTTGAGCCATTCAGCGTCATCGTCCTGTTAAACAGGGAATAGATAGAATCCGTTCCCTGTTTCCCGTAGATATTCAAATCCTCCTGCGTTTGTTTGTCTGTCGTAAATAACATACTATTTCCTCTTACGGCGGATTAAAAAGATTGTGGCGAAGATTAGGAGTATGCCCGGGATAACCCATACATACAATATCTTTAAAAATGCCACATGGTCTGTACTTACCGTAACCCGGTTATCCTTAGCATCGGGGCGGGAAGTATCTATAGGGAATGTGCCATAACTTAACCAGCTAAATAAAGCAGTATTAAAATAAAAGTTAACCGTTTTGGGTTCGTACCTGCTTAATTCCGAATTGCTCATAAAATCAGCATCGCCGCTTATAATAATGCGTTGTTGTTTGCCATTTATTTGCCGTGTTAAGGCTAATGCCGTAGTATAGGTAACTTTGGGATTATTTTTATTTGCGGGCAATGAAGCATATCCCTTTGCCATCTTTTTCGCGCTATAATTAGGCATGGCCGCATTACCCATGCTTATTACACGGATACCAGTAATACCTGAATGACCGCCGGTTGAGCTTACATCCGTCTCGTCTTTGTTATCAACCACATCCAAATCGGGGTTACGCGCCATAGTATTTTGGACTGCCCCGGCTTTGGTTACCAGCAATGGCTGCATGTTAAAGCCGCTGGTATCGTGATAGGATAATCCTGCCACGCCGTTCATTGAAACAGGTAAGGTATCTACCGAAGGCCTATCCAGTATTTTACCCAAGCCTATAGCGGCCTTTGTTAAACCAGGCAATACCAATGTGGGCGCATGATCTTCGCTTTCCTGTTCCAGCATACCGTTCATTAACTGTACGCCTAATGTTTTCAGCAACGGGTTCAGCATTTGCTGCCTGCCGGGTTCACCGGCAATTAACAAGTTGCCACCTTTAGCAATGTAGGCCTTTATTTTTTGAATAGCTACTGCACTTAGCTCGTGCTGCGGGTCGGCAAGTACTAAGGTGGTAATGTTATCCGGGATATCCTGACTATCTAACAAAAGCGTATCTACATCAAAGCCCTGGTTAATGAGCGCGTAGCGAAATGTTTTTACATTTGTTATGGTCTTATATTGCCTATCGCCTTTTTTACTAATCCTGCGTTCCCCGTCGCCGCTCACAAAAGCAATTTCGGGCATTTTAGCTTGCAGCAACCTTTTAAAAGCAGCTGAAACTTCAGACTCGCCCGGCCAAATGGCCTGGTCATTAAAAACACGCAGAAAAGTTGATTTCCCTTTGTAGGTTAATTTCATCACGAACCTGTTTAACTCAGGCTTCAAATCAATTTCTTTTTTTATCTGTTCCGGTGTTTCAAGCGCATCCATATCCAAACCGGAACCTTTTGCCCTCTGTTGGGTAATTTGCTTTAGTGTTTTGCCTTTGTAGGAACCAAACATGTCGTAATTTATGGATAAGGGCACATCGTAATAACTAACAAATTGAAAATCAATGCCCGGTTTAAACCGCAAATATGGTTCCCACCTGGCTAAATAATCATTACGCTGTTCCGGCGATCCGAAAAAATAATAATTATCCAAAAAGTTGCTGTACGTAGTAACCTGTAACTTATCATTACCCAGTTGTTTAATAATTTGCTGCGCATTAAGCGTAAGTGTATTGTCCTGGTTTGCCGTAGTATCCCAGTAACCGATAAGGCCCGGACGGGAAGTTATATAGCCGATAGCCAACGCGGAAACAACAATAACAACATAGCGCCCCGCCGTAATATACCATACCCTTGTTTCGCGGCCCGATTGTAGTTTGAATATAGTAAGGCCAAGAAAAATGTATACGATAACTATAAAATAAATAACATCGTTAGTAGCTATTAGCCCTAAAAGCATATGCCGGGTACGGTCCGAAAGGGATAAAAAGTACGTTAGGTCGCGCACAAAAGCTACGCCCTGCCATAAGGTACCGATATAAGTTAGGATGCCTATCATTACAAAGGTGCTTACTGCCGCAACTATCTGGTAACTGGTTAGGCTGGACATAAAAAGCCCGATAGCCGAATAAGCACATAACAGGAGATAAAAACCAAGGGCAGCTGACAAAAGCATCCCGTAATCTGCCGACTTGATATCAAAAAAACCGGCCATCATAAAAATGCCTATTACCAATAATAGTATGAAACTATATGCCATCATAGCCAGGTATTTACCGAAAACAATTTCCCGTATTTTTACGGGGGATGAATAGAGCAGGCTGATGGTACCCCCATTAATTTCCCGGCTGATGAGGCCCATGGTTAACAAAGGGATATACAAATACAGGTTTTGCATTATAGCACTAAACAGGCCGAATGAACTGGTAAACAACCTGTTTGTTATTTGATCCAGGTAGGTGAGCCCTATACCGCCCATTTCTTGTGTAATAGCGTAATTGTTTAATAAATTGATATAAGTAAGCGCACATTCTACCATAAAAGCGATGGTTAAAAACCAGGCTATAGGCGAATAGAATAGATTGCGAAGTTCTGCCTTTGCTATTTTAAAAATTAATTTCATTACAGGGATAAATTAGGATTGCATGGTTTTGGTAGATAGTTGTTTGAATATCTCATCGAGGGCTGTTTTGTCAAGGCTGATTTCTCTTAAACGCCAGCCGTTATGTACGCTGGCCGCTATAAGCCGTTCCGTAATCTCCCGTTCGCCGGTAAAATAGACGCGGGCTTGCCGTTCCGTTACAAATTCAACTTTATCCACACCGTTTACTTTTAATAATTCAACTGTTGATGGCGGGTTTTCCATTTGCATCAGTACGCTATGTGGCTCTACGTAATTGTTAAAGGCATCCATCGTGTCGGAAAAAACGATTTTTCCATCGGCTATCATTTTTATTTCTTTGCACAGCATCTGCACTTCCGATAAAACATGAGAAGAGAAAATAACCGCGTGTTCTGCCGCGATTTCCTTAATCAGCGTTCGTACCTCGGTAATTTGATTGGGGTCAAGCCCGTTGGTCGGCTCATCCATTACCACCAGCTTCGGTTTATGGATAATGGCCTGCGCAATACCTACCCGCTGGCGGTAACCGCCAGACAGGTTCTTGAGCAAGCGGTTGCTGAAGTGGGATACGCCACAACGTTCTTTAGCTTCTTCCAGGGCCGGCTTAATTTGCCTGTACTCCATTTTCCGTAACTCTGCTGTATAAATGAGGTATTCATCTACCGTTAGGTCTAAGTATAAAGGAGGGTTTTGGGGAAGGAAACCTATTTGTTTTTTAGCCAATTCCGGCTGCTCGCGAATGTCTATACCATTTATCAGCACGTTGCCTTCTGTTTGGTTTAAAACACCGCACATGATATTCATGGTGGTTGATTTACCCGCACCGTTTGATCCCAGCAGGCCTAAAATCCCTGTCCTGTCTATTTCCAGGTTAATATCGCGTATAGCCCAATTACTGTTATAGCGGTGCGATAAGTTTTTTATACTCAATATTGAGTTTTCCATAGTTAGATTTTTTGAAATGAAATCACTATCCGGGATATAATTATACCCCGGAAGTGATAAGTGATGTTGCTATCAGAATATATTATTAATTGGTATAACCCGGATTTTGGATTAATAAGTTATCTAATTGTATTTGTGCCTCCGGTATTGGATATAATGCAGCATCAGCGCTATAACCTGTCTTTTCTGCGCCAAGCACTGTTGCCGCTGTTCCGGTCCTTTTCAGGTCATACCAACGGTTGCCCCATTCACAAAAAAGCTCTATCTGGCGTTCGTGCATAACCGCGTTTAATACAGCAGCCTGGGATGTTGCATCTGCCGTGCTGGCCGCTAACCCGGCCCGGGCACGTATAACATTCACATCTGCTAAAGCCTGTGTGAGGTTGCTTAAATGTGCGGCAGCTTCGGCACGTATCAGGTATACCTCACCTAATCTCAATATCATTTGATCTTCTGGTGGAGTGCCCGGTTGCCTGTCTTTATATTTATACGGATAATAAACGGTGGTATTTGCACCGCTCACAGCTGAACCTACCCAATTTTGAAAGCGCTGGTCTCCAGCCTCAAAAGCAGATACTAAGGGCGTTGCCAATAGGTAGTTAAGAGGGGCTCCCGGATAGTAAGGCACAAAAAGCTGCGCATCTGCAACCCCGGAATAATCTGTAGCTGCCGGTATTTGCCATATCGCTTCATTACTGCCATCAAGAAATACGCCACTTAAAGGAACATCGGCTATACTATACAAACCGGATTTAATAACCGAATCGGCTTCATTGTAAGCGTTTTGCCAGTTACCCTGGTATAAATTAACTTTAGCAAGCAGCGCCACCGCTGTATAAAGATTTGGCCGTGCCCTGCCTGATGACGGATAGGCTGATGTTAATTTTTTTCGCGCATCTGCAAGGTCTTTAAACACCTGGCTATAAATAGCGGCCGCGGTATTCCTGGGTATGTGCTCATTTGCAGCGTAATTTGTTGTAGTTACCAACGGTACGCCACCAAACAAATTAACCATGTTAAAATAATACAGTGCACGTACTACTTCCATTTCGCCTGTAACTTGTTTTACGAATGAAGCAGATAGCCCATTATTGTTTGTTACACCATTAAGTACATCATTTACCTGGTAAATACTTTGATAAGGATATGACCATAGGCTAGTAATTCCGGAGTTTATAGGGGTTAAGGTATAGTTATAAAACTCCTGCCTATCGTCAGTTTGGGTGTACGTTAATTCGTCAGAAGAAAGCCCGGTGCTATAAGTTAAAGTTCCATCACTATATGCAAAACCGGTACCTGTATCATAAGTATAAACCCCTGCAACAGCAGATATTGCTGATGCACTATCAGTAAATTGTTCTTGTCGTGTAATTTCTGCAGGTGGGTTTTGAGGTATCTCAATCAATTTTTTACAGGATGCAAATGACGCGGCAACTAACAAAAGGCCGATCATTATTTTATTTATATCAAAAAACATCTTTTTCATAATCATTTTTTCTTAAAATTTGAGATTTAAACCAAATGCCAGGATACGCTGTACAGGAAGGCCGGTGAATAAACCGGGGGTTTCCGGATCACCTGCCTTATAATTTGTAAAGGTGAACAGGTTTTGTGCGTTCACAAAAACACTTGCCCCTTTTATATATACCTTGTTTAAAAACGTATTTGGTAATTGGTAAGAGAATGAAACTGTTTTTACACGCAAGTAGGTATCATTGCTATAAATTCCGCTTGATTGCCCAAATTTTAACGCAGTATTTATAGCAGAAGAACTGTAGCCGCTTGCTAACCGCTGCAACTGGGCAACATCGCCGGGTTTTTCCCAATAATTACCCAATACCGCTTCAGGTTCGTTATATTCAAAACCAAGCTGGTAAGAGGTATATACCTGGGCCAGGTAGTTTTGCGCGTTTTGGTCGGCAAATTGGCAGAAAATATAAAGGCTGAATTGCTTATAGGTGAAATTATTTCCAAAGCCGCCCATATATTTTACTTGCTGATCGGCAATTGGTACTTCATCACCACCTGCTGAAGGCAAACCATAAGCAGGATTAGAGGTAACCGTTTTCCCGTCGGCCTTGTAAAACTCAAACAACCCGGTAGTAGGGTTTACATCCTTGTATTTAAACCCGTAAACTATAGTAGTTGGCTGGCCAATTACGTATGTATTGGCGTAAGTAGAATTTGCCAGGTTAGGGAACGCAATTAGTTTATTACGGTTAAATGTGAGGTTGAAATTTGTTTTCCAGGAAAAGTTTTTGGTTTGAATATTGGTTGTGTTTATAGTAAATTCATAACCCTTATTTTGAACAGTGGCATTTAAGTTTTCCAGTACGGCCGGTAAACCCACTTGTATAGGCAAAGGAGATTGTACCAGTTGGTTACCTTCGCGATCCCTGTAGTAAGTAGCGTTCAATAAAACGCGGTTATTAAAAAAACCAAGGTCTAACGCTACGTTCAGCGATTTTTTTACCGCCCAGCTATAATCAGGATTGTAAAGGTTAAACGGAGAAGTTGGTGAAATACCCTGGAAAGCAGGAAAATATTGGATAGTTTTATATAAAGAAAGAAATTGGTATGCATATGCACCGTCAGTTCCCGAAGTACCATAGCTTCCGGATAATTTTCCGAAACTCATAAAAGGTAAAGCTTTAGCAACTGCCTTTTCTTCAGTAAATATCCAGCCTGCACCAGCGGAGCCAAAATCACCAAACTGGTGTGTAGGGCCAAAATTGCTGGAGCCATCCCGCCTTCCTGTTAAGTTAAGTATAAACTCACTGTTATAAATATAATTAAGCCGGGCAAAACCTGCACTATATCTATAAATATCGTAGGTATCCATATTGTACACCGATGTTTGCGGAGCATCGTTAACTGAATTGAGAAGGAAATCACTTGAATAACCGGATGCATCAACTTGGGTTGAGTTGGATACGTTTTTTTTGTAGGTACCACCTACCAAGGCGCTAAAAATACCCCGGCCAATTTTTTTGGTATAATTAATTTGCGGCTCTATATTAACCGTTTGAAAAGTGGTAACACCAAAGTTTGATTGCCTGAGAACAAACCCCGCCGGGTTTTGTGCAGCAGCCGGCATTTGAGAATTTTCATTAGTACTATTCCGGTTATAACCCATATTGGCGCTAATGGTTAACCCTTCAAGCAATTTATAGGAAATATGAAATGCGGTATTAAAATTATAATTCTGAAGATAGGTAGGTTCCTGCAGGCCGGCATAAAATTGGTCGGTGGTTAAATCAACCCCCTTGTAGTTCCAAATTAAATTGCCGGAAGGGCCTAATAAATTTGGCAAATTGGGAGGTAAAACTACATCAGACCCGCCATCAAATCCCGAGGAGTTATTTTGGTCATATCCAAAATCAGTTGTTAAATCAACTGAGAACCGGTTATCAGTTGAGCCATGATGTAAACTGCTATGAAGTGTATACCGTTGATCGGCAAAATCACCGGGATAATCATAGGTTGATTTGTCGTAGCCGGTTGAAATAATAAAAGTATTGTTAGCCGTACCGCCCGACAGGCTGCCATGGACATCTGTATTACTGGTATTTTGGCCATAAATAGCCTTTTCCCAATTAGTATATTTGTTCTGATCGAAAATTGTAAGGTCGGGTGCATAAGCCCCGGTATAATCATTCGGGTTACTATTTGGTGTTAAGCCGTCAGCAGCAAGGGCATTTTCTCTCAATTGCACATATTGCTGCGTATTCAACATTTGAACAGGATGGCTGGCCGAATTGAATCCTGTGTTTACAGTCAGATCAAAATTAGTGGGGCCGGCTTTCCCTTTTTTAGTGGTAATAAGGATAACGCCATTAGCTCCTTGTGTACCATAAATAGAGGTTGCGTCGGCATCTTTAAGAACAGTGATACTTTCAATGTCAGCAGGGTCAATATTGTTAAAAGGGCTAATACCTACCTGCGCGCCGTTATTAACACCACCTGTATAAGTTTGTGCAGTAACAAGTGATGCCAGTTGATTGACATTATTATTTTGTGCAGCAAACGGAACACCATCTACTATAAATAAGGGTTGGTCATAGGGTTTAGTAGGATTTGCGATGGTATTATTCAAATTTGGAAAAACATTCAAGCTATTTTGCCCCCTAACCTGAACTAATACCTGCGATCCTGGTATACCACTTGTTGCGGTTATATTAAGGCCGGCAACCTGCCCTTGCAATGCAAGTAAAGGGTTGCTTACAGGTTGTTTTTCGATATCTTCGGCGGTAACGGTAGTTACAGATCCAACATTAAAACGTTTGGATTCGGTGCCGTAAGCGATAACCTGGATTTGATCGAGTACCGAAGATGAATTATGCAATACCAAATTGAGCGACAAATCACTGCCATTCAAATCCACAACCTTTTCAAGTTTGTCATAGCCAACATAGGTAATCACCAATGTGTAACGTTCCTGCGGTAACTTATTAAGTTGAAATTCGCCTTTATTATCGGTGACGGTACCATAAGAGTATCCTTTTATGCTAAGGATTACGTTTGCACCTATTATGGGTTGGCCCAGGCTATCAATAACCTTGCCGTGTACATCGGCAGGGAGGGCTAACAGCTTGGCTGCTTTGTCTTTTAAGTTTTCAAACAAGGATGGTTGCTGGTTTTTTACCACCACGGTTTTATTCACCACCTCATAAGCCAAAGGGGATTGAAGTATAACATCTAATACATCTTTTAAATCCGCGTTTTTTACATTAATGGTAACCGGCCCGGCTTTTTCAACCAGCCCGTTATCAATTAAAAAATCGTACCCGGTTTGCAAACGGATATCTTTAAAAACTTTTTCAAGTGAAACCTGCTGTTCATTTAGCGTAACTTTTTGAGCCGCGACTCTTGCGCTGACTTGCAAAATGGCTATCGTTATAATGAATGCGGTTAACTTCATGATCCTGAAAAGCTGATTTAGCGGCCGCCTACGGGATTTAAGCGCCCGCTTAGTTAATGGGTAAAAATTCATACATTTGTTAATGTTTGGGTTAAGTAGTTAAATCATTAGTTGCAATTAGTTTTTTATCTAAGGGAACCCAGATATCAGCCGGCGGTGTTAGCGCACTTCCGGCTTCTTTATGGGGCACTTTTTTGTTTTATCGCTGTCCTGCTATTACCATAACCCTCCTTCCGTTAATTTCGAAATGGACTTTATTTGTAGCTTCAAACATTTGAAGCACTGCAGAAATATTGTGCGACCGGGAAATCATACCGTCTAATTCCAGGTTTTCGACATTATCTTTATAGGTTACGTCAATATTATAAACACGGGCCAATTCCCGCATAATGGAATGAAGGTTTTGCTTGTTAAAATCAAAATCGCCGTTAATCCAGGCCGTTTCATGGTCAATATCGGCTTGCTGTGTAGTAAGATTGGTTGTAGCTAAAGTTTGCTGCCCTGGGTTTAATAAAACTCTTTGTTCATTTTTGCTTACCGCTACGCTTCCTTCTATCAGGGTAGTCTTTATCGCTGGTTCGTCATCGTAGGCTTCAACAATAAAATGGGTGCCAAGGTCTTTTGTTACCTGCCCTTTTGTTGTAGCATAAAAAGGTTGATTTTTGTTATACTTAACTGCAAAATATACTTTCCCGGTTGTAGCTACATTTCTGGTTTTACCGGTAAAGGCAGTTTGATAGGTGATAGAAGATGCTGCTTCGAGCTTGGCCAGGGTGCCGTCGGGAAGTAGCAGGCTTACAACTTTGCCGCCGCGCGGGTTTGTTAAGGTATTATACGGGGCGTCAACCGTTTTTGCATTGCCCGCACTATAACTAATATTACCTGTCGTATCTTGTTGAATCGTTACATTACCCTGTTTAGCGAGAATGCCATTATTATTGCCTATAATTATTTTGTGCCCGTTAGCCAGAGTGAGATAAGGTTTGGCAGAGCCCGGTACAATATCATTAGCATATTCGGTTTTTGATATTGTGTTTTTATGAAGATAGTGGTAAAGGCCGAATGAAAGGAAGGCCAAAATAACTGCTGCAGCTGCATAACGATAGATTTGCGGCCATATAGTTTGCTGTTGGGGCTGTATCTCTTCCTGAATCCTTGCAAATAAGGCTGCCTTTTTTAATTCTTCATCTTTTATCTGGGTTTCCCCATCATTTTGCAGTGAATTAAACCAATTATTATAACGGGCAATTTCTTCGGGGGATGCTCGTTTATTTAAAATTTTATTGGCTAAAGCAATAAGTTCGTTTTTATCCATGTTTAAATCAGTGAAATTCGCGGTTTACCCGCAAATACACTCATTAGGCACATGAACTAATGGTAGGGCCCAACCGGAAACAAAATAATTGTTAAATAATTGTTAAAAAAAGAAACACATCCAAAAGTTCATCCGGCCAAGTGAGGTCCTCAGCTTTTTCAGGGAAATATTCATTTGATTTTTGACGGTTTTTTCGGATAATCCCATTTGTTGCGCAATTTCTTTATGGGACAAATGTTCATTGCGGCTTAGGTGGAATATTTTTTGCGCCTGGGCTGGTAAATCTTCAACAAACTGGTCAATAATCGCTTTTAGTTCTTTTACTTCTAAGCTACTCTCAGCAAATGTGAGCCCTTCCTTGTCAAATCCCAACTCCGCAATTATCTCTGCGCGGAATTTCCCCTGACGGATCACATTCAGCATTTTAAATTTTACAGCAGTAATCAAATAAGGTTTTAAGGAAATGATGGATAGCTGTTCGCGATTTTGCCACAGCCATACAAATACATCCTGTACAACATCTAAACAGGCTTCGTCATCTTTCAGCACATTAAATGCAGAACGGTAAGCCGATTGCCAATGCCTGTTATAAATTTCAGTAAACGCAGCTTTATCACCGGACCTTAAATAGTCCACCAATTCCGAATCGGAAAGAGTTGAGTGAGGCTGCATAATAGTTTAATTATGACGAATATACCGAATAATAAATATTAAAAAAATACTTTGGGCTTTTTTGCAGGCAATATTTCACCGAAAAGTGTCCGGATTATTACTAGTAGCAAATATGCGGGTATCTTATTGTTTTGTCTTATTTCAGTCAATACAGCTTCAGTTACCCTAACGCAAAAGTTGTGAGCATAAAAAAAGGAAACACTCAAAATGAGTGTTTCAATCTTAGACTGCGAAAATGGAATATTAGGAAAAGGGATGTTGGTAGCACATAGGTTGGCAACCTAAAATATTTTTCTGGTTAAGCGCGCCTTATTGGTCAAAATGTTTTGTTATAAATTTCACTCAAAATTGCAAAAATCATGAATTATGTTTAAAGTAGTATTGGATTTGCAATAGTAAAATTCAGGTGAGTAATTCATGTAGGTTAATGATCTCAAGAGTGATAAGTAGTTGAAAATCATTAATATGTAGGGGTGGGTTCAAATCCCTCCCTCACCGCTGTGTCGATAACGGCTGGTTAAGAGTGCGTTCGTCAGTTTTTCCCTTTATCAATAGAATCTTTAGCCAAATTGGAATATATCGTTTTGGATG
>Ga0302306_10001447_pt1 | contig 12930 bp, 8 predicted proteins | sample III_Palsa_E3_1_FD_198761 | JGI IMG/M metagenome (GOLD analysis project Ga0302306, IMG submission 198761) | Peat permafrost microbial communities from Stordalen Mire near Abisko, Sweden - III_Palsa_E3_1 | ecosystem: Environmental > Terrestrial > Soil > Palsa > Peat permafrost | place: Sweden...
TACGCGATATAATGAGAACCTGATATAATGGAAATTATAGCAACACGTATTATAGTAACCCAAATTACTATAATTTCCAAAATAGCCGCAGCTATTGAAATAAAATCTCTGAAACCGCATCTCTTTTTGCCATCCCGGCGATGGGGAGGGGTCTTGTCCGCCCGTGCGACCACTATCTTCCAACCAACAAAATTGTAACTGTACCAGGCCGGGCCTTCTCACTTCGAATCCTCAAAATCCATTTCTAAAGCCGAAGTTTTCCTCGCGGTTATATTCACCGTCGCCGGTTTCAACCCATCCCCACTAACCGTCAGCACAATGTTCCCTGCAGGGCCAGCAGATTGAATCACAGCAAATGCATGCCCATTAAATGCTTTCCGTGAATTCAGCTTGAAGGAGTCGTCATCGCGGGAATTGCCGTTATCAACGCCAACAAGTTTCCCGGCTTCTTTTACATCAAACGTCAGTTGGTTGGCCGCGTCCGGAACGACGTTGCCTTTATCGTCCACAACATCTGCGTGCACCAGGGCCATATCGTTGCCATCTGCATCGATCACGCTGTCAGCTGTTAAGCGGATGCCTGCTGCTGCGCCGGTAGTTTGAATTTCTTCAACAACCTGTTTCCCGTCTTTATGCCCAACAGCTTTGATGGTTCCCGGTTCATAGGCCACGTCCCAGGATAAATGAAGATCGGCTGTAGTTGCGCCGACATAGGGCTTGGCATATTTGTTCCAGCCGCCGGAATGGCCCTGGTGCGGGAATTCCTGTGTCTTCATGCCGTACGACTTGCCGTTTACGAAAAGTTCCACGGTATCGCAATTGGTATAGGCAATAACGGGGACGATCTGTCCCTCGCGGCCCTGCCAGTTCCAATGGGGGAAGATGTGCAGCACGGGTTTAGCGATCCATTGGCTTTGATAAAAATAGTAGCCGTCCTTTGGTAAATTGATGGTGCTGATCTGCCCCGAAGAGGAACTCTTGCCCGGCCAGAAGGATTCACCGAGGTAATCGATACCGGTCCACATAAAGTCGCCGATGACATAATCATGCACGGCGACAAACTCCCAGAGCTGCTCCGCGTCGATCATGCCGCCGGTATAGTTGGCTTTAACCTTGTCCTTATCCAAACCAAGCGAGTAAAAGGGCACATTCCGTACAGGGCCGCTTTCGGTGCCGATCATTTTCCACTCAGGGTGGTCCTGGTGGTCGATCGAGTAATAAAGCTCCCTGCGTTCGTGCCAGCGGTTGGCGTAGTTATAGCCCACTATATCTTCAGCTTGCATAAAAGGCAGCTTGGTGGAACCGTTATCGGCGGCGATATCATCGTTGGCGGTGGTTACCGGCCGGGTAGGGTCTTCGCGGTGATAAACTTCCAATAAATTTTTGAGTAGCTCCACGCCGCGATCGCTTTTCTGGTCAGGTATTTCGTTGCCGGCGCTCCAAAGAACAACCGATGGGTGGTTCCTGTCGCGGTGGATTTGGTCAGTTACATCGCGCTGCCACCAGTCATCAAAGTAAAGGTGGTAATCATTTGTTACTTTTTTGCTTTCCCAAACATCAAAAGCTTCGTCCATCACCAGGAAACCCATTTTGTCGCAGAGATCGAGGACTTCGGGCGCAACCGGGTTATGCGACGTACGGATGGCATTGCAGCCCATTTCTTTTAACAATTTCAACCGGGTTTCCCATATTTTGATGGGCACCGCGGCGCCGACGAGGCCGCCATCGTGATGAATGCAAACGCCGTTCATTTTGATGTGCTGCCCGTTCAGCAGGAATCCTTTCGTGTTGCTGTACTCCAGCGTACGGATGCCGAAAGTGCTGTTATATTCATCAATCACTTTTTTGCCCGATAAGATGACGGAGCGCAGCGTATAAAGATGCGGGGAGTCAACCGACCACAATACAGGTGAGGGGACATTGATGGATTGTTCCACTTCCCGGGCAGTATCGGCGTTTAATGATGTCTTGTTTACACCTGCTTCACGGCCGTTTTCATCCACAACCGTCGAAATGAGCACCAGGCCGGCGAGGGTCCCTCCTTTGTTTTCAATCTTCGTTTTGACGTCCACGGTAGCCGAAGCAGCAGAAACCTGGGGCGTTTTAATATAAGTGCCCCATTGGGCGATATGCGCCGGGTTGGTCATGTTCAGCCAAACATGCCGGTAAATCCCAGAGCCCGAATACCAGCGGGAGTTTGGCTGTTCCGAATTATCCACCCGTACGGCAATCACATTATTGCCTTTCAAAAGATAGGGTGTCAGGTCGTACACAAAGCTGATATAGCCATTGGGCCGTTTGCCCAGGTAATGCCCGTTGAGCCATACCTCGCTGTTCATGTAAACGCCGTCAAACTGAACGTTTACCTGTTTACCGCGCGCCGCTGCCGGTAATTTAAATGTCTTGCGGTACCATCCAATGCCCGTAGGCAGGTAGCCGCCGCCCCCGCCGGTGGGGGCATCTTTACTGAATGTTCCTTCGATGCTCCAGTCGTGCGGCAAATTGAGCAGGCGCCAGGCCTGGTCGTTAAACGAGGGGTCGGAGGCATTTTTATCATCCCCTAAAAAGAATCGCCAGTTCCGGTCCATCAGTAAGTGGTAGCGTTCCGGCTTCGGTGTTTTGGCTGATAATGCATGTGCGGTGATCAGAATCAGTGCTAAGGCAAGTGTTTTTTTCATGTCGATCAGGGTTCAAGAGATATAGATTCTACTTCGATGCCAAAGGCCTTATTGTATTCATCGGGAGCCAGGTTACCCCCGGCCCTTACTTCGAGCTTATCCAGTTTGGAGACATCAAAGGCGCTATAGGAAGAGGGTTTAAACCATAGGGGCTGAAAGCCCGGGTAGGGCCTGGGCAGCAGCAGGCAGGAATCGGGCTTAAAGGCGCTTAATGGTAATTCAATAGTTGAGAATTGCCCGCTTATGGCCGCGCTTGCGGCGTAAACGGAGCCGTCGTTATTGATAAGGGCGACGGTCAGTTTTCCACTTGCCGGGTTGATTACCCGTGCCCGGATGGCGATTTTGGTAAACGAAGCAAGTTCCAACTGCCGGTATTTGATCTTGTCGCCGGCGTACAGCTGGAAACCCATTACCTGGCCGGGCTTAATTCCGGGTGAAGATGCCCTAAAAGCCAGTTCACCAGTTTCCTCCCCTGCAGTAAACTGGGCGCCTCCATTTCGCGTAAATACCGGGAAATAAGTGCTGGTGCGGCCCCTGTCGGCTGTGGCGTTAAATAAGCTCAGTCTGCTTCCCGGGGCAGCTACAAAAGTTTGGTAAAAATCATTGTCGACATTGTCCCAGGCATAGGGATCGCCGGCATGTCCGCCGGGATAAGTGAGGTAGTTGTCGCCGTCTTTGATAATGATGCGGTAAGTTAACACACCCGGAAGAGCCTGCGCGGCCGGAATAGTTGCATGATAATCATAGGGCGTTGTTTTATCCATGTTCACAATAAGCGGCGGCCCAAATCCTTTGTTCACAACCAGCGTCACTTTAGCCTCCGGGTTGATGTTGATGATCTTCGCGCTGATGTCAAATGCTTTATTGGCGCTTACCTCAGTCATGGGCGTATAGCTCAAAAATGGCTCATGGCTAAACGTCTGCGGGGCAACAAATTCGTCCAGGCCCAGGTTGCCGCTCATTTGCTTACCCGTCCATTTGCCGGCAGTTTTACCGGCCTTTAACACCAGGTATGTTCCGGGCTTTATCGTAAAGGCGCCGCCGGCGGCTTTGGTTTGATAATCATTTTTTTCGTTGATGCCCTGGATGCCAAAATCCGCACCGATATCGGCAAGGCTGATCTTCATCTGCTCGTCTGCCCAGGCGATATGCACCACTTCTTTGGAAGGTGACGCTTTTTCAAAAGGGTCTCTTACCGTCATGGCATCCGGCATCACTTCCAGCCGCCAAACGCCATTATCCAGTTTATCCAGGAAGTAGGCCCCGGAACCCTGGTAGCTCACTATGCCAGAGCTGCCCACGCCGGCAATGTGCTCCAGCTTTTTTTCATCGGCCGGTACGAGCGTGGTGGAGTTGGTATAATAAAACTCCTTCGGTGTGTTCATCGTGCTCAGCAACTGGTTATAGTCGGTTTGGAATGCGTCAAAAGCACTGTCTGTAGGGTAGCTGCTATAGTCCTTATTTCGCGGCAGCAAATGAAATACCCGGTTGGCAATCAGGAAGCTGATCGCCTTGCCCGGCGTGTAGGCCAGGTTGAGGTAGTGCGTTTGGTATTCGGTGTTGGCATACGCCGTTGCAAGCGGATCATAAGCAAATTGGGTTACCCATTGAAATCCGGCCAGTTTAAAGCTGCGGGCAACGGCGGGGTACAGGTAAGGCTGCAGTACATCCGCGGTTTCAAATTCATAAACCATCCGTGCTTTGTTATGAAATTCAGGGATGGTATCGTAAGGGATATTGTACCGATCGACGTTCGGTAAAAAGTTGCCTTTTTGTTCGTGCCCCGCTACCAGCCCGGTGGGGTACCACTGAAAGCTGAAGCCGTTTACAGTAGATTTAGCAACCGCATCGGCATAAAAGGGCGACTGGCTGATGTTATAAAAAAGCGGTTTGGTCCAGCCGATACTGCGTGCGGCGGCTGCTAAACGGTCGATATAAGCGGTTACATTAGCTTTTGGTCCGCTGTGGCTGGGCTCATTGTTTAGTTCTGCGGCGATAATGTCGGGTTCGTCACGGTAATTCAGGTTCGTATAGGGGTTTACGTGCACCAGTATTTGTTTCAGATAATTCTCCTGTGCTTTAATGGCGTTTTCATCCACAGTAGCCTTCCCCTTGTTGTATTTGGACGAAAACCCTGCAGTTTTCTCATCCCGCTGCGGGTAGCCATTGCCCCAAAAGGCAATCGGCGTAATGATGACATGTATATTCCGTTGTTTCAGTTTGTAGATGAGGTAGTCGAATAGCTTTAAATGCTCGTTGTTGAGCAGGTTGCCTGCCGTATCCGATATTTCCGTGTCCCAGATGTGCACGCGGAAAGCATCGGCACCGATACGCGCCAGGTGGTACACATCCTCATCGATCTCTTTTTCGATATCTTTATTCAATGCTTTTAACGAACGGTACCCATACGCAAAGGGTACGGTATAGTTCACGCCAAACAGGTAAACTTCCGAATGGTCCTTTTGCCAGCGCATCCGGCCATCTTTGTCGATATATACCTCGTTCTTGCTTTCCTGCGCATACAGGCGGGCTTGGACGGAAATAAAAAACAGGGCCAGGAGGGCAGTCGTAAAAAAATGCTTCATTCGATGAGTGTTAACGGGTTTATTTATTGGCTGCGATTGGTGTTTTGCCAATCATTTAACAGGGGCTTTGTCAAATTTATAAAGGTTTATTGATAAAATGTATATTTAACAGTTATTTTACAAAATAAAAAATCATTAAGCCAGATTGCCATGAAGACGAAATTATTATTAGCAGTGTTGCTGTGTTACAGCGCCTCGGTATTTGCACAGGATATCCCCAAAGAAATATTATTATGGCCGGGCGGCGCGCCTGGTTCGGAGGGAAGGACCGGTAAAGATAGCCTGCGGATAACACCACAGGGGGACCATGTGATCACTAATGTCAACAAACCGACTATAACACCTTACCTGCCCGCGGCTGATAAAAACACGGGCGTTGCTATAATTGTTGCGCCCGGGGGCGGCCATAGCGAGTTGTGGATCAGTCATGAAGGCTACAACCCCGCCCAATGGTTTGCCGATCACGGAATTGCGGCATTCGTCCTCAAATACCGTCTGGCGAAAGCGAAGAATTCAACCTATACCGTGGACAAGGACGAATTGAGCGATATGCAGCGGGCCATCAGGCTGGTGCGCATTCGTGCCGCGGAATGGCATATCGATACAGCAAAAATAGGGGTGATGGGTTTTTCGGCAGGAGGGGAGCTGGCCGGGCTGGCTGCCATGCGGTTTACACCGCCCGATGCAAGTGCTGCGGATGAGGTGGACAGGCTAAGCGACAGGCCTGCATTCCAGGTGTTGATGTACCCGGGAAATATCCCCCGGCTTACGGTCGCAAAGACCTCGCCACCCGTTTTTATAGCCGGTGGAAATGACGACCGGCCGGATATCTCACAAGGTGTGGCAGAATTGTACCTTAAATATAAGGCGCTGCAGGTTCCGGCAGAATTGCATATTTATGCCAAAGTGGGCCATGGATTTGGGATAAGATCAACCAATAAAGGTGCAATTACGGCCTGGCCGGAGGAAGTAATATTGTGGCTGGAGGATATTAAAATTGTACAATAGTTATAGGTATCCGAAAAAAACCATTTACCAAATACTGGGCTAAGTATTTTATTGTTAACTGCTTGTATTTTTAAGAAAAAAGCAAAAGAGATATTTTATTTTGTTATTGGATAAAATTTACTATATCTTTAATAAACCTTTTTCCTTGACCAATGGATGTAGTAACCGACCTCAGCTCACAGTGTGTCTCCTTTATAACTATTTACCAGGAGATCTGTAAAAAATATCAGGACGCAAGCGATGAGTCTTCCACAGATTTTGCCGTTTTCGCGGACTTGTCAGCCAATATTAAAATTGACCATTCCTGGTTTAACGACGGGCTCAGAGCACGTGTTGAAGAAATTGTGTGGTCGAGCAAGGATGAGGTGATCCACAATGACCGGTTGGAACACTTTTTTAAGCATTGCCGCGCCATTGTGAGCTGGCTGGACAATTATAAGAAAAAACATCGCGCTATCCACCTTGGAGGCCTGTATTCCACCGCTTACGAATGGCGCGGTTGTGTAAGGGAAATATTGTACCAGGACAAAACGCAGCGTATCGAACTTGCCTGTATCTTAGAGTATATGCCAATCCAGGTTATCTGGTGCCTGGGTGGGATCGGTTTTAACTTCAGGCAGCAGCGGCTTTTGCAGATATGGAGCACAAACTGCGAAATGAATGTTTTGTCAGACGAGGATAAAGAATTCAATAAAAACTGGTGGGAATCCGATGGCGGAAACCATGAACAGCCCGGCACCGATGACGGGGAAATATTTGCCGCTGCCAAGCCGCGCGAATTACTGGCGAAGGAAATATTACCCGACGACAAGAAGATATTGAAGTTATTGCAGCGGGAAGAAGCGCCGCTGCCATTCGACACGATTTTTGGCGACGAGTTAAACGAGATAGCAGAAAGCCAACGTTGGCGACGCAAGATAAAGGGCGCAAAAAAGACCTGGGAAAACGCCAAAACCGCCGGACAGGATGCAGACCCGCAACAGCGGGCTGCGGCCATGGATTTGTATGGGTTAACTTTTTCGGGTGGCGGCATAAGGTCGGCTACCTTCGGGCTTGGTATTTTACAAAAATTAGCCGAAATAGGGCTGCTTTCCCGGTTTGATTATATATCAACCGTGTCCGGGGGCGGGTACATAGGGTCCTGGTTTGAAACCTGGATACAACGGAGCGGGTCAATGTCGAAAGTGATGGACCGGCTTTGCCCGGATAAGTCGGCCGATCCAATGTCGGACGAGCTACGGCCCATTCGTTGGCTCCGGATGTTCAGCAATTACCTGGCGCCAGATGCAGGCTTTATGTCTGCCGATTCCTGGACGATGGGAATAACCCTGGTACGCAATATGCTCCTTAACCAGGTCATCCTGTTTTGTTTTATTTGCTGTGGGTTATCAGCGATAAAAGAGGTGTTTTTTGGATGGGTTTCTTTTACAACCCTTTTTGATCACAACGTTGTTCTGAGTCTGTGGAAAGTAACGGGATTTAGCAGCCTGATCCTGATACCCGGTGCGTTTATGGCCGGATGGGGCATGCATGCCTATAACCCTGAACATCCGCCCAAAAGCCTGAACCTTGAGAAAAGTAACTGGCTTTATATATGCCTGCTTATATGGGCCGGGCTGAGCACATTTTTATTGAGTGGCTGGATGACCGCGATGAATTGCTGGTCCTTCCCATTTAAACTTTGGCAGCTTTGGCCGGCGAGTGTAGTGGGATTTATAGGGATGCTCCTGATTGCCTATGTGGGTGCTTACCAAAAATGCGTGCCGACCCCAAAAAAATGGTACGTGATCTATACAGGGATCTTTATTTCATCCGTGATTGCTGCGGCATTAGGGTATTTACTGTTATGCGGCAGTTGGGAATTAATCAATTTGATTGTTTGCTCCCCATTGGCGAAGGATGATCATTCACGCCGGGAACTTGCGTTTATTTTGGGTGTGCCCCTGATCCTTGAGGCCATCAGCATAACCGTGGTGATCCGCATGGCTATTATGGGCGACCTGTTCCCCGATATACGCCGCGAATGGTGGGGCAGGGTGGGCGCATTGATACACCGTTTCATTTTTTTATGGTTGATAGTCTCGTTTTTCGTGCTTTTTTTCCCCTCGTGGCTGGAACGTCTGCATATAACTTCCCAAAACCCTTCCGCAATCATAGGATTGTTCGGGGGATGGTCGGCAGTGGTCGGTTTCGCGGTTAAACTTGCTTTCGGGCCAAAAGTGTCGGGGAATAAAGCGAGCGACGGCTCAACCTCGGCAGTTGAGATCTTTGTTATGGTTGCACCATACCTTTTTGCGATCGGCTTGCTTTTTATTTGTTCGTTGTCATTAAGGAGTTTTGAGCGGATACTGGAACATTGCAGGATTTTGACAGACGCTGGTTTGATCTATGGTGTTTTTGTTGGTTTGTTCGGCGTATTGGCTCTTGGCCTTAGCTGGCGTATCGGCGTGAACGAATTTTCGCTGCATCATTTTTACCGCAACAGGCTGTCCAGAGCATACCTTGGCGCAACCAGGCGACGGGAAGACCGTGACCGAACTGCAAATAACTTTACCGATTTCGACGAAAAAGACGACGTTTTATTAACCAGGTTCACTACAGCGAATAATTATACCGGTCCGTACCCAATTCTTAACTGTACCCTAAACTCGAGCGTGGTGACAAAGGGCTCATTGGATAAACAAGACCGCAAAGGCGAATCATTTGTTTTTACCTCAAAATATTGCGGTTATGATTTTTGCCGTAACCGGCCATCAGCCAACTCGCCCGAGAATCCATATGAATATGGCTATCGTCCTACCGACAGCTATGGCTATGCCGGGGGGGCGCACCTGAGTACGGCCATGTCGATTTCGGGCGCTGCCGCCGACCCTGACATGGGCTACCACACTTCGCCTTCCATTTCGTTTTTACTTACTGTATTTAATGTCCGTTTAGGCCGGTGGATGGGTAATCCACGAAAAAGTAAATGGAAAAGGGCTGATCCGCAGATCGGATTATTTTACCTGCTTAAGGACCTGGTGGGCAGCTCGGATATTAACAGCGAATACGTTTGCCTGACGGATGGAGGTCACTTTGATAACATGGGCATTTACGAGCTTGTCCGCAGGAGATGCAAACATATATTGGTTTGCGACGGAGAGCAGGACACGGATTCTTCCTGCGAAGGGTTTGCGACGGCGATCCGCCGGTGTCGCATCGATTTCGGCGTTGAAATAGAGATCGACATTGACGACATTACGAAGAAAAATGCCGAAACAAGTTTTGCCAAACAGCATTTCGCCAAAGGGAAGATTACCTATCCGGGGGATAAAGAGCCCTCAGGTATCCTTATTTATGTAAAGACGTCGCTTACGGGAAATGAAACCGTCGACGTCAGGCAATATCATTTAGCCAACACGACTTTCCCGCAGCAGTCAACCGCTGATCAGTTTTTTGATGAGTCGCAGTTCGAGAGCTATAGAAAGCTTGGGTATATGTCGTTATCGCATAATAAGGAAAATGGCAAAGGGCTTAACAAAGACGATTTCATTATCGACGAGCTAATGGGTAAATAACGGAAGAGCATTACCTCAATTCCCAAATTAATGTAATGAAAATGCAATAAATCGGCAAATGCTTGTTTAAATAGACCGACCGGTCTATATTTGCTGTCGTTATGACCAAAGCGGAGAAAACACGTAAGTTAATTATCGAAAAAGCTGCGCCTATTTTTAATAAAAAAGGCATAGCCGGTACGGCCATAAGCGATATTATGGAGGCCACTAAATTGGCCAAGGGTGGTGTGTATGGAAATTTTGATAGTAAGGAAGAGATTTGCGTTGAGGCATTTAATTATTTGCTGCAGACGATAACATTAGCAATAGGCCAGGGCATGGAAGGGAAAGTGACCGCGAAGGAGAAGTTGTTCGCCCTGCTGGATTTTTACAAGGACCGCCTCTTTAATAGCAACCGCGGCGGCTGCCCCATCCTGAACTTCGGCACCGAAGCCGATGACACCAATCCATTAATGAAACAGAAAGTAAAGGATGCCATCAATGCCGCGGAAAGCCGGATATCCAGGCTGGTGTATGAGGGGGTGATCAGCGGTGAGTTTAAAAAGACCTTTAATGCCGAGATATTTGCTATCCGCATGTTTACCATGATAGAAGGCGCCATCATGATCAGCCGGATAATGGGCAATAACCACCAGATGAAGGTGGTAACCGACCTGTTAAGGGCTGAAATTGAGCAAAATATCAACTAAATTTTTTTGACCATTTAGAGACCGATCGGTCTTTTTTGTTAACGGAATATGGAGGGTTTTAACCTGAGAAAACGATTATTGGTGATCACTGTGATACTGGCCGCCATGATGGAGCTGATCGATATATCCATCGTAAACGTGGCCCTGTCGCACATGAGCGGAAACCTCGGCTCAACGCTCGAAGACACCGCCTGGGTAATTACCTCGTACGCTATCGCCAACGTTATCATCATCCCCATGACCAGCTTTTTGACCATCAAGCTGGGCAGGCGTAATTATTATATTGGCTCGATCATCTTATTCACCGTGTGCTCCTTTATGTGCGGCACCGCCGGGAACATCTGGACGCTGGTGCTGTTCAGGTTTTTGCAGGGGCTTGGCGGAGGGGCTTTGCTTTCCGTATCGCAGGCGGTAGTTTTCGAGGTGTTTCCTAAAGAAAAGCAGGGGATTGCCAGCGCGCTTTTTGGGATAGGGGTTTTTACAGGACCGACTATCGGCCCCACGTTGGGAGGCTTTATCACCGAAAATTATTCCTGGCCGTGGATATTCTTTATCAATATCCCCATCGGCATAGCGGTGGCCACGTCCTGTTATTTCTTTCTAACAGAACCAGCCATTAAATCAAAAGTTACCGCGGTGGATTGGACCGGCATTGCATTGCTTGCTGCCGGCGTCGGTTCGCTACAAACCGTGCTCGAAAGAGGCCAAACGGAAGACTGGTTTTCAACGGGTTACATCACCGTGCTGGCTATCGTTGCGGTTATCGCCCTCACCTCTTTTATTTTATGGGAGTTAAGGGTAGAGAATCCAGTAGTGAACCTTCGTGTGCTCAAGAGTAAAACGCTAAGCATTGCTGCTATTTTAACCTTTGTAACGGGTTTCGGCATGTTTACTTCGGTCTTTCTTACGCCGGTTGTTGCGCAGCGGCTGCTGGGCTTTGCGCCCACCGAAACCGGTTTATTACTGCTCCCTGGCGCCATCATAGCGATATTGGGGCTGATCGTTTCGGGGAAACTGCTGCAAAATGGCGTGCCGCCCATTGTCATTGTAGCCAGCGGTTTCGTTTGCTTTATCTATTTTAATTGGTGCATGGCCGGTATGGACCTGGATACATCCTGGGGCGCAATCAGCCGCAGCCTTATTTTCCGTGCGCTGGGGATGGCCTTTCTCACGGTTCCCTTAACTTCGCTGGCGGTCTCATCCTTACAGGCCAAGGACGTACCGCAGGGTGCAGCGCTCAATAACATGATGAGGCAGCTGGGCGGTTCTTTTGGTATTTCCATCGTCAATACCTATTCGGCGCGGCGGCTTGCTGCGCACAGGTCGGATATGATCAGTAACATTACCGCGAGCGACCCGGCCACGGTAGGCCGGCTTAATTCATACACGACTTATTTCCAGGCAAAAGGCGGGACTTTGCTCGAGGCCAGGCAAAAGGCCATGGGTCTTATTGAATTAAACGTAGTGAAGCAGTCGACGCTTTTAAGTTATTTGGACACTTATTTTTTAATCGGGCTGCTGTTTGCCCTGGCGCTGCCGCTGCTGTTTTTTGTGATAAAAAGGCCCCAAAATACCAAACCAGCAATTATATTGTCAGATCATTAAACATAGAAATACAGAAACGTAGAAATACAAAATCATGAACATAACCAATAAAACAGCCCTCATCACCGGTGGTGGTTCGGGCATAGGCTTCCAGATAGCCAAATTATTAAGCCAGAAAGGTAACCGGGTAATTATCACCGGCAGGAGCGAGGACCGGCTCCAAAAGGCAGCAGACCAGCTACAAAACGTAAGCTACATAGTAGCCGACGTAACCAGTATTGCTGATACGAATAAGCTGGTTGAAGAAGTAAACAGCAAGTATGGTGAATTGGATATATTGATCAACAATGCCGGGCGTGCAACCGTATATAAATTGGGCAAAGAAGCAAACGCCACCGATAAAGCGGCCGAAGAAATGGAAACCAATTATTTTTCGGCGATCAGGCTTACTGAAAAATTGTTGCCTTTACTGGAGAAATCTAAGGAAGCCGCCATTGTGAATGTTACGTCCATTGTGGCCTTCGCGCCCGGCATCAACATGCCTACTTATGCTGCAAGCAAAGCAGCGCTGCATTCTTATACCCGGATACTGCGGTTTACCCTCGCCAGGGCAACCACCATAAAGGTGTTTGAACTGATGCCACCGCTGGTAGATACCGAACTTTCTGCTGCAATTGGCGGCGCAAACGGCATCCCTCCCGAAGAAGTAGCCGAAGGCCTGATAAAAGGTTTTGAAGATGACGAATATGAATTGCACATCGGGGTTACAGCGAATATATATAAGCTATACCTTTCTTCGCCGGAAGAAGCGCTGAGGACTTTGAATAAAGGACGGGAATAGTTTTAGTAGCAGTTGGCAGTAGCAGTT
>Ga0302306_10001454_pt1 | contig 12874 bp, 10 predicted proteins | sample III_Palsa_E3_1_FD_198761 | JGI IMG/M metagenome (GOLD analysis project Ga0302306, IMG submission 198761) | Peat permafrost microbial communities from Stordalen Mire near Abisko, Sweden - III_Palsa_E3_1 | ecosystem: Environmental > Terrestrial > Soil > Palsa > Peat permafrost | place: Sweden...
CAGCGAATGGTATGTGAATATTTCGATGTCTCATACGACAAATTACTGCAGAAAACCCGCAAACGCGAAATCGTTCAGGCGAGACAGATCACTATGTACCTGGCCAAGGCCTTTACCAAAAATTCGCTCAAGACCATCGGCGAGCATTTCGGCGGCCGTGACCACACCACTGTCATCCACTCCTGCCAGACCGTCAAAGACCTGATGGACACCGACAGTCTCTTCCGCGAGAACGTCATGGAACTTCAGCAGAAAGTTCAGCTCGCTGCGATGTAATAAGCTCCCAGCCACCTAACGAACCAGCCAAAAGATCTTATAAAACGCCCATTCCCCCCGAATGGGCGTTTTGACCCCCCTAAACCCGGTTTGGACGCAACCGAATAAATCTTTATTTTTGCCTCCCCTTCGAACCATCGGACCATCGGATGAACGAACTTCCGGTTCGTTTGGTAAGATAAAGGGCTATACGGAGAGGTGCCTGAGTGGCCGAAAGGGCCGGTTTGCTAAACCGTTATACGAGCTTAAACTTGTATCGAGGGTTCGAATCCCTCCCTCTCCGCTGATTGTTTATCAAACTTTTCCTGGAAAGCCTGTAAGCTGAGTGTTTACGGGCTTTTTGCTTGATGGGGGTCGATGGACTTAATCTCATTTTGCGCCATTTTACCCCGTTTTGCAGTGCGTAATTCGTGACCCAGACCAAATCCGGATGAAGTGAGTCACGAATGAACGCCAAAGCCTTGAACACTGGTCACTTGCGCGTATTTAGCGTAAGTCAAAGACGTATGCATTTGCTAATTTACTCACCAGTTTAAAAGCACTTGTGTATGATCTCGAAGAGATTTGGTTTGCTTTTTTACCTCAAAAAGCCTCGGAACGAATCTCAGAAAGAACGTTCCATTTTTCTGCGCATCACCGTTGATGGTGTATCAAGAGCAATGTCCATTCAACGCACCTTCCTCAAGGATCGGTGGAATCAGAGCACCGGCAGGGCCATCGTACGTAAGGTCGCCGGTCGCCGAGCGGCCAACATTCCATCCACTCCTGCCGAGGATGAAGCCCACGCTTTAAACGCCTACCTTGAGACCGTAACGGCCAAGGTCCACGAGGCCCGGCACCAACTGATCATGAGCGGCAAGCCGGTGACTGCCGAGGCCGTCCGCGACTTCGTCCAGGGCCGCGAGACCAATCCCGAACGCCCGCGTATGCTGCTCGAAATCTTCCAGTACCACAACGACCAGGTCAAAGCTCTCGTGGGAAAAGAGTTTTCTAAAGGAACGATGACCAAGTTTAACACGGTCCTTAAATACACCCGCACATTCCTCGAATGGAAGTACAAAGCGGAGGATATCGACATCCGGAAATTGGATTATGAGTTCATCACCGAATTAGAGTTTTGGTACAAGAGTGTTCAGCATGTTGAGCACAATACGACCATGAAATACATCGCCTGCGTCAAGAAAATGGCGATCCGGGCGCTCCGGAACGGGTGGTTACGGCGGGACCCTTTCATAGGTTTCAATATGGCGCTCCGGGAAGTTGAGCGGGAGGCCTTGACAGCCGAGGAACTAGACCGCATGGCGGCTAAAAGATTTCTTATGGAGCGGCTTGGGCAGGTAAGGGATATCTTTCTTTTCAGTTGTTATACTGGCCTCGCTTATGCCGATTTGCAAAAGCTGACACCGTTAGAAATCAGCACCGGTATCGATGGCGGAAAGTGGATTTTCACCCGCCGGCAGAAGACGGATACCCCGTCGCGGATACCTCTTTTGCCTATGGCCCAACAGATCCTTGAGCGCTACATTGACCACCCGCTTTTCCGGGAGAAGGACAAGGTTTTGCCGATCCTGAGCAACCAGAAGATGAATCAATACCTCAAGGAGATTGCCGACGCCTGCCAGATCAACAAGCACCTGACCTTTCACATTGCCCGCCATACGTTCGCCACGACAATCACGCTGAGCAATGGTGTTCCCATTGAAACGGTCTCTAAAATGCTCGGGCATCGAAACCTGAAGACGACCCAGCACTATGCGAAGATCCTTGATCGAAAAGTTAGCCAGGATATGCAGGTGCTGAAAGAAAAGCTAGCGACAGCCACATTGCCGTCTTCGAAACCCGGCGATTCGCGACACCAACCAGGATAGGAGGCTTTTTTCAGCTCCCCGCCCAGATGTACAATTGTCTGACAAGCCAATTGATCTGGCCCCCGATGCCTCCAGTGTCGGCGGGGGGAAAGACAAAAGCCCAATAACGACATCCCATAAAAAAAATCTCATGGCTACCGAAAATAAGAACTTATCGCGTCGTATTACCTTCCGGCTCAGTCCCGACGAATATCTAAAGTTGCAGGAGTTTTTCCGCGCCACGACCTCAAAGAATCTAAGCACTTACATTCATGATCTTGTTTTAAGAAAGCCGGTCTATATTAAAACGAGAAACATTTCACTAGACAATTTCGTGGTCGAGATAGGGGCCCTTCGGCGCGACTTTAAGGCCGTCGGCTTCAACTTTAATCAGGTCGTTCACAAACTGCACACCCTTCAGGAAATCCCGGAATTCGTCCCCTGGTTGCTTGTAAATGAAAAGCACAAAGAGCAACTTTTTTTCAAAATCAAAGCGATCCAGGACCGGATCAATGAAATCTATAATTTATGGTTGACAGATTCCCGACACCCCGGCGCAGCGTCCGAAAAGTAATATTCTACAACGAGAACAAGGTAAAAAAAGGGGAGGCTTTCTACCTCGGTGCCGTCAATTTTCCTAAAGAAATTGACGCTATGACAACTGAAGAAAAGATTGAATTTTTTCTTCAGCGCAACCAATTAAACCCTATCTGCAAGGCAAATACCCCGCATATAATCCTCAGTTTTGACCCGTCGGAAAAGTTGTCCAATGATACGATGATGGCCATCACCATGGCGTATATGGAGGGCATCGGCTTCAATGATCAACCCTACCTGGTGTATGTTCATAGTGATACCCATCATCCACATCTTCACATCGTGACAACCCTGATCCGGGCGAATGGCAGCAGGATACCCACCCATTATATTGGGAAAGAAGTCTGCGAACCCGTCCGGAGAAAAATAGAAGAGCAGTTTGGTCTTATCCGGGCCCAAGGCCGCAGAAATAAGTCGGCGATGAAGTCCAGCCGGGTCAACCCGAAAAAAATAAAATATGGTCAGGTTGAAAGCTACCGGTCTTTGTCCGAGGTGGTGCAAGCAGTCACGGATCAATACATTTTTACAACCGTTGGAGAATTGAACGCGATTCTTAAACAGTATAATGTTTTTGCGGAAACGGGGAGAAAAGGCAGCAGGACAGCTGAGAACCGCGGTCTCTATTACCGGGTATTGGACGCGGATGGGAAGCCAAAGGGAGTGCCCATTAAGGCTTCCGATTTACCGGGGAAGCCAACGCTCAAATTTCTGGAATCCAGGTTTGAGCAGAACCTCCAGCGGAAGGAAGGCAATCTAAAAAGCATCCGGACCCGGGTGGCGTGGGCACTCCGGCAAGACCCCAGGAATCTCAAAGAGTTCACGGAAGTGCTCGATAAGGAGGATATAAAGGCTGTCCTGTGGCAAAACGAATCGGGCTGGGCCTATGGAATTACGTTTCTGGATCTCAGGACAAAGACAGCCGTCAACGGGCGGGATTTAGGCCGGGATATGGGTCTTGGTGCCTTACAAGCCCAATGGTCCGGCACCCCCTTATTAAAGGCTGGTGTCCAGCAAAACCGAACCCCTGATGCTGATGCTGCTGACCGCTTTTTCGGGTCTGCAGCTTACTACGCCGACAACTATTCTCCCGAAATCGGTCTGGCCCGACTACTCGAACTATTACTCCAGCCCATCCCCCAGGATGACCGGATTCCGTATGAACTATCTGCCCAAAAGAATAAGAAAAAGCGAAAACCACCCACACCTTGACAAATCAAAAAACCGGCGCACCTGCGCCGGTTTACCATCAGAGCTGACCACTAACCAACCCTATCAAAAAGTACGGATCAAGTTTTCTTTTGGTCGGAGTTGACAACTTTTCACCAACCTTTCCATTACCTATTGAGTATTCAATTCGGAGACCAATATATCGACGGCAACCCCCGCCAACTTTGCGAGCTTGTTCTGTAGCGTAAGCGCCATAGTATGAAGTTTGTCCAAATCCAGCGGCGGTAATGGGGGCGGGGCGGCGACTTTTTTGGCCCTGGGAGCTAGCGCAGGCATTTCAGCGCATTCTTTAGCAGTCCAAGCTTTCACGATTATCACGCAAAGGTGCGCTACATCAACTCCCACATCATTGATCCCTCTCACAAGATCCGATACGCGCATGTCGAACTTACCCGCCGTGACTTTCTTAGGCAGAACGTCAGTTTTAAGTTCCTTTGCCAAAGGCACGAATGAGTCCTTCAAATAGGCAGCCGCCTCCAAAAGGCGGATCAATTTGTCGTTATAGCATAATAGGTTTGACCGCGATTCAGCCAGCGAAAATGCACCTTCGTCTGAGGTTAGGCAGACTTTCTGGATTTGGTCTTGGATGTCCCGGAGTTCGCTGAGCCGATAATCGTCGAAGAAATCCTTGATGACCTTAATGGGTTGTTTTTCCTCTTCCTTCGAAAGCCAAACCGGCTTGTCGTAGAATTCCTGGTGCTGTTGAAAGTGTGACATAGGACAATTCTTTTGAAGTGAGTGGTTATTTTCAAGAGAAGTCCGCTATAAGAGGAGGGAAGACCTAAAAAATATAGGGCGGGCCTCGTCTTACCATTCAGAGGCACCGCCAAGCGCCCACAGTCGATAAGCTGATAGAGGCCCACCCTATACGATCTGTGAAGGTATAGAATGGGCTGTCACTACCATCTCGACTGTTGAAAATTTGGCGGTTTTCTGAACGAGACTTATAGCGATATTCTTCGCCTCAATAGGCAAAGAACCGCGGAATTGTCAATTCTGCTTTCTCAAAGCCTAACCGTAATTCCTAAGCTAAGTTAATTAAAATACCAATACATGTATTGGTGAAAGCAAAATTTTCTTTTCGTTCCTTTCAGAATGGCGAGCAAGGTCCAAAAGAACGTTGTTGACTGGTATATAGTAAACAAGGTCCGAGAGATTCGGACCGCTAAGGGGCTGTCCCAGCAGGACATTGCCGATCATTTGGGGACTTCCGCTAGCTTTGTTGGACAAATCGAAAGTCCCGGCTCTAGGGCCAAATACAAAACTTTGCATTTAAATGAACTGGCGAAACTATTTAGTTGCTCGCCAAAGGATTTTTGGCCTGAAAGAGCACTATAGCTTTATAAACCAAGATTTATAAACAAAAATTAAGCCTTATTATGGATTGGGAAAAATTACTTGTCAATAAGACATTTCGCACTCGAACCCCACTCAAAGATTTCGATGGCAGAGATCACTTTGAAAATGACTATAGTCGAGTAATTTCAGGCTCTTTTATTAGGCGATTGCAGGATAAAACCCAGGTATTCCCTTTACAAGAGAGTGATTTTATCCGGACCCGGCTTACTCATTCTTTGGAGGTTTCTGCTATAGCAAGGTCACTCGGAAAAAGCGTGGAAGGTGAATTAGTCAAAAAAGGAAAGCTAAATCCCGACTTAAAAGGGCTGATGCCATCATTATTAACGACTTCAGGCTTAATCCATGATCTTGGAAACCCACCTTTTGGTCACTTTGGAGAAAGCGCGATCAAAAAATTCTTCACTCAATACTTTGAAAATTCAGATAATTGTATTGGTTGGTCGCCGCAACAAATGAGGGACTTTACATTCTTTGATGGGAATGTTCAAACTTTCAGAATTTTGAGGAAACTCTCTTTCATGGGAGATGAATATAGTTACAATTTAACCTATCCAACCCTAGCTAGTACTATAAAATACCCTCGAAGCTCGACAACTGGCAATGATAAAAGCACTGGCAATGTAGCCGATAAAAAATTCGGATATTTCTGTTCAGAAGAGGAAGATTTTAAGGAGATTTCTCGCACTCTTGAAATAGATAACTTTAGGCATCCAGTAGTTTTCCTTTTAGAAGCTGCAGATGATATCGCGTATTCGGCAGCCGACATCGAAGACGGAGTAAAGCTAGGCACGTTAGATTATGATATTATATATGAGACATTTGAAAGAAATCTGCAAGGCGGTACCGATGAGGAACTGAAAGTCTTATCAGAGTTAAGACAAATATACGGTTCGTTTAAAGATTTCTCCTCGGACCGGCTCGATTTGACAGTTAGAAAATTCAGAATTTGCAGTCAGAGTCAGATGATTCAATCTGCAATTAGAGAATTCTTAGACAACCATGATACAATTTTAGACGGAAGATACAAGGAGGAATTAATACTCCGCTCTCCAGCAAAGAATATTAGAAAATCCTTTAAAGAACTTGGTAATATTGTATTTAAAGACAAAAGTGTAATGCAGACGGAGCTGGCAGGTTGGGAGATATTAAATGGCTTATTGGAAATATTTATCGCTGCCGGAAAATCACCGAACTTTAATGGGGCTAATAATAGTGTTGAATCAAGAATATATGGCATGATTTCGTCCAGCCTTCGATATATGTTTGAAAATTACCCTTCAATATATCCAGGCTCAAATGAGCAATATAGAAGGTTTCAGATGATTGCGGACTTTATCAGTGGCATGACGGACTCTTACGCATTGAATTATTTTCAAAGGTTGAAAGGGATAAAGATATAGAAATGACTCTCTTGCCAATAGAAAATGTTGCTGAATTTAAACGGAAATTTGCCCTTTCATTTCAAGAAACGAGGGAACAGAACCTCCTATTAAATTCCTTCATTTACGAAATTAGTTTGCTAAGTAATCTTTTTATTGTTGGCGGCTATCTGCGGTGTTTAGCAAACTCAGAGCCAGTCCGTGATCTCGATATAATTGTAAATGTAAGTCAAGTAGCATTAGACGAATTGATAGAAAAGTGTTTCTTGAATTTTAGGAAGAATCGGATGGGGGGTTATAAGGTTGTTCTGGATAGAATAGCCGTGGATGTCTGGTCAGTGGAGGACAATTGGGCATTTAAAACAGGTCTTGTGAAAAACGCAGAATTGAATTATGTCGATAAAATTGCGGAAGGAACTTTCTTTAACTATGATTCATTGGTAATTGATTTGCATTCTTTTCAATCCAATTTCAAACATTACAACGTCTGCGCAAGAACAAATGTATTGGATATTATTCAAAGAAATTCTAATTACAAGCGCTTGAATCCCACACGAGAAGCCAATGTATTGCGCGCTTTTTATTTGGTAAAAAAGTATAAGCTTTCACTATCTGCCCAAGTAGTAAGTTATATAATTCAGAACATAAACTATTCCAATGATCTATTCGGAAGCTATATGGAAAAACTGGGCGAAACGCTAATGAAATATGAAAAATATCATGCCATTTTACCCAAAGAAAGCGTCGAAGAAATTGTCGCACAATTTTACCCAATTCTAGTGAAAAGAAATGTTGGGGATAGCCGAGATTCAATAAATCTGTTTTGATTTAAGTCACTGTCGAACTACGTTTCCAGATTAGGCGGCCAGCAAAATTGCGTCCTCGGGGTCAAGAGTTTGCATTTTCAAATGTTATAGAAATGCAGTTAGACTTAAGGCTTGTCTTATCCGGTCTTTATTTTGTCTTTTAAGGGCAGTTATTGCCTGCTGTTGATAACCCGTTACTAAGTACTTTACTATCAGCCTTAAAAGGCTACTTTTGTTAGTAAATTGGACTAAATGTCCAGAGACGTCCTATTTTTAGGTCACGCTAACCCTGAAGACAATGAGTTTACCTCTTGGATACAGGCGAAACTAAGGAATGAAGGGTATAAGGCGGAATGCGATCTAAGCCTTCTTCTTGGAGGAGAAGAGGACTACTGGAAAACCCTGCAGGATATTCTCGAAAGCCGATCAGCCAAGTACCTTCTCATACTCTCAAAAAACACCTTTCAAAAGCAGGGGGTCATTGATGAGTGGGAGCAGGTAAAAATTATCGGTAGAATAAACAGGATTAAAGACTTTGTCTATATCTTGAAAACCGACGATGTTTCCTTTGGTGTACGAATCGGAGTTCCGACAAAAAATCATTTTCGCTTTGACGAGTCGCCGGCAAGAGCATTGAAAAGATTATTTGTGAAACTTGCACAAGACAACGTTTCGAAGAGCTTGAACAACCCTCTATCTGTTGATGCTTGGATAAAAAACAAATTCACCAGCAGTAGCGGGATCATTCCCAAAAAGGAGAGCTATTATTCCAACTGGCTGCCGATCTGTGATTTGCCGCCTTATATTTATTTCTATCGTTATCAAAATGCTGCTCAGGCAGAAGCCATTCAATCGCGAATTAAAGACTTCCCGCTTATCCGGCATGACAACCATATCGTGACGTTTGCACAAGATATGTCTGTCGAAATTCCTGGGCTTGATTTTGACATTCCATATGCCGAAAAGACTCAACAAAAAATCAGCGATGCCTTCAGAAAAGTCGAAAATGATACTTTTCCTTGTTACGCCGACTTACGTCGTTTTCTTGTACGACTATTGAAACAGGCATGGTATGATTACCTCGCCGGTCGGCAACTTCATATATATGAATTATCCAATAAAATTGCATGTTTTTATTACCAGCAAAGTCAGTTAGAAAAAGATAAGGTATTCTTTACTTATGATGAAAAGCCAACATACAAGCAATTGGTGGGAGATTTTTTTCAATCAAAATGGCATTATGGAATGAGCGCGACTGTCCTATTGGAACCAGTTACCTGCTTCAGCCTGAAGGCCCACCTTGTCTTTTCGGACGATGGCACAAATATTTGGACGGACAAAAGAAAAGCGCATAAGGCAAGACGCGCTAAAGGAAAAACATTCTATAATAAAGAATGGCGGAGCTTAATGCTTGCTTTTTTAGCCAGCATTTCAGACGACAAAAATGAGATTCGAATTCCTTTGAGCAGTAACCAGTTTATTCGGCTGTCCACAACAACGCTTAAATTCTGGTGCGAGTACGGTTATATTGAGCCAAAGTCAGAAGGCAGAATTGTCCCCGTCGACTATCCGGATGATTTGGAAGAAGACGATGATCTTGAAGAAGATGATATTGACGTCGATGAGGAGGGAAATACTAATTAATTGACCTATGGAAATTCAACTTCATAAATTCGCGGAGCCGAGATTAAAATTCGCCTGCGGAAATACCGCTGAAGACCCTCGGGATGGTCTTACGATCTATGGCCCGTTTGACAAGGGCAAAGTCGAAGATTTTTCGGTTGGCATTATCGGTACATCTGACGGTATTGCCAAAACCCTCAAATGGTTAAATAAGATTAATAAAGCTGTCCATCATACATCACAGGATATTGCAAAACCCTTTTTCCCCGGGTTTGAAGAAGTATTTCATATCAAATTCAACTTAACCAATATCCCGACGGTTCTAATTGACCAGGATACACTTTTCGAGTTGTATAAATTCGACGATAACCATATACGCGTGAATGAAATTGTCAGTTTATATGCGGAAGCACTGATCGAATACGTCAAGGAAGGCGAAAAAAAGCCACAATTATGGATTGTTACGATCCCCGATAAGGTGTACAATCTTTGCAGACCCAAAAGCAAGATTCCAAAGAAAGGATCTATCCCTGTTGGAATTAAAGACCCTTACTCACGAAGGAATGAGGGTCTTTTCGAAACCGATCTTATGAAAAGGTGGCGAGAAGCCTACTATTATGAGAATCATTTTCACAACCAGCTCAAAATTAGACTTCTTAAATATCAAATCCTCACACAAGTTCTTAGAGAAGGGACTATTGCATACCAGGATGATGTGACGTTATCCGAATTAAAGAAAAATCAGCGCAGACAATTCGATACGGCTGTCGCTTGGAACCTCGCCACCTCAATGTATTATAAGGTTGGTGGCTTGCCGTGGAAATTGGCAGATATTCGTGGTGGTGTTTGTTATGTCGGGCTTACTTTTAAAAAGGATGAGACAAATCTGGACCCTCGGTGGGCGTGCTGTGCCGCCCAAATGTTTCTGGATTCCGGCGATGGCATCGTATTTCGGGGTAGGGTCGGTCCTTATTACAACCCGTTAACTAAAGAATACCATTTGACGAGAGAACGAGCAAAAGAACTTCTTTCAAAGGCTGTCGAATCATTCAGAAAATACAACCATACTATCCCCAAGGAAGTTTTCATACACGGGAAAATTTACTTCGATAATGAGGAGTGGGGCGGATTCGAAGAGGCTGTCGATGGCGAAATCAAACTGATCGGGATCAGAATTCGGCATGAAAAGTATTTTAAATTGTTCCGTGCTGAAACCTATCCGGTGCTGAGGGGAATTGGATATATTCGAAACGCGAGATCCGCATACCTTTGGACGAAGGGTTTCATTCCTCGCATACAGTCTGTCTTAGGTTTAGAAACGCCAAATCCGCTTGATATCCGCATTATAAGGGGAGACGCCAATATTTTGGATGTATGTCAGGATATCATGGCGCTGACAAAGCTCAATTACAACACCTGCATATTTTGCGACGGTAACCCAGTAACTCTCAAATTCGCTGATGCGATTGGTGAAATTTTGACTGCGGGGCCAAATGAGGGGCTGGAGATATTGCCGTTTATGTATTATATCTGACATTTCTGGGGATACGCCACTCTGGACATTGATCCAAGCGACAGAATCTTCTATTATTAGTCTTGTAAATTATGAATCTTTAATAGGCCGAGTAGTTGCAGACTGTCTCTTGCCAAAAATACCGTTAAAAAACGGTATTTAATTATAAGCAAGTTTCGTACACTTGTTAATTCCAAATAATTACTCAATTTCAAACTCGCTTGCCATGGCAGACGTACAAGTTACTTGCATCAACAAAAGCCCAAGAGATGACTCCCACGAAGGGATTACCCATCTTGGAGGCACAAATTGGAAATGGACTCGTGATCAAGTTATTCAGTCCATAAACCTCGGAACAAATACCTTTTATACAAGAGTAAATGGAAAGAGAGCTGATGTGGCGATAGTACATGGTCGCTATGGAGACTATCTTCGAACTCATGCCGATGGTCAATGGAATGATAACCTACTTGCTCTATCAGAATGTCCATAAATTATTAGGGTAAGTTTCTAATTTCTGTCGCTTCACACAAAATCGAAGAAAAAGTGTGGTATTTTTCACCGCCTCCAATTTCGCTTTATTCACCAACCATGGTGCAGTTGTCGTAATTATGGCGTGTACTACGCAAAAATACTCTGCAAATTCAAAGAACAACGCAACTGCCAATGAGCCTCCTGAAAATAAATAAAATCCGCGACTTCGGCATTTTTCAGAAATTTGACTGGGATCCGGCATCACAACAATTTAGTAAGTTTAATGTCGCTTATGGGTGGAACTACTCCGGAAAAACAACCCTATCCAGAATCCTCCGGAGTTACGAAACGGGCGTAAAGCATATGGATTACCCCGACGCGAGTTTTGAAATTGCATTTGCGGATGGGAGTGTTTATTCAGAGAGTAATTTCCCAAATAAATTAGCTATTCGGGTATTTAATACCGACTTTATCGCAGACAATTTGAAATGGAATGAAGACAAAGACGAAGTCAACCCCATTTTTCTGCTTGGAACAATCAATATAGAATTACAAAAGGAACTAGCAGATGAAAGAGCAAAGCTCTTGAAAGCGAAGAACGACCTTAAGACACTCGCAGATAATAAACAGAATGAAGAGATAAGAATTGCAAGCGGATTAACAAATAAGGCTAGAGAAATTAAAAATGAACTATCCCTGCCAAATTTTACAAAAGTTCATTTCGAGCCAGATGTATCTAAAGTAGTAATGCCTAATATTACAAATTTGCTTTCGCCAGAAAGCGTTCAAAAGCTAATAGCGACCTATAAAAGCACTGACAAAAGAGATAATATTGCACTACTTACAGTCTTGATACCTAATGTAAATCAAATTTCCACAACCACCCACAATGTTTTAAAAACGACCGTCACTGCAAAAATAATAGAACGGTTGAGAAATAACCCGGAATTAAATGAGTGGGTGAAAGTTGGGAAGGGCTTGCATATAGATCAAGAGAAATGCCAATTTTGTGGTAATACTCTGCCTGCGGATTTGCTTAGTAATTTAGGTGCCCATTTTTCACAAGACTATGAGGACCTGCTTTCCAATATAGGTAACCAGATTTCAAAAAATCGGAATACAATTTTGAGAATCCCACTGCCTGATTCAGCCAATTTTTATAGCGAAATACAAGCAGAATATATAAAAGCAAAACGAATCATCGAGGATGAAATGAAAAAACTAAACGTCAACATTGAACAAGCTAATGAACTACTTGAAAAGAAGAAATTCCAGGCATTTGAAGCGATTACAGAGACCATAAGTCCATATGATACTACAATATTGAGGGAGGAAATCATCAAAGTAAATGAGATAATTGGTCGCCACAATGGAAAAACAGCAGCTTTTGATAAGGCGAGATCAGATTCCTATAAAAAACTAATTCAAAACTATGCCTTGGGCTTCTCGCTATCAGAAAAGTATGCACAAACGCAAAAAACGATTAAGGATCTGGATAGCGAAGTTATTAAGGTGAACGGACTAATACGGCAAATCGATATAAAAATAGTTAAACTAGAAGAACAACTATCGGAAACTGTAAAAGGAGCCGAAAAAATTAACGAATATTTGAAGCTTTATTTCGGAAAACAGGACGTTAAGGTGCGAGTTACGTGTAGAAGTTAAGATTTGATCTGACAATAGGGGCTAACTTTAAGTTACCACACTATTAGTCAACCCCCAAAAAGTCAGATCATGAATCAGGAATCTAAGTTAATCAAAAGCAAGTTAGGA
>Ga0302306_10001455_pt1 | contig 12860 bp, 7 predicted proteins | sample III_Palsa_E3_1_FD_198761 | JGI IMG/M metagenome (GOLD analysis project Ga0302306, IMG submission 198761) | Peat permafrost microbial communities from Stordalen Mire near Abisko, Sweden - III_Palsa_E3_1 | ecosystem: Environmental > Terrestrial > Soil > Palsa > Peat permafrost | place: Sweden...
CCACCCAGCTAACTACCCAGGGTTTTGGCGAGAGCAACCCGGTTGCCGATAATACTACCGAAGCCGGAAGAATACTAAACCGCAGGGTTGAAATGCAGAAACTGAATTAAGCCCGGTATTAATTACTAAGCACGCAAAGATTGCACAAAGAAGGCACGAAGCTTTATTAAGGAAATGTTTAAGTTTGTTTATTAAACTTTACATGGAAAAACTGTTTGTGCCTTCTTTGTGCTTTCTCCTGGTGTGCTTTATGGTTAATACAACAAACCCCTTATGAAAGTTGATTACCAGGCAGGAATAATAGGTACGGGTTTCGGCGGTTTGATAGCCGCGCTTGAGCTTAAAAATTCAGGGAGGGATTCTTTCGTCATATTTGAACGCGCGGCCGAACCGGGCGGCACCTGGCGCGATAATATTTACCCCGGCTGTGGCTGCGATGTACGCTCCAACTTATACTCCATATCCAGCCAGCTTAATCCAAACTGGGGTTCCTCGTATTCAAGTCAGCCCGAGATATTGCAATATTTAAAAGATGTGATCGCGAATAACGATCTGCAAAAACACATCCGTTATAATTCCAATATCGTGCAAATGCAGTTTATAGCCGCTGAGGGCTGCTGGGAGATAACTGATCAGAACAATAACACTTACCGGGTTAAAATGATGATACTGGCAACCGGGCCATATAATTATCCATACATCCCTGTTTTCCCCGGCGAAGAAACTTTTGAAGGCAAAAAATTCCACTCCTACAACTGGGATAAAACGGTTGATGTAACCGGCAAAAAGGTAGCCGTTATTGGTACCGGTGCCAGCGCCATACAAATTGTACCGCAAATTGCACAGCTTGCAGAGCAGCTCACCGTTTTTCAGCGCACACCGGCCTGGATCACTTCGCGCAATAACAAGCAGGCAACGCCCGTAAAAAAATGGCTGTTCAGGCAGCTGCCCTTCACGCAAAAAATATCACGCGAAGGTGTTTACTGGTTCAATGAGTTTATAGGTAAATCATTTGTGGGTAACGATAAGATCAACAACCTAATTACCCAATGGGCGCTCAAAAAACTAAAAGACGAAGTAAAAGACCCCGCCATACGCCGCAAGCTGGTGCCCAATTATAAAATAGGCTGCAAGCGCATTTTGGTTTCCGACGATTTTTATCCAACCTTTAACCGCCCCAATGTAAAGCTGGTAACCCGCAACATTACCCAAATAACAAAGCACGAAGTACACACCAAAGGCAAGGCTTACGAAGCCGATATTATCATCCTGGCAACGGGCTTTATAGCTGCCGATATTAACCCACATATAAAAGTTGCCGGACTGGAGGGCCATTTACTGGCCGAAGAATGGGGCAAAACCGGTGCCGAGGCCTATAAGGGAATCACGGTTTCAGGCTATCCTAACATGGCATTGATATTAGGGCCCAATACTGGCCTGGGCCACTCGTCGGTAGTACACATGATGGAATCGCAGATGGAGTATATTATGCAATACATCAAAAAACTGGATAAGCTCGGCGAAAATGGCTACCTGGATGTAAAGCCCGAGGCGCAAAAGGCTTATAACGATGATTTGCAGGCAAAGTTTAAAAATACCGTATGGGCATCGGGCTGTAAGAGTTTTTATATGAATAAGGAGGGTAAAAACACTACGCTTTATCCGCGTTTAACCCGTGAGTACCGGCAGGAAACAAAGCGGTTTGATGAAGCCAGCTTTGTGGCTGTTGGTGCTTCTGTTAAATAAAATACCTTACGAAGTTTGCAAACTTCGTAAGGTATAATCACGCGGTTGACTCTTTTAAAAAGTGATCTTCCTGATGTAATTCCCGGGTCCGCTGGCATCAAAAAAGTATAAACTTCCTGATGCATCGGTTGAAAGATAGAATGGCCCGTAGATTTTGGCGGTAGCCAAAGGCCCATCAGCATGCCCATCCGGGGTGGATATCAGCGTAAACTGTTCGCCCGCGGTATTTATCACATAAATGCTATTGAGCGTTTCGGCCAGCGTACTTATATATATATCGCCAAAGGCATCTGCGGCAATATCGGTTACATTGTAAAAGTTAGTGGTGGGCAAACCTATGTTGCTTTGTGTTCCCTGCGGTGTCATCTTCTCAATTGTGGTGGTATGCGTGGTGCCATTGGTAACAGGATAAATAACATTGCCGCTTTTATCTATAGCAAAACCGTTCACACCCACTCCTGGCACAAGCAAAGCCGATGTAGCGTCGGGCTTAACTTCGTGAATACCGTCGTAGCCCGCAAAGTACAGGTTACCATCCTTATCAACCATTATTTTTGATAGGTAATGATTTACGTTGCTTACATATTGGGTAAGGTTGGCAATAAAGGTGATTACGGAGCCATCCGGACCTATTTTAAGCACCGACTGCAATTGCGTAAAATTATTGGTACTAACGGTGTAAACGTTGCCCAGGGAGTCGGTAGCCAGGCAGTTTAAAGTATTGGTAGAGGTATCCTGCGCGGTTGGTGCCGGCGGGGTGTAAAAGGCTGTCTCCTGCCCGCTTGCGCTTACTTTATAAATAGTGCTGGTACCGGTATTTTTCAGTGCATAAATATTGCCGCTCTTATCGGTTACTACACCCTGAAAATAATCGCTAACAATGGTGCTTACTTTAGCCGCGTTGATCAGCGTTACGGTTTTCGAACTATCTGTCGATCCCTTTTTAAATACCGGAAGATCCTTATTGCAGCTCATAAAAAAAAACGAGGGTGCCAGCAATGCGGCGCATACGAATAATATTTTCTGTTTCATGATTAGTTTTTTTGTAAGTAAAAAGTTAATTGTATTGCGCATACAACAACATTACGTATGGAAAATGTAAAACGCTGGGTTACCCGTAAAGAATTTTGATATGCATGCCCGCTAACCAGCCATTAAAATTTATTTTTATAGCGCCCCAGCGTTTCATTGGCTAACTGCGTAATGCTATTAGTGTATTTAAGGTTTGCGGGTATAATATATTGAATGGATCTTTCTAAAAAGCAGGTTACAAAGCTGGTAGAGGGCTGTACAGGTAATGAGCGTTCGGCTCAGGAAAGCCTGTACCGGCACTTCTATGTCCAAATGTTGCGTATCTGCTCGCGGTATCTGAAAACTATGGATATAGCGCAGGAAGCTGTAAATGAAGGGTTTTTAAAGGTTTTTCAAAACATTCAAACCTTCGACGCGCAAAAAGGGGAGCTGGGCGCCTGGGTTTGCACCATCATGATCCGCACGGCCATTGATTATAACAGAAAGGAATTGAAATTTTTTACAGAAGCATTCGACGACCAGGATAATGATGAATATTTTATCGATCCGGATGCTTTAAATAAGTTATATGCCGATGACCTGCTAAAAAGCATCCGGCAATTACCCGATGCTACCCGCGTCATATTTAACCTATCGGTAATAGATGGTTATTCACATAAAGAAATAAGCAAGCAATTACTGATAACAGAAAGTACATCCAGGTGGCATCTTTCCGAAGCAAAGAAAAAGCTAAGGTTACTGCTACACATGGAAGACAAGAGTGCGAACGGACCAACTGATAATAACAAAGCGAAATGAAGGATTCAGCATGGTATAACAAGCTTTGGCAGCAAAAAATGCAGGAACTTCCTTTACAGGGGGATGGGGATACCGCATGGAAAAAAATGCAGGATTTACTTGATAAAAACATGCCAGTTAGCAATGCTGTGCCCGTTCAAAAACCTGTTAATTTGCTGAGGTCGGCATTAATTATAACCGCCGCTGTTATAACAATTGCCGTAATACTTTATTTAGCGGGCACGCACTTTTTTGCCGGGCACAACAACAACAATAAACCTGTTAAACAAATTAACAAACATACTGCATTGAATAACAGCAATGCCCCAAAAACCAGTTTAAATGAAAATAGTGGCTTAAAGGATAGTTTATCCAACATTAAGCAAGGCAATGCTACCAGCCCGAATACTTCAACGCCAACAGCAAACAGTGGCTACAATGCGTCTTTAGCAGCAGATCAGTCAGCGAAAGCAAATAATGGCAGTAGCGCAACCAATAAGCCGGGATCTGCCAATAACAAGGTTCTCAATCCAGCAAACCAAACAAAAAACAGCACTTCAATAACGGCTATAATTAATGCAAAGGCAGGTAATCATCATAATTATTTAACAGGGGAAAATCATATTACCGCAAATAAAAATATTGGCCGTTCAGCTACAACCGATCATCGCTTATATCCGGCAGGCCACAGGTCGATCACGTCGCATAGCCGATCGGTCAGTTCATCGGCATTTACGCAGGCATCCAGCAATAAACCGTCATCAGCCAAAGGCTATAAAAATTCAACAGATAGCCTAAATGCTTTATTAACCAATAACAACAATATGCCGCCTGCAATCCAACCTGGCGGCCAAACCGGGGCTAACCAAAAAGCCGATAGCGCCGCGCTCCTGTCAAAATCAGGCAGCACAATGAAAAAACCGCTTGCTGATAGCACTGCAACTAAAAATAAAACAGCGCAAGCAGCGGGTAAGGCAAAAAGCCAGGCCAATAAAAAAGCAAGCAAGGGTTCCAAATTTGAGATGGGCCTGCAAATCGGCTTTAACAGCAGCGGCAGTTTTACCCCATCAGCTCAAAACGCCAATTTTTACGGAAAATCTCCTGTGGATGGTTTTTTAGGTATTGCCGCGTCGTACTATGTCACGCCTAAACTGGGCGTCGGTATAGGTATAAATGGCTTCTCGCCAAAAGTTATTTCGGGCAGTTACAGCAAAAACAACTTAAATTACAGCACCCAGCCCGATACCGGCAAAGCAATTACGCATAATACCGGTAAGGTAACCATAACAGGTTCCAGAAAAATATATACTATAGATGTACCCGTATTGGTAACCTACAAGCTTAACAGCTTCATCAGCTTTACCGCCGGGCCGGTTATCAGCATCCCGGTAAAACAGGAAACTATGAAAAGCCATTTAAACCTGCTTACCAACACTACCGATACCACTACCTTAAAAACGGTAACGCCCTACGTAAGTAGCACAACTATCATTAACAAAACAAACTTTAGCTTTTCGGCAGGGGTAAAATTGAATTACAACAGGTTTTTTATTGATGCAGGCTACCTTCAAAACCTTAGCCCATATACCATAAGTTCGGGATTGGGATCAAATAAACTCTATTATCATACTGTTCAATTTGGCATTGGGTATTACCTGTTCAAACCTAAAGGCAAGTGATCTTTATGCCTGTAATTTATAGCCTACAAACCTAAATTTTTATAGTAGTTTTAGGAGATATTTAGCAACGCGTTAAATTTTATTTAACTTACACAATCGATTGCTTTTTAGCTTTTATGAAGAAAAAAAGAACCACCATTTATGATATAGCCGAAAAGCTGAATATTACGGCCTCGTCGGTATCGCGGGCTTTAAATAACAGTAATTATGTAAACGAAAAAACAAAGCAGCTGATACTAAAAACCGCCGACGAGTTAAATTATCAACGCAATTCGCTGGCATCAAACCTGCGCAAGGGCCATTCCAAAACTATAGGCATTATTGTTCCGCGTATTAACCAAAACTTTTTTTCGAATGTGATAGCAGGCATCGAAGAAGCCAGTTATGCAAAGGATTATAACCTCATCATTTGCCAGTCGAACGAATTGCATGAGAAAGAGATAAAGTGCGTAAATACCCTGATTAACCAGCAGGTTGATTGCATTGTTATCTCAATTTCTGCCGATAGCCGCGATTACGGGCATCTTAAAAATGTGATTGAACATGGTATACAGCTCATTCAGTTCGACCGTGTGATTGATGAGCTGGAAACCCTGAAGGTAATTAATGATAATGAACAGGCTTCGCTGGAAGCGGTTTCGCATTTGATAGACCAGGGCTATAGAAGAATAGCCTTATTGGAAGGCCCGCAAAACCTCAACATCTTCAGGCAGCGAAAAACAGGTTATTTAAACGCGTTAAAGAAGTTCGATCTGCCTATAATTGATGAACTGATAGTTGAAAACGCCTGGACCAAGGAGCTGGGTGCCGAAGCCACCCGTAAGCTGCTGAATTTGCCCGAGCCACCAGATGCCATATTTGCTTCTACGTCCGATTTCTCCGCGCTTGGTGTACTGGAGGTAGCTACTGCTATGGGTTTCAAAGTACCGGATGAGCTGGGTATCGTTGGCTACTCCAACGAAGCATTTACCGAACTCACCAGCCCATCCATTACCACTATCGATCAGTTCAGCGTGTATATGGGCAAAACGGTAGCTAATTTATACTTCCAGGAAATGGAGAATAAGGATACCATGGTGGTACCCAAGATCATCAGCATAAAACCAAAGCTGATTATTAGGTCATCAACGATGAAGAAGGGCTGATAAATATCTCCAAAAAAAAATGTCATTTCGAATGAGGTACGAGGAGAAACTATCTCTTGAGCGGGTTGTGTTTAGCCTGCGGGAGCGAAAAATCTTCTACGCCTAATGCTCACGTAATGCATAGTTCGCGTTGCAATCGTAGAAGATTTCTCCCTCTGGAAATGACAGGAAGAGAATAGATTAAATATTTACACCCTCACCTTATGCGCCGCGAAAACCTGCGCGTTTGCCTTTATTTCGTACGGCTCATCAAACACATCAATGCTGATGTCCCCGGCAGAGCGGTTGCTTAAATAAATACCTTCCGTATTCGCCTTTACATTGATCAGCACATTGCGGAAACTGATATTAAAGGAATATGATTTCCATTGCGTTGGCAAAAACGGGTTAAATTTTAAACGGTCGTCTTTAACATGCATCCCCGCAAAACCTTCCACTACGCTCATCCAGGTACCGGCCATCGAGGTAATGTGCAGGCCGTCTTCGGTATCGTTATTATAATTATCCAGGTCGAGCCTTGAGGTACGCAGGTAAAAGTTATAAGCATCATCCTCCAAACCTATCCGCGAAGCGATAATAGCATGCACACATGGCGATAGCGAGCTTTCATGCACGGTTAGCGGCTCATAAAATTCGTAGTTGCGGCGAATGGTCGCCTCATCATATTTATCAAAAAAGAAGTAGATCCCCTGCAATACATCCGCCTGTTTAATATAGCAGGAGCGTAAGATCCTGTCCCAGCTCCATTTTTGGTTCAATGGCCTTTCGGCGGGGTTCAGGTCATGCACCGGTACCAGTTCCTTATCCAAAAATCCATCCTGCTGCAAAAATATATCCCGCTTTTCATCCCTGGGGAAGTACATATTCTCGCTGATGTGGTTCCAGAACGATGTTTCCTCTATCTCATTAAAGCTAAGTTTTTCAACCAGCTCATGATATTTGGCGGCATCATTTTGCTTTACATATTTTATCGCTTCGGCGGCATATTCCATGCACCAGCAAGCAATGGTACTGGTATACCAGTTGTTATTTACGTTGTTTTCGTATTCATTAGGCCCGGTTACACCCAGCATAACAAACAGGTTGCGGTTGCTGCTCCAGTTAACACGCTGGCTCCAGAAACGGGCTATGGCTATCAAAACTTCGAGCCCATAATCAATTAGGTAATGCTCATCGCCGGTGTAACGGATATAATTAAATATGGCGTAGGCAATGGCCCCGTTACGGTGTATCTCTTCAAAGGTTATTTCCCATTCGTTATGGCATTCCTCGCCCGTCATGGTAACCATTGGGTATAAGGCAGCGCCATTATTAAAGCCCAGCTTAACCGCGTTCTCAATGGCCTTATCCAGTTGTTTATAACGGTAGATGAGCAAGTTTTTAGCCACCTGCTGCGGTGCCGTGGCCAGGTAAAACGGCACACAATAAGCCTCGGTATCCCAATAGGTGGAACCTCCGTACTTTTCGCCGGTAAAGCCTTTGGGGCCAATGTTCAGCCTGTCGTCCTTACCCGTATAAGTTTGGCAAAGCTGGAATATATTGAACCTGATGCCCTGCTGTGCTGCCACATCCCCTTCAATAATAATATCGCTCTCATCCCATTTGGCTTTCCAGGCCCCGGCTTGTTCGGCCAGCAACTTTTCAAACCCCTTATCAGCAACTTTCGCTATCACCCCTTTACAAACCCCTATTAAATCAGCCGGATCATAATTTTGTGAAGTAACGTTGGCAGCATATTTATAAATAACGGTTTCCTGCCCCTGGCTGGCGGTTAATGAAAATGCCGTGCCTATATATTTTTCTTTTACAACCGGCTTAAAACAAGTACTGGCAGGCTTTCCATCCTGTAAAACCGTCACCTTACTGCCGGTACAAACCTCAAAAGCTGTTTTTTTGGTTTTTAGTACGATATAAGCATTTTCGTCTTCGGCCTCGGTATTTACATGATCCCAGAATTTTTCGTCGTAGTTGGAATCCTTATTAGCAATATCGCCATCTATGTAAGCGGTAACAGCCAGTTCGGCATCAAAATTAAGCGGGGTGATGGCATATTGTATGGCACCGGCTTCTTCATCAACAATACTGCAAAAACGTTTGGCATTTATGGCTACTAATTTGCCATCGGCAAGCTCGGCGGTAAAGGAGCGTTGCAGATAGCCCTCGCGCATGTTGAGCACACGCTTAAAATCCGATACCTTACAGGTATTCAGATCAAGCTTTTCATTATTAATGATAATATCAATACCTATCCAGTTGGCGGCATTTAATACTTTGGCAAAATATTCGGGGTAGCCGTTTTTCCACCAGCCTACCCGTGTTTTATCGGGATAATAGATGCCGGCAACATAATTGCCCTGCAATGTTTCGCCCGAGTACGCCTCTTCAAAATTAGCGCGCTGGCCCATCCGCCCATTACCTATACTAAAAATACTTTCGGATATTTGATTAAGATGGGGGTCAAAACCTTCCTCGATAATATTCCACTCGTCTGCTTTAATATAGTTCTTCATATTTTAAAATACTCCCTCTCTCCGGCTATAAAACGCTCTAATGATCATCGTAATTTTAAGCCTCGTTGTTTTTTGTAGTGTAAAATTATTTTTTTAACTCCAGCACCAGGGTTGTTTTACCCGGTACATCAATACTTTGTACTGAACCTACCGGTTCATTCGTTATCACATTTGTAGCGCCGGTATAACCTGCCATCCGCTCGCTAAACCTATCGGTTTTAAGGGTTTGGGGTTTGGTATCGCTATTATAAATTACCATTACCGTTTTGGCCGCGTTGTACCTAAAATAAACATATATATTATTTTGAGGGATGTATTGCATCAACTTACCGGTTTGCAGCGCCGGTGTATTTTTGCGGTAATTTGCCAGCGTACGTACATAATTAAAGGCCTCGTTCTCTTTATCGGTACGGCCCGCTGCTGTAAATTTATTTACCTTATCGCCCGGAAACCCACCCGGAAAATCACTGCGCACCAAGCCATCCGGATTTGAGTAACCGCTCATCAGTATTTCATCGCCATAATACATTTGCGGTATGCCGCGAGTAGTTAGCAATAGGGCCATGCCCGCTTTGTATTTACTAAAATCTTCCTTAACAACAGAATAAAATCTGTCCATATCGTGGTTATCCAGAAAAACCACGTTCCGTGTAGCATCCTGGTATAAAAAATCCTGCGATAAGACCAAATAAAGATGGTTTGCGCCGCTTGTCCAGCCACTATCGCCGTTAAGCGCCTCGGCTATAGCATCTTTTACCTGCGAATCAACCACTCCCGGCAATTCCGTATCGAAACCACGGTTAACCGTATTTCCTTCGGTAAAAAATGCCTGGTTAGCTACCGACCATACCAGTGTTTCGCCATAAATAGACAGGTGCGGAAACTCAGCTTTTACTTTCCTGGCCCAATCAGCCATATATTCCGCGTCATTATAAGGGTAGGTATCTAAACGGAAACCATCCACGCCGGCATATTCTACCCACCAGATATGGTTTTGAGTGAGATAATTTTGCACGTATGGATTATTTTCGTTCATATCGGCCATGGTATGATCAAACCAGCCGTCGAGCATTACCTTACGGTCAATAGCCGAGCCATGCGGGTCCATTACCGCCGCATCCCTAAAGTTCGACTGCGTATACTTTGGCCATTGATGCACCCAGCTTTTCATGGGCATATCTTTTATCAAATAATCGCCGGTGCCCGAATGATTATGCACCAGGTCCTTAATTACCTTTAAACCCATAGCATGGCATTTATCAACAAAAGCCTTATATAGCTGGTTACTACCAAAACGCGGATCTACGTAATAATGATCTGTTACCGCATAGCCATGGTAAGACGCGTGCGGCATGTCATTCGTTACTTCGGGCGTTAGCCAAATGGTGGTTACACCCAAATCCTTCAAATAATCCAGGTGATTCATTATTCCTTGTATATCGCCACCGTGGCGGGCATACATCTGGTTGCGGTCAACCGTCATTTCGGCCATTCCGGGTACCGAATCATTCGATGGGTCGCCGTTCGAAAACCTATCGGGCATTAAGAGGTAGATCAGGTCCTTATCGGTTACACCTTGCGCCCGGTTAGGCGAATGATCGCGCTGCTTTAACTCATATTTATACTTTAAATTCTCCGCACCAGCTTTTGTAAAAGTTATCGTGAACGTTCCCGGTACTGCCGAATGAGAAATTTCCAGGTCTAAAAATAAATAATTCGGGTTTTCAACCTTATGAACCTGGGTAAGCGTAACACCGGGGTAATGCATTTTTACCGTGCGTTCGGCAATATTATATCCATGCACCACTAATTGCAGTTTGGGGTTATGCATGCCAACCCACCAAAACATGGGTTCCACACGCTCAAGGGGAGGAACCTGCTGCGCAAAGATGCTTTTTGACAGGACGAGAAAAAATACGATTACCGCTAATTTTATTTTCATAGATACTGTATTAATAGCTTATCGAAATTTTATTGTTATCGTTTTTGATCACTATACTTTTTACTTTCATCCCCTCCACCGGGTTTGAATCACCCTCCGGGTCGAACCTGGATATGGGGGTAAGAAATGATACAAAATCGTCATTCAATTCCGCTTGTTTACCGTTAAGTTTTATGGCCGATGATGCATCAAAACCATGCATTATCAATTTTATATTATGAAATTTTGAAGCCAGCGATCCATCAACCTTATCCAGCACGATCATGTTTTTAGCGGGATCATAGCTAATATTTCTTTTGTAGTAAGCGCCGTTTTCATACGCGAAGCTTTCGCCATCATCTTCGTAATAAACAAAATGGTTGGGTACATCGCCTTTATAAATATGAATAAAAAGCGTGTCGGTTGGCTGTTCAGCTGTTGATTGCACCAGCGATTGCATGGGCACAATACTGCTTCCCCTTACAAAAACCGGGAGTTTGCGTGTAGTCAGCTCCAATATTTTTGGTTGACCACCCTCCTGAATTTCGTCGGTATACATATCATACCATTTACCTGCCGGAAAATATACCTTGCCAAAAGTCGCGCTGCTTTCAAAGGGGGCTACCATAAAGGCATTGCCAAACATATATTGGTTGTTAAACTGGCCTTTGTAAACGTTATCATCAAAAGTATAATCAATAGCTAACGACCGCATTACCGGGTTGCCATTTTGGGTAGCCTCATAAAATGTGGAATATAAATAAGGCATTAATTTATACCTCAGATCGATATAGTTACGGGCAATTTCCAGTGCCTCTTCGCCGTACGTCCATGGTTCCGATGAACGGGTATTAACTGCAGTATGGTTACGGAAGTAAGGATTGAAAGCGCCTATCTGTATCCATCTTTCGTACAAAGGTACGCTGGCGCCGCCGGTAAAGCCCCCAATATCCATGCCTGTAAACGGCACGCCGCTTAGGCCTAAACTGTTCAATAGGCGTACACCAAGCAGCATGTGGCTGTCCTGTGCTACGTTATCGCCGGTCCATATAGCGCTATAGCGCTGCAAGCCCGCATATCCCGAGCGGGTTAAAATAAATGGCCGTTTATTAAACGCGGCCCTGGCTCCCTCATAACTGGCCCTGGCCATATTCAGCCCGAACACATTATGGGCTTCCAGGTGCGAAGCTTTTTTACCATCGTAATCAAATATCACATTATCAGGCATTTTTTGGCCCCAGGTTGATATTTCGTTCATATCGTTCCATAAGCCGCTTACGCCGTCATCGCCATATTTCTTGATCTCATCGCCCCACCAGGCGCGGGCCTTAGGGTTGGTAAAATCAGGGAAATTGCACCAGCCCGGCCAAACCTGCCCGGTGTAATTGGTGCTGTCGGGATATTTTATAAAAATATTCTCTTTATTGCCCCGGTCATACGTTCCGTAGCCGGGTTCGTCCTTTACGCCGGGATCAACAATTACGGTTAATTTAAAACCCATATCCTTGAGCTTATCCGTCATCTTTTTAGGATCAGGAAAGCGGTTTTTATCCCAGGTAAATACTTTATAATGATCCATGTAATGAATATCGAGCGTGATACCATCAGCAGGAATTTTTTTCTCTCTTAATGTTTGCGCTATGCGGAAAACCTCGGCTTCAGGGTAATAACTGTAGCGGTTTTGCTGGTAACCCAGGCTCCATAGCGGCGGCAGTTTCATACGGCCGGTTAGCCAGGTGTAGGAGGTGATAATATCGGCTACACGCGTGTTGTAAATAAAATAATAATTCATTTCGCCACCCCTTGCACCAAAGGACGAGAAACGGTTATTGCTGGCGCCAAAGTTGAAATCGCTTTGCCAGGTATTATCTAAAAAAATCCCATAGTTTAACTGGTGATGAATACCGATATAAAAGGGAATGGTGGAGTAAATAGGATCGGTATTGTTGGAATAGGCAAATGCATCGGTATTCCAATTAGTATAGCCGCTGCCACGACGGTTTAATGCGCCTGTTTTTTCGCCAAGGCCGATAAAACGTTCGCCATCCTG
>Ga0302306_10001460_pt1 | contig 12843 bp, 9 predicted proteins | sample III_Palsa_E3_1_FD_198761 | JGI IMG/M metagenome (GOLD analysis project Ga0302306, IMG submission 198761) | Peat permafrost microbial communities from Stordalen Mire near Abisko, Sweden - III_Palsa_E3_1 | ecosystem: Environmental > Terrestrial > Soil > Palsa > Peat permafrost | place: Sweden...
CTATCGGTGGGCATGAAGGTTTTCCACTCGAGGCCAGGTTGCGACGGGTTGCGGGTTTTGGCGAAGTTGAGCCATGCTGTCGAAACCTTGTCCTGCAAGGCGTAGCCCTGCGGACCGTCTCCGGTCGCGAGGCGTAGTTGCGGCTCGGTGAAGTTGTGAAAGACAAAAGCGATCTCAGAGGTATGGTGCGAGGTGATGCCGCCATTCACAGGGTACTCATACGCGAAGATATAGTGATACACGGGAGCCGTCCCGCCCTGGGATTTCGCGGCAAGTGCGTTGGTGTGGAAGGGAGCGAAGTACAGAACGTCCTGAACCTTATTGCGCGGAAGCGGTCCTTAAACGCGGACTTCTGGTCACCGTACGCTGCCGTGAGGTGTCCGTCTACCTGCTGAGGAGTCCACTCGTTCTTGCCGGGGCCCTGCTGCAGGAGATTGCTGGCGAATTCGCTGAAGACGCTGCCAGACATCTGTGGAATGCTGGAGGACCAGTCGCAAAAGGCTCGCATGATTATAGATGTCGTCCACGATGGGGTTCCACCCGTGGGACGGGTACGCAAGGCGCGCCGTGAGATGCGCCTGGTCATTTCCCACCCAGAGCTTCGCGCCCAGTTCGCCATGCGGGAGATCGATCCGACTAAGAATGATTATGCCGATCTGTGGAATGAAGAACTACCGCGCTCATGGGAGATACAGTTACCTTACTACCACTAATGTGCTCGTGAGCATTTGCCTTCCAATGGCCGTTCATGTCGACTGTGGCCCCTCCGAAGGTGATTCCGGTCTTGCTATCCGCTGACGGGGCAGTCAGTCGCAGGGCCGAGACGCTGGCAAGCCCGAGCTGTGAGAGATCGACAGGTACATTCCGCCTGCGTTCCCTGTTCACCACAACGACGGAGCGGGGCTTTCCACCGGTTCCCAGGGCGTAGGCAGTTAGATCGACACCGCTGGTATCGACTTCGATGGGCAGAGCTTCCTGACCTCCAGACATGGCATTAGCAAACGCTAGCATCCCGTAATAAGGAATGCCAGCACTGTTCACACCGTTGCCGTTGTCCTGAATTGGGGAGTAGGAACTGATGAAGCCCAGTTGATTGACTCCCGTCTCGATGTTCACGCCGGCACACCCGCAGTGAGCCAGCAACAGCATGAAATCCAGCGTCCATAGAGCGCCGATGAAGGTCCCGCTGACGCCCGGAAGGCCGCCACCGGAGAATGAATTGGTCTCGCACATACGCCATGGAATGCCGTTCTTCTGAGAGGCTATACGAAGACGCATGAGAACATCCTTGAGTCGCGGATCGGGGACAAGCAACTGCTCCGCCGATCCGCGTTTCTGACCGTTGCGATAGTAGTGGGTGGTCAGAAGGTGCACATCGCCCTTTGCGTCCTGAGCCATCCGCTCCACCCACTCCACAGAGCTGGCTGTATCGGGGGCGGCGAAACGAATGCCGGGTACAGCCTTCAGGATTGCGGCATGCCATTCGCTGTATTCTTTGCGATATGTCTCATAATCGTAGGGAGACTTTCGAAATCGCGTTTGGCCACGACCGTAATTTTCGACTTCATTGCCAATCTCCAAGGCCAGCAATTGCGACCCGAGAACGGCCGACACGGCGCTCGCCTCCGCAACAGCATCCTGCAGGCTGCCTTTTGCGAAGTTGACGCTCCAGATCGCGGTCCAGCCGATCTTTCTCAGAAACGCAGCAAACTGTTCCAGGCTTTCGCGGGTTATCACCGTGTCCTGGCGCTCGGCCAGAATCTTTCCGTTAGGCTCATACCGGGTATAGTCCGACACGATGCCCCCGGCACGAAGCACGCCTCTCGCTCCGAGGCCTTTGATAAGCTCCACGTATCGATGGTTCTGCGCGCTCAGCAAGCCGACAGTTGCGACCGAGGACATCTCATATCCGAGGCCCATGAAGTTGGCTGGAACGTTGATAGGCGTGGCATTGCCCAATTCTAGGGTGAGAACAGCATCTGCTTGAGGGAGGGCGAGGGTTCCGGGTTGCAGCGCCAGGCCGGCGGAAAGTTTCAGCGCGTTTCCAAGAAGAAGACGGCGAGTCAGCATGTATGCTCTCCTTCGTTGGTGTAAACCAGGCGCGCAGCCAATTCTCGGACGACTCGCTGTTTCAAAGGGACCAGGGGTGCAGAACGCCAAATTGGATTCATGGCGCAATGCCGAAGACGAATGTTGTTGTTGCCCGGCGTACGCGCTCTGACGCTGATGAGTCTAGCGCCATAGGTGATCACCCTGGCTTCCAGCGCTCCGCTGGTCAGAGTGATGACCTCAACGACGCGACCATCCGGCGTTCTGCCAAATTCCGCGTCGAGACCAGCGGACGCGGGGCCGGGGAGATCGTCCGACCGAGATTGTGCGGCGGTTTGAGGTGAGCCGTATCTAGGTCTACCAAGTGCGTGGCCGGATGCAAGCGACGGGAGAGCGGAATAGTCTTCGGATCGTATCTGAAAAGTACGCGTGAGCTGCATGGGTTTGGCAGCCTGCGTGCTTCCTGACAGCGGAAGCATCCAGACGCAGGTAGCCAGAACCGCCCACGTTGCAGAGTAATGCTGCGGCAGTCCACAGCCGCAATGATGCGCATCATAAATTGAGCAGAGGCCGCGAATCACTGTTCCAACCCAATCTGTAGCACTGTTACGCTGGCTTTGGGAAAGGTATGGCGGAAGGGCTTCCCCGCCTCGATCGCCTCCGTGGAGGTGACGGGAGCCACATGCCTCGGGTCTGTCTCGTCATTTTCCACCAGCAGATCATCCCCGGTAATCGTCGTTACTGAAGCCGTCCCGGCCGTCGCTCCAAGCGCGCTCAGGTCAATTGCCGCAGACTCCGTCCGGTCCATCCTTCGGTTGAGACAGGTCAAGATCAGCGAGCGCCTGTCTTCAGGCTCTGACCCCACACAATCAAGGTAAGGCACATCCTTGATCTCCGGCAACCGCGAGACTCCGTGCGAGATGCTGTACGTAGGGCCATCGGAAGTAACATCCAGCAGCCAGTACGGATGGCGGCTGGCATACTCGCGCAAAACCCAGTATGCAGGCGCTCCATAAACCTGGCCGCGCTTCTTCCAGATGCCGCCAAATTCCATAATTCCGGTCATGTCCGAGACCGAAACCGCATTCGAATTGCGCATCACCATGTTCAAGAAGCCTGCAGCAAACAGAGCCCCGCCAAGATTCGTAAATCGAGGTCCGGTGCGAGGTTCGGAAACCATCAGCCACTCCGTAAACGCGACCCGAGCGTTGGGGTGGCCGGACTCCTTTGCCTGCTGGACAATGGCCTGCATCCGCGGTCCGAGGCCCCACGGCAACGCCAGTGCAGCCATATCCCGGAATTCAGAGGAAGCACCTTTCAGTTGCACGTTATCGTTCACGACGAAGTGGGTAGAGATCAGATCGAACGTGTCGCGAGGGTTGGAAAGCTGCTGGGCATTCCAGTCCTTGAAGAAGTCTTCGTCCCCTCCGGTTGCGATCAGTCGCGCAGTAGGATCGACTGCCTTGACAGCCCTGCTAGTCGCCAGTGTCACAGCCGCTACACGTTGCTGCGACGGGTACCCAATCTGGAAATCGCCCCAAAGTTCATTGCCCATCTCCCATAGCAATCCGCCTTTGCCATGGTTCCAGTGCTGATCGATATAGCTTACCCAGTCCGCCGAATCCTGCGGGGTGCCGGTTCCGAGATTGAGCGCTACTTGCGGCTGTGCCCCTATGAGGCGGCAGAACTCCAGGAATTCGTTCGTCCCAAAGGTGTCGTACTCGGGAATACCCCAGGAAACATTGCGCACAGAAATCCGACGATCCTCGGGCCCGATTCCATCTTTCCAATTGTAGGCAGAGGTGAAGTTTCCCCCGAAACGTACCAAGTGTGATTGCAGATCGCGTGCCATCTGCAGCTCATCCGGATCCATCCCGTGCACAGCGTCGGCCGGCTCCAGCGAGACATTATCGATCTGTGCGCGTGCATCATTCGTAACCGAAACTACAAGATCGACAGGCGTCAGCGGGGCGACTGCACCCTTGGATAGCACGAAGCTGAACGAATACTTCGACCATGTCACGGCATCCGCTAGGACGTTAGCCGACGCCAGGACATCCTCCGGATGGTCGCGCCGCCGCAGGCTGATGCGCACCTCTCCAGAGCCGCGCACATGCTTGATCATAATACTGCCGGAATACCTGAGCTCCCGATGCACGGGAAGATACACCTGCTCACGTACACCAACCTCGGCGTCAGGCAATGCCATGATCAACAGGGATTGGTTGGAGTTCCCCGCATCGTCGCGCACAGGCAGATAGCGGTTCCCCTGACGCGCGTCCAACGGCTCCCATGGAACCGGAATCCCGAGATCCGAGGCCCGCTTCAAACCGGGGCGATCACGCACCATTGTCTCCAAATTGGACGCGGACCACAGGCCATTTTCAAACGACGGATTCTCCGCGACATTGGCCCACAAGCCACCATAAATCGAGTGTCCGATTGGCTCCAGGAAGCTGCCGAAAAGCGTCGACGGCAGCACCTGTGGCGACTCGCGACTGGCGATTCGCAGATGGATCACGTGACCGTCTCCATCAGCAGAATCTGTCATCTGCCCACGAGCCGAACAATACTGCGATGCTGGCATCAGTGCTGCAAGGCTGATTGCGAACACCCAGTTGAACCGGAAGTACACAGAGCGCATGGTGAGCCTCTCTCCTCAATTGCTCAATTGTAAACGCTTCCATTAGTCAATGTGAATAGAGCCGCTTGCATGATCCGGAACGGCAGACGTGTTGGTCCATCTCGCCGAATCTATAGCTGCACGCCCGAGCGATGGATCGCCTCGATCGTCCCGCTTGCAATATGGATCCAGTTGAGAGAAGGGTTGAGTCTGCTTGATATTGCGAAGACGAGCATCTTGTTCAAAAAGGCCTTTTCCTTACATGGCGAACACATTCTGAGTTCACAACTTGCAACTCGCAATGCGCCACATTTCCACCTGTTGAGCGAGGTGTTCGATGCATGCGATCCAATTGTGTTCTACTTCCACGCTCGTGATGAAGACGTGCGCAAGTTCCCGCAGCACCTCGCTCCGAACACGAGTGGTAAGGAGAAAGCCTATTTCTTTTTGACCGCGTCCAAAGGGCGGATGCGATACACACATTTAGGTCGGCACCCCGGCGTCACCAAACAGCAACTGAGACGTGACATCGAAGAGGGCGGTGGCAGGTGGGCATTTTCGTATTCCTCGTTTAGAGAACGTTCAGGCGGAATAGCGCGCTCGCGAAGGAATATTCACCGGTTGCTTCCTCCCCATCAACGGTCTGGCGGAATACCGGTCCCGTATCTTCTTCGTCCGCCGCGCTTTTTACGAAGAGTCCGTTTAGATCGGCTTCCGAAGGTGAGACTCGCCGGAGGGTGTGTCGGAATCGAGATGCGCGAGACCGCTTGTCCTGAAGGATCGTAACGAACGATGAATCCTCCATCCCAATGCGCCGACCATAGGCACCCTTGGCTGTCCATCGTGAGGCCATCAGGAAGGGCATCGACTCGGCGGTACCGACGAAGAGGGCTGCTCCATCGAACTCGCCAGTTGCTTCATCGTAGAGGTACCGAGTGATCGTTTGGGCGAATGAATCCGTATGATAGAAGATTCTGCCGCCCAGACCGAATGCCATTCCGTTCGAACATCCAGCGGCCTCAAGCACGGGTGACATCTGCATATTGCGCTACACTAACTTGCAACTTGGGTTCAAGAGCTCGGGCAGGCCAGGGGATCCCTCGGATATGAAGTCCTCTTTTTCATGGAAAACGCTTACAGTGTTGATGTAAATACAATAGCTGCCAGAACGTGCCTTAACTCTTCTGACGCGTGAATATTGAGATGCGGATTTCAATGATGTTTCAGACGGGTTCCATCACTCCGTGCGCCTCCCGCAGAGCTGCGAAAGCTCTTGTTTGTATTTACCTATTTTCCTTAAGTGGATGCTTCAAACCAACAAAAAAAATAGCAATTATTCCGCAGACTACGGCCGTCACTATTTGGGAAGCAGAGCATGCTGGGACACATTTCGCAATAGAAAAATCGAAGGAGCCTAATATTCAGTTGTATTGGAATGCTCCGACAAGTGAAGACGACGTCCAACAACAGGCAACTCTGATTGAAAAAGTTATCGATGAGCACTATTCTGCATTGATCCTGGCGCCGGATCAAACGCTGCCGCTGATGGCGCCTGTGCAGAAGGCTTTAAAACATGGGCTTCGGGTCGTCGTAATTGCTTCTCCGTTGACCTTGCCGGCTAGCAGAAATCTGTCCTACATTGTCAATGATGACCAAGCAAGTGGTTACATGGCCGCTATGCGAGTCGGCAACATTTTGCATGGCAGCGGTCGTGTTGCAGTATTTGGAGTTACTCCGGAATCACTCAGTTCACTCGCCATCCTGCATTCATTTGAGACAACACTAGAAAATAATTACCCATCCATCATCATTTCAGAGCGGCGCTTCGGGACTCACAATGGAACCGAAGCACAACAGTCTGCCGATGAAATGCTGGCTTCGGATCACGCATTGAATGCAATATTTGCACTGTCGAGTGCTTCGTGTGACGGAGCCTTTGCTGCATTGAAGGCCCGCGGTCTTACATCACGTGTAAAGCTTATCGGCTTCGAGCAAAGCGCCGAACTGGCCAATCTGATTCGGCTTGGATTTATCGATTCCGTAATCGCCGAAAACACCTACGAGATGGGCTATCGCGCTATCCGATTGCTGACTGAACCCTCCACTTCATCTCCGCAATATATAAGGCTCCAGCCTACATTGCTTACCCGAAAAAATATTGACTCGCCCCAAACGCGACCGTTGATTAGCACTGATTGGAGCCGCCGATGAAGCAGCGGTGGCGAAACCGGATAAGTGGCCGCTCGCTCAAGATTATTTTTTGTCTCGCTTTGCTGGTCTCCAGCTGCATAATTACATGGAGACGTAGCCCGTGGTTCGGCCTTCCTTTTAGAGATGATTTCTCTTCCGGCCAGACGTCGGGATGGACCGCATACGCCGGTAACTGGACGGTCATTGGAAATGCCGTTCGGAATGACTCCGACGAGCGCGGTGCAAAGCTAATGACCGGTTCCGATCACTGGACATCGTATGCAATGGAGGCGGATCTCCAGATGCTTGGAGGGGGTGACGCCGGCATTCTGATTCGGGCCACCCACGTTGAAGAGGGCGTCGATGCATACGATGGCTACTATGCAGGTCTTCGCACGAACGATCAATCGCTCGTTCTTGGACGAGCGCAGCATGGATGGTATGAATTCCCTTTCAGTCGTATGCCTGGGGGAGTAATTCCCGGGAAGTGGTATCACCTCCGACTCGCTGCGCAAGGATGTGTTTTGAGTGCTTCAGCCACTGAGATTGGAACGAAGAATACGGCACAAATCAAGACCCTGGATCCTCAGTGTTTGAAGGCGGGAAGTGCCGGATTGCGTTCCATGGGCGCTGGCGGGCTATGGCGAAATGTTCGAATCAGTTCATTACCGGCGATCGCAGATACAAAGGCGATCTTGCCCCCGGTGAGCCATCTCGCCCTCTATCCAACCAGCCAGGGGAGCGCCCCGCTGACTATTGCGACGAGTCCCGTTCAGAACAAATCGTACCGATCTTCTGCTGAATCCGTTCAAACCATTCGCTCACTCCGCTTGTTATCGATCTCCAAGCCAGCTCATGTCGTTGTTCGAGGCGCCGTGATCCTCACGGACCCTTCCCTATATGTTCAGGATTCCAGCGGCGGCGTAAAGGTCGAAACCACTCATCCCGGCCAGTTGCGAGTGGGTGATGAAGTTGAGGTAGAGGGGGACGCATATCCGGAGGGCTTGAGTGCAACCATCCGTAACTCCACCGCAAGGGTCGTGGGCGGCCTTGCGCCGATACCTCCGCTTTCAGTAACAGCGGATCAGGCTGCAAGCGGCGCTTATGACTCCATGTTCGTCGAAGTCGAGGGACGACTCATCGGCCGAATGGACTCAGTGGGCCGCAGTGTCCTCGAATTTCGCAATGGGACGCAGACATATCGAGCGCTCACTAATTCTGAAGTCACCCGCTCAGAATTCGACAGACTTGAAACGGAAAGTATTGTGCGCCTGCGGGGAGCCTGCTTGGTAAGACCGGAATATACGGGTAACACGGTCCCATTCGTCCTGATCGTCGACTCGCCTGAAAACGTGAAACTTTTGGTAGGACCTCCATGGTGGAGCGTCGAACACCTCATTTTCCTCGCTCTTGCGATGCTGGGTATGGGATTTCTCGGTCACCTGTTTTACAGCAGAGCAGAGGAATGGCGTTGGCGAGCTGTGCTTAATGAACGTGAGCGAATGGCGCACGAGATGCACGACACCCTTTCTCAGAGTTTTGCCGGAATCGGTTTTCAAATTCGAGGCATTCGCAACCGTCTTTTGCAAAGTAGCTCCCAAGTAGACCCTCACCTGCTGGATGAACTGAATACAACATCCGAACTGGTTCGTCATAGCCATGACGAAGCGAGGCGCAGCATCGCCTGCCTTCGGCCTGAAGTTTTGGAGGTGAATGGGCTCGTCTCCGCGCTTGAACAGTCGGCTCGCCGTGCTGTGGCGCGCGGCTCGGTTACAGTGCATGCCTTAAACCTCGGTGAACCCAGACCTCTTCCGCTCGGGGTGCTGGATGCACTCTTTCGGATCGCCCAGGAGGCCATTGCAAACGCGATTCATCATGGGCATCCGAAAAGCATCAAAATTTGCATGGAATATGAACGATCTTCTGTAGTCCTGATGATCGAAGATGATGGCAAAGGATTTATTCACCAGCCGGAGCGAAGCGGCTTCGGTCTTGCCGGCATGCAGAGACGCGCAGAATCAATAGACGCCATCCTTGAAATTCACAGCTCGCCCGGCAATGGATGTCGCATCATCGTTCATCTGCCCACGCCACATATTTCACTGCTTAGGCGTCTGGCCTATAGTAGATATGGAAAGCGGGAATTTAGCAGGAATGCTTAAGACATCCACTCCGATCAGAATCCTCGTCGTCGACGACCATCCAGTGGTGCGTGCTGGTCTTGCAAGGTGGCTTTCTACTTATCCTGATCTTCACGTAGTAGGTAGTGCTGCCGATGGCAACCAGGCAATTACGATGGTTTCCGAATTCGAGGTTGATATCGTTCTGCTTGATCTTCGCATGCCTCATAAGAATGGTATCGAAACGTTACTGGAATTTCGAAAACTTGGCATAGGTGTTCGAGTCATCGTGTTGACCAGCTATGAAAGCGATGAAGACATCTACCAGTCGGTCAGAGCCGGAGCTCAAGGATATCTTCTCAAGGCGTCACCCGAGGAAGACATGATTGAAGCCATCCGCACCGTCCATGCGGGCGAGCGCTACCTGCCCACCGATATTGCGTCTCGCTTCGCTGAGCGCATGCCACGTGCAAGGCTTCATTCTCGTCAAGTAGAGATTCTGGATCTGGTCTCTCGCGGCATGACTGATGAGCAGGTTTCCAGTCAACTTCACATCGCCGCCCGCACTTTTTGGACGGAACTGAATGCAATTATTGAGGTGCTGGGTTCGCTCGATGAGGAAGACGCTGCACCCACGCGTCGCAAACAAATTACGATTGCAGAGGTTGCGCGTAAAGCCGGCGTTTCCATGGCAACCGTGTCACGGGTGCTCAACAACTCGGGCAAACATACCGAAGAGACAAGGCGTGCCGTAATGAAAGTTGTGAAGGAGTATGACTTTCAACTCAACGGAACGGCAGCATCGCTCGCCTTGATGCGAAGCAATACACCGCGGGATTGACGTCGACTTTTTTCATTACCAACGATATCTCTTTTTTCGATCATCTCTGCAAAGCTATTGACGTCGCCGAAAAACAATACCACTTCAGCGAAGAGCAGATCATCGGGATATTGAAGCAAGGCTAGGCCGGGTGAAAACGGCGGATGTGCCGTGAACACGGGATCAGCGCGGCGATGTTCCACGGCTGGAAGCAGAGGCTCGGCGGGCTGGACGTGAGCGAGGCGCGGCGTCTGAAGGGTGCGGTCGGACAATGGGCCGGAGTTCACTTCGTGGCGCGTGATCGACTTTGCCCAGGACTGGAACGTCGGCCTGGTCAACATCGTACCGGGCGAATCGATCCAGAACGGACATGTCGAGAGCTTCCACGGCCGACCGCGCGACGAGTGCCTCAACACGAGCTAGTTCAGAGCACTGAACGATGAACGGTTACTCTATCTGCCTGGTGTGAAGAGTACAACCACGAGCGCCCCCATAGCTCGCTGGATTACCGCATCCCAAACGGCTTCCGCACACTCCTCCCAGGAAGAGGGACCATGGCCCCTCTCCCTGCGCCAATCTCAACCGTTAATACAACAGGAACTCCAGTTATGAATGGATCAGAAAAAGGGGCACGTCCCTGCGCCCTCAAAACTCCAGACGCAATTCGAGCTGGATGAGTCGGGGGCCCAGGATAGTGCCTCCGATCTGACCAAAAGTGTATGGAGTATTGCAACCCTGCCCCGGCTGGCACTCAGAACCACCATAGGGATTTGGATCTGGCGGCGCCCAATCGTGTCGGTTGAATGCATCCAGGAAACTGGCTTGAAATAGCAGATCGGATTGTTTCGGCAGAGGGAAGCGTTTATTGACGCTGAAGTCCTCCGACAGATAAGAGTGCATGCGAATGTTGCCGCTGACGCGCTCGAAGTTACCGAATGCATAGGCACCGCCGCGAGCCGCAACGGGATCGGGAAGGTTATCGTGTTGCGCGTTAGGGTCCAGAAATGCATGGCTGTTGAACATACGATCCAATAGTGGATTGAAATGGCCGTTCTTCCAAGCCGTGCTATAGATTGGAACCGTTAGATTGTGGAGAAAATGTATTGAGCCATCGTAACCAGGGACGCCAGTAGCGGCTCCCCAATTGATCGGCTGTCCACTCTCATACCGCTGGACTCCTCCGATCTGCCAACCACCTAGTACGGCATCTACAACTCGATTGCTGTTGGATAGGAACTTCTTGCCTCTACCAACCGGCAAGTCGTATAGATAACTCAGGACAAAGTTGTTGGGCAAGCTTTGGCTACTAATACTCTTCTCATATTTTAGGTGATTTGGGTCCTGCGCACCCGATCCCGATTGAACAAACGATGCAAAGAATGGTACAGCCGCCTCTGAATCGGTCAAAGTTTTCGAATACGTATAAGACGCCAGAAGAGTCAGGCCATGATGGAATCTTCCTTGCAGAGTGGCTTCCAGTGCGTCGAAGCTGCCCGCACCTTTGTTTTCCAGCGTCTCGCCCGAATTGAAACTATAAAACTGAGGGTGAGGGCGAAGCGATTGTCCGAGGTTCTGGCTGGTCGGAAAATCGGCATAAGGAGGCGTGAAACCGGGAATGCTTGAAACTGGTTGTCCTAATTGCGCTCCGAGACCGAAGACAGATGGAGAATTTGAATTCAGAAAGTTGAATCCCGACTTCAAATGCTCGGAACGAGAACCAACATATCCTACTGTAAAAACCAGGGCCGGGCCAAATTGCTGCTGTACTTGTAGACTCCAATTCTGTACCATCCCGGGTCGTCCAAAGGAGGGAAGGATTAGGGCCGGAGAGGTGAAATTGTCCTGACCTCCATCAAGATTAGGAGGCGCTACATAAGAAGGAAAACCTTGATCCCAATTAAACGCTTGGTCAAAACCATTGCCGGAAAAGGATGGATTCGCAGTAAAGCCATCTACGTTTTGAACATTGAAATCTCCATGCTCCATTGGCGCGTAGAAGATTCCGTAATATCCGCGAAGAACCGTCTTCCCATCGGAGTAGGGCGCATACGAAAAGCCCACGCGGGGAGCAATGTCCTTGTCCCAGCGTTGCGCCCAGGTTTCGTTGACGTCTCCGTTCCTACCCGTGCCCTTACCGGCGAACACCAAAGCTCCAGGAAACCCATTGGCACCCGGGTTGGGAGCATTCAGATCAATATTGGATGTATTACCATTTGCATAGCGATACGGTGTATCGATGCTATAGCTCAACCCAAGATTAAGAGTTAATTGTGGAGTAGCTTTCCAATCGTCCTCAACAAAAATATTGTAATAATGCGAAATTTCCTTGAACTGGATTCTGTGGTCGGAAAGACTGCCGTTATCCACCTGTCCTAAAAGAAAACTGGCGAATGAATTACCGGTAACTGTTCCATTATTCGGAAAAGCTGACGTCTCGTTTCTTGAGAAATTGAAGGTTCCGCTTTCCCCGCTCTTGGTAAGAGGATCAAAAAGTTGGAGATACCACTGGCCGCCAAACTTGAAGCTGTGCTTTCCATGGAGCCAATCGAAACTCTCATTCACGCGATATCCATTGTCAATAACATCATTATTGGTGTTCTGGCCGAAATTGCTAATGTTGTCATTGCCGTTAAATGCAAGCTGTGGGAAGGTTGGCGCAGCTGGGGTTCCGCTAATTCCAAGCTTTGCATTCCAGTCCGTATTCCCTACCAGGGCTTCTTGTGCCGCGTTATGACTGTTGGTGCGGTTATATCCCAGTGACAAGTTATTGAACAAGGAAGAGTTGAGAGTCCAGGTCCACCCGAAGCGAATGAAATGAGTCGTGAAAACCTGCGGACTATTTGTATCCAAAGGCAGAGGAAAGACGAGATTGACGGGAGGGTCGTTTTCTCGACTGCTGTAGCTGAAAAACAACTTATGATCTGCTCCCACGTTCTGATCAATTCGAACCGTCAAAAGTTTATTCAAATTCAGGCCGGTTGTAGTGAGAGCATAGTTCGGCGATGAAGGAGTCGCCTGGGTAAGATTGGGTGCGGGCAGAA
>Ga0302306_10001461_pt1 | contig 12837 bp, 5 predicted proteins | sample III_Palsa_E3_1_FD_198761 | JGI IMG/M metagenome (GOLD analysis project Ga0302306, IMG submission 198761) | Peat permafrost microbial communities from Stordalen Mire near Abisko, Sweden - III_Palsa_E3_1 | ecosystem: Environmental > Terrestrial > Soil > Palsa > Peat permafrost | place: Sweden...
GAACAAATGAACAAATGAACCAATGAACTATTGAACCAATGAACTAATAAACAAGTGAACGATGATACTCAACTATATAAAAACAGCATACCGAAGCCTCGTAAAAAACAAAGGCTTCACTATTTTAAATGTTTTGGGGCTTTCGCTTGGCCTGGCCAGCAGCCTGCTGATCATATTTTACGTGGTGGATGAATTAAGCTACGACCGTTACAACGTTAGCGCCAACCGCATATATAGGGTAAACGAAGATCTGAAACTTGGCGAAAATAATGTGCTCTATGCCGTATGTATGCCGCCTCTGGCGCAAACATTGAAAAACGACTTTCCCTATGTTGAAAATACGGTGAGGATAAAAAATGCAGGTTCGCTTCACGTTAGGAAGGGTGTAACAAATATCCTTGAAAATAGGGTTGCTTTTGCCGACCCTTCACTTTTTAGCATATTTACCTTGCCGATGATCAGCGGCAGCCCGTCAACGGCGCTGGCCGAGCCAAACAGCGTGGTGCTAACGGAAACGATGGCCGAAAAATACTTTAACAGTACTGCAGTTGTGGGCAGGTTATTAACTGCTGACAATAAAGACCTGTACAAAGTTACCGGCGTAATAAAGGACATACCGCGGACTTCGCATTTTAATTTCGACTTTTTTATATCGATGTCGACCTTACCGGATAGCCGGTCGGACGAATGGTTAAGGAGTGACTACAATACCTACGTGTTGTTTAGGAATGCAGCCGACCATAAAAAGCTCGAAGCCGCATTGCCTGCCTTCCTGGCCAGGTACAGCGGGCCGCAAATGCAGTCGGAATTAAAAATGAGTACTACAGCATTTGAAAAAAGCGGCAGCTATTTCCGTTTGAATTTAACGCCACTTACCGATATTCACCTCAAATCAAACCGTACCGGCGAACTCGGGCCAAACAGCACAATTCAATACGTTTACATTTTTTCGGCAATTGCACTTTTTATATTGTTAATAGCCTGCGTTAACTTTATGAATCTGTCCACCGCGCGGTCGTCAAACCGGGCCCGCGAGGTTGGCGTACGCAAAGTATTGGGCTCGCCCCGAAGCTACCTGGTGTTCCAGTTTCTTACTGAATCGATATTGGTAACACTTGTTGCCGCCATAATCGCCGTTATTGCCGCCGTAGCCCTGCTGCCGGCATTTAACCAGTTGTCGGGAAAAGACATCGTCATCAATGGCCAAATGCTGAGATGGCTTGTTCCGGCGGTGGCGTTTATTATTTTATTGGTAGGTTCGTTGGCCGGAGCATACCCTGCCCTGTTTCTTTCGGCTTTTCAACCCATTAATGTACTTAAAGGGAAGCTGTCGGGAGGGTTTAAGGGCGGTGGTTTGCGGAGTGTCCTGGTTGTGCTGCAGTTTACCATATCTATTTTCCTTATCATAGGTACTTTGGTTGTTCATAACCAGCTAAATTATATTCAAAGCAAGGACCTTGGCTTCGACCGTAACCAGGTGCTAATTGTTCAAAATGCATTTGAGCTGAATAACCAGGCGCAAACATTTAAGCAGGAAGTAAAACAATTACCGGGCGTAACGGACGCGACGCTTACAAGTTTCCTGCCAACCGGCAATAACAAAAACACGAGCATATTTTTTAAAGACGCTTCCTTTGACCAGAAAAAAGCACTGTTCCCTCAAACCTGGATCGTTGACGAAGACTACATAAAAACCCTGGACATGAAAATGGTTGCAGGCCGAAGTTTCTCGGGGCAAATGCTTTCCGATTCATCAGGTATTATCATTAACGAAGCGGCAGCCAGGTTTTTAGGCCTTGGCGATCCCTTAAATAAACCCTTATACCGGTCGAACGGCGGCAAGCAGGAACTATCAAACTCCAAAGCTTATCACATCATCGGCGTGGTGAAGGACTTTAATTTTAGTTCTCTGCGGGATGTAGTTAGCCCTATGGTGTTGATAATGGGGCAAGACAACGGCGCTCTGAGTATTAGGATGAACGGGAGAGATATTCCTGCACTGCTAACACAAATAAAGGAGAAATGGAGCGGGTTGTCGCCAAATGTCCAGATGAACTTTTCATTTATGGACCAGGATTTTGACGCAATCTACCGCACCGAGCAGCGTGCCGGGACTGTGCTCGTGGTATTTACCACCCTGGCTATAATAATAGCCTGCCTTGGGCTGTTTGGCCTGGCAGCTTATGCGGCCGAGCAGCGTACCAAAGAGATCGGCATTCGAAAGGTTTTGGGCGCCAGTGTATCTGCTATTACCGCCATGCTATCGTTTGATTTTATAAAATTGGTAGCCATTGCGATATTGATCGCATTGCCTGCCGGATGGTATTTTATGAATAAATGGCTGCAGGATTTTGCTTACCGGGTACATATACAATGGTGGGTTTTGGCGCTGGCCGGCTTTGTTGCCATAGTGATCGCCTTTATTACCATCGGTTATCAATCGGTAAAAGCGGCGCTTTCGAACCCGGTAAACAGTTTGAAGGTGGAGTAGTCTGAACCCGTCCCGATAGCTATCGGGATTGATGAATTTTTAGAATGTGCAGAATGAATGAAATGGTAGCCGCTTCGACATTCCGACATTCTGATAATTCCCGAAATTCTAAGAATTCGAGTTCAGTCACCAATGAACCAATGAACCAATGAACCAATGAACCAATGAACCAATGAACCAATGAACCAATGAACTAATGAACCAACCATGATACGAAACTATATTAAAACAGCATACCGTAGCCTTTCAAAAAACAGGGGCTTTACCCTGTTAAATGTATTGGGACTGGCTGTTGGCCTGGCAACCTGCCTGCTTATCGTTTTTTATGTGGCGGATGAATTGGGATTTGACAGGTTTAACAAAAATTTCCACCGGATTTACCGCGTAGACGAAGAAGTGAAGTATAATGGCGATCTGTCGCACGAAGCTGTATGCCCTGCACCGCTGGCAGCCACGCTTGCCGGTCAGTTCCCTGAAATTGAAAACACTGTTCGTTTCCGCCAGGCAGGAAGTTTCCAGGTGAGAAAAGGAACACAGAACATTCATGAAGACTACGTCACCTACTGCGATAATTCGATATTTAAAGTGTTCACGCTGCCGCTTGCATATGGAAACGCCGGCATAGCCCTTACCGAACCCAACGAAGTAGTTTTAACGGAAAGCATGGCCCGCAAATATTTCAATCGTCCTGATGTTGTTGGAGAAACGCTGGTGTTCAACGATGGCAAGCCCTTCAAAATAACGGCTGTTATTAAAGACATCCCTTTGCAATCCCACTTTCATTTCGATTTCTTTATTTCGATGCCGACGCTTGACGAGAGCCGGGAAAACACCTGGCTAAGCAGTAACTTCCAAACTTACCTGTTGTTAAAACAAGGTGCCGGGCCTGCAAAAATAGCTGCGGCATTGCCCAAAATAGTTCATGATTACGTGGGCTCCCAGTTGCAGGCCGCGTTGCATACCAGCATCGAAAACTTTGAGAAAAGCGGTAACAGGTTTAACATGTCGCTTACGCCGCTGGCTGATATTCACCTGCGATCAAACAAGAATGCAGAAATGGGGCAAAATGGCAATATCCAGTATGTTTATATTTTCTCGGCAGTTGCGCTATTCATCCTGCTGATCGCATGCGTTAATTTTATCAATTTGTCAACCGCCCGGTCTGCCGGCCGCGCCCGCGAAGTGGGCGTACGAAAAGTGCTTGGCTCACCGCGCAAGTACCTGGTTTATCAATTTTTAACCGAAGCTATAATCGTGACCTTCGCCGCAACGTTGATCGCGGTGATGGCCGCTTACCTGTTGCTGCCGTTGTTTAACCAAATTTCGGGTAAACAGCTGGCAGCAACGCCGCACCTGCTTTTGGTAATATCTCCGGCTTTACTGGCGGTTATATTGGTTATCGGTAGTCTTGCAGGCGCTTATCCCGCCCTGTACCTCTCGGCTTTCCAGCCCATCCAGGTGCTTAAAGGCAAAATCGCCGGGGGCTTTCGCAATAGCAATCTACGCAGCTTCCTGGTAGTTTTCCAGTTTGCGATATCGATATTCCTGATCATTGGCACACTGGTGATCTACAACCAGTTAAAATTCATTCAAAATAAAGACCTCGGCTACAAACGCGACCAGGTATTAATGGTTTACAATGTATCGTCGCTGGGCGATGGGGCCCGAATCCTGAAACAGGAGGTAAAACAACTGGCCGGTGTGCGCAATGCAACGCTAACCGGCTTTACGCCGGTAAACGGCTGGCGGAACAATGGTTCGGTATTTAAGGACCATAGTATGAATGCCCGGCAGGGCACGCTCACCCAGCTGTGGGATGTGGATCCTGATTATATACCCACCATGGGAATGACGGTGATCTCCGGCCGGAATTTTTCCGACAAAATGGCCACCGATTCATCCGCGATGATCATTAACGAATCGGCAGCGCGCTTATTGGGCCTTACAAATCCGTTGAATCAACCCTTGTACCGCCCGCAGGATGATTTTGGCAGGCAATTTAAATCGTACCATGTGATCGGGGTGGTGCGGGATTTTAATTTTAGCTCCCTCAGGGATTATATAGGCCCGCTGATACTTCGATATGAGCCCAACAACGCCGACCTAAGCGTAAAGGTAAGCGGCGAAAATTCAGCCCTGGCAATCGCACAGATCAGGACGATCTGGAACAAGCTATCGCCCAATCAGCAATTCAGCTATGGCTTCCTGAACGAGGATTTCAACAACCTCTATCGTTCGGAGCAGCGCATGGGTTCGTTATCGCTGGTATTTACGTCGCTGGCAATTATTATCGCGTGCCTGGGTTTATTTGGCCTGGCGGCCTACGCGGCAGAGCAGCGCACCAAAGAGATTGGTATCCGCAAGGTATTGGGTGCGCAGGTATCAGGCATTGTGCGCTTGCTGTCACTCGACTTTATAAAACTGGTGATCATCGCCATAGTGGCGGCAACACCGGCCGCCTGGTGGGTAATGCAGAAATTTTTCCTCCAGGGTTTTGTTTACCGGACAACTATTCAATGGTATATACCCGCACTGGCCGGTACGATAGTAATTATCATCGCTTTTGCTACTGTTAGTTACCAATCTATAAAAGCAGCCATGAATAACCCGGTAGATAGTTTGAGAAGTGAGTAGGCAGTGGTGAGTGGGCAGTTTGCAGTGTCAGTTTGCAGTTAAAAAAACAACTAATTCCAATGAACCAATAAACTAATAAACTAATGAACAAGTGAACTAATGAACTAATGAACCAACGATGATAAAAAGCTATTTAAAAACCGCGTTCCGGTTCCTGCTGAAGAATAAAACCTTCAGCTTCATAAATATTTTCGGGTTGGCCGCCGGTACTTTGTGCTGTTTGTACATATTGCTGTATGTGCAGCAACAGTACAGTTACGATAAGCAGCATAAAGATGCTAAAGACATTTACCGCATTACCACCGATATAGTGTTAAGCGGCGATAAACACCATAGCGCCGCCTGTTCGCCGCCAATCGCACCGGCCATGCAGCGCGACTTTCCTGAGGTGGAGAACTATGCCCGGATGTTGAAAACCGATATTCTCGGCGCCAAACAACACTTGTTACGCTATAAAGAAAAAGCGTTTTATGAAACGGACGCTTTATATGTCGACTCGACGTTTTTCGATGTTTTTACTTATCATTTTGTTGAAGGACACGCGCAACGTGCACTCGATGAGCCCTACGACATTGTGTTGATGAAGCCTGTGGCCGATAAATTGTTTGGCCACGAAGATGCGGTAGGAAAAATGGTGAATATAGCTGATGCGTTTGGTAAGCACGATTTTAAAGTTACCGGTGTGGTTGACGAAACTCTTGGTAAATCGCATATAAAGGGTAACCTGTTCATCACCATGAAAAGCGGCCAAACCGGCAAGTGGATAGGCGGCATAACAGAATGGGCTGGTAATAACTTCTTATTCTCTTATGTAAAATTAAAACCGGCGGCCGACCCGCTTGCGCTTGAGAAAAAGCTTCCTGCATTTTTAAATAAGTATGGCGCCGACCGCCTTAAGGCATTGGGCATGCAAAAGCAGTTGCATTTGCAGCATATTACCAACATACACACCACTTCAGGCTTTGAGTTAGAATTAACGCAAACCGCCAATCCGGAATTTTTACTTATCCTGGTAATTATCGCGGTGCTTCTGCAGGTTATCGCCTGCATAAACTTTATGAATCTATCAACTGCCCGGGCATCCATGCGGGCGAAAGAGGTAGGTGTTCGCAAAGTGATTGGCGCGGGGAAACAGGATTTGATCAAACAGTTTTTGGGCGAATCATTCCTGGTTTCTTTTATCGGTGTAATTATTGCACTGCCGTTGTTGTATTTTGTGTTGCCATATCTAAACGAAATCACACGGGCCAATATCCAACTCGCTTTTTTTGCTGACTATCGCCTTTGGTTGATCCTTGGTGCGCTTGTCCTGGTAACAGGTTTGCTGGCTGGCAGTTACCCGGCGTTCTATTTGTCCAGCTTTGAGGCAGCAAGGGTCATAAAAGGCAATTTTACCACTCGTATATCGGCAACGGGTATCCGCAAATCACTGGTTGTTTTCCAGTTCGTGCTGTCCATTGTGATGATAGCTGCCATCATTATTATCTACAGCCAGCTCAATTTCATTAAATCAAAGGACCTTGGTTTTGACAAGCGTCAAAAGCTGGTCTTCAGTTTTTATACGCAGGATGCAAAACAAAAAATGCCGGTGCTGGCCAATGACCTCAAGAGGCTGGCTGACGTTAAGCTTGTCACCAGTTCCGATAGTTACTTTAGCGAGGCGTTATTGAACGACTTGCCTTTTTATACCGAAGGTGGCGATATGGCCCATGCTATCGACGCCCCAATTATCACCTGCGACCAGTACTTCGTAAAAACGAATGGCATAAACCTGGTAAGCGGCCGGGACTTTATGCCCGGTGATTCCAATAAGGTACTGATTAACCAAACGCTCGCCCGGAGGCTTAATCTTAATCCGCAAAGCGCTGCCGGCGCACGGCTTTATTCAAAGTTCTTTGCTGCCGGCATTACGTATACCATTATAGGCGTGATGAAGGATTTTAACTACAATTCGCTGCATGAGGCAGTGGGGCCTTTTTTACTTGCCTATAGCAATAATGGCGGCAATTTTTCAAGCATGACGGTTTCGGTGAACAGTAGCAACTATCAACAGTTGTTACGCGTCATAAGTAATATTTGGGCAAAGGATATGCCGGCTGTACCATTTCAATACGCCTTCCTCGACGATGAGGTGCAAAAGCAATATGAAGGCGAGATCATCGTCTCTCACATTATTAATTCATTTACCTTATTAGCAATTGCTATTTCGTGCCTGGGCTTATTTGGCCTGGCTGCCTTTAGCGCCGAGCAGCGTAAAAAGGAGATTGGCATTCGAAAGGTGCTGGGTTCTACGGTACGAGGCATCGTAAGTTTACTATCGAAAGACTTTTTAATATTAGTAGGGATCTCATTTGTAATTGCTGCACCTATTTCCTGGTATTTTATGAGCCATTGGTTTTTACAGGGATTTGCTTACCGCGTTCCATTAAGCTGGTGGATGTTTGCGCTGGCAGGGGTACTCGCAGCAATTATCGCCTTGGTTACCGTGAGCTCGCAAGCCATCAAAGCAGCGATGCTGAACCCCGTGAAGAGTTTGAAGGCGGAGTAGATCAGTGATTAGAGAATGGAGATTAGAGATTAGTTGAGTTAATATACTAATGAACTAACGAACCAATGAACAAGTGAACTAATGAACTAATGAACCAACAATGATAAAAAGCTATTTAAAAACGGCGTTCCGATTCCTGCTGAAGAACAAAACCTTCAGCTTTATAAATATTTTTGGACTGGCCGCGGGCACTTTGTGTTGCTTGTACATGCTATTATATGTGCAGGACCAATACAGTTACGATAAACAGCACAAGGACCTGGCCAACCTTTACCGGATTACCACCGACCTCGCGCTAACGGGAGATAAACACCATTCGGCATCTTCCTCGCCGCCGATCGCGCCGGCGCTTAAAAATGACTTCCCCGAAGTCGAAAATTTCACAAGGGTGGTGAAAACCGATATCCTTGGCGCTAAAGAACATTTGCTGCGCTATAAAGAGAAGTCGTTTTATGAAACAGGCGCGTTTTACGTCGACTCAACCTTTTTTGACGTCCTAACTTACCATTTTGTCGAAGGACAGGCGACGCACGCATTGAATGATCCGTACGATGTGGTATTGTTGAAAGCCACAGCTGATAAGCTTTTCGGCAATGACAGGGCGGTGGGAAAAATGATCAATATCAATGACCAATGGGGTAAGCACGATTTCAAGGTAACAGGGGTAATTGACGAAAGCGCCGGTAAATCCCACCTCGAAGGCAATATGTTTATCAATATAAAAAGCGGGGCTACGGGCGTCGGCATCGCCACCGATGGCGAATGGGCTGGCAATAACTTCCTGTACACTTACGTCAAATTGCGGCCCGGTGCAAATGTCGCAGCATTTGAAAAAAAACTACCTCCCTTTTTAAACAAGTATGTCGGCGAAAAACTCAAGCAGATCGGAATGCAAAAAGAGCTGCATCTGGAACCTGTCAAGGCAATTCACACTACGGGCGGTTACGATTTAGAGCCTTCTAAAACAGTGGAGCCCTCCTTCCTTTTAATTTTATTTTTAATAGCAGTTTTGGTCCAGGTTGTGGCATGCATCAATTTTATGAACCTGTCAACTGCGCGTGCCTCAAAACGTGCGAAAGAAGTGGGCGTACGCAAGGTGATCGGCGCTGGCAAATACGACCTGATCAAGCAGTTTTTGGGTGAATCATTTTTGCTGGCATTTATAGGGGTAATTATTGCCTTGCCGCTGCTATGGGCTGTCCTCCCCTTGCTGAATGATATAACCCGTGCCGACATCCATTTAACTTTTTTTGCCGACTATCGGTTATGGGTTATGTTGGCAACATTGGTAGCTGTTACCGGTATTGTTGCGGGTAGTTACCCTGCGTTTTATTTGTCAGCATTTGAGGCTATAAAAGTCATCAAAGGAAACTTTAGCAACCGGGTATCGGCAACGGGGATACGCCGGTCGCTGGTGGTGTTCCAGTTTGTGCTGTCAATCGTCTTGATCACCGGCATCATTATCATCTACAGCCAGTTAAATTTTATCAAGAATAAGGACCTGGGATTCGACCAAAATCAAAAGCTCGTATTAAATTTTTATACCAGCGATACCCAAAACAGGATGCCTGCGCTGGCTACGGACCTGAGACAACTTGCAGGTGTTAAAGCGGTTTCCAGCGCAGACAATTACTTAAGCCAGTTTGTACTGCATGACCATGGTGTGTACCCTGCCGGAGGCGACCAGTCGACGGCCATCGATGCGCAGAATATTGCCTGCGACGAATTCTTCGTAAAAGCTAATGGAATTAAGCTGCTTAGCGGCCGTGACTTTATGAAAGGCGATTCGAACAAAGTGCTTATTAACCAAACGCTTGCCAAACGACTTAATTTAAATCCGCAAACAGCGCCGGGCGCACGGATCTACTCTAAATTTGGTAATAATCCTGAAAGCTTCGTTACCGTTGCGGGTGTGATGAAGGATTTTAACTACAACTCCCTGCACGATGATGTTCGCCCTTTTATGCTGGTTTACGATGGCAATGCAGGCGACCTGGCAACAATGGTTGTATCGGCAAGCAGCACGAATTATAAAGAGCTTTTGGTACAAATGAGTGCGATATGGCACAAAAACCTGCCCGATGTGCCGTTTGAATATTCGTTCCTGGATGCCGAAATTCAAAAGCAGTATGACACGGAGATCGTTTTATCGCAGATCATCAATTCTTTCACTTTAATTGCCATTCTTATCTCCTGTCTCGGTTTATTTGGTCTCGCGGCATTCAGCGCCGAGCAGCGGAGCAAAGAAATAGGTATCCGCAAAGTTTTGGGTTCTAGCGTTACCGGAATTGTAGGACTGTTGTCGAAGGACTTTTTGATCCTCGTGACGATTTCCTTTGTCATAGCAACGCCCATCGCCTGGTATTTTATGAGCCATTGGTTTTTGCAGGGATTTGCCTATCGCATCCCTTTAAGCTGGTGGATGTTTGCGCTGGCGGGTTTGATTGCAGTAGTGATCGCGCTGGTGACCGTGAGTTCACAAGCTATAAAGGCGGCGCTATTGAACCCGGTGAAAAGTTTGAAGGCGGAGTAACCCCCCAACCCCCGCTAGCTAGCGGGGGAGCGAAGAGAGGTTAGCGGTGAAAGGTAAGAGGAGAACATATGATAAAACGAAAATATTCAGTATAGGAAAATATAATATTAACTAACAAAAATTAAACTCCCCCGCTAGCTAGCGGGGGTTGGGGGGCATATGATAAAAAACTATTTAAAAATCGCATGGCGTAACCTGGTAAACAATAAGGTTTACAGCCTGCTGAACATTTTGGGCCTGGCAGCCGGGATGGCTGTGGCCCTAATAATCGGTTTATGGGTGAACTACCAGTACAGCTACGACCGGTTCTTGCCAAATAACGGCCGGTTGTACCAGGTGATGCGCAATTTTAACAGCAATGGCGACACACTCACGTTCTCGTCCACATCGTTAAAACTGGCCGATGCACTTCGCAATAACATCCCTGAATTTGAGCATGTTGCCGAAACGGATGGCTGGGGCGCACATGGCTTGATGGTTGGCAATAAGAAGTTCTATTGGTACGGCGTACAGGCAGGCGGCGACTTTTTAAAGATGTTCCGTTACACTTTTATTGAGGGAAATGCCGGTGCGGCCTTAAAAGACCCGTTTTCGATTGTGTTGACCGAATCAACCGCCAAGGCTTTGTTTGGAAGCACCGATGTTGTCAACAAGCTGGTAAGGGTTGACAACCATGATAACTTAAAAGTTACCGGTGTTATTAATGATGTTCCGGCAAATTCGACATTCCAGTTTAAATATATAATCCCTTTCAGCTATTTTGAAGCAACACAAAGCAATGTAAAGAACAACCGCACCCAGGGTTTTGACAATAACGATTATGCCATTTATGCGGAGCTAAAGCCGGGCGCTTCATTTGGGACTGTATCAGGCAAAATACGGGATATCGAAAAGGGGCAAACCAATAGCTTAAATGCCGTGAACTCGAATGTGATTTTGTATCCCATGCTCAAATGGCATCTTTATAATGAATATAAAAATGGCCAGGCGACGAGCGGGTTTATTGACTATGTGCGGATGTTCTCACTGATCGGTGGGCTGGTTTTATTGATCGCCTGTATTAATTTTATTAACCTGTCGACTGCCCGTTCCGAAAAACGCGCCAGGGAAGTTGGTGTACGCAAAGCCATCGGCTCGCAGCGCAGGGATTTGATCTTTCAGTTCCTCGTGGAATCGACTATGGTTACTTTTATTTCATTTTTATTTGCCATCCTATTCGTGCAGGTATCCTTGCCGGCATTCAATGCGCTTACCGGCGCCGTATTCTCTATCCCCTACGCAAACCCTTTATTCTGGATAGTGATGATGGCTTGCGTGCTGTTCACAGGCTTACTGGCAGGCAGCCGGCCCGCGTTTTACTTATCGGCATTCAACCCGGTTAGGGTGCTTAAGGGCGCTATACAGGTGGGTAAATCGGCTTCGGTATCGCGCAAAATACTGGTGGTTACCCAGTTTAGCTGTTCGATCGCTTTAATTATCAGTACTGTTATTATATACCGGCAAATTCAATACGCTAAAAACCGGCCGATTGGCTACCAAATCAGCCGACTAATGGCCACTGATGCGAATTCAGACCTTGCCCGCAATTTTGATGCACTAAAAAACGATCTTTTGCAAAGCGGGGCTGTTACGGCTGTTACTACTTCGTCGAGCCCGGCAACCACCGTTTGGTCGCATACCGATGTGGATATGTTCCCGGGTAAGCGCCCCGGCGAAACCGTTGAAATGGGCAGTATTTACGTATCAGACGACTATTTTAAAACCCTGGGTATGCACATGCTATCGGGCAGGGATTTTATACCCGGCGCGAAGGCTGATACCAGCAATGTAGTATTTAACGAAGCGGCTATAAAAAGGCTCCGATTAACCGACCCGGTAAACCAGCTCATCACCTGGAACGGCCAAAAATACCGCATCATCGGGGTGGTAAAAGACGCGCTGATGAACTCGCCCTACAGTGCCGCCGATCCTACGATGTTTACGTTTAGCGCAAATAGTGCCAACGGTAATTTAATATACCAGTTATCGCCAAATTTAAATACACACGCTGCGGTTGAGAAGATCAGCCCGGTTTTTAACAAGTACAACCCGGCTTACCCTTATGATTACCGGTTTGTGGATAAGCAATACAATCAGAAGTTTAGCGAAGAGGAGTTGATCGGCAAGCTGGCAGGCGTTTTTGCAGGCCTGGCAATATTTATTTCGTGCCTGGGTTTATTTGGCCTGGCGGCATTTGTAGCCGAGCAGCGCACAAAGGAGATCGGGATACGAAAAGTGCTGGGCGCAAGTATAGGCCAGGTATGGTTAATGCTATCGAAAGATTTTATTTTACTGGTCATGCTCAGTTGTGTGATCGCATCTCCGCTGGCCTTTTACTTTTTACAAAAATGGCTAATGAAATACGAATATCATATTGCCATCGGACCATGGGTGTTTATACTATCCGCGTTGGCGGCAATTTTAGTAACCCTGGCCACCATCAGCTTTCAATCAATAAAAGCTGCACTGGCGAACCCGGTGAGGAGTTTGAAGGCGGAATAAGTCTGAACTCGTCCCGATAGCTATCGGGACGAGTTCAGACCAATGAACCAATGAACCAATGAACCAATGAACCAATGAACCAATGAACCA
>Ga0302306_10001466_pt1 | contig 12824 bp, 12 predicted proteins | sample III_Palsa_E3_1_FD_198761 | JGI IMG/M metagenome (GOLD analysis project Ga0302306, IMG submission 198761) | Peat permafrost microbial communities from Stordalen Mire near Abisko, Sweden - III_Palsa_E3_1 | ecosystem: Environmental > Terrestrial > Soil > Palsa > Peat permafrost | place: Sweden...
CTGGGGCCACCTACTCCGGATGACCTGGATGAGTTAATCACCAAAGTTTGGAAGGAACCGGGTTTTTTCCTGCTGCACCCGTTGGCCATTGCCGCCTTTGGGCGCGAATGTACCCGCCGCGGTGTTCCGCCGCCAACGATTTCGTTGTTTGGTTCACAGTTTATCACCTGGAGAGGGATCCCACTTATTCCTTCGGACAAAATTCCGGTAGTTAACAATAAATCAAAGATCATTTTACTTCGGACAGGCGAGAGCCGCCAGGGCGTGGTAGGTTTATTCCAGCCGGGTTTACCAGGCGAGCAGTCACCTGGCTTGTCCGTGCGCTTTATGGGGATTAACAACAAGGCCATAGCCTCGTACCTGGTGTCATTGTACTGTTCGCTGGCTGTGCTGGTCGACGATGCGATAGCGGTTTTGGATGATGTAGAATTAGGCAACTATCATGAGTACAAATACTAATGAATACAACCCGCCGGACCTGGGCGCGCTTGAAGAACTGGCAAACCTGTTTTTTAAAGCTGCCCCGGGAAGCGAAATAAATAAAAATATAACACCCGCACAGCCAGCGAACTTCAACAAGGACGATGCGCCGTCGACCGGAGAGCTTGCGGCTTACAACACGCGCGGTTTCAGCCCCTATGGAAACGCTCCGTTACCTCCATCAGTGTCGGGCGTGGGTGCTTCGCCGTCGGCCGTGAGCCAGGGAAATGTATTCGATATCAAAGAACCACAGACAAGCTTTGACGACCCTTTGTTAAAAGGTTCAAATCCTTCGTCTGGCGTTTCGCCTGATTTTAATGCTTATCAAAATCCACTGGTTAAGGGAATATTGCCTTTGCCATACGAGCAGGAGCAATCTTTTGAGAAGGAACTGAGGGAGGTATTAAGCAAGATCGGGCACGTCCCTGCAGTTCCTCAAATTCCGTTCAGCCCTATTGCTTCGGTTCCGGAACCTTCATTTTATTTTGTAAGAAATTGGGCGGTTACGGTACAAAAAGAGCCCGGCGGTTTGGCTGTTCCGCCGTTTGATGTTAACCTGGTACGCCAGGATTTTCCGATTTTAAGCGAAATTGTGAACGGCAAACAATTGGTTTGGCTCGACAATGCCGCAACCACGCAAAAGCCGAAGCAGGTGATCGACCGGCTCAGCTATTTCTATGAGCACGAAAACTCGAACATCCACCGTGCGGCACACGAACTTGCCGCCCGCGCCACCGATGCTTATGAGGGCGCCCGCAAAAAGGTTCAGGGTTTTTTGGGCGCGTCATCGCCCAGTGAGATCGTTTTCGTTAGGGGCGCTACTGAAGCCATCAACCTGGTGGCTAAAAGCTGGGGTGAGCAAAACCTCCAGTCAGGCGATGAAATCATATTAAGCCACCTGGAGCATCACGCCAACATCGTTCCATGGCAGCAGTTAGCTGAAAAGAAAAATCTTAAAATCAAGGTTATTCCGGTGGATGATGACGGGCAAGTCATTATGGAAGAATACCTGAAGCTATTGGGGCCGAAAACCAAACTGGTATCCTTTACCCAGGTATCCAATGCTTTAGGTACTGTGACGCCGGCGGACCAGATCGTAAAACTGGGCCATTTAGCGGGTGCAAAAGTTTTGGTTGACGGGGCGCAATCGGTGTCTCATATGCCGGTTAATGTGCAGGCCCTGGATGCGGATTGGTTTGTTTTTTCGGGGCACAAAGTGTTTGCGCCGACCGGCATAGGCGTGCTTTTCGGAAAAGAAGAACTGTTGAACGCGACACAACCCTGGCAGGGCGGCGGCAACATGATCCTCGATGTGACTTTTGAACATACCCAATACCATAAAGCACCGGGCCGCTTTGAGGCCGGTACCGGTAATATTGCTGATGCGGTAGGCCTTGGAGCGGCAATTGATTATGTAACCCGTATTGGTATGGGCACCATATCACAATATGAGCATTACCTGCTTGAATATGCCACCAAACTTTTAAAGGAGGTTCCGGGCCTGCGGTTGATTGGTACCGCGTCCGATAAGGCCAGCGTATTATCGTTCGTGCTGGAGGGCTACAAAACAGAGGATGTTGGCGCCGAACTCAACAAAGAGGGGATTGCAGTTCGATCGGGCCACCATTGCGCACAGCCGATCCTGCGCCGCTTCGGAGTGGAAAGTACGGTGCGGCCTTCATTGGCATTTTACAATACCTGTGCCGAGGTTGAGCTTTTGGCAAGTACACTACACCGTCTAAAAAAGTGAGCCAATGGAAGCAAACCGGATCAGTGACTTCATTGAGCATTTGTACCAGGTTCACAAAGCCGAATGGGAAGCAACTCCATCATTCAGGCAGGCGGTTGACTGGCTATCCGATCTGTTTGAGTTTCTTTTTCCGAATAACCGGTTAAATAAACTGTCGATCTACGAAGGTCAGTTGAAGAAAAACCAGATCGACCTTGAAAATATTCTGCTGAGCTATCTTGATCCGGCACACATCAATATCGATGAGGTGATCTATAAATTTTACGCCTCCCTCGAAGAAACTTACCAAAGCCTGCGGCTCGACGCCACAAAAATATACGAAGGTGATCCTGCCGCATCCAGCATACACGAGGTGATTGTATCATATCCGGGCTTTTATGCCACAGCGGTTTACCGCATTGCCAATAAGCTTTCCAAACTGAAGGTGCCCATTTTGCCCCGTATCCTAAGTGAGCATGCCCACGGTAAAACCGGTGTTGATATTCATCCCAATGCCGAGATCGGCGTGCCTTTCTTCATTGATCACGGAACAGGTATCGTGATCGGCGCCACCAGCGTTATCGGAAAAAACGTCTCCATTTACCAGGGTGTAACTTTAGGCGCATCGCAGGTTAGTAAAGTGCTGTCGGACATTAAAAGGCACCCGACGGTGGAAGACAATGTGATCATTTATGCCCGAAGCACCATTTTAGGCGGAAGGACCGTGATAGGGCACGACAGCATTATCGGAGGGAGCGTATTTTTAACAAAGAGCGTTCAGCCTTATTCGAGTGTATTCAACACGCACCAATTAAGGATAGAAGTTCGGGAAGAATAAGACGGGATATTGCGCCGGCAAATGACCATTACAGCCTGATACGTTTTGACGCCGAAACGATTCACCAAACCGCGCTCGCCTCTTTAAATCATGAATTCGCCACGGTGATTGACACGTTGGCCTTGTTTGACCTCTGTGCGACATTTGAATAAAGCAGCAAGCCACCGGACGGAAGGCTATTTATTAACACGGCCTTGCGCGTCCGGTGCGGGTTTACATTTCTGAAATTTTCTAAGCGGATCTTCTCTTATAGATATAGGAACTGCCCGGATTTAACACATAGAGCAAGTCATCCGGTGAAACCGGTTCTTCTAAGTCTTTATCAATATGGTCAAAAATAACCTGGTAGTCAGTATCGAGCACGTAAGTCGCCAATAATGGAATATTTATTTCAACCCCCGGATAATTGTTCCAGGCCGGATCAGTATCTGAATAAACGCCAAACTTTTTCGCTATACCATTTCCCCGGTCAAAATAAAAATTCAGCGAAAGGCTGTTGTTCCATATCAGTTCTTCCAAATATTTGTTTCCTTCATCCGGAGTAACGATGATAAGGTTAGCGCCAAGTGCGTTAATTTCGTTTTGCAGTGCATTTAAATGCTTTAAATGCCACAGGCCATGGTCACGCCACTGCGAACTGTAAAAACTGAGAACCAATGGTTTGCCCGTTACCTGCCTCAGTAAAATGGAACTGCTTGTTACAGCGCCGCTCAAAAATCCCCAGGGATTCAAATTGTCTTTTACCAGCCGGAAATTTTCGATGTAGCTGCCTAATCTCAATGGTTTTAACGGCTTGTAGTTATTTGGCGGCAATTCAAGTTCTGCAATGATCTCAGAGAGTTCGAACTCAATTGTATGGTTGTTTGAGATATTCATCTTTTTATACTCCTTTCTTCTTTTTTAGTTCAGCTACTTCCACCCTTATTTCCTGGGCAATCTTCTTGATTTGCTGCAGGGAGTTTCTTAACCGGGTGCCTGCTGCCTTGTTCCCGTGCCGAAAAAATTTATCAGCGTCGGTCGACGTTTCGTCAATAATTTTTTTTAGTTGTGCATATGCTGCCATTGTTTTAACTGGTTTATTAATTGAATAAGAATTATTTGATTGCAGGGGAAGTCCTGGGAGTGACAGGTTAACAACAACAATTGGCCATGCATGTGTAAAACGTGGCGGCTGAATAAATCATTTTATCAGGAATTCTGATCATTGTATATTAACTCTATAGAATTTATAGTGATTACAAAAATATGTATATTTGTGAATTATCAAGAAAATATTTAAAAATAATTCCAGGATGAAAATCGACCTCAAGAACAGATAAAATGCCGTCTTTTTCAAAATCGAAGAATTCATTTCAACGGCGCCGCTGGATGCAGCATTTGCGAGCATTGCGTTTTGTTGCAATGTCGACCCCGTCTAAAAAAAATTCCGGAGAGCAGATATACCCCGGAAAAATGCCAGGTAACATATTGTTTGACCCTGACGATTGGCCGGTTCACCCGGACGGGCACGGTGGTTACAAAATATTCAATAATGAGAGCTTTTATTGAGAGATGGTCATTTCCATATGAGGTCAGGTCCTTGCGCAGGTGGTAGTCCGCAACACCTGTTAACGCGATTCACCACCGCGCCGAGCCCCTGACAGAGGAAAACTTAACATTTTTAATTAATGTAGATAAAATCTATAGAAATTATATACATTTGTTTCGTTTAGGTGATTTTTAGTTTTGTTTACTTACCATGGAAGTGCGAAGGTAAATCCTTCGCTTCCTGGTGAGTGGCACAAACAAATTTGAATTGATTTAATAAACATCATGAAAATTTATTTCGACAATGCGGCCAGTACCCCGCTGGATAAGGAAGTGTACCAGGCCATGCAGCCGTGGCTATTGGATCAGTGTGGCGTTCCGTCTTCCCACCATGGATACGGGCGAGATGCGCAGGCTGCGATCGAAAGAAGCCGGGCAACGGTAGCCAAGATACTAAATGCTTTGCCCGAAGAAATTGTTTTTACCAACAGCGGGTCGGATGCCGACCATTTGTCCATCATTTCGGCAGTGACCTGCGCAGGTATCGATCATGTCATCACAACTCCATTTGAGCATGAGGCTGTACTTAAAACAGGAAGTTCGCTGCGCAGAAATCATGACATCAGGATCAGTTATATCAGGCACGATAAGCTTGGTAATCTTGACCTAAACCACCTGGAGCACCTGCTCCGAAACAACACGCGGAACCTGGTAACGGTGATGCATGCCAACAACGAGATCGGTAACCTGAATGATATTGAATCGATCGGGCGGCTTTGCGAAAAGTACAAGGCGCTTTTTCATACCGACGCAGCCCAGGCTATAGGGCATTACCGTTATGATCTTAAAAACTTAAAAATCAACTTCCTCGCTGCATCAGCTCATAAATTTCACGGCCCCAAAGGAATTGGTTTCCTTTATTGCCGCAAAGGGACAAGATTGAAATCTTCAACGCATGGGCCGGCTACCGATAACATACCCGGAATTGTCGGCCTCGCTAAAGCGCTGAGCGTTGCCCATGAAAATATAGCCGGGCATGGTCAGCATATTCAGCAATTGAAGAATAGATTGATCAGCCAATTGCTGGCGATAGTTCCGGAGATCGGTTTCAATGGTAATTCCGGTATCGAGGCAAAAAGCATTTCCTCTATATTGAGTATTAGCCTTCCACCACCGCAACAGAACCGTAGTCTTTTGCAATTGCTTGATGATCATGAGATAGCGGTTTCAGGTGGCAGCAGTTCAACATCGCATGTGTTAAAGGCATTGGGCGTTGAGGCCGGCTTTGATAATATCCGCTTTTCATTCAGTAAATTTAATACAACGGCAGAGATAGACCATGTTACCGAAGTTATAGCAGCGGTTTATCAAACCGTAGCTGCGTAGCATTAAGCACACTCTGAACAGCATTCATACAACGAATAAAAAGATGAAGATCATAAATTACAGCGCATTGCTTTTGCTGCTGCTTTCTGCAAATGTTTCAAATGGGCAGCAAAATCAAAAGGATGACGACAGGGGATACATTGTTAAGGTCGGCGACCAGGCGCCGGATGATTTTGAACTGGTATTGAGCAACGGAACTAAAACATCGCTAAAGCAACTCCGCGGAAAAATTGTGGTACTGCAGTTTACAGCCAGTTGGTGTAGTGTTTGCCGCGAAGAAATGCCGCACCTGGAAAGTGATGTATGGCGGGCTTATCAAAATAAAAATTTGGTGTTAATAGGAGTCGACCGGGACGAGCCGCTGGCAACGGTGCAAAAATTTCATAACGATATGCACCTGACCTATCCGCTGGCCCTTGACCCCGGAGCGGATATTTTCGGCCGTTTTGCAAATAAGAAAAGCGGCGTAACCCGTAACGTAGTGATCGACTCCACCGGAAAAATTGTCTACCTCACCCGGCTTTACGATACCAAAGAATTTGATGGCATGGTTAAAGTCATTGCGAGGCTTACCAATAATCCAAGTGCGGCACTAAATTAAACTACCGCTGGCAAACCAAATGGCGGCAAAGGCGGGTTTGCTTAAATGTTTAAAAACGCCTCCCTGGCGTGAAGCAACATATTTTTTATTGTCATCATCCCCCGATAACACCATGCGCAAAGGCTATCTTATCTTACTGCTTGTTTTTGAGCTTCTATTTACAACACTCCAATTAACCGCCCAAAGCAACGCAACAGGACTGCACGTACTTGTAGTGATAGCCCATCCCGATGATGAAAGCACGTTTTCGGTAACATTGTATAAAATTGCGAAAGAACAACACGGAAAAGTTGACCTGTTTGTTATTACCGATGGGGAAGCCGGGTATAAATATTCTACCCTGGCTGAGGAATATTATCACATCGGGCTGACTAATAAAACAGCCGCGAGAACTAATCTCCCGGCGATAAGGAAAAAAGAATTGAGAAACGCCGGTAACATTTTAGGCGTCTCCAATTATTATTTCGAAGATCAAATCGACGCTCATTTTGGCTTAGACGAAAAAGAGCCACTCGACACGAGCTGGAATGTCCCGTTCGTTGAACAAAGATTAAACCATATCCTGGCGGCGGAACATTACGATTTCGTTTTTTGCCTGTTGCCCGATCCCTCTACCCATGGCGAACACAAAGCCGCAACACTTTTGGCCCTGCGTGCCGTGGAACGATTACCATTGAACAACAGGCCCCTTGTGTTGGGCGCCATTACCAGGAATAAAACAGAACCAATATTCAGGTTCTCCCGATATCAGGATTACAGGGAGACACAAACGGTGACCGACACGCCGTCGTTTTACGTGGACAGGACGACAAGTTTTGGCTATAGAAACAGGATAAATTATAAGATCATTGCTAATTGGGAACTTGCCGAACACAAAACCCAGGGCTTCACTCAAATGACCATGAATGATGGCGATCTGGAGGAGTTCTGGTATTTTAAATTAAACGGAAAAGCGGGGGTTGAGAAATGCGTTGCATTGTTTAATTTGCTCAAGCAAACCCCGTATTTATCGAAAATATATTAGTTACTCAGCGCGAAAATTCACTGGCGGAAACCATCGGTGCAATCAGGATTTTAGTACGGAAGGTAAAACATCTGTTTTCCTTTGAGGTGTCGTAAGATCGGCCTACAACCCAAGCCCCTCATTTACCCCCGTTTTTGTCCGGAGCCGGCCGCGTCGCCGCATCCACGTCAGGCCCCTTCAACAGGCCATCAACCTCTTCGTTAAATTCTTTGACAAACTGCTGGTAATAAACCCCTGTGGCCGGCCCGGTGAAGCCGGTGTATATCTTCGCCACATTGCCTTGCTTGTCGATAAATAAAATTGTTGGAAACGAAAGGAAGGTATTCAAAGCCGGGAAGGATTCTGCGACAGCCTTTTTGTCGACAAGTCCGCCAAATACTTCATCGTATTCAATACCATAACGGTGCCTGAAATTCTCAATCGCATTTTTGACGTACACCGGGTCGGCTTTGCGTTCGTAATGAACGGCAATGGCTTCAACGCCGCGTTGCCGGTTCTTTTTATACCACGGCGCAAGGAAACTGGCTTCGTCGATACAATTAGGGCACCAGGTGCCGGTAATGGTGACGATCACTACCTTGTTCCTGTATTTTTCGTCTTTGAGCGATATTTTATTGCCGTTTACATCCGGCAGCGAAAAATCAAAGGTTTTGTAGCCGTCCTTTAAATAAGTCAGCTTATAAGGATCAGGTAAAGCAGCATTGGCGTTTTTAACCCCGGTAAAGTTTGTTCCAGTTAAGTTGCCGGCCTCGTCAAAAGTGCCGGTGTAATATCCTGGACCGCCGCCAATGAATGAAGAAAGGTAAAACCGGTTGCCCTGAACAACACCTTCGAGATAGCGGGAATCGCCGGTTATGCGCATAAAAGTCGCATACAGTTTGTTCCCCTTTTGCTTGAACAGTCCAACCGCCTTGTCTTCTTTCCCGCTTTCCGATTTAAAGGTTACGTCATATTTGCCCGAAATATCACCGGCAGGCTTATCGCCGTTTTCGTCAAAACGCCAGACCTCACCAAAGGAAGCGTCTACTGTTATTGTACGCCCGGTTCCATCTTTTTTGTGGAATACGCCGGTCAATTGTTGGTCGTTGATCTTTAAAGCGAGTTCCGTGTCGAATTGGTCGAAGGGAATAAACAGTGAATCACCTTTTTGCACCACCTGGCTTGTTTCGAAATATTCCTCGCCATTTAACAGGTAAACCTTCGCCGTAGCGGCCGACTTACCCTTCACTTCAAAATTAAAAGGCACCTCTGTGCCATTTGTCAGGTGAAAAACGCCCCGCCATTTACCCTCTGGTATGAAGGATTGCGCCAGGGTTGCTATGGGCAGTAAGACGATGATCAGGAGGGATAAAACAATCCGGTTGGTGGAAAATGCTTTCATTTTACTGGGGGATTTATGTTCGCGGGGCAAATATAAATATATTATAGTGTTTCTATAGACATTGTATGGTAAAATTGAGAGCGGCGTTGAGACAATTGGTCAAATTAAAATATTAGGTACAGGTTTTTCGTTTGCGGAAGGTGTAGTCTTAAAACGTGACATTTGGGGCAAGAACGCGCCCAGTTGACTCATCCAGGCTTTTCCGCCAGTTGGCGGATCGCCGACTTTCTCTGCTGCTGGCAACAAAGAGGCTAAAAATAATTCTTTTAAGATCTTTGGTCCAGCCATTCGGTAATGGCTTTTACCGTATCACCGTAAAATACTTTGTAAGTATCTTCGGTTACATAGCCGATATGCGGCGTGGCCAGCACATTTTTCAGTGTGCGGAAAGGATGATGGGCAGGCAGCGGCTCCTGGTCGAATACGTCAAGTGCGGCGCCGGCGATCCTTTCCTGCTGTAATAGCCCGATCAACGCTTGTTCGTCCACCAGCGGGCCGCGTGATGTGTTGATAAAATACGCGGTAGGCTTCATCAGTTCCAAGTCATCTAATGTGATTATTCCTCTCGAGCGATCACTTAATACCAGGTGGATGGTAACGAAATCAGCTTCCCTAAACAGGGTTGCCTTATCCACCAGTGTGGCCCCTGCCTCAGCGGCTTTTACTTGGGTGAGGTTTTGGCTCCAGGCGACCACCTTCATGTCAAAGGCCTTTGCATATTGGGCTATCTTGGTTCCTATCCGGCCCAGGCCGACGATACCGACGGTTTTCCCCTTCAGGTCTGCGCCTACAGTGGTTTGCCAACCGCCTGATTGGACGTTTCCGCTCTCCACGGGTATTTGCCGGGCTATCGCCATAAGCAGGGCCCAGGTGAGTTCCGGCGCGCCGCTGCCCACATAGCCGGTGGGCTTAATGGTGATACCCAATTCCTCTGCTGCTTTGGTATCAATCGAAGCATTCCGCATGCCGGTGGAAACAATGAGCTTTAAGTTGGGCAGTTGTTCCAATATCTGCCGGGTAAGGGGCGTGCGCTCCCGCATTACACAAACGATCTCAAAGGGCTGCAAGCGTTCAACGACGAGCGTTGGATCGTCGATGTGCTCGCGGAATACGGTTAGATCCAGCCTGTCGCGCAACGGGAACCATTCTCCATATTTTAAGGCTACGGCCTGGTAATCATCTAATACAGCTGTTTTTGTTCGGGTTATCATGCTATGCAAACGTAGGAAGAGGGGATGGGTTTTTAAAGAAATATTGAATTCGAATCCGATTTTGGTTTTATCCATTGCGCGGATGACAATTTCAAAAAAACGTTTCACCCCAAAATATTCCTTAGCTTTAATCGCCCAAACCAATTTGTAACCAATTTTTTAACATCACGACCAGGATGAAAACAGCTATCCGTTTATGCATGCCGCTATTACTGCTTTTCTTAGCGGCCAGCGTGTCCGCCCAGGAATTGTACACCATGCCCAAAGGCGTACAATCGCGCGTGAGCAGCTTTGAGAATTTGAATGGCGAAAAAAGCGAAGGCGGCAAAACCAACAATGCGGCCAAGGGCAACGCTTTTGAGGGTCTGAAACCCGGGGAAAGCAAAACCTTGCTTGAGGTGAAATCCGCAGGTATGATACAGCGCATGTGGTTCACGGTGGATAATCGTACACCCGCCATGCTGCGTTCGCTGCGTTTGCGGATCTATTGGGATGGCGAGGATAAGCCCGCCGTGGACGTACCTTTCGGAGATTTTTTTTGTACGGCCTTGGGGCATTTGACCACGTTCCAGTCGGCATTGTTTAGCGACCCGGAGGGCCGAAGCTTTAACTGCTATATACCCATGCCCTTTAAAAAAGGCGCCAAGGTGGTGCTAACCAACGAGGGCAAGGCTAATTTTAACTCGGTGTATTTCGATATTGATTATTTGCTGCTGGATAAGCCGGAAGCGGATGTGTTGTATTTTCATGCCTGCTGGAACCGGGCCATCCACGGCACATTGGGTTCGGATTTTGAAATGCTGCCGGAGGTAAATGGTCGTGGCCGCTTTTTGGGTGTGAATGTAGGCGTAAATGTCGACCCAGCCTACGGCAATACCTGGTTTGGCGAGGGCGAAGTGAAAATGTATATCGACGGCGATAAAAAATACCCCACCATCAACGGCACCGGTACCGAAGATTATATTGGTACAGGCTGGGGCGAAGGGACGTTCACTAATTTATACCAGGGCTGTTTACTGGCCGATACGGGCAAAAAGCAATATGATTTTTACCGTTTCCATATACCGGACGCGATCTATTTTGAACATGATTTCAAAGCCGTAATACAGGAGATCGGCGGGGGCACCAATAATATGTTAAAGGCTATGCAGGCCAAAGGCGCGCCTTTTACCCCGGTAACGGTAGCGGGCCTTCAGGGTTTCACGCGTTTGTTTGAGCACCCCCGGGCTTTAACCGACAGTACTTTTCCGAAAGGCTGGGTGAACTTTTACCGGGTAGACGATTATTGCGCCACGGCTTATTTTTATCTTGATAAACCGGTTGACGATTTGAACGAACTGGCGCCGGTGGCGGATAGGGTGAAGTAAGAGCGTAGGTAGCGAAGCGTGAGCTTGCGATCATAACAACGCCATATTGACTGTTTTGGGATTATACTGTTTAACCCAACAAGGTCACGAAAAATAAATACTACCGTATATTTACCGTTCAATGGTAAAGCCGCTATCCATTCGTGATTTTCTCCAATCGAACGATGACATCGTATTGATAGACGTGCGCACTCCCACCGAATTTGATCAGGGGCACATTCCCGGCGCCTTTAACCTGCCTTTGTTCAGCAACGAAGAAAGAGTGATGGTGGGTACTACCTATAAACAGGCCGGCCGCGAACAGGCCATCCTTTTAGGATTTGACCTGGCCGGCCCTAAATGGTCGGGTTTTATTAAAGAAGCATTGTTGCTTGCGCCCGGTAAGAGGATTGCCATTCACTGCTGGCGGGGCGGCATGCGCAGCGGGGCCATGGCCTGGGCGCTTGACTTATATGGCTTTGATGTTTATGTGATCCAGGGCGGCTATAAGAAGTACCGGAGTTGGGTGCATAAGCAATTTGAAAAACCATACCGGCTTTGGATTTTAGGGGGGATGACTGGTTCCGGGAAAACACGCATTTTACACCAGCTAAAAGAAATCGGTCAGCAAGTGATCGACCTCGAAGACCTGGCACAGCACCAGGGATCCTCATATGGCAGCATGAACAAAATGGTGCAGCCCAGCCAGGAGCAGTTTGAAAACAATTTAGCCAATCAATTAAGAGGCATGCATGCCCTTCGTGAACTCTGGGTTGAAGATGAAAGCATTACGATAGGTAAATGTTCCATTCCTAAACCCTTTTGGCAACAAATGAACGCTGCCGTGACGATCAATATAAACACCGATCTGCCAACGCGTGTTACATTTTTAACTGCCGAATATGGTGGTTTGGACAAGGATTTTTTGATTACCGGTACGGAGCGTATCCGCAAACGCCTCGGGCCTGAACAAACAAAAAATGCAATAATTGCCATCCAGGAAAACCGGATGGCGGATTTTATTCGGATTGCCCTGGTTTATTATGATAAAGCGTATCGCACGGGATTATCTAAACGATTGGCCGACCGGGTGTTTTCGTTTGAATTAGCCGGCATCGATTATGCAAATCACGCAGGTCAGATTTTAAATTTCAGTAAAACAATTCTTATGTCTGAAGGGGCACAAACCTAATGGAAACCAGAGAGATTAAACTTACCCAATATTCACACGGCGCTGGCTGCGGCTGCAAAATAAGCCCGGCTATCCTGGACAAAATTTTGCAAAGCCCGATAACGCACGC
>Ga0302306_10001471_pt1 | contig 12792 bp, 11 predicted proteins | sample III_Palsa_E3_1_FD_198761 | JGI IMG/M metagenome (GOLD analysis project Ga0302306, IMG submission 198761) | Peat permafrost microbial communities from Stordalen Mire near Abisko, Sweden - III_Palsa_E3_1 | ecosystem: Environmental > Terrestrial > Soil > Palsa > Peat permafrost | place: Sweden...
TAAACAGTCGCAACCAACTTGTCAACCAACAAAAACAAGGGAAGATCATAATTAAAGATCCCGGAGCTGTTTTAAATTTAAAAGACGACCTGGTAGACGAACAAATAAACAACCGTAAAATTAACGACGAGGTAAAATACAGTGTCATCAGCCTTAGCTTTTATCAAAGTAACACTATTAGCCGGGAAGTGATGGCAAATGATGATCCATCCACTTATGATCTGCCATTTTTTAGCAGGTTCGGTATGGCTTTCGCCAACGGTTGGTATTTGTTTAAAGAATTGATTATCCTACTCGCAGATATGTGGATATTTATAATTATTGGGGCGGGTATATGGGTATTTGTAAGATATTATAAAAAAAGAGTAAGAATATTGTAAACTTATGTATTAACGTAATGAGATAAGAAATCCAAAGCGCGTTGCTTGCCTTGCGCTCGTCTATAACGAGCGCTTAAAATCTTTTTGCATTTGTAATGCGTGTCGCGATACAATCGCAAACCCATTTTAAGCACTCGTTACAAACAGCGCAAATAAAAGCATTCCCCTCTTTCCGCCGCAGGCGAAGAGAGGGGCGACCAGCGAAGCGTAGTTGGGGTGAGTCAACGCGCTTTGAGCGAAGGTCCATAACATTTCCGTTACACTTGTGTACATCCCCAAAATCCATTAGCTTTAGCCAGTTTTAATTCCCTCATTCATGAAAAATAAGTCTTTACAAGGCATGTTGGCGTGCCTTTGTTTGGTCGGCTGTGTATTACCCCAAAATACATTGGCACAAACTAAAACCCAATACAGTAATTTAACCGATGCTTTAACTAATGGCCGTATGCTTCGTGGCAAATCGGGCCCGCGAAATGTAGATTGGATCTACGGTGGCGATCAGTATTCATTTGCAAGCAAAGATGGCATCAGCGCGATGGACCCTGCTACGTTAAAAGAAAGCGTGATCTTTAACAATGCCGATCTTAAATATCCCGGCAGCGACAAAGCATTTGAATACGAAAAGTTTGATTGGACACATGACTTTAAACACCTGGTGTTTCAAACCAATTTCCGTAAGATCTACCGCCGTTCAGGTGTGTCAGATTACTATATCTATGATATTCAAAACAAGCAGCTAAAAGTAGCCGCTAAAAATGCACGTTCGGCCGAGCTTTCTCCGGATGGTTCGATGGTTGGCATCGAGCGCGGCGGTAATATGTACGTGTATAATTTCGGTACCGATAAAGAAACTCAGCTAACTAACGACTCAACCAGCGAAAACGGTATTTTCAACGGCCATGGTGATTGGGTTTATGAGGAAGAATTAGAAGTATCCCAAGCCTGGAACTGGTCGCCTGACAATAAATACATGGCTTTTTGGCAATTTGACGAAAGCAAAGTGCCCGATTTTCAAATGACCAATTACGAAGGCGCGCATCCAAACAATATCCATATCTCTATACCACAGGTTGGCGATCCAAACCCTAAAGTTAAGATTGGTGTGATCGATGTAAACTCAGGCAAAAAAGTTTGGTTGAGCCCTGATGAAACCGGTGATTTCTACATCCCGCGTATCTACTGGACAAGTGACCCTGATGTTTTGGCGATGGTTACTTTAAACCGCGCGCAAAACGATATGAAGCTATACTTCTTCAACGTAAAAACGGGTGAGCACCATGTTGTTTTAGAAGAGAAAAACTCAACCTGGGTAGCTATTTCAAACTTTTACACCAATGTAAATGATATGCTTTATTTCCCTAAAGGAAGTAAAGATTTCTTTTGGGTGTCTGATCGTTCGGGTTATTACCACATCTACCGTTATAACTACGACGGTAAATTACTTAACCAGGTTACCAAAGGCAACTGGGATATGATTAAGGTTAGCGGCATTAACCCCGAAACTAAAACCATCTATTACCTGTCTGCCGAAACATCACCATTGGAGCAACAATTTTATTCTATCAAGTATGATGGCAGTAAGAAAACGAGGTTATCTATGCAACCAGGTTTTCATGATATTAATATGTCGCCAAATACTAAATATTACATTGATAAATACAGTAGCTCCAACGTGCCAACGCATGTTGATTTGTGCGATGACAAAGGCAAGGTGCTGAAAACATTAGAAGATAATAAAGCGGTAAGCGATTTTATTGCAACCCATGCTTATTCGCCGCAGGAAAACTTCCACTTTAAAACAAGGGATGGTGTTGAATTGGATGGTTTCATCATCAAACCATTTAATTTCGATCCTAATAAAAAATACCCTATGGTAATGGCTGTTTATGGCGGCCCTGAATCGCATGGCGTATTCAATAGCTTCTCTGGCGATGCCTGGGCACAATGGCTGGCTCAAAATGGTTATGTTGTGGTAAACGTTAACAACAGGGGCTGTGCAAACTACGGCAGTGCTTTCCTGAAAGGCGTATACAAACAGTTAGGCAAATTTGAAAGTGAAGATTTTGCTGAAACCGCGCATTATATGGGCATGCAGCCTTATATTGATAGTACTAAGATTGCTATTATGGGTGGCAGCTATGGCGGTTATATCACTACTTACACTTTACTTACCCATCCGGGTGTGTTTAAAGTAGGTTTGGCAAATTCGCCGGTTACCGATTGGCGCTTATATGATGATATTTATACCGAGCGCTATATGGGCACTTTAGATGATAATGCTGAAGGCTACAAAAATAGCTCGGCCATGACGCATGCTGCTGGTTTAAAAGACCGTTTATTGCTGATACATTCTATGAGCGATGATAATGTACACCCGGCCAATACGATGCAATTGTTAACTGCGCTTACCAATGCTGGCAAAGATGCCGACCTGCGTATCTATCCGCCGGGGGCACACGGTGCAGCATACAACCTGCAAAGTTCATTATTGATTTCCAACATCAACTTTCAGTATCTTGAAAAATATTTGAAAGGTAATTGTGATCTGCCGAATCTGAACGCGAAATAAGTAGGTAATCTCAACCATAATTAAACGGATATAAGGATTTTCTTGATGATATCAGAAATCCTTATATCCGTTTGTTTTTAATTCTTGTTCTGCGCCGAACTCAGTACGTAATATCCCACCAATTCTTCCCATCGCGCAGCTGGCGGATGGTAATAAACCAGTAATTGGTACTTGTTCTCCGTATCAAAATAACTACCCTCTAAAGCGATGTAATCAGGTTTTTGAGTGGATTTATCAACCCACACATACTGGTAATCATACACGCCTTGTTTTAAAAACAGATGGGTAAAGAATTTGCCCTTATCGTCATATTCAAACTTGCTGCGATCATCCAGTTTATAGTCGTTAAACTTACCTACAATGTATAACGACCCGTTTGCCCCGGTTTTGCCCGGCGTTTCAAAACTAAAGAACAGGTGGGTGTAGTCGGCATCAATAGTTGGGGTGGTGCCGTCCTGGTTTATTATATAATATTGGCCATCGTTATCATATAAAAAAGTATAATTGGTTTGATTTCGACTGCCGTCAGTTAATAACACCACCGAGTTTGCGGTATCCTTGTAAATATGCGAAATACGATCAGAGTTTAGTTTTAAGGTTCTGGTATCAAAATGCCTGAATTCATTTCCGCCGGGAAAATCATTAGTAGACAGATCACCATAATCTAATTCGTTACCCCGGATATATTGCGGCTGCGTAGTAAATCCCCCTGTTTCGTCGCGTTGGTTTTGCATTACCCAGGTGCGGAGATCCATATTAGGGTTTTGAACTTTTAACGTGCCATAGTTTATCTTGAAGTTGATTTTTTGATTGCTCGCGCGCTTATCCTGATCACTTGATGCCACAGCCTCACCCGTGATGGAAACTTTGCTGCTTAATACGTAAAACTTACGTGTGAGGATCATTTTACTCGGATCATCATCCTCGTAAACTTTTAAAATATAATTACCTGATATTTTTGGCTTAATGTATTCGTTTGGGAACTTGATAGAATAGTGTGTGAACTTTTGAAATGTAGCCGATGAATAAGCATAATCCAATATTTTATCCTCGGTAAAGTTTTGCAGGTAATCTGTTGTTGCGAGGTTGGATGAGTTCCAATCACCATCGCAATGCTCTATAGTATAATAAAAATAATGCTGACCACCACGCAAATCATCAAAAGCAAGTTCAACCTGCTCCCCCGAATTTAAATTAATAAGCGGGAATGATGGCTCTTTTTGGGTGTTATAAAACTCGACACTTTTAATGGCCGGGTTAAATACATTATTATCATAAGGCGTTTGAGAAAAACCTTTGATTGAAATGAAAAGAAAAAGTAAGATTGGTAGATATCTGTTCATGAAATTAGTTGTAGGCTCTTATTTCAAATACAAACGAACGATCTCAAAATTAATTGTCATTACGAGGAACGAAGCAATCTAGTCGAATGCATAGCTACGAGATTGCTTCGTTCTTCGCAATGACATTGGGAAGAATTATTACGCTTCCAATTCCATTATTTGCTCAGCCAGAGCTTCCCAGCGTTGTTGTACGGCGCCTAATTCAAGCTTTTTAGCGTCGTATTGGCGGGTGACTTCTTTTGATTTATTGGCATCGCTGTAAAGCTTTTCATCAGCTAATTGAGCTTCAAATTGCTTCACTTGTTTTTCAAGTTCGCTCATTTGCTCTTCCATCTTAGCCAAATCCTGGTTAAGTTTTTTTAGCTGTTGAAATTTATTATCTGATGGTGCCTGCTTAACAGGCTCAGGCTTTTTTTCCTCTTTCTTCTCCACTTTAGGTGCGGCAGCAGGCAAGCCTTTTTGCTCTAACTTACGTTTCGCGTTCCATTCTTCGTATTCGGCATAAGTACCCGGGTAAACTTTAACCTTTTGGTTTTCAATATACCAAATCTTATTAGCTATATTATCCAGGAAATACCTATCGTGAGATACTACGATAAATGTACCTTCAAACTGCTGTAAAGCCTGTATCAAAATATTAACCGAAGCAATGTCCAGGTGATTCGTAGGCTCATCCAGTACTAAAAAGTTAGCATCCGCGGTTAAAGCTTTAGCCAATGCCACGCGCGATTTCTCACCACCCGAAAGCACCTTGATCTTCTTAAATACATCATCCCCGGTAAACAGGAATGAACCTAATATCGAACGTAATTCAGTTTCGCTATGTCTGGGAGCAAATGCTTGCAATTCCTGCAATATCTGGCTCTCCAAATGCAAGGATTCCAGTTGGTGCTGCGCGAAGAAAGTTTGAGTAACATTATGACCCAACTCTTTTTTACCTTCAAATTCATTGTCGGCATTGGCAACAATACGTAACAAGGTCGATTTACCTTTACCATTAGCACCGATCAAAGCGATCTTGTCGCCTTTCTCAATAATGGCATCCGCGTTATCCAAAATATCAATTGCAGGATATTTCTTGGTAATATTTTCCAAAGTCACCAGGTTTCGGCCCGATTGCTTTGAGAAACGGAAGCTGAAATTAACCGATGGGTTATCATCATCCACGGCATCTACACGCTCCAACTTATCCAAAGCCTTAATACGCGATTGCGCCATTTTAGCTTTAGATGCCTTGGCACGGAAACGCTCAATTAAACGCTCCTCCTGTTTTATTTTTGATTGCTGATTTTTAAACTCCCCACGTTGTATATCCTCACGCTGCGCTTTTTCCTCTAAATAAAAAGAGTAGTTACCCGCGTAAACAGTCAGTTTTCCCTTGCGCGATTCAACAGTACGATTGATCACCTTATCCAAAAACCATCTATCGTGCGATACGATGATCACCGCGCCTTCAAAAGCTTTCAAGTAATCCTCTAACCATTGAATAGACGGTAAGTCCAGGTGATTGGTAGGCTCATCCAGCAATAAAATATCCGGTGCCTGTAAAAGTATTTTAGCCAGCATCACGCGCATCCGCCATCCACCCGAAAATGTGCTTAGCTTGCGGTGAGTATCAGCTTCGCTAAAACCTAAACCCGCTAAAATTTCATGTGCTTTATATTCAATGCTATAGCCATCCAAAAGCTCGAACTCATGTTGTTTGTCGCTTAGTTTGTTCAGAAGGTCATCGCTGTAATCTGTTTCCAGTTTCTTAAGCAAAACCTCAATCTCATCATGTAGCTGGTTTTGGCGCTCAAAAGCCTCCATTGCCACATGCAAAATATTTTTGTCAGATGAATAAGATAGCAAATCCTGGTTCAAATAACCCATAAGCAGGTCCTTCGCCATTGATATAGTGCCCGATGTAGGTTTATACTCGCCAACAATAATTTTAAGCAAAGTGGTTTTGCCCGTTCCGTTAGCGCCAATCAGGCCTATCTTTTCTCCGGGCTTAATATGCCAGTTCGCTTCATCATATAAGGCTCTTGCACCAATCTCAAACGTAAGGTTATTTATAGCTATCATTTCCGCAAAGATACGGTTTTGAAGCGAAAATTAGAAAGGGATTGGTAAGTGAACAGTAAATGAATTGTAATTTAAAATAAACAACAAGGATCATAAACGTTCGTTTGCACTTGCTGCAAACAAACACAAGAAAAGTTATGGTATCCTTTGTATTCAATACTTGCACTCGTTTATAACGAGTGCTTAACGTGGTTTTACGTTATAAACGTAAAACCAGTATTAATTAAAATAACATCGATTAAACCATTCTCCCTTGCGTAACTACTTACCGAACTATAAATGTAATATTCAGGCTTTTCAGCTGTCTCATTTTTAACTGGATTATTCACGTGCCAGTATCCATTGCAATTCCTAACGCAAATTGTAAGTGAGAATATTATAATTAGTAATAATCCAAATCTTAGATTATCTTTATATACCAATTATCTTATTACGACTTTATGAAAGCTCTTTTGAAAATCATTTCTGTTTGTCTGTTTTTATCAGTTAGTGCAATTGTTGATGCGCAAATACCCGGCAAAGATGTAGTGCCACCTGAAGTTATCCTGAAAAATATTAACACCCTGCTGCAATACTATACTGACCATTTAAAGCTCGACGGGGATTTTGCAGCTTTTGACACACATGGCCAGGTAATTTCAAAAGGTGAATTTTTAAAACAGCTTACTACTGGTAATTATTTACCGTTGCAGGTGTATTCAAAAAACAAACAATGGGCATACCGGCTTTTCAGGTTAAGTAGCCATGTAGATAGTGATGCGCAGCGTATGCTTAAACAAATTGGCGATACAGACTATGGTATTTATCAAACAATAGGCAAGCCACTTCCCGCTTTTCATTATATAGATCTCAACGGAAATGTATACACTCCGGAAAATACAAAAGGTAAAATTATTGTTTTAAAAGCCTGGTTTATTTCATGTGTGCCATGTGTAAAAGAGATGCCGGAATTAAATCAAGTTGTTGACCGTTACAAGAACAGAAAAGATATAATTTTTGTAAGTATTGCATTTGATTCAAAAGCAAAGTTACAGGCATTTACAAAACGTAAACTATTTAAGTACGCAGTAGTGCCGGTATCAGCAGATTATATTGAAAATACATTGCACGCAACAGGCTATCCTGCTCACTGGATCATCAATAAAAAAGGAATTGTAGTTAGTATGAGCTATGATTCCGAAACTATGATCGCTGCATTGGATAAAGAAGCTTCGGATAATGTAAGAAAATGAGATCAAGATAACCCCTAAATTATTGTCGAACGTTAGATAATGTAAACGACTGGTAAATAAGATTTTACGGCCTGATAACCTCGCTCTTATGGAAAGAGTAAATAAATTTAGTATTGCTTTCCAAAGCCTCTAACTTCGAACGGCAATGAATTTATCCCTCATATCCCGGATCAAATTCCACTATCCATTCAATGCCATATTTATCCCTGAACATCCCGGCATAAGTGCCCCAGGGCGTATCGCCGATAGGGCCTTCAACGTCACCGCCTGCTGATAATCCGTTAAATATTTTTTCTGCCTCTTCCCGGCTTTCTGCGCTAACTGCTATTTTCGACCTGTTTTCGTTCTCACTAACTTTGCCCATAAATTCAGGAACATCATTAGCTATTAAAACATTATGCTTGCCAATAGGTAAAGCAATGTACATGATTTTGTTTGCCTCATTTTCCGGTATCTGAAATTCGGCGCTCGCCAGGTCTTTAAAACGAATGATCTTTGTAAAATCTCCGCCAAAAACTGATTTATAAAATATAAAGGCTTCTTCGGCATTACCGTTAAAGTTGATCCATGGATTAATCGCTCTCATAATTTTTATGTTTTGGTCGTTAATATTAAAAATCAAGATAATCCCTCAATCCTCAAATCAAGGTTCAGACAATAAGGTTCACACAATTTCCTTTTCAATCTTCTTCTGCAACTCTAAAATCGCACCAATCAATGATTCCGGACGTGGCGGACAACCTTGCACGTAAACATCCACAGGGATAATCCTATCCACACCCTTAACCACGTGATAGCCATGTTGCCAGTAGGGCCCGCCGCAATTTGAGCATGAACCCATAGAGATCACATATTTAGGCTCGGGCATTTGCTCGTAAAGCCGCTTGATACGCTCGGCCATTTTAAAGGTTACTGTACCCGCAATGATAATCACATCTGCCTGGCGTGCCGATGGTCGCGGGAAAACGCCAAACCTGTCCAAATCATAAGTAGAAGCAAATGAACCCATCATCTCAATGGCGCAGCAGGCAATGCCAAAACTCAAAGGCCATAATGATGATAAACGCGCCCAGTTGAGCAGGTCATTCATTTTGGTGATCACTACACCGCCGTCTTCGCTGGTTATCTCACTACTCATTCTCTGGCTTTTTAAAGGTTGGTTTAAACATCGGTTTCCTGATGGGTTGCGGTGTAGGTGATGCGGTTTCAGTCGCGTTAGCAGTGATTACTGGAGCGGGCTCTAAACTAAATGCTCTTACTTTGTAAACGCTTTGCTCCAAATTTAGTTTTTCGTATAGTGATGTTGGTATTTGCACATCGGTTGTTGGCTTAACTACAATAGCCTTTATCCAATTCAGGTCGCCTTTAAACCAAACGTAAACTAAGCCCAGTATCAATATGCCTAAAAAGATAAACATCTCAACCAAAGAAAACCATCCCCATTGTGGCGCGACTTTGCCAATCTCATGACTACCAAAAACCGTTGCCCATGGAAAAACGAATACCATTTCTACTTCGAAAAGTAAAAACACCAAGGCTATGACATAAAAGCGCGAATTAAATGGTAACCATGCGCTTCCAATGGGCTCTTCGCCGCATTCGTAGGAAGTGAGCTTCTCCGGATTAGGGTTGTTGGGCGAGAAAAGACGGTTTAAAAAGAATATACCGCACACGATAATTATTCCTGTAATTAAAAAGATGAGTATCTTTCCAAATTCTGATATTTGCGCAACATCGCCCATGGCAACAAATTTAATAAAACAAACAGATTTCGACGCTATAATTATTGGCGGCGGCGCATGTGGTTTAATGACCGCTGTACAAGCCGGATTTTTAGGCAAGCGCACACTCATCCTCGAAAAGAATGATAAGGTAGGAGCGAAGATCCTGATCAGCGGTGGGGGCCGTTGTAATTATACGAACCTGTATTCATCGGCACAGCAATTTATTTCTGCCAACGAGCATTTCTGCAAATCAGCATTTGCGCAATGGACGGTTGATGATACCACCAGTTTTTTTGAAACTTATGGTATTGAAGGCCAGGAGAAAACTTTAGGCCAGCTGTTCCCGACAACCAACAAGGCAAAAGACATTGTTGAAGTATTTACCGGTTTATGCCATGATCTCGGCCAGGAAATTAAATGCGATATCACTGTTAAAAGCATTGATAAAGCTGAAGATGGCTTTATCGTAACTTATGAAAAAGGCGAAAAGGAATATCAAATCCAAACGCCTAAAGTTGTTATCGCATCTGGCGGTTTGCCCATCCAAAAGATTGGCGCGACGGATTTTGGCTTGCGTATGGCGCGAAAATTTGACTTGAATTTAACTGAAACCGCACCTGCCTTAGTGCCGCTAACCATTACCGGTAAAGATCAGCCTTGGTATGAGCAACTATCCGGCAACAGTATTTTTTGCCGTGTTTGGAATGATCGCATTAGTTTCGAAGAGAATATCCTGTTTACCCATTGGGGATTAAGCGGCCCGGCAATCCTGCAAATTTCATCCTACTGGCGCCCGGGTGAATCCATTTATATCGACTTACTGCCGCATCAAAATATTGCTGACCTTATCCAACAGGAAAAAGAAGCAAATGGTAAAAAGATGTTATTGGCATATTTGGCCAGTTTATACACCCGCAAATTTGCCGAAGCGTTAAGTGATAAACTCCCGGTTGAAAAGAACCTGGCATCGTTAACCAAAACAGATATCGAAAACATCAGCGCTTTAATCCACGAGTTTAAAGTAAAACCGGCAGGGGATAAGGGTTACGACAAAGCCGAAGTAATGCGCGGCGGCATATCAACCGACGAACTATCCTCAAAGACGCTTGAAGTTAAAAAAGTACCCGGCATGTTTTATGGCGGCGAATGTGTGGATGTAACCGGTTGGCTCGGCGGTTATAATTTTCAATGGGCCTGGGCCTGTGGATTTGTGATTGCACAAAATATTTGAGAATAGAGTCAAGAATCAAGAGCCAAGATTCAAGAAAAATCATAAAAATAATAAGAGTCAAGAACCAAATCAGTTTTCCCATCTTGATTCTTGACTCTTATATCTTAATTCTATTACTGGCCGCCATGTGCAGCTTGCGCTTTGTAATAATTAGTTATCAGCTTATCAATATTGCGCAGGTTGTATTTATTTTGATGGATCTGGTCTACAATCTCGGGCTCATCACCCAAAATTTGACTCATTACATCAATAAAATTAACAGGGGTTAACATTTTCATTACAGCTGTGTTTTCGCCATAATAATAGCCTGTTACGGTTGAGCCGCCTAAAGGTATGCTGATGCCGCCGCCAAGTCCCAGGCCGAAACCGCCGCCACCGGTACCAATTCCACCGCCCAGGCCAACGCTAACATCCGGTTGTACACCACCACCGCTGCTAGCTCTGCCTCTAAACATATAAAGTTTAGGGTCGGCATCTACAACAACCATAACAAAGTCAAGCTCATATTTAGACCATGGGCCCATTCTTGGTGCAACTGCTACAATAAAACTATCGCGGCCCATGGTAAAAGAGCTGATCTCGCTCGCGCTGATCTTGATAGAATTTGCTTTGTCGCTTGGTTTAAATTCAATAAATGCTTCGTCGGGGATAACAGGTTTGCCCGACATTTTCATTTTTATAAGTCCGGTTGATTTGTTGTTTTTAACATCGTAATAGCTCCCGGGTACCCATGTTTGTGCTTTTGATTTTTCAAATACAAACAACAGGCAAAGGATTAATAAGCAGATTTTTGGGTTTTTGAACATAATAGTAGGTAAACGTAGTATTTATTACAAAATTACTTAACGCAAAAATAAGTTTTTATTCAGTTTAATGGTACTTGTTTCAACTTCTTTACAAGTGGATACATACTATTAACAAAAACAATTAGTTTTGGATGTTTAAGAATTAAAATATTATGCAACTAACTGTTGATCTGCGCAGCGATACCGTAACGAAACCAACCCCTGGCATGCTGGATGCTATGATGAATGCCAAAATTGGCGATGATGTGTTTGGCGAGGATGAAACCGTAAACGAACTAGAAAAAAAGGCCGCCCAAATGTTTGGTATGGAAGCCGGTATATTTTGCCCATCAGGTACCATGACCAACCAGATTGCTATTAAATGTTTTACCCAACCACTGGATGAATTAATTGCCGACCAAACCGCGCATATTTATCGTTACGAGGGTGGGGGGATTGCTTTTAATTCGGGGGTATCTACACGTTTGTTGAATGGCTACCGTGGTATTATCACTGCCGAAATGATTGAGCCGGAGATTAATGCCGAGAATATTCATTTTCCGCACACCTCTTTGGTGGCTTTAGAAAATACGGTAAATAAAGGTGGTGGCAGTTGCTACACTTTACAACAAATTAAGCCTATTGCTGAGTTATGTAAGAACAGGGGCTTGAAATTGCACCTGGATGGTGCCCGGATATTTAATGCATTAGCCCATACCGGTGATAAAGCCGTTGATTACGGCAATTATTTCGATGGGATTTCCGTTTGCTTGTCGAAAGGATTAGGCGCTCCTGTAGGTTCAGTTTTTTTGGCCGATAAAGCGACTATTAAATATGCCCGCCGCATCCGCAAGGTTTTTGGTGGGGGCATGCGCCAGGCTGGGTTTTTAGCAGCCGCAGGCATTTATGCGCTTGATCATCATGTTGATCGTTTAAAGATTGACCACGCTCACGCCCAAATACTAAGTGAAGCATTAAGCAATTGCTCATGGGTAAGTGCTGTTTTGCCTGCTGAAACTAACTTGATTTTGTTTGATACTATTGAACCGGCTGCTGTTGTGCTTGAAAAACTAGCAGCAAAAGGAATCAAGGCCATGAGTACTGATAAACACCGAATCCGTTTTGTGCTGCACTTGGATGTGCATCCGGAGCAGATTGAGTATACTGTTGGGGTGTTGAAGGGGCTTAAATAATTTTTTGTAGCGATGTAAGAAATTTTGAGTCGCTATGCATTGTTTCTTGTCATCCTGCGGAACGAAGAATCTGTAAACGTTGCTAACGGTTTGTATAGCGGATAGATTCTTCGTTCCTCAGAATGACAAAAAGGATAAATACAATATTTTGCGTTTCTAAACTTGTTTTTATCCCAAATAAGATTTCAAGATCTTACTTCTCGAAGTATGGCGTAAACGCTGTAATGCTTTATCTTTTATCTGCCTTACACGCTCGCGGGTAAGGTTG
>Ga0302306_10001472_pt1 | contig 12790 bp, 9 predicted proteins | sample III_Palsa_E3_1_FD_198761 | JGI IMG/M metagenome (GOLD analysis project Ga0302306, IMG submission 198761) | Peat permafrost microbial communities from Stordalen Mire near Abisko, Sweden - III_Palsa_E3_1 | ecosystem: Environmental > Terrestrial > Soil > Palsa > Peat permafrost | place: Sweden...
ATAATCATACGGGTTTGAACACTCCGCATAAACAAGCCAGGCCGGCGGAATCGTTTGCCACAGGCAAAGCAGATATTTTTGACAATTCAAATTATTCTTTAAGCCAACTGGTAAAGGATATAGCCGCAGCCCATAACATGAAATATACCGAAGTAGCACAAAAGATTTACAGATCTGACATTGTTATTGAGATAAAACACGAAGGCGGGGATTGATGATGGACAAGTATGATGTTTTGGTAATTGGAAGCGGGATGGGCGGCCTGGTATGCGCTGATATACTTGGCCGGGAGGGATTAAGCGTTTGCGTGGTTGAAAAAAACAAGCAAATTGGCGGATCGTTGCAAACCTACGCCCGCGACAAAGTGATCTTTGATTCAGGAGTACATTATTTAGGCGGCCTTGAAAAAGGTCAGAACCTTTACCAGATATTTAAATACCTCGACATTATTGATAAGATGAAGCTTCAGCGGCAGGACCTGGATGCTTTTGACAAAATATTGGTTGAGGGGGATGATACCGAATATGCCTTTGCACAGGGATACGAAAATTTTATCAGCAAACTGCTGATCCATTTCCCGGATGAAGAAAAGGCCTTGCGTACGTATTGCGACAAAATAAAAGAGGTGTGCAGTAAATTTCCGCTGTATAACCTTCGCTCGACGAACAATTTTGATGAAAAGTCGGATATCCTTGAAATAGACACCAAGGCCTATATTGACTCGATAACCACAAACGAAAAGCTAAGGGGTGTATTGGGAGCAAACAATGCCTTATATGCAGGCCAGGCCGATAAAACCCCGCTCTATGTGCACGCGCTCATCGTGAATAGTTACATTGAAAGTTCATGGAAGTGCATTGATGGCGGGTCACAGATCGCGAAGCTAATTTCGAAAAACATCAAAGCGCGGGGTGGCAAAATTGTAAGGGATTGTGAAATAAAAAAGATCGTTGAAGAAAACGGGGTTGTCGCTTATGTTGAAACCGCCGACGGAAGGCGGTTTTATGCGACAACTTTTATTTCGAACATGCACCCTGTGACTACCTTCGCGATGACCGATACGCCAATTATAAAAAATGCATACCGAAACCGCCTTAAGAGCCTCGAAAATTCAACATCAGCTTTTACCCTGAACATTGTTTTTAAAAAGGACAGCTTTAAATATTTCAAGCACAACTATTATGTCGGCAGGGAGGGATATGTATGGACAACTGCTGACCATACGGAGGAAAACTGGCCGCTGGGTTACGCGATTTTCTGCGGCGCCTCGTCAAAGAGCGACGAGTATGCTGACGGCTTATCTATCCTTGCCTATATGAGGTACGAAGAAGTGGCGGCATGGCGGGATACCTTTAACACCACATCGAAGGTAAACGACCGAGGCGAAACTTATAATGAGTTCAAAAAACGTAAAGCCGAGGTTTTACTGGATGCCGTTGAAAGAAAATTTCCGGGTTTGAGAGACTGTATAAAAACATATTACGTCGCTACGCCGTTATCCTACCGCGACTACATTGGAAACGAGGATGGTTCGCTTTATGGGGTAGTGAAAGACTACAAGCATACTTTGAAGACTTTTATATCGCCGCGCACCAAATTGCCCAACCTTTATTTAACCGGGCAAAACCTTAATTTGCATGGGATATTGGGAGCATCTATGAGCGGTATTGTTACCTGCTGCGCGTTTTTGGGAAACGATGACGTGATAACTAAAATAAGAAATGGCTGAAAAAAGAGGATTGATAAAGAAGTTATTGAAAGGGGTACTTTATACCCTTTCGGGTTTTGTGACTTTGATATTAATACTTGTTATTTACCTGCTTTGCGTAGCGGTTGAGCGCCCGCCAAAAATCCAGGATACCAGCAGCGAGAAATTGCAGCGCACGGAGGTTTCGCCAGGATTTTACACCCTAAAAAACAATTGGTTCCGCAAAAGCAAAAGCGGGTTGTATGAACTATACGTGGAAGGCGATCCCTTTGAACGTGGGGTGATCAACGGAAAGCTGACCAAAGAATTGGTGGTGCGACAGGAAGACTACTTCACCGGCCAAATAGCAAAAATGGTCCCTTCGAGATTTTACCGAACGTTGCTCACCTATTTCGTAGGTTGGTTTAACCGCGACCTGGAAAAGAATGTGACCGAAGAAGATAAAAAAGAGATTTATGGCATATCCATGTCGGCGTCAACAAAATACGATTATATAGCTTCTAATTACCAGCGCTTGCTTAACTACCACGGCGCGCATGATATCGGCCATGCGTTGCAAGGGATGGCACTTGTGGGATGCACGTCATTCGGTACCTGGGGTTCTCGGTCGGCGGACAGCACGATGATCATCGGTCGGAATTTCGATTTTTATGTGAACGACGGGTTTGCCCGTGATAAAATCGCGGCTTTTTATGCCCCTACGGATGGCTATAAGTTTATGACCGTGACCTGGGGCGGATTTATCGGCGCGGTATCCGGGATGAATGAGCAGGGATTAACCGTTACCATCAACGCCGCTAAAAGCAACATCCCAACTTCGGCCGCTACGCCGGTGTCGTTGGTGGCCCGGGAGATTTTGCAATACGCAAAAAACATTGATGAAGCTATAAGTATCGCCAAAAAACGGAAGATGTTTGTTTCCGAGTCGTTCCTTATCGGGTCGGCGAACGATAACAAAGCAGTCATTATTGAGAAGACCCCGACTACCATCGACGTTTACGATCGCCACACTAACTTCATCACTTGCACCAATCATTTCCAGGGGGATGTTTTGCGTCAATCAAAGGAAAACATCGACCAGATGAAAACCAGCGCTTCGCTTTATCGCTATGATCACCTAATGGATCTTTTGAATAAAAATGGGAAAAATACGGTTCAAAAGACAGTTGATATTTTACGGGATACGAGGGGCCTGAACAATGAAAATATCGGGATAGGTAATGAAAAATCAATTAACCAGTTTATCGCCCAGCATTCGATTGTTTTTGAGCCCCAGAAACTCAAAGTTTGGGTATCGACAGCGCCCTGGCAATGCGGGCAGTTTGTTTGCTATGATCTTAAAAAGGTTTTTGCTCTAAGAGGGATGAAGAAAAACCAGGAAATCATTGATAGTGCTTACACAATTGCCCCCGATACATTTTTAAAAACCCGGGCCTATCAAAATTTTATCGCGTTCAGAAACATTGCCAAACGGATCAATAACGGGGGTAACGTCGATCCCGATAGTTTGGTCATTGACAACCCCAATTACTATAACGCTTATGTGCTGGCCGGCGACTATTCTTTCGGCAGAAAGGAATATGCAAAGGCGCGTAATTTTTACCAGCAAGCCTTAACCAGGGTGATTGCAACCAAACAGGAGGAGGATGCGATCAAACAAAAAATGGTGAAGTGCAATAAAAAAACAGGCTAAGCCGACGCTTAGCACTTCGGTTGGCGGTTAATATTGTTAATTTAGCTTCCATTTAGGATTTATGAGTAACAACGCGTGGCCGGGCCTTCAGCAATTCCATCTGCCATTTACCAGCCCGGTGTTGGTTTTTTTTACTGTATTGCTCGTTATACTGCTGATTCCCATTGTACTTAGCCGGATACGCGTCCCCGATATTGTCGGTTTTATTATTGCGGGCGTTATTATTGGCCCTTACGGATTGAACCTGCTGGGCAAAAACCCTGCGATCGAGCTATTCGCTACAATCGGGCTCTTATACATTATGTTTCTCGCCGGCATCGAACTGAATATCGACCGGTTTAAAAAGACCCGGCACAAAAGCCTGGTATTCGGGCTCTTAACTTTTTCCTTACCTATACTTATCGGATTCCCTGTCTGTCGTTATTTGCTGGGCTACGCCTTGCTTCCATCCATCCTTACCGCCAGCATGTTTGCAACGCATACCCTGGTGGCCTATCCCATCATAAGTAAATATAAACTTGCCGAAAACGAAGCGGTTGGTGTAACCGTCGGCGGAACTATCCTTACCGACACCGCCGTCTTACTTATCCTGGCTATAATTATTGGAGCAAAAAATGGAGGGCTTACAACCGTGTTTTGGCTCCGGTTGGTGGCATCAATGGCGGTATTTTTAACCGTAGTTTTTTTTATTGTACCGCGGATTGCGAAATGGCTGCTCGGAATAGGCGGTCAAAGCAAAACGGCGCAATACATCTGCATGATGGCATGTATGTTTTTTTCGGCCTTATTGGCGCAGGTTGCGGGGATTGAACCCATTGTAGGCGCATTTATGGCGGCGCTCGCCCTTAACCGGCTTATCCCCAAGCCGTCGAAATTGTTTAATGATATCCAATTTGTGGGAAACGCCATTTTTATCCCGTTCTTCCTGGTCAGTGTGGGTATGATAGTTAACCTAAAGGTGCTTTTCCACGGGCCGGCCGCATTGCTAGTCGCCGCCACTTTAACCATTGTAGCGCTCGCGGGCAAATGGCTCTCGGCATTTTTCACACAGCAGTTGTACCGCTATTCACATACGCAAAGACAACTGGTGTTTGGCTTGAGCAGTTCGCATGCGGCCGCTACGCTTGCCATGATATTGATCGGCTACAAAAACGGAATTATAGATGCCAACCTGCTTAATGGTACCATCGTGCTGATATTGGTTACCTGCATGGTTGCTTCCTTTGCAACCGAACGGGCTGCGCGGAAGCTTGTAACCGCCCCGAAAGAGCAAATGGTTGAATAGATGACAACAGGCCTCCATTCAAAATTTTAGCTAAGTTTGATCAAACGAAAAAGATGGTAACCGGTTTAGGAATCGATACGGTTGAAGTTACGCGCATTGCGGAAAAGATCGGCAAGGAAAATGGCTTCCGTGAACTGGTTTTTTCAGCCGGCGAGATAGCGTACTGCGAAAACAAGCCCCATAAATATGAACACTATGCCGCCCGCTTTGCCGCGAAGGAAGCCTTTTTTAAAGCCATAGGCACAGGCTGGCTCAACGGCACAGCTTTTAACGAAGTTGAAGTAGTGAACGACGAACGGGGAAAGCCGGCAATCAGGTTTCTCGGTGAGACGTTTGTTACTGCGAAGGATTGGCCGATAGGCGCTATTCTTGTTTCATTGACGCATACCAAAACAACGGCTGCCGCAGTGGTCATTATTGAAAATTAGAGTGTTTTGATCTTGCACCAGGCCTATTAAGGTCATTGGAGCGCATCACGGGTCGCGCAGGTTTAAATAAGTTGCCGAAGAAATAAACTGATTATATCGATCGATAAAAGCAATTGGCAAATAAACATCCATGAAAAAAAGATTTGCTTTACTGTCCGCATGCTTTTCGATGATTATATCGATTGCCCTGGGCCAGCCTTTTGCTTCGTGGACAAAAAGCGAGTTAATACTAAACAACGGCCTGGTTCAACGCATTATAAAGCTGCCTTCGGCTAACGGAAATTTTGTAACCACGAGCTACAAGCCGGTTAAGGGCGATTTTGACTATTTTTTGCCTGAGAATACCGATTTTCAATTTGAGGCGGACAGCAAGGTTTATTCCGGGAAAGATCGATGGACATTGGAAAATGTTGTTCGATATACAGATTCAAGGTCAGGCGACGGTGCGGCGGTTAACCTTTTAAGTGAAGACAAGACGATTGAACTCACCGTTCAATTTTTGCTGTATCCTGGCTCGCCGGCCATAAGGAAAAACCTCGTGATCAAGAATCTCTCACAACATACGGTACAATTAGAATCCGTCGATGTGGAATTGTTCGACATCACCACATACTCGGCGCCGACTTTCAGCTGGGTTTGTCATGATTACGGCCGAAGGCGTTCCATTGGGCCATACGATGGTAATATGCAGGACGCATTGATCATCGTCCATAACAGCGATTGGCGGCAGGGCATCGTCATCGGTAACGAAGCTTCCGGCGCCGTTAAACACACCTCAGTTTTCTGGGACGGGCTCATTATTTGCAGCGGGTTAACGCATAAAGATGCCCGTTTTCCATTCAGAAAATACATCGAACCCGGCGATAGTTTTGTCACGCCGCAGGTGTTTACGATGGTGTATAACAACCATAAAGACCCGGATGAAATGCTGAATACCGCTGTCCCCGAATTTGTAAACAAATACCTGGGCACACGCTTATCATCGCTGCAGCAAAAGCCGACCTTCGTTTACAATACCTGGGAGCCGTTCGGAAAAAACATAAACGAAAAGCTGGTTATGGAGCTGGCGAAGGCTGCCGCCGCTGCCGGGATGAAGGAGTTTGTGATAGATGATGGCTGGCAGAATAATTATGGCGATTGGGAGATAGATAAAACGAAATTCCCACACGGTTTAAAGCCGGTCTTCGACTACATTAAGTCATTGGGCATGAAGCCCGGCCTATGGGTGAGCATCGGCACGGCATCGCCCCACAGCAATATTTATAGGGAACACCCGGAATGGTTTGTAAAAGATGTGGCAGGTAAGCCTACCTCGTTGCTAATTGTCGATACGGGTAAATACACGGCGTGTTTTGGCACCGGATGGTATGGGTATATTAAGCATATCCTGATGAAATTATCCCTTGATTATGGCCTGGAATATTTAAAGCTCGACTTCTCCGTGGTAAGCAGCCCGTACCGGTACAACCCGGTGGAATCCGGCTGTTATGCAACCGACCATCCGGGGCATAAAGACCATAACGAATCCCTATACACCAATTACGAGCAGGTATGGAAGCTGTTTGACGAGCTGCATGCTGCCAAGCCCAACCTTTTTATCGATTGTACCTTTGAAACCATGGGCGGTCTCCAGCTGATCGACTATGCAATGGTAAAACATGCGGAAGGCAACTGGCTCTCCAACTTTAGCGGGCGGGGCGAAAAGGTTGACCTGCGGATCCGGAACATGGCCTGGTGGCGTTCTCCTGCAATCCCGGCAACGGCCCTGGTGATCGGTAACCCCGAAATGCAGGATAGTTTGTGGGAGCTCCACATTAAATCCCTGGCCGGCGCCTTACCCATTATGCTTGGCGACCCACGCAAGCTTTCACCGGCAGAGCTGGCGAGATACCGCAGTTATGCCGACTGGCTGCAACAGATGGATAAACAGCACCAGGTTATGACTTACCGCCAGGACCTGCCGGGCTTTGGCGAACCAATGGAAGGGATGTGGGACGGCTTTCAGCGGATCAATACGCAAACCAAATCGGGTGGCATTATAGGGGTGTTCAGGCAGGGCGCGGTTGAAGACAGCCGCTTGGTTACCGTCAACTACCTGGAGCCATCAATAGTTTACGTTGTTAAAAAAATGGATGGTCAAGTAGTAGCTACCTTGAGCGGGAAGGAACTCCAGGATAAGGGTTTTGAAGTAAAGCTTGACAAATTATATGACGGCGAGCTTTTTGAAGTAGCTTTGAAATAAATTGATCGTCCGGGTTTAGAAGAAAGTATGAATGCCAACCCTATAAATATAATACGATGAAAGTTAAATCAGCTTTGTTAGTTTGTGTTTTTTTAACCTCGGTTTTTACAGATTTCGGAGTTTATGGCCAAGCCAGCAAATTGGCAGCAGCCGATTCGGTGCTAAATCCCGGGATGGTTTCCTACACTTTCAGGAATGAATTTCAAAAAGATGTGCCCGGTACTTTGGATAAGATCAAAGCGCTCGGCATAATTAATGTTGAATTTTCAAGCTTGTTTGGCCAATCCGCGTCGGCGCTCCGAAAAATGCTGGATGACCGCAAAATGGTTTGCACTTCGTTTGGCGTAACCTACCCCGAATTGGTCAACAATACCGCTGAAGTAGCGGCCAATGCCAAAACGCTTGGTGCTGCATACGTTCGCGTTGCCTGGGTGCCGCATAACGATAAACAGGGCTTTACAATTGATGACGCCCGCAAAACTGTGGCTGATTTTAATAAGGCAGGCAAATTGTTGAAAGATGAATACGGCTTAACCTTTTGTTACCATAACCACGGCTACGAGTTTGCGAAATATGAACAGGGTACATTCTATGACTATATTGTAAGTCAGACTAAGCCGGAATATGTAAGTTTTGAACTGGATGTTTTATGGGCTTTTTTTGGCGGGGCTGATCCGGCCGAACTGATCCGGAAATATCCGGATCGATACAGGTTAATGCATGTTAAGGATTTGAAAAAGGGAGTAAAAGGAGACCTTTCCGGTAAAACAGCAACAGACAATGATGTCGCTTTGGGCACAGGCCAGGTAAACATCGCAGCGATCATAAAAGCAGCTAAAGCATCTTCGATTAAATATTACTATATCGAAGACGAAAGCAACAACACTGAACAACAAGTACCGATAAGCCTGGCGTTTTTGAAAAGGGCCCTGAAAAACTAATCAACAAATACTGTCTCACCAACTGGAAATTAAGTCCTTTGCGGGTTTAAGGCTAAGGCCAAAATAAAAAGTTTGCCCGCTTTGGTAATTTTCCCTCAGCTCAAAGTTTTCGAAAGCCGGCCCGCCGGGGACAGCCACGTAATTACTTTTTTCGGCGCTCCCGCCGCTCCAGTATTTCGCCCTGCCATTTACCCTTACCTGTAACGAAGGATCATATCCGCCGGCATCAACGCGCCAGTACTGGGTAAGCTTAAAAAACGGCCGGTAACGCCAGTTCCATTTGGCCAAATAAGCTGGGTTTTGTGGCCATGATGCCAACTCATTGAACGATTCATTTGATTCGGCCAGCACAATCGGGTCGCCGTTTTTATCTTTCAGCATCTGCCCAACCGGGTAAGGTTCTTTTTCGGCGAATTCAATATCCTCATAGCCCTTGAACAAATCCCGTGAGTCGACCACTTTATCTTTAAAGTACAACAACCTCAACCTGGAATAATTTCCCATGGTGGCAGTAAGGGCGCAACGCTCCATAGCCGCGCTTTTAGGGAAGTTAAACAGCTGCAACCCCAATTCTCCCGGCTTGTCGCTCCTGATGGTTAACTTTAAATAAGGATGTGCCCCGTCAATAAACTTTTCCATTAAAATGTAGAGAGAAAGCTGTTCGATTTCGGGATGCGCTGCATCCGGGTGGGTAATTACGCCCGGTGTCGAGGCATATGTGCTAAAACTTCCCGTGGTATCGTTCGACGCCCAAAATAGCTTTCCCAATTTGCCATCGACCCGAGATGGGGATACTTCACTGAATTCCATATCGCCATCGACGAGCGGTTCAACAGCTATAAAATTAACAAGGTAAACAGCTCCTTTGTATTCATAGCCTATCCGCAGCAAACCGCGCGGGCCGCCATCGGAATTGGGGTTTACGCCATCTATCGAAGCAGGCCAAAGGCCAACAACGATCCCGCCGTGAATTCCCCAAATCGGTGGCGACTTTGCATTTTCAGGCCTTATCCATGGCACTGTTGACGGCTCCTGCGCCCTGGCGAATTGCAGATACGCCAGTAATGCAATTCCAACAAAGACGTATCTGTAAATCTTGGTAAACATAGTTGTAAATGATTGGGTAAAAATATCGCATTCCGGATAGAAACCGGGCTTAATTTGGTGTTTTTTTGGCCGTTTCGGCTGGGTAACATAGTGTGAATGTTAGTGACGCATCGTCCTCCTCCAAATTTTGCCATGTAAATTTAATATTTTATGTTAAATTTGCATAGATGATTGCCAGGCGAATTGAAAATAAATTAATCGCTGCCCTTGAGCGGAGCCCGTCTGTTGTATTACTCGGACCACGCCAGGTAGGCAAAACTACCATTGCGCTTAATATTTCTGAGACTGTTCCTGCAATTTACCTGGATTTAGAAAATAGCATTGACCTTGAAAAAGTAAGCGATGTTTATGCATTTCAGGCAGAAAACACCGGAAAGCTGATCATCTTGGATGAAGTTCAGCGCTTACCCGAAATATTCGCGCCTTTGCGCGGGATTATTGATAAGGAGCGTCGTAAGGGGAACCGATCGGGACAATTTTTATTCCTGGGATCCGCTTCGATCGATCTCTTACAGCAATCCAGTGAATCCCTTGCCGGGCGTATCGCTTATTTAGAACTTCACGGGGTCGATGTCCTCGAATATGCCGGACAGGACCAGGGCTTGGTTAATACCTTATGGGTTCGCGGGGGATTTCCCGAGAGTTTGCTTGCATCCACTGATTTAAATAGCCTTTATTGGCGGCGGGATTTTATTAAAACTTATCTCGAACGGGATATCCCGCAATTAGGGCCACGAATCCCGGCATTAACGTTAGAACGATTCTGGACGATGCTGGCACACCACCAGGGTGGAATTATAAATAACTCTCAACTGGCCGGGAACCTGGAAGTTTCCAGCGTAACAGTTGGACGTTACCTTGATCTTATGGCTGATTTACTGCTCGTTCGACGTTTGCAGCCCTGGACTTTTAATATTGGTAAACGGCTGGTGAAAGCTCCAAAAGTATATATAAGGGACAGTGGAATTACGCACGCGTTACTGAACATGGGAAATTATAACGACCTTTTGGGACACCCGGTAGTTGGTACAAGCTGGGAAGGATTTGTTATTGAAAATGTGCTTTCTGTTTGCCCCGATCGCGCGATACCGTTTTATTATCGCACATCGGGTGGAGCAGAGATTGATCTTGTACTGGAATTTTCCGGAAAGGAAAAATGGGCCATTGAAATTAAGCGCAGTTCTACGCCATCTTTATCCAAAGGATTTCATATTGCTTGCGATGATATTAAAGCAGACAGACGATATGTGGTTTATTCAGGTAACGACAAATTTCCAATGAGTAACTGTGTTACTGCAATTCCGTTGTGGAGCTTGATGCAGGAACTTTTGGACTACGAAAAATAATTGTCGTTAAAATTGCTATTTGCAGGATACGTTTGGTTATCCTTTGATTTTTTTATTCCTCCAGTCTGAGCCCTCCCAGGTGTCAATCAACCTGTCCCATTTTAACTTTGACGTGGGTAGCAACCATTTGTCAAACCCCGAATAATAGTCGATTTCACTACCACCAATATTTTGTATACCTTCAAATAGGCCAACCACTATAAGTTCTTCAACCGTCGTGTCACAACTTAAAAGGATCTGTTCTACTTTAACAAATAAGTCTTTTAAAAAATAATCCTGCTTTGATCTAACCCGGTCAACGATAAATCTCGAAATCTCTGCCATATCGCAATAGTCAAGCCGAGAGGTGAAGTCATTTTTATATTCTTCAAAAAGATATTCATCGAAGTATTTTTTAAGTTGAATATCAACTGACACTATCACCTCAAAATCTTGTCGATTTCCAGTTTGTTGAATTCCGCGTTTGAAGTTTCATGTGTCATAACTGGTTCTATCCGTTTATGCAAGTAAATAAACTTGGCTAAAAAATATTTCTATAACGTTCCTTCAGCAAATTCATCAAGTACACATTGATGTCCCATTGATCTGCCACCGGCATTTTGGTAAAGGGTAATGCGGGCATATAGGGCGCCGGGCCAAATTCAGGGGTGATGGTTAAGAGAGCGGCGCCATCATTTAGCCGGTATTGCACAATTTCATCCCACCATGTTAGATGTGCATCCACTTCGCTTTGCCATTCAGGAGCTCGCGGGTCAGACACCTGGGCCGATTCAGCATGGCCCACCCTGGCGTGGATATGCACGGTTTTGCTGATAGCGAGTTTAAGGGCTTCTTCCTGTTGTTCGAGCAAGCTCGCGGATACATTGCACCAATGTGAAAAATCGGCGGTGATCACGATATCGGGATTTTGCGTGAGCAATTCTTTTGCAACGTGCGCCGCAAACAAGGCTTTACCGCGGTGCGTTTCGTGGGCTATCAATACACCAGTGTCTTCGGTGATCTTCGTCGCCAATTGAAAAAGTTCCTGGTTTTGTGCAGGGGTAAAATAGTCCTTCCCGGTTTGCGCGTCGATCAGCAAGGGCTTTAAGGCAGCCATACTTTCCATGTACTTTTTGAAGCTTTCTTTATTAAGGCTCAGGTCCTTTTCAAAGGATTGGTAGTATTGCCCAATGAGCAGCAGATCATGTTTTTTTAATGCAGACATGATTTCCTGCTGTTCAACAACGCCGAAGGGGATAGGGGTTTCAACACCGTCAAATCCAGCACTTTTTGCCTTTTTGCAAAAATCGCCCCATGAAGTATTTGCGGAACCCCATCTTGGGCAGAAGAACTTAATTTGCATCAGCACTTATTTAATAAACTCCCGGTAAATATATCCATAAGGCCTACAGGTTTCCTTTTTTTAGTTCGTTGACGGCATAATCGGCGGCGCGGGCTGTGAGCGCCATATACGTTAAGGATGGGTTTTGACAGGCCCCTGATGTCATACAGGCGCCGTCGGTTACAAATACATTAGGAGCGCCCCAAACCTGGTTATGTGCGTTCAAAACGGAGGTTTTGGGATCGAGACCCATCCGTGCTGTGCCCATTTCGTGGATGCCAAGGCCCGGCGCTTGTTCCGTGTCATACTGGCTGATATTTTTAAAGCCCGCCTTGTCCAGCATTTCGGCGCCGGTTTGCAAAAGGTCTTTCAACATGGTGGTTTCATTGCTCCGGAAACTGCAATCAATATCCAGTAAGGGCATTCCCCATTTATCCTTTTTATCCTGGCTCAAGGTGACTTTATTGTTTACATCCGGCAGGCATTCTCCCATGCCGGTCATGCTCATGTACCATGAGCCGGCCTCCGTTAAACTGTCTTTAAACGCACCGCCTAGTTGTTGTCCGGCAATTCCATCGCCAGTCCCCCTGCCGCCACCGCAGGCAAATGCATAGCCCCGCAGAAAATCGACCTCCTTTTTGCCGCTTAAATTTCTGAACCGAGGCAGGTAAACTCCCGTTGGGCGACGACCAAAATAGTATTGATCTTTGAAGCCATCG
>Ga0302306_10001474_pt1 | contig 12769 bp, 9 predicted proteins | sample III_Palsa_E3_1_FD_198761 | JGI IMG/M metagenome (GOLD analysis project Ga0302306, IMG submission 198761) | Peat permafrost microbial communities from Stordalen Mire near Abisko, Sweden - III_Palsa_E3_1 | ecosystem: Environmental > Terrestrial > Soil > Palsa > Peat permafrost | place: Sweden...
TACACAAGCAAGGAGCAATCAGCGCTTGCTCCGCCGGAAGAAAAGCACTTCGATTCGAGTTCCGCCGTGCTTTTTGTAAGTTTTAAGGAACCCTTAAGTGAGGCATTAAACACCCAAAAAGCCGGAATATGAACCTCATATTCAGAATATATTTTGGGTATATCGTCCTGGAAACTCCACGAAGGGAAGTCCCACCAGTAGGGGGACTCGCTCGTATAACTGTATTCAATCACGCATCCTTTTTTAATCCCGGGCAACGCAAAATTATAGTAGGCCAAGTGTTTGTCCTGTTTTTGCGGGTATATTTTGTCGTCTGGCAACAGTTTTTTTTGAATATTTCCATGGTCGTCCGAGTAGTGGGTGACGCCTTTTATATCGTAAACATCTTCGTAGCCGTCGTTGTCGCTGTTGCTATAGACCGGGATTTTGACGGTTCCCTTATCGAATCCTTCGGCGTCGAAAATTTTTATTTTCACATGGTAGTCATAAAATACTTTTAATTTATCATCGTTGCCAACATTTATCCTCGAACGGCCGAATTCCTGTAGCACCAGCGCGTGCGCAGAGGTATCACTGCCGTATTTCGTCATATTCAGATCTTCGGCCGAGATTTGGCCGAACGCAAAATCCTGGGCTCTTAAGCTTCCGGCAATTAACAATAAAAGCACTGCGGTGAGTAAGGTTTTTATCATAGTTCTTCTATTGATTAGGGTTTCTAAATATAATGATTAAGCGGGTAACATCATCTTCAAATTAAAACTTTCCGATCCAAATTCTTCAATGCTAATGATAAAACTGAATTTTAAACGCCCCGATCTTTTTTTAACCTGAAAGCTACTGGTACCATGGGGCGATAGATCGTATTGTGGAAATCCCGGTTATCAACATCTACCCCAATTTCGTCGAGGAGGTAAAAACCTGGGCCGTCGGGATTGCGCATATAATCGCTGCACCTACTGGAATTCTCTTCATCACTTCTTCTCAATGATCATTTCTGCTTTTTCCGATTGGATAATCTTATTAAAAAACTCTTTAACGGAAGTGTATTCTTCGGGTGCATAGGCAGCCTTGGTAAATTGAATAATATGCGAAAAGGTGAATGTATTGTTATCAGCCTGGTAGTCTGTCATAAACTTTCCGCCATTATTTGTTAAAATACAGGTTACATTCTGCGGCGGCGAATCAATCTTATAATTGGCGGGCAGGTGCATAGTAAGAACGGTACGGTAATCAATGGGCATACCCATGTCTACAGGGTAGTGACGCTCAGCCTCCTTCAACGGATTAGTGGTGATCTTGCTTAAAAAGAATGGGTTGAACGAATATTTTCCTGACCCGCTGTTGTCAAGTACTTTTAATTCTACTTCGTATTTTTCAATGACCGGCTTGTCCAGGCTATCCGAATTGATGATTTCGGACTTCAGAATTTTTAGCTTCGGCACCTTAGCCCCTACATCTTCTACATACTCATCAACAGAGTTGAATTTTTTTATTGCTGCCCTTGTTTCGAAGGCTTGGTAACCAATTGAATAAATGATCAGTGTACCTTTAAGTTTCCCGTCATCCTGTAACGTGAGGTCGAGGTTGCTGGTGCTGATCTCTTTTTCAGGAACGTTTAAGTCCACCCAGTATGAGGGTGCTTTCAGTGTAAAAGCGCGGCCTTTTCCGTTAAGGCATTTAAACGGCAGCATTCCAAACGGCAGCAAGGGATCTGTTGCGTCCAAAAAATAACTCTTATCACCGATACTAACCATGGCAACCAGATAGTTAAAGTCATTAATTGCAGGGTACAATTCGTTTATAAAGCCATTTTCGCGGGTTGAAAGCAGCACGGCTTCTGCGTTAATCCCCGTGCTGTTCAACGCGTCTATTAAGGAAAAGTTAATATCCCAAACACTGCCGGTATGGGTTTCATAAGCTTTTTTAACCCCCAGGTCAGCACCAATATCCAGTTTAAAATTCTTTTGTATATAAGCGTAAATGGCCTTTGCCTTATCCAGATCATTTGCTGTGCCGGCGGTCACCGGAATCATCCGATCTTTAAATACCGATGTACGTTTCAACTGTCCGCCAAAATCCGGCTCACTTTTGAGCAAATTGTCAATATCGTCCCATTCTTTCGTCTCCTTCACTTTGTCCAGGGTAAAAGGATTAGTGAATTCGACAATATCGAACGTGATGGACGAAATGTAGTTTTTGCTCGATGTCATATAATCCTCTTCAGTAAATGCGGGGATATCGCTCATCCCGTATTTAATGTCGGAACAATCGCTGCTGGCGTAACCTGTGGTAAAACAGCCTTTGTCGACCTGTCCATCACTTTTAGTAAGTTTTAGATATCCGTGCAATGTTGCGTTATAAATAAAATGGCCCGGAATGAGCGCCTCATATTCTGAGAATATTTTCGGAATGTCGCTTTGAAAATACCAGGGATGAAAATGGTAGAGGCAGAGGTTAATCGGCGAGGTCAAAGTATATTTATATTCAATGATGCAGCCGTTTGTAAGGGCGGGCATGGTAAACTTTAACGTGCTTTGTTCCTTAGAATCACGTGTGGTATAAACCTTCGACCGATCGAAATCAACATGTTTAATTTCACCGGATGCATCCAAAAAATAGGTAGCGCCGGTAATGCCATCAACATCGTCGCTTTCATGTTTGTCGCTGGAGTTTCTAAGTTTTATTTCGGCGGTGGCCTCGTCAAAGCCTTTGCTATCAAATATCTTTATCCTGACGTGGTACTCAAAAAATAATTTAAGGTCACCACTATTGTCCAAATTTATCCTGGACTTGCCATATTCCTGTAATACCACGGCATGCGCCGACGTATCCTTGGTGTACGAGGTCATTTTTAAATCTTCAGCAGAAATCTGTCCGTAGGCAAAGTCCTGGGCACATACGGAATAGGCAACTACGAAAAATAAGGTAATTGTGAGTAAGGTTCTCTTCATAATTTAATTTTTTAATTAGGAAGCCTAAATATAACAATTGGGCGGACAAATTATAATGAAATTAAAAATTTCCAGTGCAAATTCTTTTTATGACCTTTGCCGCCACTCCTGTTTTCAATACTAATGATAAAACTGAATTTAAAACGCCCCCTGGCCTTTTTTGACCTGGAAGCTACCGGTACCAACGTTGGCTCGGATCGTATTGTGGAAATTTCGGTTATCAAACTCTTTCCGGATGGAACCGAGGAGGTGAAAACCTGGCGAATCCACCCGGGAGTGCCTATACCGCTGGAGTCGTCACTGATTCATGGAATTTATGACGAGGATGTTAAAAATGAGCTGGGATTTAAACAACTGGCACCGGTTATTGCCGGGTTTATTGGTGAAAGCGACTTAGCAGGCTTTAATTCAAACAAGTTTGATATCCCTATGCTGATGGAAGAATTTTTGCGGGCCGATGTTTCCTTTGATTTGAGTAACCGCCATTTTGTGGATGTTCAAAACATCTTTCACCAGATGGAGCAGCGCACTTTGAAAGCAGCCTATCAATTTTATTGCAACAAGGATATCCTGAACGCACATTCGGCCGAAGCAGACACCCGGGCTACCATGGAGGTGTTAATAGCGCAAATTGCCCGGTACGAAAAACAGGAGTGGGAGGATAAAAAGGGAAAACGAACCATCCCGGTAGTGAATGACATCGAAGCTTTACACCAGTTCACCAACCTGAACAGCCCGGTTGATTTTGCCGCGCGCATGGTGTATAACGACCAGGGAGAGGAGGTTTTCAACTTTGGTAAGCACAAAGGAAAGCCGGTTGAGGAAGTTTTCCGGATCGAGCCCAGCTATTATTCCTGGATGATGCAGGGGGATTTTCCGCTTTATACTAAACGCCGGCTCGAGGAGATATACAACCGTTGGAACGCAAAGAAAACTGCGGAAAAAATAGCCAGGAATACGCAATCAAAGCCAAAAGAGGATGTAAATCCCGGGCATCCCGCTCCGCCCGCTCCGGAAAAACCACAGGTTAACACGGCCCAGGCTTCAAAAGAATATCAAAGGCCAGTTACTTCCAATACGAACCACCAGCGCGAGCCTTTTAAAAAGCGTGACGACAAACCGGCGTTGCCTGTAAATGAAGACATGCTGAAGCAACTTGCTGATAAATTTAAGAAAGGTCTTTGATTTCGGTCGATAGCTATCGGGATCGGAAGTTCGATTTCAGATTTATTTGACGCGATCGGGTGTGGAACGCGGAATGATTTTATGTCGGAAATCGGAATATCGTCGTTCAAGGGTAGCTATCTGTAGTTAAAAACATTCCTCCCGGTGGATTTTCCTTTCGGACTTTGCTGTCCCGATTGCTATCGGGATTCGGACTAATCTCTAACCCCTTCAATATATCCAATACGATGGTTTAACAATAGTTCCGCCTAATACACGGCAGTCAGCGCATTCCGGTGGTGCGTACGTAAATCCAATGACATTATCACTTCCGGGAGGATAATAAACAGGCGCGACCGGAACATTTTTGCCGGCGGCAAATATGTCCGACAGGCGTACATTGTATGTAAATGCCGGTGCCAATAGTATCGTGTCCACCTGGCACTCGGCGACGGTTGGAGGCGGGACATTATAGGGGACAGGGAAAGGCAATGTATTGCCATTGAGAAAAATTCTTTTAGTGGTGATCGTGGATACGCTTATGAAGCCAATAACCGGTTCTGCCTTATTGTTCATACATTGAATGTTTCCGGGTATGCTCGAAGGCTGGGGGTCGAATATCGACCCCAATTGTTCGGTGTTTTGCTTAAGCAGCGTCCAGTAGGTGAATGCATCCGCGGTTATGGCATACTGTTTTACCAGCAGGCTGTATATATTCGAAATCTTGCCGGTTGAGGCGGCGACATAACCCAGCGGGAAATGGTTGATCACGTCCTCAGTCAGATGGCTTGACGTGGCAACAAAGATGCTATTTGAAGGGGTTGGATGCTCATAGCACGTGTTAACTAAACTATCGGTCAGACGCCCGAATATTTGGTCGTTTTTGTAGTATAATAACGAATTGAGTAAAGAATAATAACTCCAGGTTTCGTCGTAGTCCCACCTGTAATAGCGGGTGTTATTGGTGTTATCATGTGTACTAACGTTAAATTGTACGCCGCTTCCCCGTACGGTATAGTTAACGCTGTCAATGGCAGGGGTTTGTTCATTTGCCATAAATGCCGACTGGTATTGCTCGCCATTTGATGTGATTATGTGCAGGCAGTATGTTTTATTGATCGGCAGGTTTAAGCCGTTATAGCTATAAGTACCAGGCACGTTTTCGCTTAACGTGTACTTGTCGCCGGCATTGCTAAGTACTGTTACAATCGCATTTCTTTCGGGGACTATTGTATTGGCACTGTTAATGGTAGTCGTTCTGCTGAGGTTTATTGTCGTTGAATCGGGGCCGCCATTAATAACCCCCTCCACCACCAGGTAATTTAAATTAATATTGGTAGCCGAAGGGTTAAATGGCTTCCGGCAAGAAATGGTTCCCAACATCAAAAGTGCCGGCAATACACTCCTTTGGATTAATTTAAATATTACTCTTTGACTCATAGGTTCAGTTATCCGCTAACAGACCTTTCAAAGAGCGTACTTACAGCAAAGAATTGCTAATTTTTAAATTAAAATATAAAAACGAAGTGCGCTATAAACAAATAACTAATTACATTTCAAGTATTTATATACTAATGGCGAAAGGTTTGTATAAACCGCATACAAACTTACATTTGGAATCATGTGCCGTTCATTTTCAAACATCGGGCAACAAGTTTTTGAAATTCACTTAGAAATGCTTATATGAGCGGCCAGTAAAATGGTTCTATGCTGGCTCCACCAGTAGAGCGGTGCGCGAGGCGATTTGCAGGCGCATGGTGTGACCCCATAATTGTACCTGCCGCTCACCCTTTTACTACCAGGCAATCAGGGTTGGCTGTTGTTATTGGTGGGAAAGACGCGTACGCGAAGAAAACACTCCCTTGCTTTCTTCATTGTATAGGATTAAGATAATAATTGGTTATCCTGAATGTAAAAAGTCGATATTTCGTTTCAGGCCTTTAAATTTAGTTCTTTTTACCGCGGAATTCTTAAATACCTTTTGAAACACTTCCTCGGTAATATCTTCCCATTCTTTTTTGTTCATGTGCAACAGTTCCTGCTTCGGCTCAAAGGTTGGTTCGCCGTGAAAAAGGGAGAACTTATTCCAGGGGCAAACATCCTGGCAAATATCACAGCCGAACATCCAGTTGTCCATTTTGCCCTTAAAATTATCCGGGATAGCGTTTTTTAGCTCGATAGTGAGGTACGATATACATTTACTGCCATCCACCAGGTAAGGTGCCGCAATCGCGTCAGTAGGGCAGGCGTCGATGCAGCGGGTGCAGGTGCCGCAGTGGTCGGCGGCGGGCGCTACGTCATATTCAAGCTCTAGATCGATGATCAGCTCGGCTAAGAAAAAGAAGGAGCCGACGTTCTTGTTGATCAGGTTTGAATTTTTTCCGAGCCAACCCAGGCCGGCTTTTTTTGCCCAGGCTTTATCCATTACGGGCGCCGAATCCACAAAAGCACGGCCATTCACTTCGCCGATCTTTTCATTAATGACAGCCAGGAGTTCCTTTATTTTTTCCTTAATAACAGTGTGATAGTCGGTGCCGTAGGCATACTTCGAAATTTTAGGGCTTAAAGGATCCGTTTGAGTCTTGTCGGTGTAGTAATTTAAGCCCACCGATATGACAGATTTTGCACCGTCGACCAACAAACGGGGGTCGAGGCGTTTGTCGAAATGATTTTCCATGTATTGCATCTCACCATGCATGCCATTTTTTAGCCAGGCCTCCAGTCTCGGCGCTTCTTCCGCCAAAAAACCAGCCCTGGAAATACCGCAGAATAGAAATCCGAGTCTTTTCGCCTCGTCTTTGATTAGCCTGGTATGATTCTTCATATGCTGGGTCACCATGCAAATATATCAATATCCGAACACGAAGATTGGTGGCAACACCGACGTATATTAACTTAATATAAAATAATTTAATTAATAGGAAGGTCCTTTTGGGTTTTTGGTGCAGTTATTGCACAACTTAACTAAATTTTAGCACATGCTACGGATAATTACAGCGTTACCGCCTCATGTCGCAGGTATTCATGCATATGAAGAGGTTACGGAACAGGAATACACAGAAACGTTGAGCGGATTACTTAACGAGCATGTAAAACGGGCAAAAAGAATAAATTTCATCCTGGTGCTGGAGACGGAAATTAAAAATTTCGCTTCCGGCATGTGGTGCGGAAATGTTGGGTTAGGCCTGAAGCATTTTTTTAAATGGAACAAAGTGGCCATCGTCTCCGACCAACGGTGTTTGCGTGGCTATAGCGACCTGTTTAAATACATCATTCCCGGAAAATTTAAAAACTTCCGGCTTGCAGCTATCGACCAGGCGTTAATTTGGGTAGCCCAGCAATAAATACGAAAAACAAAACAAAAATTATGAAAACCGCAGATGAAAAGAAACCAGAAAACAGCCTTAAAAAAACCAATTTACAAACTGACCGCCACAACTCAGAAAAGGTCAGGGTAAAGACGACCAATGATCCGCCATCCGATAATGATCAATTAAAACCCGCACTGGAAAATTCCTCCAATAAAGGCCAGGGACCGGCAGGTGAAAATTTGTAGTTCATTTTCACCCGCTGTTAGGTCAGTGTTGACACCTTTTTATGACATAACAGGTCGCGCTCAATGCCCAAGTGTCGACTATAGCCTTAAGCACTCCTACTCCCCCTTTTAGGGGCCGGGGGGTTAAAAACTATGCCTTAAACTATTGCTGAACGTTTTGGTTGTCCAGTAGCCGCTGTCTAAAATGCGGCGGACAGTCATCAACGGGTCGGTTTCATCGCGTTTATCGGCCAGTTGGAAGGCCATTTTAAAGCCATGTTTTCGCAATTCCGATAAAACAGGCCTTTTCCAAACGCCGAAAGGGTAGGCAAAATATTCCATTTTTTTGCCGGTAATTTCTTCCAGTGTTTTGGTTGGTTTATCAATTTGTATTACCCAATCATCTTTTTTAGGATTAGGGTCATGTTTATATCTATCTACCCGGTGGTGGTCCCAGGTATGACTTTCAATGACATTGCCCTCGTCCGAAAGCTGTTTCACCTGCGCTTTGCTCATATAATGCGGCCTGCCTAACGACACCGTCATAATAAAAAATACCCCTTTAAAGCCGTATTTTTTCATTTCAGGCCGCGCCACTTCCCATTGGTCAAGATCGGTGTCGTCAAAGGTCAGCATGATGGGCTTGCTTGGCAACGCAGCGCCTTTGGTTAGGTAATTATATAATTGATCAGGTAATATTGTGTGGTAACCGCTGTCGGCCAGCATTTTCATGTGTTCTTTAAAAGCTGCAACCGGAATGATATAATCTTTGTCGACCTTTTTATCCGTTGGACGCCAGTCACGAATTTGGTGATAACAAACAACCGGAACCTGTTTGCGGGCCATTATAGCGGCAGCGTTTCCCTGTGCGAATGAGACACAATATAGAAATCCCAGGAAAATAGTTGGAAAGATTCGTTTTAACATAAGTGAAATTTAAAGTATGATGTGCGGCAAATGTAGTATTATTTTATTTTTAGTAAATAAATAATACCAAAAACCGAACATCCCCCAAAACGGGGTTCGAAAACGGTTGAGACTTCCCCCTGTAGCAATTCAACTATTAACCCAATCAACCATTCACCTAATCAACCAACACAACCCTTTTCCCCTCCTGAGCCGAACGCTTTGCCGCATCCAGTATTTCCATCACCACCATGTTATAATTTAAGGACGATTGGTCATCAGCGCCGGGAAGGGAACCGTTAAGTACAGCCGTGAGGTACAGGATGGCATCGTTGATGGGAGCAGCCAGCGGAGGGGTTTTCAGGGTCCCCTTAATGTTTTCCCGCATCCGGGTTACGATGTTGGCGGTGTCGAGGGCATGCAGGTAGCCCGTTTCTCCAAAAACTTCAAAATCTTTAATACCGAAGGGCCAGTTCCATGAAGCTTCGATCTGCCCCATAGCCCCGGGATATTCAACAAGGATGGTGGCATCATCTTCAACTTTGGGATAAACCTCGGGTTTGTAGTGCCGGGTAATGGCGGTAACGGCTATCGGTTTTTGACCGTGCATCAGCCACGTCATCAAATCGGCTCCATAACAACCGAAATCATTCAATGGGCCGGCGCCGTTCAAAATCGGGTCGGTTAGCCAGCTCAAAAATTCTTTACTGCAGCCAATCTCTTTTGGTCCCTGGTGCCCGTCGTGGGCCACCATCTTTCTGATGGATCCAATTTTGCCGGAGGCAACAGTGTTGTAGATGTACAAATTGGAGGGGTACCAGGTGGTTTCATAGTTGGTGAGCACCTGAATATGGTATTGGTTAGCCAATGCTTCTATCCGTTTGGCTTGTGCAAGCGTGGCGGCCAGGGGTTTTTCTACCATAACCGGGATGTGCAATGGCGCACAGATCTCCACAATATCCACATGATTGGCGACTGCGTTGTAGCCCAAAACAGCGTCAGGTTTTTTCAGCAGCAGCATTTGCTTCAGGTCGGTAAAGAACAGTGAGTCGGGGATATGGTAAAGCTTACCATATTTCACCCAGAGTTCCTTGTTCGGTTCGGCAATGCCGACAATATCAACCGTGCCATCCTTGTAACGCCGTAAAATACCGTGGGCATGATCATGATTTAAACCCGCTACGCAAACCCGGATCGGCTTTTGAGCCGATGCTACCATAAAGGCAAAAGCCAGCATCAGTGTTGAAAAAATACGCTTCATTTTATTTGTCATTTGATAGTGAATACGGAAAATCCTCGTCTTTTATACCTCTTTGTTTATTCGGCTGCGCCGACATGTCGAAATTTATAATTTCACCCTCCACCAGACTTTTGTGGCTCAGCCAGTTCTTGTCATAAGCCTTGCCGTTGATGGTGAGCGATTTTACATAGATGTTGTCATCGCTGTTATTGGCTGCATTGATCACTACCTTTTTGCCATTTTCAAGATTAAAGGTAATTTTTTTAAACAAAGGCGCACCCAAAGCATATTGGTCGCTTGCGGGGCAAACCGGGTAAAAGCCCAATGCCGAAAATACATACCATGCGGAGGTTTGGCCATTGTCTTCATCGCCGCAATAACCATCAGGCGTGGCAAAATAAAGTTTGTTCATCACATCGCGCACATGGTATTGCGTTTTCCAGGGCTCGCCCGCATAATCGTATAGGTAAAGCATGTGCTGGATCGGCTCGTTGCCATGGGCATACTGGCCCATATTCACGATCTGCATTTCACGTATCTCGTGTATCACTTCGCCGTAGTAGCTATCGTCGAATATCGGCGGTAAAATAAAAACGGAATCGAGCTTAGCTAAAAACTGCTTTTTGCCACCCATGAGCGTCTCCAGCCCTTTTATATCCTGGAATACGCCCCACGTATAATGCCAACTGTTGCCTTCGGTAAAGGCATCTCCCCACTTAAAGGGGTTGAAAGGCTTTTCAAACGAGCCATCCTTATTTTTTCCGCGCATTAGGCCGGTTTCCGGGTCGAATAGCTTTTTATAGTTCATGCTGCGTTTTTTGTAGACCTCGATTTCCGCTTCTGGCTTATGGAGCGCCTTTCCCAATTGGTAAATGGCGAAATCATCGTACGCATATTCCAGTGTGCGGGCGGCATTCTCGCCAATCTTTACATCATACGGAACGTAACCCAGCCTGTTGTAATAGTCAACACCTTCGCGCCCTGTCCCATTCGGGCCAACATTATTGGCCCCATGGACCAACGCCTGGTAAAGGGTTTCGATATTGTAACCGCGCCCGCCTTTTAGATACGCCTCGGCAACCACCGAAGCCGAATTGTTCCCGATCATCACATTAGAATACCCAGGACTTGACCATTCCGGCAGCCAGCCGCCTTCTTTGTAGTCGTTGATCAGGCCTTCCTGCATCTCATTTACAATATGCGGGTATGCCAGGTTCAAAAAAGGATAAAGCGCCCGGAAAGTATCCCAGAAACCCGTACCGCCGAACATATAACCCGGCAACACCTTACCATTATAGGGGCTGTAATGCACGATTTGGTTATTGGCATCTATCTCGTATAGCTTGTTTGGAAAAAACAGCATCCGGTATAGACACGAATAAAAAGTGCGTTCCTGGTCAATAGTGCCTCCAGATACCACAACATGGTTCAGTGTTTCATTCCAAACGCGTTGTCCTTTTTCTTCGGTCGTTTCAAAACTGTCGTTTCCCTGTTCTCTTTTAAGATTGAGTTCGGCCTGTTCCGGGCTCACAAATGAGGACGCCACTCTCAAATGAACTTGTTCACCACGCACTGTTTTAAAGCCGATAACCGCCATCGCGTGTTCGGCATGAAGCGATAAAGAATCCGTTTGAGTGGTGTCGCTGTAGGTGTGGGCGATGGTAATGGTCTTATCGCAATAAATAACAAAGTAGTCTTTGAAATTCTTAAGCGGACCGCGGGCATATTTGGTTGAATATCCTATGATCTTTTGTTCACTGGGGATCACCTTAACAAATGAGCCTTTGTCAAATGCGTCGACAATGATATAAGAGCTGTCGTTTTTTGGATAGGTGAACCGAAATTGAGCAGTTCGTTCGGTTGGGCTGATCTCAGCCGTCACATCGTGATCCGCGAGGTAAACGTTATAATAATACGGCTTTACTATTTCGGCCTTATGCGAAAACCAGCTGGCCCGCCCGTTTTGCGAAACCTTCAAATGCCCGGTCACGGGCATGATAGCAAATTGTCCGTAGTCGTTCATCCATGGCGACGGCTGGTGCGTTTCTTTAAACCCATTTATTTTATTGGCAGCATAGGTATATTGCCAGCCGTCGCCCATTTTTCCGGTCTGCGGCGTCCAGGTATTCATACCCCATGGCAACGCAATGGCAGGGTAGGTGTTGCCGTTCGAAAGCTCGTATTTCGAGTCGCTGCCCATTAAAGGGTTTACATACTGAACCAGGTCGGGTATTGACTGTTTTTGTTGGGCATAGGTGTTAAGGGATATAACTAAAGCACTTATAAAAAATAGCTTCTTCATGTACCAGGTAGAAATAACATAAACGATGGATGTGCAATTATAAGGTTTGTGAAACAAATTAAACAGGGCTTTTTTTGCTGACAAGGTAAAGATTTCGATGGGAGGCGTCCCTCAAAAAAGGAAAAATCATAACGTCCGCCTGCTGGCGAACCAGCACTCCGCAACCCATTCACGCCCTCCGTCCGCCATAGCTCGTCTTAACCGCCGTAGCTTTTAGCGGCGTAGCGACGGCGGAACAAATTTACGCCAGTGCTTTTACCGGAAGCAAATCAAAGCCTTGTAAATGGCTAAAATTTTTTGGATCGTCGCCCCGATATCGGCGATCATCAATTAAAACAAACTCGGATTTCCTCCAGCCTTAAATTTGCCCAAATGCTTATAAGCCAGGTCCGTCACTTCGCGGCCGCGCGCCGTACGCATCAAAAAACCTTCCTGTATCAAAAAAGGTTCATAAACCTCCTCTATAGTGCCCTCATCTTCCCCTACGGCAGTAGCTATCGTTTTTAGCCCGACAGGGCCGCCTTTAAATTTATCAATTATGGTGCTCAATATCTTGTTGTCCATTTCATCAAGTCCGTGTTCATCCACATTGAGGGCATTTAGCGCGTATTTTGCAATGGCGGTATCGATATTTCCGTCGCCTTTGATCTGGGCAAAATCTCGTGTCCGGC
>Ga0302306_10001478_pt1 | contig 12742 bp, 9 predicted proteins | sample III_Palsa_E3_1_FD_198761 | JGI IMG/M metagenome (GOLD analysis project Ga0302306, IMG submission 198761) | Peat permafrost microbial communities from Stordalen Mire near Abisko, Sweden - III_Palsa_E3_1 | ecosystem: Environmental > Terrestrial > Soil > Palsa > Peat permafrost | place: Sweden...
CGTCGGGAGTGCCGTTGGCGTCTGCATCTGCGATCGCTGGATGGTATAATAATAGAGGGCCAACGCATCTTGACCAGAGAGCGATAGCGTGATCCCGGTGGTGGGATCGGTGATTTCAACCGCTGGTGCATAACGTCCCGTCACAATCATCGAGACCAACGTATCCAACACAAAATTATTCAACACCCCACCATATTTTTGATCGAGACCCAATTGTTGGATTTCAACCAATTTAGTGGGAAGCGTATTCAGTGTGGTGTCACCGATCAAGGTTTGTTGTTCGAGGATATAGGCCGGTGTGGTATTCACCTCGAAACCTGCGGTGACCAGTTCGGCATTCAGTTCCGTCATCGTTTCGGGGGCAACGATGGTGAGACTTTGGGCATTCTCGGTGGGAACCACTTTTGAGACGAACTCGGGTGTCCACTGACAGGTTGCAGCATTGATCGCGGTGTTCATAAAGATCGTTTTACCAACCAAGCCAACATTTAATTTATTGAGAAGGTTGTCCACCAATACCACAAGGTTGGATTGTTTGCCTTTGTTTTCATTCAGATAATCAATGTTGCGATAGAGCCAGAGCGCTTGTTCCGAGGTTAAGATATCACTATAATCGGCAATGCCATTGCTTTCAAGATAATTCCAAATATGAAACGAATTGACCGATGACGTTTTGAGATATTTCAACCGTGCAGCAAAGATGGCATTGGGCAGTGATTGCCAAAGAATTGCCCAGAATGCCCAAACCGCATAGGCTTCATATGACAACCAGGAGAAATACCACCGATTGCCAACATAGGTGATAAATTGATTGAGTTCATAGAGAATCGCGTCTTGTTCATTGGCTTCGAGTAGGTTGTTGCCAAACCCCAGTAGGGTAAAATCGGGTGCGGCGATGGCTGCGTCTATATCGACAGGATATACTATAGATTTGATCAGGTCAACCTGTGTCGGATAGGCTTGACACAAAGCGGTGTAATAGGATGATCCGATCACATAGGCTGCTTTGGTTTTTGGACTGATCGCTAACATCGCAGAGGTGAAATCGACCGTCTGTTTGGTGTCAAGCGATAGAATGGTCATCAGCGTATCGACAGGATGGTATTGACCACTCACATTCAAATAATATTTGAACGTTGTTGGGGACGTTAGGTCGACAGCATAACCTGCGTTCTGTAGGTTGAAGTTCATCTGTTCTGAGATCGGTGAAAAAATGATTGTACAGCTTTGCAGGAAGCTCAACACCTGATTTTCGTAGATCTGTAAACTTGTTGTCATGAACCCTGGTTTCCTCATAAATCGAAGACATGATGGGGATAGTGCAGTAACAACAATCCGATTCACCATTGACCTGGAGTGATTGCTTTGGCCGCTAAGCGCACGAATCGACTATTGGATTTTCTCCGCCAACTCACGGGCACTGTCGAAGCACCTCAAGTGCGAACCACACTCGAGACGGGCGGTCAACAATCCATCAGCAATGCCGAACGCGACACCATCATTCGTCGCATCATGGAGAGCACACAACCACCCTCGCGTCGAACCGGGTTCAATGCCTATGGTAACTATATAGCACCCATCGCGCGCAGGATTGCCCAGCATAAACTTGATAACCACACCATTGAAACCTTGGCCCCTGAGGTCAAAACCGCTCAAGCCATTGTCATTCCCTCGATCATTTCACCAACCGATCTTCGTGATGGCGATATCGCGTTACAATCAACATCGACAGTGGTTGATCAAGCCACCAATGACCGAATCTCGAAAGTGCTCGATACGCATTTCAACCACCATTTACAGATCTCACGCAAGCTACCAGATTGGATCCATGAAGCACTCTATGGTGCGGGATCAAAACCACTCTTGGTGTTGCCCATCACCGAACTTGACATCATCATGAATGATCCGGATGCGATCTTAGGCAAAGGCACCATCTCTTCGGGTCTGGAGCATTTGCAGATCTTAAAACAACTTGATGCGTTAGAAACCACATCGATCTTTGGTATCGCCGATGTCGCTTGGCCAAAAACCAATGGCGTGACGACTATATCCAAGCTTGACGTCAATACGTTGCGACCTGCGATGGAATCGGTGATCAATACCTATGTTGCTGATGGTGAGCCAATAGACCCCAAAGTCCCATATAATCTTGGCGAGCAGTTAAAGAAAGTGAATGGGAATGGGGATCTCCAATGGTTTATTGATGCCGCTGTTGAGAATCTCGGTATCGTCGATAACCCTGATATCCTGAAGACCGATCGGGTTCGTAAGGGGAACAAACAAGCCGAACTGAAACGTCGGATCATCACCTACTACAAACAGAAGACCCTGATCACAGTCAATCCAGAAGTCAAGGCTTCGGTGGGTGATCCTGTTGTCTATGAGCTACCACCCGAGAGTGTGATTCCGATCTTTACCCCGGGATCACCGACCGATCATATTGGCTATTTCATTGCCATTGATGAATTCGGTAATCCGATTCATCTCACCGGGGACGGACCGGCCATTGATCTTTTGGATAATAGACGGGTCAATCCCACCACGCTCTATCGCTCATTTGGATTGGATGCGAGTTTTCAATTCCATGGTGGTCATCATAAGAACGAACAAGCCGCGTTGATGGTGAATATCTATCAAACCATCATTGAAGCCCATCTCAAAGGTCGGCTAAAGAATAGCGGGATTGATAATATCTATATCGGTGCGACCGAGAATGTCTATCGGTGTATGTTCGCACGCTACCTCTCGCTCAGAAAGACCCGTCTGCTCTTTGTGCCACGCGATTTGATGACCTATTTCTGTTTTCAACACAATGCAGATGGCACCGGTCGCAGCAAGATCGAGGATGTTAAATTCATTCTCTCATTGAAAATCACCCTCCTCATCTGTCGGATGATGGCGTCCATGAATGCCGCGATCAATCGCAAAAAGATCAACATCACCTTCAACGAACAAATGGGCGATCCCATTCAGTATATGGAAATGTTGAAGAAAGAAGCCATTGATAAAGCCGTGGTGAACTTCACCTATGATCCGGCTGAAATCACCCGGACATTGGCGCAACGGTCGTTGACCATTGCAGCAAAAGGCATGCCAGGGGCAGAGAATTTTGAAGTCACCCAGGAAGCCAACGAGCAACGCGGGATTCGTCCCGATGATAGTTTGATCGATGATCTCAACAACATGATGGTGTTGGGTCTTGATGTGCCACCATCAGCGATGAACTTATTGAATGAGAATGAATTCTCGCGCTCGGTTGCCACCAATAATCTGTTCTTCAGTCGTCGGATTTCTGCCTATCAAAAAATTGTCTGTGAGAAAGTTGCCCGTCATGTACAAATCTATACCCAGATGTCCGAATCGGTCAAGGCCCTGATTGTTGCGATCCTCAAAGCTGGGGATGAAGAGACCGATGCATCGAAACCATCACCCGAAGCGGGTACCTCTGAGGATGATCCCAAACCGCTCAGCATTGATGATAAATTGTCGGATGTGATCAAGTGTATCGTGGCTGTGCTGCCAGCACCCGATGTCGCACCGAACAAAACTGAATTTGAAGAACTTGATGCCTTGATCGCATCCTTGACCACAGCATTGGAAGGCATCTTTGATAATGATCTCGGTGATCAGAGTGATAACCCCATCATTCTGGTGAGAGCGTTGGTGAAATCCGATATTATCCGAGAATACATCCGTAAAATTGGTGTTGCCAAAGGTGTTGATGTACCGACCTTTGATGCCGCGTTCTTGCAACGGGCGATTGCCTTCAAACAAAAGATCACCAATCTTACCAAAGGGTTGAAAGATGTGACCCAGAAGACAACGCCACCGACTGATATACCACCGCCGGATGATAATACCGCAACCGGTGGGGCGGGATTCTAAACAGAAGAGCGTGATAGAGATCCAACGGGATGATCCCGTTGGATCTCTACAACATAAGCGATCGTCACTTGGGTATTAGACGCCAGCGGTGATCGTATTTGCAGTACTATCAACTGGCACATAGGATCCATCGAGGTCGGTGAAGGTTGTCAAGGCGGTGGCTGCCGCCTGCTGAAGACCCATGTTCTGAATATTGGCATCAATTGCTGTGGCAATCGGTACCGCAAAGTCGTAGTTGGTCTTGTGCAGGCCGAGTGCATCGGCGATGATTTGACCGGCAACCTTGGTATTCCGATTATGCTGCAAGACACCATAGAAGGTGGTTGTGCGATCGATCATTTCTGAATGACCGATCTGCCGTTTGGCACCGAACATCCCAGTTTCTTGTGGCCACATGCTGCTGACGAACCAGGCATCGACGATGTTCTCTGGCCGGAAGGTCGGATCGAACTGGATCATCAACACATCCATGGTGAAGGCCGACATCAACATCGGTGACATCGGTTGACCCAGATTGATAGCCGTGAGGGATGAAGCCTGCGTATCAGGCTGTTTGATCATTTCGATCCAGGTCTTGATGAAGTTCCAAACAAGGTTACCGGTGATCTCTTGCCAGGTAAAGGCAGGTGCCACAGGTGTACGCTTGGAGTTGGTTGGCATATGCAGTTCTTGGCCGTCTTGTCCAACGGGGGTGGGTGAGCCTTCCAACTGATAGCCGAAGTCGATGCCGGTGATCTCCTTGGCATGACGTTCCACTAAGGCTTTGAGGATCTGTGGCGCATATTGCACATTGGCGAACATGGTGGGAATATGGGTGACGATCGGTACAATCGGAGCCAGTACCAAGGGTGTTGAGCCATCAATCTGCGGGAGATTGGGACCATACCCAAGTTGTGCGCCATTGACGATATCAGCGATGGAATCGGAATCAACAGCGGCGATTTGACCGGCATTGGTGATAAGACCGCTCGGTGAAACATTGACCATAGGTTATCGCTCCTTTACGCAGTGGCTTGGGTTATGGGAACGATCACCTTCCAGACGCGGTTGGGCATACTGCCTTGTACCGAGACTGTCACCGTCGACTGATAGCCAAGAGCGGTATCCACGGCTGTCTGACTCACCACGGTTGAGGTACTGATGATATTGCCAAAGACATACGAAGCACGGGCATCGATCGCCGCGGCGATGTCTTGAAACAGGGATTTTGGCGGATCATCCCGACCGACAAAGATGGTCCATTGCTGGCGAATGATGTGTTTCAGATAGACCGCTACATAATCGACGAAGACATCCGATGACAACAGCGATGTATCGATCGGATAGATCGACAGCAGATCGGCATAAAACAGCGTTGCCACATCGCAATACTGGATGTAGTTCAACCCGGTGTTCCAGCTGAGCTGCATTTGTTGCGGCGTGGATGGCGTCCAGTTGAGTGAACCGATCTTCAAAATCGTCACTTCGCTGTTGGGACGACCCTTCGGTTCACCGGTGACATGATCGGTGCCGTTGTAAATGCAGCGTTTGATCAACCGATTGATCGTTGCCGGTACGATGGTGTTCCATGTCTGGCTATCAGACAACAGACCACATTGTTGGTAGATCGAAGCGCGACAGGCTTGCGTGCCGAATTCAATCGATTCTGGATTGAGGAGCAGGGCGGCGCGGAGCGCTGATCCGGTGGATTGATCTTGCGGAGCGGTATTCGCGGGTAGGGCGACATCCTGAGTGGAGAACTCGATTTTGACATCATCCCGTAAACCAAAGATCGCCGGCAGGGTCTGTTTGCAGGCCAACGAATAGCCTGAATCATAGAGATGAGTGATGGGATAACGAAACACATCCGAGATCTCGGGATTGAGTTCACCCGAAACGAACTGGGTGGTCAGATTCTCCAACATGGTTTTGGTGGTGGTACCATCGGTGCCACCCTGCAGATAGAGCACCACATTGGGGTTAACAATATCCACCGAACCTGCACCCATGACGGCGTGTTCATAGGGATTGCCCTCTTGATCAACCGCGGAGAGAATATTGATCAGGTTGGGACTCATGGCACCCAATTCAGGAGAAACTGCCAAGACGGCTTGACCAATGGCTGTGGCGTTGGCGCCGTAGACCGAGAAGTTGTACGGCAAGCCAGGAAGGCCATTGAAATCATTGGTGACGACATCGACGAGATCATAATAGGTCGCCGTCGTCGGATCATACGCATTGGCAGGGAAAGCAAAGGCTTGTGTGGCTTCGTTGTAGATATCATAGACCGGTGATGCGATACTGGTACTCCCGTTCAGGGTGACCGGATTGAAGCTGTAGATCATCGCATTGGCATTGGCAACGGCACTGGCATCGAACAGGCTGTTGTAGAACAGACTGAATCCCATCAGATTACCAGCCGAACCAATCGGTGCTTGTATGGCGAGCAGAGGATACGTCACCGCACTAACACCCTCAGTCATCACCGTGGTCGTGGCAATATCACGAATCGTTTCGCTGTTGACCGTGGTAATCGTGGTCACACCATCAACGGTGTTACTCACTGTTGATGTCGCCAGAGGTCGTGTCGAGAAGGTGAGTGTCACGCCTGGTTGGGATTCACTCCCACCGCCTTCAGCGACGATCGGAATCGGATTGCCACTGGTATCAAGCACCAAGGCGCCACCTGAGGTACGTTGATACTGCACCAAGGAGCCCGGTGTCACCGTGCAAAGCACCACCAGACTCGCCGCAAATGCGGCTGGATCGACAAGGCGCACGAGGTAGACCTGCTGATATTGCAGCGCATGTTCGAGAAACACATTGGGATGGTGATACAACGGCGACCGTTGATTGAGCATTGAAGGACCGAACATCGTGGTCAATGCGTTGGTACCACCCAATGTCGGCACACCCACCGGACCGGTGTCAGTGAAACACATGAACATGGGAATATGAAGCGGTAGAATGGTTGGATCCGGTACGACGTTGGTCTCGAGATCCTGGAGATTGATATTCGCATTCGGGAACGTGGCTGTACTCACCATAGACTGAAAACTCCTTGCAGACGAGACCGAACTACCGGAACTAGGACCGGAACTACCGCCGGTGGAAGAAGAAAGGGTGAGAGACGAGATATCTGCGGTAGAAAATGCTTCACGTCCAAGCACGGACGGTCAACCAAAGTTAGAAAGAACAAAGGGCGTATGCATAGGATTGGGTGCCTTTCTGTTCGCTTCACTCACAGAGCAAAGCCATAAATGGGAAGGATCGGGAAGTCCTATCATGAACCGTATCTGTGTCAAAACAGAATCGTTTCACGGAACATCGTGACCTCATCGTTGCCGTCAGCTTCACTGCAGGGGGTATCGCAACATGCTATGAATACCAATAAGTGCAACAAACAAACGCACTGCGTGTAACGAAGTCATGATCAGCAAGGATGAGCCATGAATCTGCGATCCCGCGTCAGTATTTTTGATATCTTCACAACACGCACAACGATCAACACGGCTCAGTTAGCCGAACTGGTCAACTTTATCGTCTTCAACCGCGGTTATAAACTCGATCCTGTCGCAGTGAAAGCCATGCTGACGGTCAAGCCATTAACCACCACACCGATCGGTGCGCTGTTCACCCGTGCCCTTGATCTGCATAAAGACAATCTGTTCAGTTTTGTACGTATTCCATCTGCGGTCGTGGCAACACCAGAAGTGGTCACTTACAGTCATGTGACCTTTGATCTCAAGCAGATAAATACCAGCAGCGATCAGAATTTGTATGCCATGGTAAAAGCCCTGCCGGATTTTGCTGATACGATTTTCTGCAATGTCACAGCCCTATTGCGGAGAACCGGTGAACCGATTGATGCATTGAATATGCAGTCTGTCATCATCCGCGATCTTCTCTCACGCTCGTACTATGACAATCGATCAACCGCATGGTTGACCCCTTCTCTGTTGCGATACCTCTGCCGATTCTATAATATGTCGATGTCCTCGGCCGTGGGGACTGTGTATAATCTGACGTATTATGAGCAACAGACTGTGGCGATTGTGTTTGCGTTGTTTTTTCTGCAGCGGGTTTCTGATACCCAAACAGCTGAAGCCATGATCAAAACCACGAATTTGGGTCTTGGGAGTGCGATGCAGATCAATGATGTGATCACACGTTTGAAAGATGTGCTGACAACCAAGTATGATGCCCTATCACTGGATGATGTCTGTATTGGGATCAATCAGCTTGGCATCGGACGCTTGGCTAATATCAATCGCAAGTTCCTCTATACACGAATGCGCAGTATTGGTCCAGACGTGTTCACCTCAGCCATGGCCTTGGAATACCCGCCCTATTGGTGTTATCTAGTGTTAGCAACATTGTCAGGTCGGAAGATGGGCTTAACCAATACATTGAAGCGCAATGATATTGCCAAAGATGCACCCGTCTTCGCCGATGATCTGTTAAAGTCACAATCGTTCCTCCCTTCGTTATGATCATACTGACAAAGCATGGAGAGACACAATGACCACCATTCTCCAACAACTGAGATCGCCGATCGCTGTCAGGGTTGTTGCAACCGAACTTCCGAAAGGTATGACAGAGAATGAGCGTAAAGGTCTCTGTATCGCATGGTGGATGTCAGAAGATGTTTGTCTATGGCTCGTCTGTTTTGATGTCACCGGCGAACTTGTGTGGGTGCCAATGGCTGAAATCAGGTTACGACCCAATTGGAGTGCAGGGCGCCGATTTAACGAGTCTAGCTTGCTTCCTGCCTTATAGCGTTCAATACGATCAAGCATTCAACTTCTTCCAGGGTAACACCTGGAAGAAGTTATCTAATTTTAGATATATAAAGTGTTGTTTTCGATTCCGCTGTTATCTGATTTTAGCAAAAATCGTAGTACAATATGTACAGGAATCAATGTTAGAGATTCTTGTTAGTTTGTCTAACATTCTCTCCGGGGTAACAGGTTAGTAATACTAACATTTTATAATTGCTTATTGCTATACCTAGGAATTATATGTTTGCATCTCTAACATAATTTTAACAAAACGATCGTTCAACTGGTACACCTATCAACTATAAGTAAAAAGCTTGCCGTCTCCCGGGGTAAACGCTCAGTGAAATCATAACATCAGTTGGTATACCTAGAATTTTGATATTTTTCTGTCTCAAATGATTTTACAAAAATGCAAATACAGTTGGTACATCTATCGATCATCGACAAAAAGCTTCACTCTCTCCGGGGTAAACGCTCAATGAAATCACAATAAGACTTGATACACCTAGAATTCTCCTGTTTTTCTCTCGCAGATGATTTTAACAAATCTGTAGTCCAGTTGATACATCTACTGATTATGAGTGAAGTGTTCACTTCTCTCCGGGGTAAACACTCAGTGAATTTAGAATCATCTCTGTTCTACCTAGAGACTTGATATTTCTGTTGTCTTATCAGAACTGTGTAAATGATAACACGTCTCCACTACTTTATGCTGAGAGTGAACTCTGACAAGGGTTGAGCTCTCAGTGGGGTGGGTGGGGAAAAATATACATGAAAAGAGATAAATATAGATGACATTGCAGAAATAGAGATGAGATTGGGGGAGACAATATGTATCAAAGAGGTTGGAGAAAAATAGAGATGAACAAAGATAAGAGCGATGACATAACACACCAAGGTCATCATAAACATAACCAAATCAATAGATCATACAAGAACTTGATAACGCATTAGCTTGATAACCTTTATACCTAATCAGAGGATAGAGATCAAGCTAAAGATTAAAAAGGGATAGAGAGACATGTCTACCACAAACATGACGATGACAACAGATCTCATCTAACAACAGGGTCATCCCCTGTTGTTAGAGAGTAAGGAACCATCTCTATGCATCTTGACGTTGAGTGAGGTCATCAATGGACAACCTTCAATGTTTTTTCTGATATATATCATTCATTATGTAGCAATGACCATAGGAGGGATACTGTGATGCATGATCACCTAAGACAGATCTTTGTACAGTTAGAGCAAGGCAGTCGGACGCTGAATGCTGATATCAAGCGATTGAAGCAACACCAAGCTGCAGTGGATCGTGCAACCATAGCTGCGATGCAGCCTCGTGCGACATCGAAGCAAAAACCATCCCGTAAGCCATCAACAACGCCGATCATTGATAAGGAGACGCTGTGATGACACCAGAAGAAAAAGCAACGATGGTGAATCCGCTACGAACACAACAGAGAAGTTTGTCAACATTGGCATCTGAGAATGTGAATGTGCTGACATGGACGATGACGCAAGAGCAACTCTCGGTGTTGATTGATTGTTTTTCTGCGACATCGCCATTGAATTTAACCGCTTATATGCATGAAGCCATGACCACATTGCGATCGAAGAGCCACAACACGGGTTTATGGTTTACCGGTGTGTGTCATGGACTTCGTCCGGTGTTGAATAAGGATGCGGATATTCTGACAATTCTGGCTGATGGTAAGGATCAGGGTCATTTTGAAGAAGTGGATTTGACGCAGTTATCAATCGATCAAGCGCCGCTGGTGATCTATTTGTTTACTGATCTGACTTGGCGGGGAGCACGGTTTGTGATCGATCAACCGATGGATATACAACCGATCATGCGGTTGAAAATTGGCGAATTTCGTTATCATGCCTGCTATGCGTTGTTTTCCTCTCTTGTCACAACACAACGTGACGAGATGGTGCGTCACACCTATGAGGTGACCTTGAGTCATCCGGCACCGGAAAATCCAACCGTGTTGTCCTATAGCGATATGCGTGAAGCCAAACAATCTTTTGAGGATGCGTGTCTTCATATCATTCGCTATACACCGGTGACAGAAATACTGCGTTATCAGCAAAGACAACCTATGGTTGGATGGGGAGCGTGATATGACAATGACGTTCTATGTCTATCTGGCTATCGTGATCATCGTTGTCGGATGTCTGATCCAGAAATGGCTTCGACATGCCCAATGGCAGAAGGACTTTGATCAGGCCATACGGGATCAAATGGGTGATCGATGGTATGATCGCACCCGTAACAAAGAGTATGAACAGAAACAGCAGACCGACGATTGAGCTGTGGTTTTTACTTGCTTAGAGAGTGGGAGATAGACTTGTGTTAATACCAACGTTACAACACCTCAAAGCCAGAGGTGTGGCACTGCCGACTTGGCTTCTGACCAAGGATAATTTTACCCTGGATGGCGTTGCGAAGTTGATGCGTCATCTTGGCTATCGGCGCGATCGTATACCTCGTCATTGTGTTGGGATGTTACTGGATCTTATTTCAAATCATTCAGAGCTGCATCGACCGCCGGTTGAGCTTTATTTCGGTACGTATATCGGCCTCTATATTCCAGGTCAACCGATCGCGCAAGATCCGACTTTGCGCCGATTACAAGACGTCGATCTCGATGCCATCCATGATGCTGATCTTCCCTTGCTGATCTATTATGACCATGAGCATGGTAAGCATGGCTGGTATGGTGCCAATGCGGTCGAACCATCGGATGATATCCGCCGTGACGATACACCACAGTCATCGTCATTAACGGTATTTGGTGAAGCGCTCAAAACCCGTGTGATCAAAGAGTTCCATGATCTTCATCTTGATGTCATGATCGCTATGCTAATACAACCGCTGCTGAAGACGGTTGTTGGTGAAACCATCGCCTCACTATTCACCACGTCCACACTGAAGTTGCAATTGATTGGCACAGTTCCAGAGGCTGAGCTTGTCGGCCTGACATGTTCTGACATCACCCGACATGATCCGTTGACGCTGGTGTTGCGGATACAATTTGAAGGTCACATGCGTTCGGTTGCGATCTTAAGTTTTCAGGAGGTTATCAACAGTATTCTAACCTCTGAGGTGACGGTTCCAGCTGATTTAGACGGTCTCGATCGTGATACCCATCTCAACCTCATCCGTGATTCATTGCTCGCGATCTCCAGTAAAATTCGCAGACAGCTTGACACGTCATCCTTTAATATAGGAGATTATTGATGGTTTCCCCTGATGAACGCCCGACACTTGACCAAATCGAACAGGATCAATATGCTTTGCTGTCTTGGATCGTAACAACCGATGATTTCAGACGATGGGCACGCCATATCCATAAGACACAGCATATCACACTTGAAACTGTGGTTGACTTTCATACATGGCTTAACACACCCGGCAACTATGACGAGAATCGATCTGAACCGTTCTATGATGGCAGTGCGGCGTTATCGGTTACCGCACCGATGGGTCCGTTGTTCAGACTCAAAATCAAAGCGTTTCGGGGCATCCAGTTACGCAGTATGCGCGGTGAGATGCAGCGTCATCGTTTTCGTGAAATCGATTTAACCAACGTGACCAAAGCCGATACACCCTTTGTATTGTACTGTTATCAACAGAGGGATCACACCTATTGTTGGTATGCAGAAACTTTTACCACAGCACAACCGGAGATAACACCGATGATCGATCCATCACAATCACCAGAGCCCCTGATTGTGGGAACACAATATTGTAAATCTTGGATCCTCACCCAAGAGCAACTGAAGAAACTGATCGTCATGCAGGTTGATTATGCCAATCTGGATCAGGTTACAGACTTTGATTTAAGCGTGCCCCTGATGCATGCCGTGCAAACTGCTGCCAGCTCTGAAGCCTTCCTCATTGGTTATCTAACCGGCAAGGGCTTTCTGATCAATCATACTTTTTCGCATGATCTTAACACCAGTGTTGTGGCTGACGTACTGGGTATGGATGCCAGTGATATCCAACTCCGGATTGTTGATCTTCATCATGTGTCGCTGGCGGATACTCCGCTCATTCTGTATTTATACAGAAAGACGGATCAGTGTGA
>Ga0302306_10001480_pt1 | contig 12741 bp, 13 predicted proteins | sample III_Palsa_E3_1_FD_198761 | JGI IMG/M metagenome (GOLD analysis project Ga0302306, IMG submission 198761) | Peat permafrost microbial communities from Stordalen Mire near Abisko, Sweden - III_Palsa_E3_1 | ecosystem: Environmental > Terrestrial > Soil > Palsa > Peat permafrost | place: Sweden...
CTACCCTACGCTTATTGACCATTTGCCGCTTAAACAGATTGCTTCATACATCGGTGTTACGCCGGAGTTTTTTAGCAGGATGAGGAATAAGCGGCCGTGATTGGGTAGGGGAGGTGGGGGGTTAGGAGAGGGGATAGTGGCAGTAGCAGTGGCAGTGGTGAATTGTGATCAGGAAGTAAGGATTAAGAATCAAGACGCATGGACATCAGCCTTCACCATTCACGACTCACTACTCACCAAAGATGCATTTCTTAATCTATGTCAATAAATAGCTCCCCCGCCCTGCCGTAAATTTGTATAACCAAAAAAGGAAAAACAACAATGGCACAAACAATATTACACAGGGCCGAAACCCGGGGGCATGCCAGTCACGGATGGCTCAATAGTTACCACACTTTCAGTTTTGCAAACTATTATAATCCCGAAAGGATGAACTTTGGCGCGCTGCGGGTTTTGAATGACGACACCGTGGATGCAGGGATGGGCTTTGGCACACATCCCCACGATAACATGGAGATCATCTCCATTCCGCTTGAGGGCGACCTGGAACACAAGGACAGCATGAACAATGTCGCAGTAATAAAGAACGGCGATATACAGGCTATGAGCGCCGGGACAGGCATCTATCACAGCGAATACAATAAAGACAGGCAGCACCGGGTAAAGTTTTTGCAGATATGGGTATATCCGGATAAGCGCAATGTTGAGCCAAGGTATGATCAGATCACCCTTAAGGCCGACGATCGGCACAACAAGCTGCAGCAAATACTTTCGCCAAATCCCAACGACCAGGGTGTATGGATCCACCAAAACGCATGGTTCCACCTGGGGCGTTTCGATAAAGGGGTAAGCGCCAGTTACGAGGTGAAGGGAAAAGGCAATGGCGTTTATGTCTTCGTGCTGAGCGGTGATGTAAAAATAAACGACCAGCAATTGCACACCCGCGACGGCTTCGGCATTTGGGACACCGATACATTTACCATTGCCGCCGAAAGCGATGCGGAATTTTTACTGATGGAAGTACCGATGAAATTTTAAAAATTTGCCCTGCCAAAGGTTCGCGATTAATAGCGTACGGGCCTTTGGCTTCGGCATTTATATTAAATGATATGATGAACAAAACCCAGATACTGGTGATATGCAGGCACGCTGAAATATTACAAACCATTATACGGCTGGTAAATAACAACCCCGAATGGGAATGTACAGGGGCTAATACCGACCAGCAGGCGATCGACGCATTCAACGGCAATGCATTTGACCTCGTGTTGTTGGGAAGCGGCATTGAGCCATCAAGCGAAGAAAACCTCGTTGCTTTTTTTCGGAATAGCCGCCCCCGGATCAGCATCGTACAACACTACGGCGGAGGCAGCGGCCTGCTGTCCGCGGAAATTTACCAGGGCCTTAGTCAAAAAACGTTGTAAGGCTAAGTGAATGCATCTTCACAGCCTTGAAAGGGCGTAATACATCAGCACAGGGCGAAGTCCTGTGATACACGTGATACACGCATTTCCCAGCCCTGAAAGGGCGTAATATATCAGCACAGGGCGAAGTCCTGTGATACATCGTGTTACCCCAGAGTAGCCAAAATGACATGAAATCAGTCTTTTGTAACAACGGTACGTAATTTGTCATCTAAGTTGTAAATTCACCAAATAAATCTCAAAACAATTGAAAGCATCGTCAGCAGCTTACCAGCGTGGACGATAAGTTTACAACCTTTTAAAACCATTTAAAAAAATGAAAAATTTATTAATAGTACTTGGCGTGATTGTATTTATCTGCCTGATAGGCGGATGCAGCTACAACAGCATGGTAACAAAAGACGAAAATGTAAAAGCGAAATGGGGCGTGGTTCAGGCCGACTACCAACGGCGAGCCGATCTGATCCCTAACCTGGTTGCAACGGTAAAAGGTGTGGCCAACTTTGAAAAAAGCACATTGGTTGAAGTTACCGACGCCCGTGCCCGGGCAACTTCGATCCAGGTTGACCCGAATAAACTCGACCCTGCTACCATTCAAAAATACCAGGCAGCACAGGGCCAGTTAAGCACAGCTTTAGGCCGCTTGCTCGTGGCTTCGGAAAATTATCCCGACCTGAAGGCCAATCAAAACTTTAGCGATCTGCAGGCTTCGCTTGAGGGGACAGAAAACCGGATAAAGGTTTCAAGGCGCGACTTTATTGATGCCGTACAGGATTACAATACCGCGATCCGTTCCTTCCCTGCGGTTATTACGGCCAAGCTATTCGGCTTTAGCGAAAAGGGAAGCTTTACCGCCGATGCCAATGCGCAGAATGCGCCCAAGGTTTCTTTTTAAATAGAGGATTTCACCGATTTTGAGGGTGATTACACCGATTTAGTGAGACCAAATCTAATCGGTGTAATCGCAAAAAAATCGGTGTAATCACAAAAACAAAAAATAACAGATGGCCATATTCAACGAAGAGGAACAGCTCCGGATCCGCAATGCGATAGCCAATGCCGAGCAGCACACTTCCGGACAGTTACGCGTATGCATTGAGAAAACATGCAGCGAAAATGTGCTGGATCGCGCGGCAAAATATTTTCACCGCCTGGATATGCATAAAACGAAGCTCCGAAACGGTGTGTTGATTTATGTGGCTGTGGTTGACAGAAAATTTGCCATCATCGGCGACGCCGGAATAAACAAAGCAGTACCCGAAAACTTTTGGGACGACACGAAGGAAGACATGCTGGAGCATTTTAAAGCCGGCAACCTGGTTGAAGGTATTGTAACCGGCATTGAGATATCAGGCGAGCACCTGCAAAAATACTTCCCGCACAAAAAAGGCGACAGCAACGAACTATCTGATGACATTGCCTTTATGGACGGCGATTAAACCTACGAAAAATGGCAAAGAAACTTTTCTTCATATTTACATTGCTCCTGGTGGTTTTTATCGCCGTAGCGCAGCAGCTCCCACCCAAATCCAATACGCTGGTAACCGATCTTACCAACACGCTTGCACCTGGCGATAAAGAAAGCCTGGAGGGCAAACTGGTTGCCTATGATGATTCCACTTCGACACAGATTGCGGTTGTCATCATGCATTCTGTAGGCGAGTACGACATTAACGACTACGCACAAAAACTGGGCAGAAGCTGGGGCATAGGGCAGGCCGGCAAAAACAATGGCATAGTCCTGCTGGTGGCCCTTGACGATCATAAGGTTAGTATACAAACCGGCTACGGCGCCGAAGGGGCAGTTACCGACCAGTCGACAAATGAGATCATCCATAATGATATTCTTCCCCGCTTCAAACAAAATGACTACTTCGGAGGCCTGAACGCAGCCACCGACGACCTGATGAAGCTGATGAAGGGAGAGTACAAATCCGCTAAGAAACCCGTCGATTCCGATGACGGTAATAATTTCGGCGGGTACGGCCTGCTGATTTTTATTGTCATTATCATCCTGATCGCGATATTCAGGGGCCGCGGTGGTGGCGGACAAATCTACGGCGGCCGCGGAGGTGCAAGCCCTTTCTGGTGGTTCCTTGGCGGCACATTGCTTGGCCGCGGTTTGGGTGGCGGAGGTGGTTTTGGCGGTGGTGGCGGCGGATTTGGCGGCGGCGGCGGTGGTGGATTCGGCGGATTTGGCGGCGGCGACTTTGGCGGCGGTGGCTCCAGTGGCAGCTGGTAGCATCTGGTTATGGCGAATAGTCTGCCTTAACAGCCCAACAGGTTTTCGTTATGGGCGGTTTTTCCTACATTAGGCGTGGTTACTAAAAATCATGAACTATGGACCGCGAAATGCAAAAACTCGTCTGGAAAAAGCTCTCATCAACTTATATTCATAGGGGTCCCTGGGCCACTTTACGGTCCGATCGCTGCGAAATGCCCAACGGGCACATCGTTGAGGATTACTACGTGCTGGAGTACAGCAACTGGGTAAATGCAGTAGCCATAACCGAAGACAATGAAATATTGATGGTTAACCAATACCGCCATGCAGCGGGGATTGTTTCGTTAGAGATCCCTGGCGGTGTGATCGATCCGGGCGAAACCCCCGAACAGGCCTTGAAACGGGAACTGCTGGAGGAAACAGGCTATCTTTTTGACGACTTTGAGCTGCTGTGCATGGTATATGCCAATCCATCAACAGCCGACAATCAAACGAGATGTTACCTTGCCCGAGGAGGCAAAAAAGTACAGGAACAAAAACTGGATGAACAGGAGCAGATCATCGTTGAAACCTATACCATCCCCGATGTAAAGCAACTGCTATTGAAAAATAAAATCGCCCAGGCGCTGCATTGTGCCGGCCTTTTTTACGCTTTAAATAAGCTCGGCGCTTTATAAAACTACCCTATTTTTTGGAAGCCGTCGTTTTTTTGGCGGCAGATGCCGGAGTTGTTGTGTTTGTGGAAATAACGATTTTGCGGATAACATTATTGTATTGGTCGGCAACGTACAAATTACCGCTTGCATCCACCGCAATACCTTGAGGATAGTTGAAGGTGGCTGTAGTCCCGGCACCGTTAACCAGCCCGGCTACGTTGTAAATTCCTGCCAAATTATACAAAACCTTACCGGTAGTATATTCAAAAACACGACCAAGCTCGTCGGTAAAGTAAACGTTTCCCTGGGAATCGGCAGTTATTGCTGAGGGGAAGCCCAGTAATGACGACTGTGCCGGATTACCCACCAATGTAGTGACTACCCCAGCTGACGACACTACGCGGAGCGCGGAGTTACCCTGGTCGGTAACATAAACATTATCCTTACTATCTACGGCTACCCCGGTAGGTTGGTTAAAAAATGCGCTCTCATCGGTAGCGTCAATAAATCCTTTAATCGCATTACCTGCTATTGTTTTAGTTCGTCCGTTTGTTAAAATTTCACGGATAACGTTATTGCCCCTGTCGGCCACGAAGACATTTCCGGCTGCGTCAACCGTTACCCCTTGAGGGTTATTAAATATGGCCAGAGAGTCCGTCGTGCTGTTAAGACTCGCCGACGTAGACGCACCGTTCTGATAACCGGCCTGCCCTGTTCCCGCATAAGTGCTTACCACACCGGCAGGCGTAATTTTCCGGATAACGTTATTGCCAAAATCAGCTACATATAAATTCCCTTTTGAATCAAATGCCCCGCCCGAAGGCGCATAAAACTCAGCCGATAAAGCTGCCGGGCCGTCAAGATAGCCCAGTGTTTGACTGCCTGCTATTGTGCTTACATTGCCTCCGGAAATTTCCCTGATATCATCGTTGAATGAGTCGGCGACATACACGTTTCCCTTGCTGTCCGCAACCACACCCTGCGGATTATTAAACATGGCGCCCAACGCAGATCCATCCGAATAGCCGGCCGTTCCGTTTCCTGCGAAAGTTGAAACAACTGTGGTGACTGCGGTAACAGTAGAACTGGTTGTAAAGGTAATGACCCCGCCGTACCCAATACCTGCACTGTTGACGGCATATGCCCGCAAATAATATTTAGTATTAGGGGTCAGGCCGGTTAAGTTGCTGATAAACGAAATAATCGCTAAGCCTGAGGTATTAACCGGATCTGAAGTCTTGGTATCCGAGGCGGTCGGCGTTTGATTGGTCGAACTGTAACAAACCCCATTTAACGTGATAGTCGCATCCCCGTTAAACGTTATGACGCCCCCGCTTTGAGCCGTGGTAGTAGTTAAGTTAAGAATGGAGCCAACTGTCGATACGGTCGGAACGGTCGCAACAGTGCCGGAGGGCGCTGTGGATTTGCAGCCTGCTAGGATAATTAACGATGACAGAAAGAAAAAAAGAATGGAACTATTCCTCAGGAAGGAGGTTATTTTCATGGAATTAATCGGGATGAAAGCGTAAAAATTTTTAACCATACCACAACGCGCGTGCATTACTAACTGCAATAATAGCCTTTATATTGCCCGCCTGAAACATATTTAACAAATATTAACACCTTGATTTGCCAAAAATGCGTTGACTTTATTGTACGTGCAAAAGTATGATAATGAAACCAAATTTGGCCTAAAACCATGTTTAAAATTTATTGTTCTTTCCTGTATTATGAAAACAATGACCATATTAACGGCTTTTTTATCCCTTTTAATATTTGACCGACAACAACGGGAAGTATCAAAAGGAGAAATAATTGGAATAAGGCCGGATACTACCAGTATTATCCAGGCGTCGAAGCTTGAGGCCGGTATGGACGAGAAAGTGCGCATCACCACGTCGTTAAGGGGAAAAGTGATCAAGGTAATCAAATCGCAGGGAGGCTGGTTCGACATCGACGGGGGGAACGGCAAGGTCATAGCAGCACACTTTAAAGATTATAAAGTAAGCGTGCCCAAAAGCCTGGCCGGTCATTATATTTTAGCTAACGGCATAGCTGCCAAAGAATTTGCTGCCGACGACCTGCAGCACTATGCGGGCGATACGGTAACCGGGAAAAAGGGGCACAATGTTAAGACCAATCCAAACCGTCGTTTAACCTTTGAGGTAACGGGACTAAGGGTAGAGTAGGCCTGGTGCCAATATCAACTTCTGCCTTTCTGATACGATTGTTAAATCAAAGGCATAAGCGTGTGTCATAATTCAGTCACGCCCTTTCCGACTTTCGACTCAAAACTAAGTCTCCAGCTACCGGCTCAGGTACATCGACTTTTCTTTGTAGAGCGCCCTGAAGTAGGGGTCCTGCAAGTTCGGGATAAACCGTATGGCTTCTCCTGTCGACTTCATTTCGGGCCCCAGCTCTTTATTAACGTCGTGAAATTTATCGAAGGAGAAAACAGGCTCTTTAATGGCATAACCCCACAATTTGCGCTCTATAGTGAAGTCACTAAGTTTATTAACACCCAGCATTACCTTCGCAGCGATATTAATATAAGGTACGTCGTAGGCCTTTGCGATAAACGGAACTGTCCTGGATGCGCGCGGGTTAGCTTCAATTACGTAAACCATATCGTTTTTGATGGCAAACTGGATATTCAATAGTCCGAGCACATTTAAAGCCTTAGCAATCTTGAACGTATATTCCTCTATCTGGGCGATGGCATGGTCCGAAAGGTCGAATGGCGGCAAAACAGCAAACGAATCACCGGAATGTATTCCCGCAGGTTCGATATGTTCCATCAGACCGATTATATGAACATCTTCACCGTCACTTATTGAATCTGATTCCGCTTCGGATGCGCGATCCAGAAAATGGTCTATCAATACCCGGTTTCCCGGAAGGTTTTTCAATAAACTCACGACTGCCTTTTCCAGGTCCTCGTCGTTGATCACAATACTCATGCCCTGTCCACCCAAAACATAGCTTGGCCGTACCAGTACCGGGTAGCCTACCTGGTGAGCAACTTCCAGCGCTTCCTCGGCACTTTCAGCAACGCCGTATTTAGGGTAGGGGATGCCCAGTTCTTTTAGCAGGTCCGAAAAACGGCCCCTGTCTTCGGCAACATCCATGTCGTTAAAGCTGGTGCCTATGATGCGGATATTGTGTTCGTGCATTTTTTCGGCCATTTTTAGTGCTGTCTGGCCACCCAATTGCACAATAACGCCGTATGGTTTTTCAAGCTCAATGATCTCCCTCACATGTTCCCAGTAAACCGGTTCAAAATATAGCTTGTCGGCCATGTTGAAATCTGTGGAAACGGTTTCAGGATTACAATTGATCATGATGGCTTCAAACCCGGCTTCCTTCGCAGCCAGCAAGCCATGCACACAGCTATAATCAAACTCGATGCCCTGACCGATGCGGTTTGGACCAGAGCCTAATACGATGACCTTTTTACGGTCCGAAACGATTGATTCATTTTCACCTTCGTAGGTGGAGTAAAAGTATGGCGTTTTGGCCTGGAACTCAGCTGCGCAGGTATCCACCATTTTATAAACCCGCCTGATGCCCAGCCCGGTGCGGCGTTGGTAAACATCCTCTTCGGTTACGTTCCCTAAAATATAAGCGATCTGGGTATCTGAAAATCCCTTTTGCTTTAAGTTGAAGAAGAATTCTTCCGGGATGTTATTTAAGGTATACCGCCGAAGCTCTGTCTCCATGTTCACTACTTCGGCTATCTGGTTTAAAAACCAGCGATCTATTTTGGTAGCTTTCCTAACCGATTCAATGGGGACACCCAGGCTTAGTGCATCGTAAATATGGAACAGCCGGTCCCAGCTTGGATGTTCCAGGCTATGCATAATTTGTTCCAGGTTCCGGCTTTGACGTCCATCTGCTCCGAGTCCGGCACGACCGATTTCCAGACTCTGGCAAGCTTTCTGCAGGGCCTCTATAAAACTGCGGCCTATACCCATCACCTCGCCAACCGATTTCATCTGCAGGCCAAGCTCCCGGTTGGCGCCTTTAAATTTGTCGAAATTCCAGCGTGGTATTTTTACTATCACGTAATCCAGCGTCGGCTCAAAATATGCCGAGGTGGTTTTGGTGATCTGGTTTTCTATTTCGTCAAGGTTATAACCTATTGCCAGTTTTGCAGCAATTTTAGCGATAGGGTAACCGGTGGCCTTTGATGCCAATGCCGATGAACGCGAAACACGGGGATTGATCTCAATCGCAATGATCGCTTCGTCGGCAGGGTTTACCGAGAACTGCACGTTGCAGCCGCCCGCGAAGTTTCCGATGGCCCGCATCATTTTGATAGCCTGGTTGCGCATGTCCTGGTAGCAGCGATCGCTAAGGGTCATGGCTGGTGCAACAGTTATCGAGTCGCCGGTATGTATGCCCATCGGGTCGAAGTTTTCGATGGAGCAGATGATGATCACATTGTCATTACTATCCCGCAAAAGCTCCAGCTCAAATTCTTTCCAGCCCAATACGGCCTGCTCAACCAATACCTCGTGCGTCGGCGAGGCCTGTAAGCCGCGGCTTAAAGCGGCGTCAAAGTCTTCTTTTTTGTGGACGAACCCGGCGCCTTTACCACCCAGGGTATAGCTGGGGCGAATAACCAGCGGGTATCCGATAATTTGTGCGGCTTCTTTTCCTTCTAAAAAGGAGTTGGCAATTTTCGAAGTGGCAACTCCTACGCCAATATCAACCATCAGCTGCCGGAAAGCTTCGCGGTTTTCTGTTTTTTCAATTGCAGCCAAGTCCACCCCTACAATTTTTACACCGTATTTTTCCCAAATGCCACGTTCAGCAACACTAATGCAAAGGTTAAGTGCCGTTTGGCCGCCCATGGTCGGCAATACCGCGTCAATCTTTTGTTCCTGTAATATCTTTTCAATACTTTCAGGTTCTAGCGGCAGCAGGTATACATGGTCGGCAATAACCTTATCCGTCATAATTGTAGCAGGATTGCTGTTGATGATGGATACGGAAATGCCTTCTTCTTTTAAAGAAAGAGCTGCCTGTGAACCGGCGTAGTCGAATTCACAGGCCTGGCCGATAATAATAGGACCTGAACCAATAATTAAAACGGATTTGATGGATGAGTCTTTGGGCATGTGCTTTTTTAAAAGTACCTGTTATGAAAACTGATGCCGGCTGAGGAAATTCCCAACTTGTCGGTTCAGATTCTTCATTTTAAAATGGTTATCTGAACTTTCAGCGTCGGGGTGCAAAGATACGTTTTACCGACACATTCCGTTGATTTTTTTTGAATTAGTGAGGGGCGGGTTGATTGGGTTGGTTGGGTTGCTTAGGTGAGTGGTTAAGCGCGTAAAACTATCTTTTAAAATTATGTCAAATTTGACTTTTTAATGGTCGATGTCAATTTGCCAATAGTCGATGTGGTTAAGTCGCAAACATTCCCGTTATTTGCCGTTTAGCAACATTTCTCTTTGAACGAAAATTTTCATGAAGAAGACACTATCTATAGTCTGTGTATCGGCTTTACTTTTCGCCGGCTGCTCTGTATGGCAATCAGCGCTTAAATCAACTTTCCCTTACAAAACAATTTTAACCATTCCAAAATCGTCACCCACCAATACTTTGCTTTCAGTGGCCGGTACCGCAAAGAGTTTCGACCAGGATTTTAATAAAAACGGCAACAACGCCGACCAGGTGAGCAATGTGCGGGTCGTTTCAGCAAAAATCGTTTCAGATGATCCTTCGGATTTCGACCTGGGAAATTTTTCGATGATCAAACTGTATATTTCAAAAGCCGACAGTTCTGCCGAAGTGCCTGTCGCATCCCGAACAGATATTACGCCAATGGTTGGCAACAGCCTGATATTGGATATTGATAATAGCCACGCGTTGGACGAAGAAGTTAAGGAGCCGAATGTTCGTATACGAATGGAATACCGGCTACGCAATCATATTGACGTAAATGCACACCTGCGGATAGTCCTTGGAGTAAGGGCATCGCCATAAAAAATTGGGCCGCCTACCGAATTAATTTATTATCCGCATCCGGAAAAATCAAAATTGGCTGGTATTTGCGGGCTTCGTCAATCTCCATGTAGCCGTATGACATGATGATTACGATGTCGCCTACCTGGGCAAGCCGGGCGGTCGCCCCGTTCAAACAAATGGTGCCGCTGCCGCGTTCGCCGCGGATGACATAGGTTTCAAAACGTGCCCCATTGTTATTGTTGACGATTTGCACCTTTTCGTTGGCAATAATGTTTGCCGCATCCATCATATCTTCGTCGATGGTGATGCTGCCCACGTAGTTCAATTCGGCCTGGGTAACCTTTGCCCGATGGATCTTTGATTTTAACACTTCAATTACCATGGGGCAAAGTTAGGAATAAATTGGTTTATCATTTATTACCCTCGCTTGATGGCATTTTTGTGACTGAGTACCTTTATTTTGAAATCCGTCATCACCGGCAGCGTATTAACCTTACGCGAAGAAAAATTTGCATATTAAAATATAAAAATCTTATCTTCGTTATACCCAAAAAAGCAAGACTATGCGGGCCGGTCCGGTGTAGTCTTGTTTGTTTTTTATAAACGCGCGTCCTTCTTGCAACAGGAGGGCGGTTTTTTTTGGCAACCAATTGGTCTGAATTATTAATATTAAAATTTGTGCGTTATGGCAGATGTAGCATACTATACCAAAGAAGGTTTGGAAAAGTTAAAAGAAGAATTACAGTACTTAAAAACAACCGGACGCTCTAATATATCGAAAGCGATAGCGGAAGCGCGGGATAAAGGCGACCTATCAGAAAACGCCGAATATGATGCTGCAAAAGAAGCGCAGGGCCTGCACGAAGCTAAAGTTTCCCAGTTACAAGAGGTTGTGGCAAGCGCCCGTTTATTGGATGAATCAAAGCTCGACCTGTCGAAAGTTTTGGCGCTATCGAAAGTAAAGATAAAAAACGTCAAAAACGGCACCGTAATGAGCTACCAATTGGTGTCCGAGACCGAGGCCGACTTTAAATCTGGCAAAATATCGGTTAGTTCGCCAATTGCCAAAGGTTTATTAGGCAAAAAGGTTGGCGAAAAAACTGAGATCACTGTGCCTGCGGGTAAGATTGAATTCGAAATATTGGAAATCAGCAGATAGTTGAGGATTAGTCCGAAAGTCCGGAAGTCAGTAAAGTCCGAAAGTCCGGAAGTCGAAACGTCAGTAAAGTCCGAATCCAGATAGCTGTCGGGGACCGAAAGAAGCTGCGACTGACGTCCGCCAGCTGGCGGATAATTTTAGCGTACAGAAGCGTTGATAGGGTGAAGCTCTCATTACAGCTCACCCTATCAATCTTCCCGATTCAAGGCTAGCCAAGCCCATGCGCCTTCAAAACGCCCGAAATATCCACTTTCCAGATGTAGCTGCCATTTTGATTCCTGCCGCCTGAAGCATCCCGGGAATTGCTGAAATACAGCGTTTTGTGGTCGGGCGACAGCCTTGCTTCAACACCATAAACGTTTTCAGAAAGCACCAGGCGCAAATCAATGGGATCGCCCCATCCTTTTGGCCCGCGAAATACAATAAAGAGATCGGCGGTATGCGGCAGCGCGGGAGGTCTCGGTGAGGAAAATACGAGGAAGGATTCATCGGGTGCGACAGCAGGATCGAAATCCCCGTATTTATAGTTGGTGAATGAGGCCGGAACAGGCTTTTCGAACTTACCATGCCGCATTTGTGCACGATAAATGTGAAATTTTGTACCGCTATCGGCCCGCATAAAATACAGGCTTCCATCGCCGGCAATGGCAGGGCTAAAAACAGAGCTGTTAGCATTGATAAGGGCAGGCAATATCTCAGGAATTCCCCACTCTTTTTTTACGTACTTTATCTTCCATAAATTACCGCCGCCGCCGGTAATTTTGCGGCCATCGTAATTTCCATCAATTACTGCGCCGCCGGCAGTGGCGGGGCGGTTAGATGCGAAAATGAGGTATTTACCGTCAGGGGAAAATACAGGTTCAAGGTCGTGATATTTGCCTGAGAAGACGGGCAATTCAGGCACGGTCCATTTACCAGATTCGAGGTGCGATTGCATAACAGAAATTCCGTCATTTCCGGGAGACAGGCCTAATAAAACAGTTTTACCATCGGCGCTAAATGCGGGCGCGGCGCTCCTCAACGCGGTTGTCGGGATTTCGCCGGGAGCAAACAAGGCAACCTGAGGATTTAAAAGCGAATCGGCCGTTTGGGCTTGTGTTGCTGTGCTTTTCAAAGTCCCTGCAAAACAAAACAGCAGAGCGAGGTTTATAAAAATGTGGTCTTTCATAAAACAAATCTTATCCTAATCAATTGTTTCTGAAAGTAATTTTAACCAATTGCCCTTTTTATTAAATGCTTTATCCATAAGATTTAATAGCGTGTTATTTAACGGGCATTGTTTTTTAATTTAATGCCATATAA
>Ga0302306_10001481_pt1 | contig 12740 bp, 9 predicted proteins | sample III_Palsa_E3_1_FD_198761 | JGI IMG/M metagenome (GOLD analysis project Ga0302306, IMG submission 198761) | Peat permafrost microbial communities from Stordalen Mire near Abisko, Sweden - III_Palsa_E3_1 | ecosystem: Environmental > Terrestrial > Soil > Palsa > Peat permafrost | place: Sweden...
GCAACCACCCTGCCCGCCATCATCGCAGTGCTGATGCTGATAGGCATCGCCTGGCACATCCGTCAAAACCACCCTGCACTGGCCCTCGCGGTACTTTTTTACTTTGCCGGCCACACGCTCGAATCCACCTCCTTGCCACTGGAGCTGTACTTCGAGCATCGCAATTATGTACCCGCGCTGCTGATGTTCTGGCCGCTTGGCCTATGGCTGGCTGATACACGCAAATTGCAGGCGCTCAAGCGTGGATTAATGATCGCTCTGCCGATCGGACTCGCGTTAATGACCCATGCGGGGGCCGAGGTGTGGGGAGACGTGCAGACTCAGTCGTTGATCTGGGCACGAATCAATCCAAGCTCCGCGCGCGCCCAGGCCAATGCCGCGCAAATCGAAATGCAAACAGGACACCCGCAGGACGCGGCACGCCGGCTGGAAACGCTGCTCATCGCCCAGCCTGACCAGATGCAGCTTGCTTTCAACCTGATCAGTGCGCGCTGCTTGATTGGGGGAGTGAGGCCCGATGATATGGCTGCGGCACGTAAAGCCATGCTCGACACCCCAAATATTGGCGGGCTGTTCGCTCACTGGTTTGATCGTACATTACCGGTTGCGATGGCAGGGGCCTGCCCTGGCCTGACGCCATCGAACCTGCTCAGCTTGATCAATGCTGGCATGCAAAATCCCAGGCTCGCTACGGCGGGGCCACAGCAGGATTTCACCTATCTGCGCGGCCGCATCGCACTCGCGCAGCACCAGCCGGATGCAGCACTTGCAGACTTTCAGCATGCGCTTGACCTGCAAGTGCGCCCCGGCATGGCACTGGAAGCTGCCGCCGCGTTGGGCGCAGCCGGCTTTCCAGTACAAGGCTTGCATATGCTTGACCATTACCAACAGGTGGAAGCGCACGCCACGCCACCGGATTTTGGCATGCCGATGGTGCACGAGTGGATTCTCGCCCGACAGGGCTACTGGCCTCACGAACTTGCTCACTTGCGCAATCAGCTGAATCTCGACGCAAAGGCCAGTAACGCCAATACTGCACGCTCCGAAACCGGCCAGAACACACTTCACTGATGCGCTCATCACTGTACAAATTCATTCTTGCGGCCGCATTCATCGTCACGACTGCCGTCTACTGGCCAGGCCTGTCTGGCTCCTTTTTGTTTGACGACTACCCGAACATCGTCGACAACCACGACGTGCAACCACATGAGGCGAGCCTGCCGTCGATGGTGCGCGTTGTACTGTCATCCCCTTCCAGCGAATTCAAGCGACCAATGGCATCGCTGAGTTTTGCAGCCAACTTTCTGGCTACTGGCCTCGATCCGTACTGGATGAAGCTGACCAACCTGATCATCCATCTGCTGAATGGATTATTGGTATTTTTGCTGGCGCGAATACTACTGCAATCCGCCGCAACTTCGGCCGCCACCAATTGGCCAACAGGAAGATCAGCTGCAGACGTTTTTATGACTGAAGCAGTCTCCCAAGGAACATTTACCCGCACAGGTATGGTGGCCGCACTGATCGCTGCCGGCTGGATGCTGTTACCAATCAACCTCACTGCAGTCCTGTACGTAGTGCAGCGCATGGAAAGCATGGCCAATTTGTTTGTGTTGATCGGCCTGATCGGATACGTCGCAGGTCGCCGCCGCATGCTCGCTCCTGTCCACGTCCTAGCTCGCAGAGGATGGTTTGGAAAGAGTCACATTTCGCCTTATACGCGCGGCTTCATTATTTGCCTGACAAGCATCACCGCTCCTACCGTTGTCGGCGTTCTGGCCAAGGAAACAGCCGTGATGTTGCCATTGTATGCGTTGCTGATCGAGTGGACGCTGTTTCATTTTCGCTCGCCAACCCCCTCTTACTTGCCGCACACACAGGTCACATCGTATCCATCTCTAGAGCTGCCGATGGGTCGTCCAGAAAGGACAACGAAAAGTGATCGTCGCATCATTCTACTGTTCCTGCTGGTGTTGGCACTTCCCATGGCCATGGGTTTGGCGTGGCTGGTACCCGGTTTACTCAAACCGGAAACCTGGGCCGCTCGCGACTTCACTCTGGGCACCCGTTTACTCAGCGAATCACGCATCATCGTCGACTACATCGCATGGACGCTGATGCCCATGCCGAATGCGCTGTCGTTCTATCACGATGATTTCCGGACATCGACCGGACTGCTGGCACCGTGGACCACCCTTGCCAGCATCTTGTTTCTTGCAGCATTAATCGCGTTGACGCTCTGGCTAAGGCGGCGTCGGCCGCTGGCAGCCCTTGGTCTCGCACTGTTTCTTGGTTGCCATTTGCTTACTGGTACCGTCCTGCCACTGGAGCTGATCTACGAGCATCGCAATTACTTCGCCAGCTTCGGCTTGCTGCTGGCCATCGTCCCCCTGCTCGCCGCACCGCGTCAATCAGCCGTTGTACGGGGATCCCATTTAGTCAAAAACGCCCCCTCCCGGGAAGACAGGATGATCGCGGCTGAAGGCGCTCCTACGACCAAGGTGAGTCCCTGCGGAAAAGAAATGCCGCGCGAGGCTCTACCCCTTGCCTTGCCTCGCTACGCACTACTTGTCGGACTGATGATATGTTGGGCGACACTGACCGCACTCACTTCCCATGCTTGGGGCAGTCCCTTACGGCTGGCCGAGGATTTAGCAGCTCGCGCACCACGGTCACCGCGCGCGCAGTACGAATTGGGTCGCACCTACATCATCTACTCTAATTACGAGCCTGCGTCCCCATTCACCAAACTGGCCTATGCGCCGCTTGAAAGGGCAGCGGCCCTGCCACAGTCGTCTATTCTTCCCGAGCAAGCGCTGATCTTCATGAATGCGCGCATGCAATTACCACTGAAAGATGCATGGTGGAATAGCCTGATCACCCGATTGAAAACTCATAAGCCAGGCGTTCAGGACGAGAGCTCGCTTGGTGCGCTGACTGAATGTGTACGCGATCATCACTGCGATCTGCCGCCCGATCGGATGACAGCAGCATTCCTGGCCGCCCTCGCTCACCCACATCCCAGCGCGCGCTTGCTCGCCACTTATGGTGACTATGCCTGGAATGTGCTGGATGACAAAACGCTGGGGCAGCACATGGTCGAGGAAGCAGTTCGTACCGAGCCGAATGAACCGGCCTATCGGATTACACTGGTTCGCATGCTTGCGGCGCAAGGACGCAAGACCGAGGCGCTTGAAGCACTGAAAAAACTCGAATTGCTGAATGTCGGCGGTCGACTGAACGACAACCTGGCCGAGCTACGCGCCCTACAGGTGCTACGGTGACCCTACCCTCAAATACGCACTCGCCGGGCGCGCCAATCCACAATGGAAATTGCCCTCCGCCGCCTTCAGACACCGATCAAGCTTAAGCCCGTGCAGGCATGACTCGCCAATCTCCAGACACGCACCAACGCAGTGAACCAGATGATGGAGATGTGGTGCTGCATATTGGTTACATACTCTGCTATCGCGATCCAAACTACATCCGCAGCGTCAGTCTATTGCGGGCCCTTGAGGCTTGCCCCAATGTCGAAGTCGTTGTCGCACGAAACACCAGTCGCGGGCCCTGGCGTTATATAGAAACCTGGCGCGCCTTGCGTCGTATCCGTGCGACCAATGCACCCGACATCTATATCCTGGGCTTTCGCGGCCACGAGATCTTCTCGCCCGTATACCGAATGATCAATGGCGCGCCGCTGGTGTTCGATGCATTGATGTCGCCCTTTGCAGCATTGCGTGAGGAACGCAAGGCCGGCCTGCTCGGTAGACTGCTTGCACCATTGGTCTACCAGTTCGAGAGACGCATGCTTTTGCGAGCCGACCTCGTGCTGACGGATACTCGACTGCATGCCGACTTCTACGCCCGAACCTTCGCCCTACCCGAAACGAAGGTATTAGCCCTGCCTGTTGGCGCAGTCGAGCCGGACTCGAATGCTGTGACAAGCACGTTGTCCGAGAGGAGCCCCTTCAGCGTGCTTTTCTATGGCTCGTTTTTACCCTTGCACGGCATTGAAGTGATCGTGGCTGCGGCGGCATTACTCAGGGACTTACCCATCCACTTCAATTTCATCGGCGGCAGTGCCAGACAGGCTAAACGGTTCTACCGCCAATGCGAGCAATTGAATGTAACCCGCTACACCCATCGTCAATGGGTGCCCTTCGAGCAAATACTCCAAGAGGAAATTCCCAATGCAGACCTATGCTTGGGAGGTCCATTTGCAGATACGCCTCAAGCGAAGCGGGTAGTTACTGGCAAGACTTCGCAATGCCTTGCTCTGGGTAAAGCGACAGTCATCGGGTGCATCAACGAAGATTACGGGTTCGTTAACCAAGTCAACTGTCTGCTAATCGCGCAGGCGGATGCCAATGCACTCGCCGCAGCTATCCGTTGGGCCTTTGAGCACCGTGCGTCTTTACCAGAATTGGGCGCACGCGGCCGCGTACTGTACCTCGAACGCCTTTCCACTCGCGTCATCACTACGCGACTGGCTCAGGCCTTGCTTCGCCTAACCAGGAGCTCCACGACACATCCAACGATCTGACCCTGCAGATCGACCCGCCGTCCCGACACAGCAATCTGGGCTCGACGACTGCGGCGAGTTCGAACTAAATGGAATTGGCTGAGATGCCCCGAACCGGCTCAGCTCTGCGCTGAATAGATTAGAGCATCCTGAGTTGTGCAACGAAAAGGTGGCGGAATTGTAGCCGCACAGAGTGTCTGCTTACGCCATTTTACGATGGGTTAGCCGATCCGTCTGAAAGGGGCTCCGCCGATACTGCGCTCCGGTAACTCCTATGAATTTTTTGTTATTTGCAGCTTGGCCCCGTCCTAACTTCCTGGCTATGACTGCAATATGAAAAGGACGAAAAATCTCCACCGCGAGTATTTCAAGTCCCATGTGGTCAACCATTGCAACCGCCAGCCGCGTATCAAAAACATGATGATGCAAGCACCTATTTTCGACGTTGCCTTTTGAACGATCTTGGAATGCCTGAAAATCAGCAGATCCAGAATCTACAGCCAGATCATGCAACCTCAGAATTTCCTCCAGGTGCGTCATGTCTGCTTCGCTTGTCTGAATCTCAAAATCCTGAATAAGGTGTTCCAGCGTGGTTACTGGTCTACGGTGGTCAAAAGTACCGTCCTTATGCGGCACAACGAGCACCAATAGACCGTTTTCTTTCAGAACCCGAATCCATTCGGCGAGACCTTGCAAAGGATTAGCCAAATGCTCGATACAGTGGGACGAAAGAATGAAATCGTAGGAAGAATCTTCGAAATCTTGGAGGCAACTTGCCTCGGCAACATACTGACGACCAGGTGGCTTCTCTCTATTGAAAGTGAAGGTTGCTCCCTCACTGATAGCGCCTTCCCATACGGTATTACCACCGAAATTACAGTTGTCGATGTTGGCAGCGATGGAATAAACAGGAATGCTGCCGCGCGGACCAAATATGTCGCTCGGCCCACCGATCTCCAAGCCGTTCCCTGATTGAAAAAAAGATTTGCAGTGCGAGTAGTATTGAAGGCGGTAGGGTAGGACGAAGCGATATACGTTACCTAATAAGGCACCTATCCCAAAAGATCTTAGTCTTGCGTAGGCTTTCTTCAACACGGGCTGGTTTCCTCAAAATTCCGAATTTTCACTGCCTAATCGCGACCTGACACTTGAGCGATACGGCATACGGCGCGCACGCACAAATTCACGACACATTTTGGCGAGCACCTCTGCACGAAACAACCTGACTGATCCATACCTGGGTCAGGACTTGAACTCGCCCATCTGGCCACGAAGACCATCGAGCAATCCACGCAGAGCCATCTGTAGTGAAGCAAGCCTGGCTTTGCCATACAAGATATGGCAATAGAAAATTGCCATAATGGACCAGACGTTCCTTACTCTCCAGCGAATGCCCCTATACCCAAGGAAATGTAGTCGGACGAGGTTGCGAGTTTGGTAGTAGATCCTTAGCGGGCTGTGGGCGTTGCCTTTGATCCAGCCGAAGAACCAAACCCGCAGGGTTGCATCGCCCATACGATGAAGCATCGTCGCCCAACCCGTTCCATACAGACAGTATCCGCGCGCGCGCGCGCGAAAGCACCACTCAGTGTCGACACAGTCGATGAAAAAATCCTCTCGCATCAATCCAATCACCTCAATTGCCGAAAGGGGTATAAGCGTCCCCGATGTGATCAAAGTGAGCGCATTGACATGCGGATGCCCGGGCGAGGCACTGCGACGCCCATATATTGGGCTGCCTTTGATCTTCACGTGAAATGGAAATAGCTTGCCACTATTGACGTTGATGAAGCTGGGCCCAACTGCCCCCACCCGATGCCCCTGCTCTCGCAGATCAGTTTCCGCTCGCAGCAATCCCTCAACCATGTCCGACGCAGGTTCACTATCTTGATCGGACAGGAGTACATGCGTCGCGCCGGCAGATTTGGCGGTCTCAATCCCCACGTTGAGCGCCTTGGCGATACCGAGATTCCTGCCCAGGCGAATGAACTCGACTTGTTCAAGCGCCAGATCTTCGCATAGGGAATCTACCCTTCCATCATCCTCAGGCGAATTGTCTACGATCAAAACACGGGCAACCTGAGGCACGAGAAGCTTGATAAGCCCAGCTAATGCTTGTATCTGCGGTAGATAGGTGATGACTACCGCAAAGACCCGTTCGGCACTTTCTTCAGTCACGGCGATTTATAAGCCGTGAATGTCAGGAATTCACGGCGGCCGGGTCTCACCATGGCCGTCAATTCAGAAAATGCCGCTGAAAGAGAGGGAAGCAGCTGCGAGGATGCCTCTTGAGCAGACTCACCTCGCGCAAGCGCTGCGCTTGCGGAGTAGATAGTCAATGGAATCATGCCGTGCCAGCGCTGCACGATTTTTTGAAACCCCGCCTTTTCCAGACACATACGCAACGAGCGTGGAGTGAACAGCACAAGATGCCGAGGTGGATCCAATGACATCCAATTGGGACCAAATTTGTACGCGCCCGAGCTTTCCAAGTTGGGTGTTTCCAACCAAAGACACCCGCCGGGCTTGAGTAGCCCATACAAATTTTCGAGCAAAACAACTGGGTTATACACATGCTCGATGACGTGACTGATCGTTATAACGTCGTATTGCGCGTCCTGTCGCAGCAATTCATCGACTGAAACACAACGCACATCGAGCCCCTGAGCACGAGCCACCTCAACTGCCTTGGCGTCGAAGTCGATACCTTCAGCGCTCCAACCCATTTCTCCAGCAAGCTTTAGAAAGCCGCCATTTCCGAAGCCTACGTCTAGCAATCGTTTTCCTTGCCCAGGCAGAGACAATCGCGGTAAGTGACGGCACTGCGCGTCAGCCTTGGCACGAATCGACGGAACCAGCGAAACTATCCAACGCCCACCTAATGCTGCCGGAGCCCGCTTCAATCCATAGCGAGCATTCTTGTAGTCATTGATCCATGAATGCAGTCGACGTATCAGTCCGCTCTTGGGTTGAACTGAAATATCATCATCGGCGACATGGGTAACGTAGTTTTCATACGCTTTGCCAATGGTTTTTTTATTGGGACGCGGGTCAAGCCACGCTGAACTGCAATTTGCGCAGCGATAAAGCGCCCATTTGCCCGGCACCAGACCAAACACGCGACCAATCAAATCTGCATATAGCAGACTCCGCTCTGTCCCTGCACAGACTGGACAGTTCGGAACCTTTTCAAGATCTTCGGCTGGCCAAATTTCGTATTTCATGTATCGCTCGTCAGGGAAGAATGGCTGTGCCAACGAAGATACAGCCGCGGAAGCATGATGCCGCAAGGTGCCAAGGCCAGTAGCGCGACCATCACCAGTAGCAGCGGGTTGTGGGTAAGCAGAGGCACCAGTAGCGCGACACTCGCCAATGCCACCAGTCCCAGGCCTTTGGCCAGCACCGTGCTCTGTGCGGGCTGCAGTATAATTGCCGACCCATAGAGCAGCACCGTGTCGATACTGACACGCAGCGTCCACGCTAAGGCCGCTCCGACGATACCCCAGTCAGATACGGCCCACACCAGCAAACCCGCAAAGACCGGCAGCTCTGCCAAATGCAGTTTGGCCGTCAAATCCGAACGACCGTGCGCCTGCAACAGGGCGTACGGGACATGGGCCAAGCTGTTCGTGAACACCCCGAGTATCAGCATTTGAAACACCGGTAGCGCGGACAATGCAAAGCGCTGCCCAAGCCACAATGTCAACAGTGGTTTGGCGAAGATCATTGCGAGCAGCAGTGGAGGTAGCATCAAAGCCACCAGCGCGGTAACCGCCGCTCGCAGCAGCGTAGTCGAACTTTCGGGACGTGCCTGCGCTTCGGCCAACGCCGGGAATACGGCCCCAATGGCTGTCATCGGCAAGCTCGTCACCCTAGATAAAGCATCGAATGGCACAGCGTAAGCCGCCACTAGCGCTGGCGGAAATAGACTGGCGAGATAAAAACGATCGGCATAGGCCATCAGTGGTGCCACAAGATTGCTCACCGATAGCCACCCTCCAAATTGCAATAGATGGCGCAGATCTTCCGGATGAGTACGTGAGACACGCGGCTCGGGTAGCACATGGTGCAATGCGTATAGCCATACCACCATGCCCAGTGCCCGGCTAGCGGCAAGCGCTGCAATAACCCACCCCACATCCGGGCGCCATAGCGCCACCAGCGTGGGCAGACCGAACTGCAACATGGTCAATACGGCGCGTTGCGTGCTGACGCGGCGGAATTCCTGCAACCCCTCCAGGGATCCCATGGCACCCGTTGCAACGAGGACGAATGGCATTGAGAGCGCAACGGCACGCAGGCCGAAGATGGTTTCAGATGCGAGCTCGCCCTGCAAATTGAACAAATGCTGCGCCACTAAAGGCACTAGGAACCACAGCGCGAGAAGCCAGAACGCGCCGAAGCCTGCAAGCAGGCGCAGCACATACCACATCAGAGCAGCGACGGCCTCACGAGGGCGTCCGCGCCCGAGGGCACTTGAGATACTTTGAGTAAGTGCTCGACCCAACCCAAGATCGAGCAGCCCAGAAAAGCCGATCAGACCGAGTGCGAGAGTAAACACGCCAAGTCGCGCTGCGCCCAATGCGTGCAATAACACCGGCAAAGCGACCAGACCCACGGCGAAAGAGCTCAAAGTACCAGCCACATTCCACGCGGCATTTTTTGCAACTTGACGGCTCACCAGAAGCACCCGCGACATCGAAAGCCGCAACATCTCCAGCGCGGCCTCGATGGCACGCTGGAAAAGGTCCGGCATCGCACGCTGCGCATTGCTAAGTTGTCCGGATAACTATGCGTCACGTCGATACGTCAACGCCGTGATCTGCTCGGATACCAGCCCGATCAGGAACACGATGACCGCTGCACTCCACATCAAAGTGCTCATGTTGGTGAGCCTACCTTCGTGAACGAAGGTCCAGGCGTAGTTGGCGCAACCCAGCAAAAAGAACAGTCCACTGGCCGGCACGAATAGTTTCAGGGGCGAATACAGCGTTGCAATCTTGAAAATGATCAGCAGAAAACGTATGCCGTCGCGCAGCGGCTTGATGTGACTCTTGCCGACGCGCTCACCCGCCTTGATCGGTACGTAAGCAACCGGATAGGCGCTGCGGAAGAACGCCATGGTGCTGGTGGTGGGGTACGAGAACCCGTTCGGCAGCAGGTGCAGGAATTCGAGGAACTTGTTCGCGCGCACGGCACGGAAGCCGGAGGTGAGATCAAGTACGGGATGGCCGGTCATTCGGCTGGCGAGCCAGTTGTAAAGGGTGTTGGCAAGACCACGACCGACGCCGGCCTGACTACTCCAGTCGCGGGCGCCGACCACCATGTCGTAGCCCTCATTCAGCTTTGCAAGCAAGCGGGCAATGTCGGCTGGATCGTGCTGGCCGTCGCCATCCATGAACACGAGAATGTCGCCGGTTGCAGCGCGCGCACCGCGCTTGATCGCCGCGCCGTTGCCCATGGAATATGGCGAGGACAGGCACTCAACCCCGCTGTTGCCGCATATCATCCGGGTATCGTCGGTGGAACCGTCGTCGACCACGATGATTTCGGCATCGGGCTGCGCGGCGCGCAGCAGCGGCAGCAGGACGGCTAGTGCGGGCGCTTCGTTCTTGGCGGGCAGGATGATGCTTAGGCGGTTCAACAGGTGGCTCCCCTGGATGATGGGGAGATCATAGCGTGAAGCTTGGGTGACGGCTGGTGAAAAGTGCGTCGAGTTGCTCGCTTTCCGATGCATCGTGAATGACTTCCCCGCCCCTCAGATGAAGATGCCTGACCACCCCGGGACAACTTCGAGGAACCTTTAATAAGCTCCGAATCTGGTTGTTCCCATGGCTTTCAACAGCCTCTTGGTCAGCCGGGATCACCCTGTCAACCGCGAAGCGGTTCGACGAGCTGACTGTCGCGCCTCGGCCTTAGCCGGGATGACGCTAGAAAAGGGCGATCCGATGAGCCCAAGAGCAGCAAAATATCACCTCAGCAATTTCCTCCTCGCCGATTTTTGGCGCCCCAAAGACCAGAAAGGGGGCTGGGATGCTTCGGACATGAATTTCGTTCACAGTGGATGGCGGGGGTCATAGCGTGCCGTTTGACGAGCCCGAATGGCTCGAATGCTGCATGCGTGTGGAGGGCACATCCCGTGTGCAGTGAGTCTTGCGCGGAGCATCGATGTCAGTGGGCGCTCTCATCACACGGGTAAATGGACAGAACGCTTGTGCGCCGCATCACGCGCCTTGGTTCAGCTTGCAGGCCAGAGGATGACCTGACGGCCGAACTGCGGTAGATTCAACCACATACAGGGGCAGGATCGAGTCACGCATGTCATCTCAATTGCAACCGTCGCTTTCGGGTTTGTCCGGCATGGCGCGCCGCTTGGTGTCCGAAGGCGTACTGCCTGAATCGGATGTCCGCAAGGCCATGCTGGACTGCGCGCAGCACAAAGTGACCCTGGGCGCCTGGATGCTGGACCAAAACCTGGTCGACAGTACCCAGTTGACGCAGATCGCCTCGGCCGAATTTGGCATGCCGATGATGGATGTTACGGCGCTCAATCCCGCCAGCATGCCCCTCAGCCTGATCAGCGAGGCACTGATCAACAAGCATCAGGCGCTGCCGCTGTTCCGGCGCGGCAAACGGCTGTTTGTAGGCATCGCGGACCCTATGCAGTCGCATGCGCTGGACGAAATCAAGTTCCATTCCAACTGCATGGTGGAGCCCATCCTGGTCGAGCGCAGCTCCCTGCTGCGGGTGATCGAGGGTTTGCTCAACAACATGCGCGACACCATGCCCGACGTTGGTGGTGGCGAGCTCGACAACCTGGAGCTTGAGGGCGGCGACGAGGAAGCCGAGTCGACTGGCATCGACGCGAACGCCAACGACGATGCGCCGGTGGTGAAGTTTGTCAACAAGATCCTGGTCGACGCGATCCGTCGCGGCGCCTCGGATATCCACTTCGAGCCGTTCGAGACCCAGTACCGGGTCCGCCTGCGCATGGACGGCATGCTCAAGGCGGTAGCCAGCCCGCCAATGAAGATGGCCAACCGCATCTCTTCGCGCCTGAAGGTGATGGCGCAGTTGGACATCGCCGAAAAGCGCGTGCCCCAAGATGGCCGCATTAAGCTCAACCTGTCCAAAACCCGCGCGATCGATTTCCGCGTGAGCTCGCTGCCGACCCTGTTCGGCGAGAAGATCGTGCTGCGTATCCTGGACGGCTCCTCGGCCAAGATCGGCATTGAGAAGCTCGGTTACGAGCCGGAGCAGCAGAAGCTTTATATCGATGCCATCCACAAGCCTTACGGCATGGTGCTGGTTACAGGCCCCACCGGTTCAGGCAAGACCGTGTCGCTATATACCGGCTTGAACATGCTCAACACGGCCGAGCGCAATATCTCGACCGTGGAAGACCCGGTGGAAATCCGCGTCGAGGGTATCAACCAGGTGCAGCAGAATGTAAAGCGAGGCATGACATTTGCCAGTGCGCTACGCTCATTCCTGCGCCAGGATCCGGACGTGATCATGGTCGGCGAAATCCGTGACCTGGAAACCGCCGAGATCGCGATCAAGGCAGCCCAGACCGGACATATGGTGCTGTCCACCCTGCATACCAACGACGCCGCGCAGACCATCGCGCGCCTGATGAATATGGGTATCGCGCCGTACAACATCACCTCGTCGGTCACCCTGATCATTGCCCAGCGCCTGGCGCGCCGCCTGCACGACTGCAAGAAGCCGCAGGACTTGCCACCGCATTTACTGCTGGCTGCTGGTTTCAGCCAGGCCGACATCGATGCCGGCCTGACCGTCTATGAAGCGGTCGGCTGCGACGGCTGCAATGAGGGCTACAAGGGCCGCGTGGGCATCTACCAGGTGATGCCGATGCTGGAGGACATCCAGAAAATCATTCTGCAAGGCGGCAACGCGATGCAGATCAGCGAAGTGTCCCGCGCCGCTGGGATCAATGATTTGCGCCAATCGGCCCTGCTGAAAGTAAAACATGGCCTGACCAGCCTGACCGAGATCGACCGCGTGACCAAGGAGTAAGCGGCGGATTCGAGACGCCCGTAACATTGAACTTGCGTCCGGCGCCACGGTTTGACTCAAGGGGTTAGCATAAGCTGAAGTAACATTAGCTGTATAAACACCTTGTCAGCCGCCCATTTGGCTGACCCGGCCTGAATCACTGGGGGAACATGCGCATGGCTACGGCTACCGCAACCGC
>Ga0302306_10001497_pt1 | contig 12667 bp, 11 predicted proteins | sample III_Palsa_E3_1_FD_198761 | JGI IMG/M metagenome (GOLD analysis project Ga0302306, IMG submission 198761) | Peat permafrost microbial communities from Stordalen Mire near Abisko, Sweden - III_Palsa_E3_1 | ecosystem: Environmental > Terrestrial > Soil > Palsa > Peat permafrost | place: Sweden...
TTAAAGGCGCTGGAAAAGGAAGAATACATATCGGTAACCAAATCATTTTTGGGCCGTAAACCTAATACGCGCTACGTGGCATCGGCCAAAGGCATTACCGCGTTTAAAAAGCACCTTTACGCGCTTGAAAATTTAATTAAACAGCAAAAGGGCTGATATTTTTTTCGCCTATTAACTTTGAAATGCAAAGTACTTTTAAAAATAAGAAAAATGGAAGAATCAGAAAAACCCGAGGGGTTCATGGGCTGGCTCAAGGAGTCGGTAACCGTTAAGTTAATTTTTATCGGAATATTGGTGCTTATGCTCCTTATTCCCTCATCAATGGTAGATAACCTGATAAGCGAACGCGCCGACAGGCAACAGGAGGTAACCAACGAAATATCCTACAATTTTTCGGGTGCACAGCAAATTAAGGGGCCGGTATTGGTTATACCTTATAAATCACAGGTAAAAGACATCGACCAAAACGGGAAAGAAGTGACCAGAGAGATAACCCAAAACCTGTACCTGCTACCCGATGAACTTACCATTAAAGCCGACCTGCATTCAGAAATAATACATCGCGGTATTTACGACGCGGTAATATATAAAACCATGGTAAAGATTACCGGAAATTTTACAAAGGCCGATCTGGGTTCACTGGGCATAACGAGCGACCAGTTATTACCGGATAATGCCAGGGTAACATTCAGTATATCCGATCTGAAAGGGTTAAAAACTAACCCGGTTTTAACAATAGGCAATCAACTATGTACGGCTTCGCCTACCTATAATAACCAGGCTTTATTTAATAACGGCTTACAGGCAGCGGTAAATCTTACCGGGGTAAATGATGATAGCCTACCTTTCAGTTACACTCTCGACCTATCGGGCAGCAATGAACTAAGCTTTTTACAATTAGGGAAAACTACGGATGTGGATATTACCGGCAACTGGGCCAGCCCCAGTTTTGATGGCCGCTTTTTGCCTGAAACCAGGAACATCAGCGATACTAAGTTTAACGCCCACTGGCGTATGCTATACTATAACCGACCGTTCCCGCAGCAGTGGGCGGGCGATGACACCTTACTCAACAGCGCGCCTAAACAGCAGGATGCCACGTTCGGGGTAAAATTGCGCCTGCCGGTAGATGAATATCAAAAAACAACACGTACCAGCAAATATTCTACGCTTATTATCCTGCTTACCTTAATATCGCTTTTCCTTACGGAGCTTATCCGCAAGCAAAAAATACACTCCTTCAATTATATATTAATAGGAGCTGCAATGGTTATATATTATACTCTTTTATTGTCCTTTTCCGAACAGATCGGCTTTAACGCCGCCTACCTGCTGGCATCGGTAGCAACAGTAGCACTCATAACCACATTTATAGCATCGCTACTCAAAAACAACCTGGCGGCGCTGTTATTCGCGGGTATATTATCGGTGTTTTACATCTTCATTTTTGTCATCATTCAGTTAGAGGATTTCGCGCTGATGATCGGTAGTGTGGCCCTGTTCATGATTATAGCTGCCCTCATGTATTTCTCCCGAAAAATTAATTGGGACAGGCATTAACAGCTATCTAATAAACTCAACATTAATAATATTATCTAAAATAAAACTCAACATCATGAAATCACAAATCAAAGCAAAACTAATATACCGCATTAAGATATGTATATGGATAATGATCATCGGGCTGGTGCTTAGCGGGCTTACGGCCTTCCCTATAGAAACGGAGCTGGGTGCAATAGCCAGGGCAACCGCCGGCTGGAATTTTATAGGGCTTAACTGGCTAACCACGGTTTATAACGCGGTAAAAAACACCAACCAGCATTATCCGTATTTGAGTTATGGTACCGACTGGCTGGCCTTCGCGCATTTATTGCTGGCGGTACTTTTTATAGGGCCGCTTAAAAACCCGCTTAAAAATAATTGGGTGATAGAGTTCGGCATGATAGCTGCTATATCAGTATTTCCGCTGGCATTTATAGCAGGCGAGATACGGGGCATACCGTTTTTCTGGAAGCTGATAGATTGTTCGTTTGGGGTGGTAGCCTTAACCGTATTACTGCCAAGCTACCGGATGATAAAAAGATTGGAGCGTGTAGATGAAATATTTCACTGAAGAACAGTCGATAGTAAGGCAAATTTGGGGTAAGGCAGATACTACACTGTTTATTTTTGCCGGTGCCGCAGCCGAATTTGCCGTAAATAAGGCGGTGGACTGGCTGTATTTTACAGGCAAATTACCAGCCGACCCACTTGGGCGCTTATTTTCGACGGTTGTTTACGCGCGGCAGATCATTTTTTCGGAAATGGAAGATGCCAACAGGGCCATCGAAAAAATTACCGCTATACACCAGGGCGTGGAAAAAGCACGCGGCGCGCAGATTCCCGACTGGGCCTACCGCGATGTGTTGTTTATGCTGATAGATTATTCTATCCGGTCGTTTGAAATATTGTACCGGAAACTTAGCGATGCTGAAAAGCTGGAAATTTTTGATGTGTTCTACCGGGTGGGCGCGGGCATGAAAATAAAGGATCTGCCGCAAAACTATGCCGACTGGCAATTGATACGCGAAGCACAAATGGATGCCGATATGATCAACAGCGATTTTACCATAGACCTGTATGAACAATACAGAAAACACCTGGGGCCGGTACGCTATTTAATTTTAAAGCAGGTGCAGGTTTTATTGGTGCCGAAGCAGGTAAATCAACTGCTATCGCTGGGAAATACACCCTACCTGCTGCCCTGGCTGCTGGCCTATAAAGCAAGCCGGGCTGTTAAACTGGATGAAGCATTGATATTCTCCGTTTTGCCGGATGAATATCGCGAGCAGGTAAAAAACTTGTCGGCAGGGGAATGATGTTATTGCTATCGCCAAAAATAGCGACAGGCTTTTAAACCTATCGCTATTTAAGTGAACCAGGGTATAATTTAAAGCTTATCGGCCTTGGGTATGGTTACTATCGCTATATCGCCGGTCTTTTTATCGGCCAGCACCTTAATATATTGTTTGCCGTCCTGCATTTCATCAATATTAAATTGTGAAGATTCCGATGTGGATGAGCCGCCTTTGCTTGTGGATAGGGTAATGCCCAATGTGTGCAGCACATTGGCCTTATAATCCTCGCTGAATTTCAGGTCGAAGCCGTTTTCTTTAAAAGCTTTGGTCATCCCGTCGAACTGACTGATATCTACAGCTTTCGGATCGATAATATAGATCATCGCGCCCTCATCGGCAGGGATAGCGACGCCTGTTAGCATCGTGTTTTTCCCGCCGTAGGTTGAATTATATGCTTTACCATTATAGGTTGTTAGCGACGATCCGGTTGTATAACCACCGCCCGACGATGATATTGAATAGCCAGAACCGGTTGATCTGTTAGCCGAAAAAGTGGAGTTGACAGATGACGACAAATTGCCGCTCCCACTTGCCGATTGGCTCGACGACAAGCCCTTACCCGACGATGCATTGCCCGACGACAGCACAACGCCATAACCGTTTTTTGCCGCTTTTGTATCGGTTGCCGGGTACGTTTCCGTATAAACATCTACCGAGTAATGCCTGCTGGTATCGTTCAGGGCTACATCGTGCTTCATGTTATAAATAATTGCCCCATACCTGCCCTTTTCGCCAAATAGTTGCGTGGCGGCAATGCTTTGCAATACAATGGCCGATTCTATCTGCGATTGATCCACATCGTTAATACTACCTTTTTTACCATCAACCAATACCAATGCTTTTTTAAAGTCGATAATGGCCTTCTTATCAAAATTATTCAGCTTGATAACAGGTGCATGAACCTCGCCGGTTGAATTGCTGATGGTAGCATTGCCGTACAGCATAATAAAGCCTTTGTAAATATTCACATCTGTTGAGCCGGTGGCATTATACTCCAGGTGATAAGGGCCGCTTTTCAGGTCGTTCTTTAATGCAGCCTTTACGGAGGTATCTTTTTTAATAATTCCCGTACCAGCGGTGTAATTAAAAGTAGCATTTATGTGCTTTTTTAATGCCGCAGGGATATGCCTGCCAATGGTGGTGGTTATTTCCTGCCTGAAGGCCATCAGTGTTACCGCCAGCAAAGGCAGTATGAACAGGAACTTTACTAAATGTATTCTGCTTGTTTTTGCACGGTTCATCATCATGATACGTTTTTTTAAGGATGAAAAATTAAATTGGTTAGCTATACGGTATTGCGGTATACCCACAACCTTTAATAAATGGTATTGGTATGCCTTTTTATCCATGCCCGATCGCATTACGTTATCATCAGCAATAAATTCCAGATTTTGCCTTATGCTATGGCGAATAAGCCAGGCAAAGGGGTTGTACCAATTGATGATGCACAGCAATTCGGCCATTAAAATATCGGCGGTATGTTTTTGCTTTACGTGTACATATTCATGCAGAATGATCTCTTCCAGTTCCCTGCCGGTATGCATATTTTTGTTAAGGTAGATGGCGTTACCGAACGAGAACGGCGCAATCTGTTCCTCAACATGATAAATGGCTGCCCCGTTATCACTCAGCATTACCGCCTTATTTTTTATGCGGATAAGGGACGCGAACTGCATCACCAGTTTTACCAGCATAAACAGCGATCCAACCATCAGCAAACCGGTAACTGCTTGCCAAATATCCAAGGTTTGATGCTGCGCTGTAGCCGGTAGCATATAATAACCCTTCAGGTTTTGCATGGCAGGTATATAGTGCATGGCGGGCAATGTTTTACCGGCCTGTTTTGCAACTGCTGCTATGTTTATAAAGGGGATAATAAAGCAAAGCAGGCTATAGCCCAGCAAATACCAGCGGTTTAAATTATAAAAGGTTAAGCGGCGCAAAACCAGGTAATAAAACGCGTGGATCATCGCTATACTAAGCGATAATTTTAAAAGATATGGAATGATGGCAGGCATAAAAATAGTTTTTTAGGTTTACTTTTTATTTTCTTTCTCAATCAGTATGATGATATCCTTCAATTCATCCGCGCTTATTTTTTCTTCCTTCGCAAAAAACTCTACCAGTTCTTTATAGGAGTTTTTAAAATAATCGCTTACAAAATCGCGCATAAACTTTTTCTTGTAGTCCTCGGCTTTAATAAGCGGCGAGTAGCGAAAGGAATTGGCCAGCTTTTCGCTCTGCAAAAAACCCTTTCGCTCCAGGTTTTTTACGGTTGATGCCAAAGTGGTGTAAGGCGGTTTAGGCTCGGGCAGCTCGGTTAAAAAGTCTTTAATAAAACCTTTATTTATCCGCCATATCACCTGCATTATTTCTTCTTCCTGGGCTGTTAATTTTTCCATGTGTTACTATGATTACTAAAACATCGTAAATCTACGAAACTTTCGTAACAAACCAAATTTATTTTATTTTCTACAAATGTTTAGCCCCTAAGGGGGCTACAATCTTCCGAACAGCTGTGGTGTAATTAAAATACGTCTTTTGATTCGCAGGAATTGAGGGTTTGGGATAAGCATTTTTGTTTTTGGCATTCAAAACCACACCGTTTAAAGCTTGTTATTTAAGCAAATGTATTAGCCATGAACAATGCCGCAGGTAATATACTTGTAGGTTAGTTGGCGGGAGATGGGCTGGAATGGGTGCGCATAGAAGCGATAGAGGATTTGGAAGATGCCAATGCCGAAAGCGAGTACATCAGCATAACGGGAAAGCCGGTTGCCAAGCCCAGGCATCCGGATGAGGTAACGGCGCATTTTTATACCCGCCATTCTACAAGTACCTTTATTGTGGAGCGTTATTTGAACCACGTGGGCGCCGCCGTGCAAGGCCGTAAAGGAAAGCCCAAATACGCATGTAACATTTCGGTTGCTTAAAAATAATACCAATTACAAGCCGTTACTTTACAAAAAAACAGATCAGGATGAAACCATTTAAAGTATTAGCTATCGTGTTGCTGGCCTTGTTCAGCTACACAGCGGTTAGCGCTCAGGCTCCGCACCATCACAGAAAATATCATAAGCGCCACCACCGCAGGCCGATAAGGCACTAAGCAAAAAAGGCTGATCCAAACAAATGGATCAGCCTTTAATTTTTTATACGCTGTTTAAAAGCAGCGTTTAGAGCTTCCTTTTTACTTCTACATTTTCGTAAGCTTCCACAATATCGCCAACTTCAATGTTATTAAAGTTGTTAATGTTCAAGCCGCACTCGTAGTTGGCGCTTACTTCCTTAACATCATCCTTAAAGCGTTTTAGGGAGGCAAGCTCGCCGGTGTATATGACCACACCTTCGCGCACTATGCGTATTTTGCTGTTACGGGTAATTTTACCATCCAGCACCATACAACCTGCAATGGTACCCACCTTACTGATCTTGAAGGTTTCGCGGATCTCCACATTAGCCACAATCTTCTCTTCAAAGGTTGGTGCAAGCATGCCTTCCATCGCTGCCTTTATCTCATTTATGGCGTCATAAATGATGGAGTACAACCTGATGTCGATCTGCTCGGCTTCGGCCAGTTTGCGGGCGCTGCCCGATGGGCGAACCTGGAAACCGATGATGATAGCATCCGAAGCGGAAGCCAGCAATACGTCGGACTCTGATATTTGCCCAACTGCCTTTGAAATAATGTTAACCTGGATCTGCTCGGTTGAAAGTTTCAATAAGGAATCTGACAAGGCCTCGATAGAACCATCCACATCGCCCTTAACAATAATGTTAAGCTCCTTAAAGTTACCAACTGCTAAACGGCGGCCAATTTCATCAAGCGTGATGTGTTTTTGAGTGCGTAAACCTTGTTCGCGTTGTAATTGTAAGCGTTTGTTGGCAATTTCACGTGCCTCCACTTCGCTTTCCAGCACGTTGAACTTATCGCCCGCTGTTGGCGCGCCCTGCATACCGAGCACCTGTACCGGTGTCGACGGCCCTGCAGATTCAACCCTTTGCCCGCGTTCGTTGGTTAATGCCTTTACACGCCCGCTGTAACAGCCGGCCAGTATCGGATCGCCTACACGCAGCGTACCTGCCTGTACCAAAATGGTGGTAACAATACCACGGCCCTTATCCAAAGCAGCCTCAATAACGGTACCGATGGCACGTTTGTTAGGGTTGGCCTTTAATTCGAGCAATTCGGCTTCGAGCAATACTTTTTCCAGCAGCAGTTCAACGTTCAGCCCTGTTTTGGCTGATATTTCCTGCGACTGGTATTTACCGCCCCATTCTTCCACCAGAATATTCATGGCAGATAGCTGCTCGCGGATCCTGTCGGAGTTAGCGCCCGGCCTGTCGATCTTGTTAAAGGCGAAGATGATAGGAGCACCGGCAGCCTGCGCGTGGTTTATGGCCTCGCGGGTTTGCGGCATCACGCTATCGTCGGCAGCAATTACTATGATAACAATATCTGTTACCTGTGCACCCCTGGCACGCATGGCGGTAAACGCCTCGTGGCCCGGTGTATCCAGGAAGGTTATTTTTCCTTTATCGCCCGGCAAAGTTACTTCGTAGGCGCCAATGTGCTGGGTTATACCCCCGGCTTCGCCGCCTATAACGTTTGTTTTGCGTATAAAATCGAGCAATGATGTTTTACCATGATCTACGTGACCCATTATGGTTACAATCGGCGCGCGTGGTATCAGATCAGCCGGATCATCAGGCGAATCGAGGCTGCCCTCTTCATCCTGCGGCTTAACAAACTCAATCTGGTAGCCAAATTCCTCGGCAACAATGCTGAGGGTTTCGGCATCAAGCCTTTGGTTAATGGACACGAACATACCCAGGCTCATACAAGTTGATATGATCTGCGTTACGGGTACATCCATCATGGCTGCCAGCTCATTTGCCGTAACAAATTCGGTAGCTTTTAGTACTTTGGATTGCAGTTCGTTTTCCAGTGCCAATTCTTCGGCAGTGGCGGCTACATCATCGCGCTTTTGACGGCGGAACTTGGCCCGCTGTGCAAATTTACCCGATTTACCCGCACCGCTTAAACGTGCAAGCGTTGCCTTTATCTGGTCTTGTATATCTTTTTCTGATGGTTCTTCTTTAGGTGTGTTGCTATGTGGCGCGGTATTCCTGTTGCCACGGAAATCGGGGCGATTACCACCCTGGCCGCCACCCGGCGTAACATTCCTATTGTTCCGGAAATCGGGACGGTTAGGATTGATGGGATGAGCAGGCTGACTTTGCCCTGGTTGCTGGCCAGCACCGCCGCCTTGCTGCGGCTGGTTATTATTGCCGCCGCCCTGGTTATCTTTACGTTTGCGCTTGCGCTTATGATCGGCAGAGTTGCTGTTTGATGAGGAAGCCACCGGGTTACGCTTTTGAGCGTTATTAGGCGTTTGCGGCAATTGTATACGGCCCACTACATTCGGCCCGGTAAGGCGTTCGGCTTTGGCGCGTATCACATCATCGTCGGCCACTTCTTCGGCAGCAGGCTCGGCTACCGCTTGCGGGGCAGGAACAATTACCGGAGGCGCAATTACAACAGCAGGCGTTTCGGCTTTTGGAGCTTCGGCAACTACTTCTTTTTTAATTTCGGCTACCGGGGCAGCAATGACTGGTTCGGGCGCTTTTACGGCTACCGGTGGCGCAGGCTGCGGAGCAGGTACAACTACGGGTGCAGGTTTTGCAACCGGTTCCTTCTCTGCCGTATCGCCAAACTGCGGTTTTGCATTCGGGTTATCCAGATCGATCTTGCCAACTACCTTTACACCTGGTAAAGTTTCGTTGTGCTCTTCGGTCCGTTTAACTTCGGGCTCCGCCGGCTTTGGCTTTTCGGCCTGCTGCTGGTGGCCCGCGTAATTGCCGGCATTTTTGATCAGTATCTCTTCATTCTCAAAATCCCTTGAACGGCGGAACTCGTTCGGCTTTTCAGGTAACTGACCGGGTTCATCCTTACGGATCTTCCCAATGCTGATCTGTTTGGCCTCTTCTTTAATACTTTTATCAAAAGCAAACTCTTTCAAAAGTGCAGTATACATGTCACCTTCGATCTTAGCATTAGGTTGCTTATCTATTTTGTAGCCTTTGGAAGCCAAAAAATCAACAATGGTACTCATACCAATGTTCAGTTCTTTAACTGCCCTGATTAATTTTATGGATTTGTCTTCTGACATTTAATAATTCTTTCTCCGCTTTATTTTGTGCAAAAATACGATTTTAATTTTGCTTATTACCTTTATTCAAATTCAGCTTGCAGTATTGATAATACATCCTTAACAGTTTCTTCTTCTAAATCGGTACGTTTCACCAATTCGCCTACTGTTAATGCCAGTACTGATTTTGCCGTATCTAAACCAATGCGTTTAAATTCGTCAATAACCCAGCTCTCAATCTCATCTGAAAATTCTTCTATATCCACATCTTCGTCCTGCTCATCAGCCTCACGATATACGTCGATCTCATAACCTGTTAATTTACCGGCCAGTTTAATATTGTGCCCGCCACGGCCGATAGCCAGGGAAACCTGATCGGGTTTTAAGTATACCGCCGCTGTTTTTTTCTCATCATCTAATTTAATAGACGTGATTTTGGCGGGTGATAAGGCACGCTGAATGTACAGTTGTAAATTATTGGTAAAGTTGATCACATCGATATTCTCGTTCTTCAACTCACGAACGATGCCGTGTATGCGCGATCCCTTCATACCTACACAGGCACCAACCGGATCGATACGGTCATCGTACGATTCAACCGCTACCTTGGCACGTTCGCCGGGTTCGCGTACAATTTTTTTGATGGTAATTAAACCGTCAAAAATTTCGGGCACTTCCTGCTCAAACAAACGCTGTAAAAATTCAGGCGCTGTGCGCGATATAATGATCTTAGGGTTGCTGTTCAGCATATCCACCTTAGATACTACCGCTTTTACGCTGTCGCCTTTTTTAAAGTAGTCGGCAGGTATTTGCTCCGATTTTGGCAGCAACAGTTCGTTACCTTCATCATCCAGCACCAAAGTTTCTTTTTTCCAAACCTGGTAAACCTCGCCGGTAACAATCTCGCCCACGCGATCTTTGTATTTTTTGAAGATCTCGTCCTTTTCCAGTTCCAATATTTTTGAAACCAGTGTTTGGCGGGCCGCCAGTATGGCGCGGCGACCGAAACTTTCCAACGTTACCTGCTCCACATACTCATCGCCCACTTCCAGGTCCTCATCAAATTTCTTTGCTTCGGCTAATTCTATCTCCAGGTCATCATCTTCGCTAAAGCCGTCTTCCATTACCACACGTGTGCGCCAAATTTCAAGGTCACCATTATCTGTGTTAACAATTACGTCGCAATTTTCGTCATTACCGAATTTTTTGCGGATCATACTCCTGAAAACGTCTTCCAAAACGCTCATCATGGTTGGACGATCGATGTTTTTGAAATCTTTAAATTCCTGAAAAGAATCAATTAAATTAATATTGCTCATTTTCTTACTTGAATGATATTAAAACTTTTGTTTCTGTTATTTGATTAATGGGGATAACGCTTTCAATTACTCCGGCCTTTTTCCCCTTTTCCTTTATTTTCTCTTCTATTATAATGGCATCCTCGGTTAGGCCTGTCAATTTGCCTTCTCTTTTGGTGCCATCTTCTATTTTTAGGCCCAGTTCGCGGCCTATGTTTTTGGTATACTGGCGCATCAGCGTTAGCGGCGTTTCCACCCCCGGCGATGAAACCTCCAGGTTATAAGCTGTTTCCAGCACGTTTTCCTCTTCCAGCTTAAAGCCAACATAGCGGCTTATGGCCGCGCAATCAGCAATGCCTATGCCTTTATCGCCATCAAGCAAAATAATCAGCTTTCCGTTGGCGTGCATTTTTACATCCACCAAAAACAGGTCGGGCCGTTCAAGCTCGGCTATTTTTTCTTCAACCAGTGCGGTAACTTTCTTTTCAATATTCATTATCTGCCTTGTATTCCCGTTCCGAAAGCCATAATGAACGGCATCCGGATAGTCCCGATAGCTATCGGTAGGTAAACTAAAAGAGGGGGCAAATCGCCCCCTCCATTTAATTTGGATGCAAATATACTAAATTTTATCGGGTTTGCAAAGCTATTATTGCTTAAAAATCAAATCAATATAGGGCTGGGTGCCCGGTTTTTTATGGCCTTTTAAATAATCTATCGGGGTGTTGCCCTGCCCGAACAGGTAATAACGCACAAAATAGCTTTGCCGCGCCGTAAAGGGCGTGTCGGGCGTAAAAACTACAGCATCGCCATTCACCAGGTATTGGCCGGGCTGGGCATGCTGAAAATCCTTCATATCTGTATCGGCGGGCATGCGGTAAACCGGCAATAAACTTTGCCATACGGCGGTTGAACTATCCCGGCCTATCTCGCCCAAAATGGCGGCATCCAGGCCGGTAAATTTCAGGGACCGCTGGCTATTGATGAGGCTGATGCGCACAGGTTGCGTTTTTGGCTGATGGCTACAGCCAAGTAAAACAAGTAGCAGTAAGAGGAATGAGTTTTTCATTTTATGGGTTGAAATTAGTGAAAGGATGTGGGTTTGGGTAATGGAAAGGTGGATATTTTGGTGGTGGCGACTATATGCTGGCTACTTTTGCGCGCTCCGTTAACTCACCCCGACTTTGCTTCGCTCGTCGACCCTCCTCTTTTGCTGCGCAAGAAAGAGGGTGAAGGCGGTCCTAACTTAAATACCCCACAAGCAAATATTATTCGATAAAATTGCGTTAGCTATAAAAACGTTTGATGAAGTGTATTTACAAAATTTTAGTTGCCCTGCTATTATTGCCGGCATTGATTGTTGGCTGCAAAAAGAGTGAGGCTACCGCGCAGGCATCGGGCACGGTTATTAAGGCACCGGCCAACTTTAGGGTAATTGGCTATATGCTGGCTACGGATATTGCCAATGGCAACGCGGCAAATTTTGATTTTTCGAAGATCAATTACCTTAATATCGCCTTTATAACGCCCGATCTGCATGGGAATTTTACCGCCATAACTAATCTTAATGCCGTAATTGCTGCCGCGCATCAACAGCATGTAAAGGTGTTGGCCTCTATTGGCGGGGGACTGGCGCCTGCTTATTATACCTCGTTGCTATCCGATTCGCTGCGCTCCTATTTTATCAATAACCTGGTGCAATTGGCGGTCGCTGATAATTTTGATGGCATTGATGTTGACCTTGAAGGCGCGCTGATCAATACCAATTACGAAACCTTTGTGGGCCAGCTTTCCGCGGCTGTAAAAGCGCAGGGGATGCTGCTTACGGCGGCCATTGCCACGGCTTATAAATCATCGTACACGGACAGATCGCTTACTTATTATGATTTTGTGAATGTGATGTCGTACGACGCGACCGGGCCCTGGGCACCCAACCTGCCGGGGCAGGATTCGCCGTATTCCATGGCGGTAAGCGACCTGGCCTATTGGAGCGGCACACGCGGGATAGCTAAAAACAGGCTGAACCTGGGCGTTCCTTTTTACGGCTATGGTTTTAACGGCGCGCCAAGCTCCATTTATTATAAGGATATAGTGGCGCAATATCCCGGTGCCGAAAATACCGACCAGGTGAGCACTACCGGCGGCGGCATTATTTATTATAACGGCATACCTACTATTAAGCAAAAAACAGCCCTCGCCATAAAACAGGCGGGCGGTGTAATGATGTGGCAACTGTTGCAGGATGCCGGCGGCGATCAATCGTTATTGAACGCGATAGATGGGACTGTAAATGGGACGGGGAATTAGTTGATTTGTGTTG
>Ga0302306_10001499_pt1 | contig 12662 bp, 18 predicted proteins | sample III_Palsa_E3_1_FD_198761 | JGI IMG/M metagenome (GOLD analysis project Ga0302306, IMG submission 198761) | Peat permafrost microbial communities from Stordalen Mire near Abisko, Sweden - III_Palsa_E3_1 | ecosystem: Environmental > Terrestrial > Soil > Palsa > Peat permafrost | place: Sweden...
AATTTTTAAAAAAATTCCTTAAAATTCTTGAATTTAAGTTATCTCTTTTTAAATAAAAGGTATCTAGAAAATATTGAAAATTTTTAGATTTAATTAGAATATATGTAAATGAGTTTATTTATATATAAATTAACTTGATTTAAGGTTTTTTTAGAAATTTTTAAGAATTTTAAGGAATTTCTTCAAACTCAAAAATAAAATTCCTAAAATTCCTAAAAATTTCTAAAAAAACCTTAAATCAAGTTGATTTATATCTAAAAATAATTTATTTACATACAATTTAGTTAGATCTAAAATTAACTAGTTAAATTACCATATCTTTTTCAAAAAAGGCCGACTTTAAAAACTAAAAATTTTCTGAAAACTGACTAATTATTTTAATTAATGATAATTAATCTCATTTACATACATAATTAATTTAATCAAATTGATTATCATAGAGTTTTAAAGTTTGTTTTATCTAGGTATAGAATTGTTAAATTCAATTTAAGGATCTATAAAACTAAGTTAGTATTTTAAAAAATCTTGAATAAACAAACTAAATTTCTAAATAATTATAGGAAAAGATCGAAAATAGTATAAATTAAGTTGATTTTTGAACTATTACATTTTCAATTCATTTTTCAAAAAAATAAAACCGAATTTTTAGAAACTCTTTAATAAAATCTAATAAATCATAATGTCTGATCTAACAGATGTTCTTCAAATTCTTCAAACAGTTTTTGCAGGAATTGCTTTAATATTTGGTCTAATAACCCTAATTATTAGTATAATTTATTGCATACCAGTTGTTAATAAATATTTAAAAACTGAGATACATTATAACACAAAACAACATATTCAAAAATTTATATTAAAAGATTATCAAACTAAAAAATATTTACTTTTAAAAAAATCTGAATTATTATTTACAAACATTGAAAATAATAAAAAATCTAAATTTAAAGTAGGACTTTATAATATCTCTAATGATAATAACCAAATAAATCTAATTAATACTAATTATTATAGTAAAGGATCAAAATGCACATCTATAAATACTTATATAACAAAATTAGACCAAATTAAGAATTATTTAGATATCGATATTCAAAATTTTAATGTTTTTATTTCAACTGATGATAAATACATTATAATAAATTATTAAAAACCCTAAAATCCAAAAAATAATTAATAAAATGCTTTGTCCAGAATGTAATTTAAATTTATCAACTCCTCATTCGCTTTCTACTCATGTTAAAAGATGTCAATTAAAACAAGTAATGACCTGTAATAATTGTGATAAAGAAACTAGGACATCTTGTCATAAATGTATTGGTTTTGATCCAAATGCCCCTCCTAAAAATTTTTATAAATTCATAATGAAGTTATTATCGTTTAATTAATAATTTGTTATTGGTTATTGGTTATTGGTTTTTACATTCTGAATCGAATTCTTTTTTACCTTGATTTAGTAAATCGTTAATATCTCCATTAAATCCCATTTTTTCAAGCATTTTATTAGTATTTTTAGAAGGTTTCTCTTTATCTTTATCCATTAAAGATCTAATTAGATCAACAGCGTCCGATAATGGTGGTAAAGTATCTAAATTATTAACATATTCTCTAATAGATATTAGTAATTTATCGTTATCGCTGAGATTTAGAGCATTTTTAATATCTTTGTAAAAAGCAATTTTGGACATTCCTAACAAATTTTTGACTAATTATCTAATGTATTTTAATATTTGTTATTAGTATAAAGATGTCTTCAGAAACATTACAAAATACTATTTTAATAATTATTTTTGTTTCTCTAACAATTGTAATATGTTATACTTTAATGACAATAATTAATGAAAATTTTCAAGAAAACTTCGGTTCATCTTGTACAGATTTAATACCATATATAAAGACCCCATTAATGCCTATTAAAAAAGGCCAAATATTTATATCAATAGCATCTTATCGTGATCAAGAATGTAATAGAACAGTTGATACAATTTTTAATAATGCTAGAAATCCTGAAAATATATATATAGGTATTTGCGAACAAAATGATACAGCAAATGATCAAGAAAAATGTGTTCTAGATTCACAAACTTCTGGACCATCAATTAAAAATCAATATATAGATCATATAACTTATCATAATATACCTTATACTGAGGCTAACGGCCCTACTAAAGCACGTTATTATTGTTCAAAATTATGGTCAGGACAACAATACTATTTGCAAATAGATTCTCATATATTTTTTGAAAAGGATTGGGACTATAATCTAATTAATATGTTAGAAAAATGCCGAGAAACATCTAATAGACCAGTAATATCTGTTTATCCACCCACTGATGAACAATTAGCGATGTCAATGATTCCTATAATGGATAACGGCAAGATTTCTGCAAACGGTCTTCCAGTTTTTCTAGCATCTATAGCAAGTTCTGATAAATTTGAAAATAATGAACCAATAAAGACTCCAAAGGCTATTGTTGCAGGGGGGTATATGTTTTTAGATGCAACTTTTTTATATGATTTACCATTTGATCCAGTATTGGGTTCATTATTTCAAGGTGAAGAAACAATGTTATCAGCACGTCTTTTTACAAATGGTTATGATTGTTTTACTCCTAATATTAATATATGTTGCCATCATTATAATAGAATTGATGGACATCTAGTATTTACAGATCTTCCAAAAAAAACTGAATGTAGATCTAAAGCAGAAAAACGAGTAATGTTTTTATTAGGTTTAATATCCGCTAATTCTGTATTAGAAGAATATTTAAAAGACCATAATCAATATGGATTAGGTTCCTTTAGAACAATTGATGATTTTTGGAACGCTACTGGAATAACCGTATCCGTTGAAAAAGATGGTTCAAAAAAGTTAATATCTATGGAAAATTGGTCAGGAACAAATCCAGTTTCAGATAAATTTAAAGGTTGGAATTTTAATGAATCGGGTTATGAAAAAATTAAAAAATATTAAAGATTAAAATATAAAATATTCCCGATATCTTCTGTAATTAGTTCAAAAGTATAATTATTTTGATTAATTTCATAATACCATCGAGATCCTCTAAACTCTTCTATTTGTGTTTTGATAAATGTGATTATTAATGGTATATCAATAATATAATAACATTTAAATATAAAACCTCTTTGATAATTTTTATTTTTTTGTAAATTTTTTACTTTAATTTCTATACTACAATTTCCTAAATAAATTAACTAATAACGTTAATAAATTAACTAATAACGTTAATAAATTAACTAATAACTTTATTTCTAACGATATAATAATGTATGACTAAATCATCAATGTCTATTATTATTTGTAATTTATTTTGTGTATTTATAAAATTTATTCTTGCAATTGGCAAGTTAAGTTTTTGTAAATCCTCTAAAGTTTTTATTTTTATAATGTTATTAATAAAAAGTTTTTCCTGATCATTAGAGATATTTCCATTATCTTTTTGATTTTTTATACATATATAAAGAGATACTGTTATATCTTCTATTATAAAATTTAAAACTTTATTAAAAGTTTTAAAAAATTTAGTTTTAAGTTCTTCAGATTCTTCATCCATATACGTAGTTGTAGTTATTACAACAAATCCATTTTCATTTATAATTGATCTCGATAGTTTATTAAATGATTTTGGTTGAAATTCTAAAATAGTTTTTAGTATATCTTGCTTATTCATTTAATATATAAAGGATTTTTTATATTTCTAATTAATAAATGAAATATTGCTTCTGACGCTGGTATTACTGCTGAAACATGTTCTCATTTGCGATTAAATGAAAGGAAATGGCAAGCAGATACTTTAAATTTTATGGTAATCTTTTCAACAAATAAAAATAAATATATTAAAATATTAGGATATGTATTACATAATAATATCAATATTAATTCCGATGTTAGAATATTAAATAAAAAATAAAAAACATCACTAGTTGTAATTATTAAACATCATAATGCCATTAGGACAATATTTTACTATTTCTGATAAATTGCAAGAAACTGTATTTAATTTTGTTTTTTTTAAAAATGAAACTTTATTAGAACCATCATTTGGCCTTGGACATCTTTTAATCAAATTTAAAGAATTTAATAATAATTACCCAATGGTTCTATATGAAATTGATAAAACATTGATACCAATAATAGAATTTAACGAAAATCAAAAAATTATCTATGATGATTTTCTAACGTCTTTTAACAAAACGTTTAAAACCATTATTGGAAATCCTCCGTATATATCTTCTAAAAACTCTAAGAATCTTTATATACAGTTTATCGAAAAATGTTTTGAATTACTTGATACTAATGGAGAATTAATATTTATAGTCCCATCGGATTTTTTAAAACTAACAAGGGCATCTCAAATAATAACTAAAATGTCATTAAGTGGTTCATTTACTCATTTTTATAGACCTAATAATGAAAAATTATTTAAAGAAGCATCTATTGATGTGGTTGTTTTTAGATATCAAAAAGATCTCAAAAATACTAATCATACAACAATCGTTAATGATATTCCGCAAACAATTCATATAAATAATGGTATTATTAATTTTAATTTAAAAAATAACAATATCAGATTAGATTCATTATTTGATATTTATGTTGGAATAGTATCTGGCCTTGATAGTGTTTTTAAAAATAATAAATTTAACGAAACTATAGATGTTCTAATTAATCAACATATGATTGAAAAATTTATTTTAATAGATAAATTTCCAAGTTCTAATAATGATCTTAATAATTATTTATTAGAAAATAAAGATAAATTATTGGCTCGAAAAATTAGAAAATTTAATGAAACAAATTGGTATGAATGGGGAGCGCTTAGAAATATTAAAAAAATCCAAAGATCTCTTAATAAAAAATGTATATATATAAAAACTTTAACAAGATCAAATGAAGTAGCGTTTATTGATAAAGTTCAATATTTTGGAGGATCCCTAATTTGTTTGATACCGAAAACCGAAATTTCGTTAGATCCAATTGTTAAATATCTTAATTTAGAAGAATTTACAAATAATTATAAATATTCTGGACGTTATAAATTTGGACATAAACAAATTTGTAATATTTTTATTTAGGTTCGTTAGTTTCGTTATGAAATTTTTTCATATTATTAATAAAATCTAATGACCACGGTAATTCTGTTGTTTTATATAAATTTTTGAATTTTTGAATTTGTTCTGGAATTGGTATATCAATTGGTTCTTTGTTTTTTGACCATTGTATTTGAAATGGTAAATTATTAATATTAGGAGTAAATTTAGAAATTGATAAAATGCTATTAATAATAATGTCGTTTGTAAGATTATCCGCTACGGAAGTTTTATTAATTACTAAACAAAAATAATCTTTTTTTGGATTCTCGTTATAATTATTTTTAACAAAAGATTCTATTAATACTTTTGATAAAAATCCATTATCATAATTTTGATCAGGATCTAATATGAAATTAGTGAATGATTGAACGCAACAAGCAAGATTACCGATATTATCAGCGGACGTTGTTTTAGTAATTTTAATATTTACAGGAATCCATTGATATTCATCGTCATATAATAAAATATCATACCATGATCTAATAGGGGGTATTTTAAAAGAATCAGGTTTTAAATAATTACTAAGTAAATTTAGAATAATCTTTTCAGATATTGCGGAATTTAAACGCCCATCAACTTCTGTAGATAATGAAAATTTAGTATGTTTAAGATATACCTTAATATTCTCTAATACTAACGGTAATTTTTTAATAGACATCATAAAAGATTTCAGATAGATTTCTAGGGAATTTTATTATTTTTATAAATTTTAACCAGTTATAAAAGATCCAATATGTTCAAGAAGTTCTTTAGGAAACTTCCTAACTAATTTATTATCAATTCGATGATATTGTGATTTAACTAATAAGACTAATATTTCTTCATAAACTATTTGATTAAGTTTTTTACGTCATAGTTATGACTAATAACGTTGCCATTTGATTTCTAAAAGTTTGTTTGGGGAAGCATTTGCAGCAACATAAACAGTGGTTTTACAATAATAATAAGCAGCGTAGGCAGTTTTAGAAGCAGCATAATAATAAGCAGCGTAGGCAGTTTTAGAAGCAGCATGAGCAACATAATAAGTATTATTAGGGGAAACACCATGGAAACTAACACGAGCAGTATTAGAAGCATCTATACAAGCCCATCTATTTTTTGCAGAAGGATCTTTAATCCAATTAGATACGGCTTCAATGGCTTTTCGGGGTCTTTTATCATCGGGATATTGTTCTTCAAAAATATGTAGAACGTGTTTAGAACATGATACAGCCCATTTTATTGAAATTATTTTAGTATCTAAGATATTTATTACTTTATTTTCAGAAATAAGACATAATTCGTTTTTATTATTTCGGTTTTGATAAGCATCATAAGGATTATCATAACTTTCTAATACCTTTTCTCCTAAATTATTAGCAAATGCAAATGCAAACGACATAATAAATATCTAACGAATGTCTTAAAGGTTCTTCAAAATTTGTCTAATTAAACATATCAATTGTTAATTTAGGATGATATCTAAATTTTTTAAATTTTGGTTCAATAATTTTCGGTGGTTTGTTTAACAAATTATATTCATTAATTACTAAAGACCATTTATTAATTATATTATTGACATGAAATGGTTTTTTACCTTTTTCAATAGTGATAAATTGACGTAAATTTAATTGATCTAATGAACCGATTTTAAGAGAAGTTTCGTTAAGATCATTAACAAAAGGATTAAAAAAAACTGATCTAGCATCAACATAATTAAAATCAATACGTATTGGATGTTTCTTGAGATATTCTTCAATTGTTTTATATTCTTTAATTATTTTTAGAGCAGTTATTGGACCGATCCGAGGTATTGTGTTGCAATAATCACAGCCACTAAGGATACAGTAATCGATAAATTCATTAGGAGTTAAAGAAAGATCCTCAAGAACCTTTTGTGAAGAAATTTCAAGAATTTTATTAAAATCATCCGAAGGTTTTAATATTTTAATATATTCGTTAAACGGCTCAATTGAAATTCCATAAGCAATTGCATCTGAATCTTCTGACCAGACGTAATCAACTAGTTTATTTTTCGCTAATTTAACAGCGACGACTTCTGCTTCACCATTATTACTTAATACAGGAAGACCTAATAATTTTAAAAAATATTTACATTCCGCCCGAAATTCTTTAGTAATAACTGGATTACTATCACGGGCTTTTAATAATTGATCTAAAATATCTAACGTATCTGGATCTGCAAATGAAATGCTACCAACACCGTTAATATCCAAATCAAGAAAATCAGTAGTTTTTTGACTGATATTCATAAATTTATTTTCAAGATCTGTAATTTTTACTTTAGATTTTTCCCGATGTAAATATCTTTTTTGCAGACAATTATCTTGTTTAGTAATTGGTATAGCACCTCCGTCAAAAACATAAATAGGTATTATATTATTTTTTAGAAAAGATATTGCATGATTTAAAAATGCGTATAAATGATAAATATTTTGATCATATTCAGTTTGTTTATAAGAACGAATTTGAAATTTATATACTAAAATTTCTGAATCTATTGCAATGGTTTTATTAGAATAATCGCTTAAATTTTTTTCAATAAAATTAGAATATTTTTTAATAGATGCATTTAGACCTTTAATACCCATAAAGATAAAGGTTTTTAAAGGTTTCTAAAGGTTTCTAAAGGTTTCTAAAAGAGGAGTTTCTAATAAATATAAATAATTTATTTGTTTAAAACAAATTATAATTTACTTATAACAAATTTGAGAAAACCCTTCAAAAGCATTGAAATAAGTCATAACCCTAACCCTAATGATTAAAGGTTTTGAAAAGTATGATTTGAAACCCGAAAAACTAGTAAAAAATTATGATGATATTAAAATATCAAATTATAAAAAACATATGCATACTTTAAAAAGATACCAACAGAATGTTATTGATCTTATAACACTACCAATTTATCTACCACTAATGTTTATTGGTCATATTGGAGAATGTATCGAAAGTTGTGTATATGACTTAGTAGTAGATAACGATTATGAAAAGATTATCGAATTTATTAATAATTTCAATCTTTCTAAAAATATGGCTATTGCTAATAATCAAACAGAATTTGATGTAGTTTATCCCTATCATCCAAAACAAAAATTTATCGATATTATTGATAAAAATTTATATGTGATTATTAAAGATATCCATGAAAAAAACAACAACATTTATAAATTTACTATCAGATTTCAATAATTTATGTCTTAGTTTATTAAGACTTAAAAAAATAATTTTTAGAAATTCGTTGAAATTTCTTTAAAAAACCTTTCCAAAATTTTTTAAACCCTTTTTGATTAAGACATAAAAGATATAATGTTTTGTTCAACTCTAAATATTATAGCAACAACTATAATATTAATTTGTTTAGGCGCTACTCAACCTAATTATAATACAAATATACCTAATTATAATGTAATTTATAATATTTATAGTCAATATTATAAAGAGATTATTATTGTTTATGTGCAATATATTTTTATAATGTTAATAATTATTATATATTTTTGCAAAACACAGGACAACAAATATGACAAATATATAAAATATTTTTTAGTAATCGAATATTTAATTTTAATTGGTTTTTCTTTTTATACTATATCGATTACTGTTTCATTTGTTGGTAAATCCAGTTATTATTTTATAGTTAATAATACAGAAATAAATTGTAATGGGTTCGGTGATAATTATATTAACGGACCAAATAATGAAACATATTCAGTATTTGTATCAAATATACCAATTCCCGATGTATGTGCTTTTTGTATTTATTTATACAATATATTAGTTGCTCCACCTGTGGTTATAACTTGTCTTAGTTTTATTGGAATAATGATGGATATATACATACTAGTTGATTTTGAAAAAGTCGAAAATGCTAATCGACCTGCTAATCAAGAAGAACCAGTTATTCCACGTGTTCAAGAACCTCGATCAAAACCAACACCAATTCTTCCTATACCATATAAACATAAATTACACCTTGAAGAAAAATGTCCTGTTTGTTTTGAACAAATTTTATATAATGACCCTAATACACAACTTTATGCATTTAATTGTGGTCATATAATTTGTGCAGCATGTATTGCAAAAATAAAAAAATGTATTTTTTGCGAAAATATTAATATTGTTTGAAAATTTTCCTAACTATTAACTCTATTTTTTAATTGACGAATATCTTTACCTGTTATAACAATTCCTGACATCATTATACAAATTATTATAAATAAAGGAACAGCAAATGCTAAAATGACACCTAATGCAACTTCAAATTTTGAACATGTCGTATTATTTACAACTGGTTTAATAGAATTCATTAACGAAACTAAAGTGTCTTTCTTTTAATATATCAAATATTAAAAAATTATCTAAAAATTAACCAGTTATAAAAGATCCAATATATTCAAGAAGTTCTTTAGGTATCTTCCTAACTAATTTTTTATCAATTCGTTGATATTGTGATTTGGCTAATAACACTAATATTTCTTCATAAACTATTTGATTAAGTTTTTTACGTTGCCATTTAATTTCAGAAGATTTATTTGAGGAAGCATTAGACGCATCGTCAGCAGCAACACCAGCATAATAAGCAGAGTAAGAATAAGCAACAGCACAAGAAGCAAAAGAAGCAGCAAAAGCAGCATTATTAATATCAGAACCAATTAAATCGTAAAAAATATTAGAAGTATTTACACAAATCTTTTTATTTTTTTCAGATGGATCTTTAATCCAATCAGATACGGCTTCAATGGCTTTTCGAGGTCTTTTATCATCGGGATATTTTTCTTCAAATATATGTAGAACGCGTTTAGCACATGATACAGCCCATTTTACTGAAATCATTTTAGTATCTAGAATATTAATAACTCGATTATCAAAAACAAAACAGGTATAAATAAAACTAACAGTACTCTCAAAAGCGTCATAAGGATTATTATAACTTTTTGATTTTTCACCTAAATTATTAATAAAATAAAATGACATAATAATTAATTTTAAATAATTTTAAATATCTAAAGGTTCTTTGAAATTTGCTAATCATGATGACTTTAACCAGTTATAAAAGATCCAATATATTCTAGAAGTTCTTTAGGTATCTTCCTAACTAACTTATTATTAATTCGTTGATATTGTGATTTAACTAATAATACTAATATTTCTTCATAAACAATTTGATTAAGTTTTTTACGTTGCCATTTAATTTCTGAAGATTTATTTGGGGCTGCATTTGAAGCATAATCAGCAACAATACTTGAATAATGAACATTATTAGTATAAACAGCAAAAGCAGCATAAGTAGCATGATAAACATCAATAGTGGTATTAAAAACACGATAAGAAGCACTACCAGCATTATGACAAGCCCATCTATTTTTTTCAGAAGGGTCTTTAATCCAATCATATACGGCTTCAATGGCTTTTCGAGGTCTTTTCTCATCGGGATATTTATATTCAAATATATGTAGAACGTGTTTAGAACATGCTACAGCCCATTTTACTGAGATCATTTTAGTATCTAGAATACTAATAACTCGATTATCAGAAACAAGACATAATTTATTATCATTTATGTTTTGATATGCATCATAAGGATTATTATAACTTTCCGATACAGAAACATCTAATTTATTAGCGAAACAAAATGACATCGTTGGCCTTCAGATCATGACTAATGACATATCATAAAGGTTCTTTAAAATTTGTTATTATATTTTAGTCCCAAATAAACAACAACTGCAAATAAAATTAATACTAACGGAATACCATACGCTAACGTAATATTATAATTTACTTCACAATTTATGATACTTGCATAAAATTCTTTAATATTTGCGACATTACTTAAGTATTGTTGATATTGTGGATTAAGACACCAACCAAAACCAAAAGGATCTAATGATTGCGAAAGAATATCACCAGAATTTGGACAAGAAGTTCCGTTAGAAGCCGATGTCCCTAATGGATAACAAAGTATATTTTGATTTGAATTTGGTGCTAAATTATCATTAGGAAAACACGATTCATTATTTAATGGGTTATATGGTCCGTCCATAATGGTAAAGGTAAAGGTTTTTTAACAATAGTAAATATATTTTTAACGATCAGTTAATATATTTTTAACGATTAGTTAATTTAACCAGTTATAAAAGATCCAATATATTCAAGAATTTCTTGAGGTATTTTCCTAACTAACTTATTATTAATTCGATGATATTGAGATTTAACTAATAATACTAAAACTTCTTCATAAACTATTTGATTAAATTTTTTACGTTGCCATTTAATTTCTAAAAATTGATTTGGGGAAGCCTTTGAAGCATAATCAGCAACATGAAAAGCAAATTCAACAGAATAACAATCATTAAAAACAGAAGAAGCAAAATAAGAAGTACTATAAGCAGCAAAAGAAGCATAATAAGAAGAAAGATAAGCAACCTTAGCAGCATCTTTACAAATATTTTTAATTTGTTTTTCATTTATTATATTTTTTTCAGAAGGATCTTTAATCCAATTAGATGCGGCTTCAATTGCTTTTCGAGGTTTTTTATTATCTGGATATCTTTCTTCAAATATATGTAAAACGTGTTTAGCACATGATACTGCCCATTTTACTGAGATCATTTTAGTATTTAGAATATGGATAACTAGATTATCAGAAACAATACATAATTTCGTTTTATCATGATTATCATGATTCAATCTGTTTTGAAAAGCGTCATAAGGATTAGGGCTAATAGAGGTTATTACAAGTTCTCCTAAATTATTAGCAAAACTAAATGACATTTAAGTCATATAGTAAAATTAATATTAAGGTTCTTAGGAATTTGTTAAACGTCATAATCATTCAAATGATGTCATTAACCAGTTATAAAAGATCCAATATATTCAAGAAGTTCTTGAGGTATCTTTCTAACTAACTTATTATTAATTCGATGATATTGAGATTTGACTAATAATACTAATACTTCTTCATAAACTATTTGATTAAGTTTTTTACGTCATAGTTATGACTAATAACGTTGCCATTTAATTTCTAAAGATTTATTTAATGAAGCATCATAAGCATAATCAGCAGCAACAACAGCATAAAAAGGAGTAAAGATATAAACAGCATAAACAGTATAATAAGCAGCAGAATAAATAGCATTTTCGTCATAAAGATAATGCTTTACATGATTATTACAAGCACTTGTATTTTTTTCAGAAGGATCATTAATCCAATTATATACGGCTTCAATGGCTTGTCGAGGTTTTTTATTATCGGGATATTGTTCTTCAAATATATGTAGAACGTGTTTAACACATGATACAGCCCATTTTATTGAAATCATTTTAGTATCTAAGATATTTATTATTATCAGAAACAAGACATAATTTATTTTGAAAATCTCGGTTTTGAAAAGCGTCATAAGGATTATTATAACTTGATACAGTTTCTCCTAAATTATTAGCAAAACTAAATGACATTTAACGAAACTAAAGTGTCTATTACGAAACTAAAGTGTCTATTACGAAACTAAAGTGTCTATTACGTAATGTCTATTAAAGAGTTCTTAAAA
>Ga0302306_10001506_pt1 | contig 12591 bp, 10 predicted proteins | sample III_Palsa_E3_1_FD_198761 | JGI IMG/M metagenome (GOLD analysis project Ga0302306, IMG submission 198761) | Peat permafrost microbial communities from Stordalen Mire near Abisko, Sweden - III_Palsa_E3_1 | ecosystem: Environmental > Terrestrial > Soil > Palsa > Peat permafrost | place: Sweden...
TGAAATTCAGGATGCGCTTTGCCCTTATCGCACTGTTGCCGTGCAAAATAAGCCTTATGCTGACCCTTCTGTTTTAAAGCAGATCGCCCTAAAACAACATCCGGGCGCAACTGCTGATTACATTTATTACTATGGCAAAAGCCGCCCGGCTAATGTATTGGTAAATGTGCCAAAACAAGGCTTTTTATCTGTTTATTTAAACCCCTACACTGGCCAGGTCACCCATAGCGAAGTAACTACCAAAAACTTTTTTGTAGTTGTAGAATACCTGCACCTTTATTTATTGCTGCCAGCCAAAATAGGCGCAATGATAGTTGGGGTATCGGTTATTGTGTTTGTTATTATAATGATAACCGGGATAGTTTTATGGTGGCCCAAAAGAAAATCAGAGCGCAAGCGCAGCTTTACCATTAAATGGAACGGCCGCTGGCGCAGGGTTAATTATGACCTGCACAATGTACTGGGCTTTTATGCTACCAGTATAGCGCTTATATTAGCTTTTACGGGCTTGTCAATATCTTATGATTGGGTTAGGGATGGTATTTACAAAACGGCCAACCTGGGCAAGACTTATACCGCCGAAAAAGTTTTCCCAAAATCTGATTCATTAAATAAACAGTTATTGGCATCAAAGCCTGCTGTCGACAAAGCTTTTGTAACTGCTCAAAGTAAAGCGCCAAATGCCCAAATGTTTTTGGTTTATGCCGATCCTGCAGCATCAGGCACTATCAGTATTACTGCTTATGCGCACAGCCTGCATTTCGGCAATAGCGATTATTTCTTTTTTGATAACTACACCGCAAAGCTGCTGCAATATTTACCCGATTCAAAAAAGAGCGCAGGCTTAAAGTTAAATGACCTGAATTACGATATCCACGTAGGGCAGGTATTGGGATTAACAGGAAAAATAATTGCCTTTTTGGCAAGCCTTATTTGCGCAACATTGCCTGTAACCGGCTTTATAGTGTGGATGGGCAAGCGAAAGAAGAAAAAAGGCACCCCGGTTAAAAAGGCAGTTCACCGTAGGCTGCATAAGCAACTGGCAACGCATTAGCCTCAACTAAACGGCGAAGCCCTCATGAATGCCTTTTAAAAACAATTTATACTGAATAATCCTCTCCAAAGGAGAGGACTTTGACTGTCCTGATATTATATTGTATTCATTTTAAGCCCCTCTCCTTTGGAGAGGGGTTGGGGGTGAGGCTCCTAAAACACAAAAGCCAGTTGTACAGCAAATGCTGCACAACTGGCTTTTATATATAAATGATATAAGATCTTTTAAGCTTCTTCGCGGCCTTTAACAAGCACGTTCAGGTAAAAAGCTGCACTTAGTAAGCCTAATACACCGCCAACTAACGCCCATATTAAACCTACATCTAAAATTGCACCTGTAAAAACACCGGTACCTAATCCTAAAACATAGTAAATGAAATCGTAGCTTTTTTCTTCCTCTTCTTTATGATGTGCCATAATTCTTAATTATTATGTTGCAAATTTATATTATTAATGCATTGATGCCTAATGCAATTGTTATTTTTTTGGATTACTCAATAAATTTACAAACAAACGGTAAGCTCCCGGCACCCCAGCAGGCAATTGCCTGAAGAAAGCCAGCGATGTATAAACAAATCTGCCCTTACCATAATCAGTTACAATTAACGATCCATCATTAGGTTTTTCATTCGGATCATTCATCTCCAATATCGTTTTATACTTAGGGTCGATGTCTGTCACAAAGTATAACCCGCGCTCCTGTATCCAGCCATCAAAATCGGCATCGGTTATTTTATTCGGATAATTCAACACCGGGTTTTGCGCATCCAATACCGTAACCTTAGCAGTTTCATCGGTAACCCGCTGGTTAACCGGGCGGAACGGATACGGGCCGATCTGACTCATCACCAGGCCATTGTTATTATTGTATTGTACCACTAAATTACCACCATTTTTAACATACTCTATCAGTTTGGGTTGCTCAAAAGGCAGGCGGTCATCAACATTATAGGCACGTACCCCGGTAATAATGGCATCATAAACAGATAGATCACCATTCATGATGTCATTTTCGGTAAGCATATGTACATCATAACCAACTTGTCGCAAGGCATCAGGCACCAGGTCGGCAGCGCCTGCTATATAGCCTATGTTTTTACCCGCAGTTTTCAGATCAAGATCTATCAATTTAGTTTCCGACGGCGGGAATAGCGTGATAGTTGGGATATGGTTATATTTTATCTGTCTTATCCCCATTGAGTATGGTTTTCCGTTTGCTATAACTACAGCTTCAAAAACATTAGTTTTAGGCGCGTTATCGGCAGGGACTACATTAAAACTTACCATCCATTCATCACCTTTATTTTTATCGGTAAAATCTATTTTATCAGGGGTAATCTTCCAGCCCGGTATAGGTTTTATGCTGATACTACCGCTTGCTTTGGTGAAACTTTTGAGTTTTAATTCAACACTTTGCGATTGTTTTGAGTTGAAGATATAATCCTGACTCTCAATATTAGCGGTTACAGGTGGTGCAATTACTAAAGGCTCGTATAGTTCGCCGCGGGCGGGATCTGTGTGTTTGTACTGAAGCTCTCGGTCAAAAGAAATGTATTTATCATCTATCTTAAAAACAAATCGAATCTTCAGCTTATCTGGGTTTTCAGGATTGCCTGCTAAAGTATCATTTGCCAAAATATAAGTGCCTACTCCATGTGGAGCTGCCAACCAATAAGGTTGAGTGATTTTATCTGCCAACGCACTGCCACTTATAGTTTGCATTTGATTATAGGACAATACTTTCCCACCCTCAAAATGCGTGTTATTTTGTTTTATACCGATATTAACCAGTTTTATATCGGTAGTATATCTATTTAAAATTTGAGATCTGACTGCTATACTATCCCCTAAAGCATATACAGGCTCAATAGCATAACTCTCAAACCATAACCCTGCACAAGCAGCGATCAAATCATCCAGTCCTTTTGTTTTTTGCGCGCGCCAGTAAGTATCCGGCACCTGTTCAACTTTATTTAGTAATTTCACCAATGCAGGTACCGATTTATCCGGGTGACTTGGGTCAAAGTCTTTATATATTCCACTTAATTCTTCGCCAATAGCCTCACCGCCTTTCACGCGGCTCCAGGTAGTATTAACGCCATCCATCAAATCAGTTTGCGGGGCATCGCCCAAAATCGTTTTAAAATGCTCGATAGTTTCACCGCGATACTTAGCGGTACCAAAGCCCTGTGTTTTATGGTTAGAGCGGCTCTCGGCAGCTATTTCTCCATATCCTTTGCCCAATATTGGGTTGTACATACCCGTTTCTACTTTAAACTGATCGGGTGCAGTAGTATTTATACTGCCAAAGCTGAAGGTATTCCAAAGCAAGCGTTTTGCCTGCCAAACTTGTACGTATTTTAATTGCTCCGGAAAGCGGTTTGGATCGGCAGCAGCGGCAAATGCTTCTTGTGCTATAATTGCCGAAGCCGTATGATGCCCGTGGCCACCTTCGCCGGTTGTCGGGAAACGGCAGATAATAATATCAGGCCTGAACTTACGGATCACCCAAACGGCATCACCTAATACCTTTTCATGATCCCATATTTTCAGCGTTTCCCCCGGCCCTTTTGAAAAGCCAAAATCATTAGCCCTGCTAAAAAACTGCTCAGCGCCATCAACTCTGCGTGCTGCAAGCAATTCCTGTGTGCGTATCAAACCTAAAAGTTCGCCTTGCTCATTACCTATCAGGTTTTGGCCGCCGTCGCCGCGGGTTAATGATAAATAGCCGGTGCGGTAATGTTTTTCCTGCGCCAAATAAGCCAGCAGGCTGGTGTTTTCATCGTCGGGATGCGCGGCTACATATAAAACGCTGCCTAAAACATTTAATTTTTTAAAGCTTTGTTCAATGGTTGCAATATCTGACGGCGGCGCTGTTTGCGCAAACACTGATACTGAGATAAATAGAAGTAATGCGAGGATTTTAATAGGCTTCATAACAACAAATATATTGAAACATAAACGGGCATGTTTATTGTGGCAATAAAAAACATTTAAAATGGCTAAAATATGATAATATCTTAATCGCTTGATTAATTTTTTATCACTGATTATCAGTTATTTATAAAATAATTATACTAAATATTTTTAACTAATCAATCGTTTGATTAACTTTGTGCTGTTAAATAAAATGGACAAAGATAAAATAGACAAGAAAGACCATATACTGGATGTAGCCGAAAGGGTATTTTCAGCCATGGGATTCGACGGCGCATCTACCCGGATGATCTCGGGTGAGGCCGGGGTTAATATGGCGATGCTTAATTATTATTTCGGATCGAAAGAAGGATTATTCGTGGCTGTTTTTGACCGCAAAATATCATCGTTTCAAGATATTTTACAAAATATTGGCAGCGATGAAACGATCAGTTCGTGGACAAAAATTGAAAATTATATTGAACTATATAGCGATCGGGTTGTTACTAATAACTGTTTCCAAAAATTATTATACCAGGAGATGAGTATAAACAGGAGGTCAGACCTCTCTGATAAGATACGTGATATATTAATGAAAAGTGTATCAGAACTCTTCAAAATATTACAAGAAGGGATTGATAAAGGGGAGTTCAATAAAGATATTGACTCGCAGATGGTGATCGCTACCCTTTATGGAGCTAAAAATTTCATTATAAATACGCCGCTCATGACATCGGCCATGTTGGGGTATGACATCCAGGATGAAAAGGTAATTGAGCAGAATCTGAAACCACGTTTAAAAAATTATTTCAAAAACCTATTAAAATCTTACTTACTAAATGACAATGAACACACAAATTAATATATCTCATAAACAATTGTTTAAAATGTCGGTGGTTGCATTACTCGTTGCTTTAGCTATAATGCTATTCAGCAAAAATGCATCAGCACAGGACAGAACAATCACCTTGCAGGATGCCATTAAACTTGGCCTCGACAACAGCAAAACGTTAAAGTATTCACAGGCTAAAATTGATGAGGCTGTTTCTCAGTACAACCAGGCAAAAGACAAAGCACTGCCAACAGGATCAGTAAGCGCTACTTATGACCGTGCGCAGATCCCGGCTAATGTACTGGATTTTGGAGGAGAAAGCATCCATCTGCCAACAGGCGCTAATGCATACTTAGGTATCGCATCAATAAACGAAACCATTTTTGGTGGCAACAAAGTAAAATACGCCCGCCAGTCAACCGACCTGTTGACCCAGGTTGCCCGTTTAGATGCTGATAAGGATAAAGATCAGATCACTTATGATATTATCAATTCTTATTACAACCTATATAAAGTATTACAAAGCATAAAGGTTGTTAACCAAAATGTCACCACTGTTGATGAGCAGATCCACCAGTCACAACGGTTCTTTGACCAGGGTTTAGTAACTAAGAATGACGTTTTACGTTTTCAATTGCAGAAAGCCAATATCCAGTTAAATGGCCTTGATCTGGAAAATAACAGGAAAGTGATCAACTATAACCTTGATGTATTGCTTGGCCTGCCTGAAACTACTCAGCTTAATATTGACGAGATAACCGATGCTGACAGAACAATAGCACCATTAACTGATTACGTTGATACGGCAATGTTAAACCGCCAGGAACTAAGATCATTAGACTTGCAAAACCGCGTTGCTGAAACTAACATCAAAACGGTACATGCTAACCAGTTGCCTACACTTTCGGCATCAGCTCAGGGTTATTATGTTGGTGTTGCGGCAGATCCGCTTCCCAAAACAGGCAATTATATTACGCCATTAGTAGTTGGTGTAACTGTAGCGTGGGATTTCTCATCGTTATGGACCAATAAAAACAAGGTATCGCAGGCAAAAATACAGCGCGAAGAAGTTTATATCAGCAAAGGCATTACCTCTGATAATGTAAAAGACGAGGTTAATCAAAACTATCAGAGTTATTTAACGGCTGTAAACAAGATAAAGCTATTACAAACATCAATAGAGCAAGCCGGAGAGAACAATGATATATTGGAATCAAAATACAAAAGCAATATAGCATCAGCTACTGATCGTGCAGATGCACAAACTTTGCTTTTCCAGGCACAAATAAACCTTGAACTGGCTAAAGCCGATGCAGGCCTTGCTTATTATACCTTATTAAAATCAACCGGAAAACTTAACAAATAAATGTGCAGATGAGTAAATGTGCAAATGTGCAGATCACTCATTCAATACAATAAATCACTCATTCACTAAATCAGAAATTCAATAATTAAATAAAATGGCACAAAAACACACCACCGAAGAGGAACCTAAAAAGAAACCGAACAAAGTACTTCCGATTATATTAGGAATTGTGCTTTTAGGCGGTATCATTTTCGGGATAAAAGAATATATATACTATAGCAAACACGTAGATACGGATGATGCCCAGATTGATGGTGACATTAGCCCTGTTGTTGCCCGCGTAGGCGGATATGTTGACAGTATGTATTTCCAGGAAAACGAACACGTTAACAAAGATCAGCTTTTAGTAAAGCTTGATGACCGCGATTACAAAGTAAAATTAGAGCAGGCACAAACAGCACAAAAAGGTGCAGGTGCTGATGTAGGCGTAAGCCAATCACAGATCTTCACTGTTGCATCAAATGCAGCGGTTGCTAAAGCAGGTGTTGCATCGTCAGCAGCGCGTTTAGATCAGGTTACTAAGGATTATGCACGTTATGCTAACCTTGTTAAAGATGGTTCAATAACTCAACAACAATTTGACCAGGCAAAATCAGATCTTGAAGTAGCACAGGCAAATTACAGAGCTGCTCAAGATCAGTACAAAGCCGCTCAACAACAAATAGGTACCAGCAAAAGCCAATTAACTGTAACCAATAGCGGTGTTACACAACGCCAGGCCGATGTTGATTATGCAAAACTGCAATTATCATATACCAATATACTTTCACCGGCAAGCGGTATTGTTTCTAAAAAGAACATACAGATAGGTCAGTTGATACAAGCGGGACAAACTTTATTTTCAGTAGTTGATGACAACAGCTTATATATTACTGCAAACTTTAAAGAAACACAATTAGATAAAATACGCACGAATCAGAAAGTTGATATTGAGGTTGATGCTTATCCTGAATTAAAGTTAGAAGGTGTAGTATATAATTTTTCGCCCGCTACAGGTGCAAAATTCTCTTTATTGCCTCCTGATAATGCAACCGGTAACTATGTTAAAGTTGTACAACGCGTACCAGTTAAGATCCTGATCAAAGCTGATAAGGATGTAATGGAAAAACTGCGTCCGGGTATGAGCGTAAATGTTTCTGTTATATATAAAGACTAATTAATAAATAATGGCTGAACAGGGTTTTAGAAAGTGGATCATTACTATAACGGTGATCATGGCTTCGCTATTGGAGCTTATTGATACCACCATAGTAAACGTATCCCTGCCCCAAATACAGGGAAACCTTGGGGCAACGCTTGAAGACGTAGCCTGGGTAACTACCGGCTATGCAGTTGCAAACGTAATAGTACTCCCAATGTCGGGCTGGTTAGGCAGCTTCTTCGGGCGTAAGAACTATTACATGGCATCAATATTATTATTTACAATAGCTTCATTTTTATGCGGTAACGCACATAGTTTAGATGAGTTAATTGCCTTCAGAATTATACAGGGTGTTGCGGGTGGTGGTTTAATATCAACCTCACAAGCTATCCTAATCGAAACCTGGCCGCGTGAAGAAATCGGTACAGCTACGGCTCTGTTTGGTTTGGGTGCGGTTGTTGGGCCTACTGTTGGGCCTACAATTGGTGGCTGGATCACTGATAATTACTCATGGCCATGGATATTTTATGTAAATATCCCGGTTGGTGCGCTGGCTTTATTCCTGACCTATACATTTGTACGAAAAACGCCGAAAGATGCAAAAGGGAAACCTATTGACTGGTGGGGAATTGGACTACTTGCTGTTGCAGTAGGTAGCTTACAAACCATTCTTGAAAAAGGTGAATCTGAAGACTGGTTTGCAAAACCATATATATTGGTGCTTACCATAGCCGCCATATTAGGCACGCTATTATTCATCTGGAGAGAGTTAAGCACCGACCACCCAATAGTAAACTTTGCCATTATGCGGCATCGAAGTTTCGCGGTGGGTATGTTTACCTCCTTTGTACTCGGATTTGGTTTATATGGTTCGGTATTCGTATTCCCTATATTTTGTCAGAGTTTGCTTGGCTTCTCGGCACAGCAAACGGGTGAAATATTATTCCCGGGTGGGGTGTGTACCATTATATTGATGCCGTTTATAGGCAAGATGCTTAATAGAGGAATACCGGCTCAATTTATGGCAACAGTGGGTATGTTCCTGTTTTTTGTGTTTACTACTATGCTAAGTAAATCAACCCTTAATTCGGGTACAAGTGATTTCTTTTGGCCACTGGTAATAAGAGGTGTAGGTATGGCTTTATTATTCGTACCATTAACAACCTTAGCTATAGCCGACCTAAAAGGGCCGGAAATTGGGCAAGGAACAGGCTTAAACAACATGATGCGGCAATTAGGCGGTGCCTTTGGTATTGCTACGTTAACAACTATTATACACATACGCCAGGGCGTACACCGTGATAACTTATTAGTTAACATCAACCCTTACAACAATGCGTTTACGCAGCGTTTTAATATGCTGGTGCAAAACTTTCAGGCAAAGGGATCTTCATTGAGTGATGCTACACGCATGGCATATCAGGCAATTGAAGGCGCTGTTATTAAACAAACCCTGCTGTTGACTTATGCTGATGCTTATTGGATCTCAGGATTAGTAATGTTATTCTCCATTCCGTTGCTATATCTGCAACCTTTCAAAAGGTTAAAGGCTGCTACAGATACTCACTAAAAAAAGAAGCCGCCCGGACTGGTCCGGGCGGTCTCTAAAAAAATCAACAATTAATTCTAGTATAACCCCGCAAAAAAAAACACAACTATATAAAGGTTTGGTATTGAGAAGAGGGGTTGCTTAATCTTGCTATAAAATTAAAAGTTTTTAATTAGAAAACATAAACTTTATTGCTCAATAAGTCTTCATTATGAAAAAATGATGAAAATTTAAATTATAATGTAATTTTTACACAAAAAATTGCGCTAAAATAAAATTTTACCTGTAGCAGTTACTAATGATGCAATACGTATAGCATCGAAAATACGCTCTTCGGTTGTTCCAAGCTTTATAAGCGAATCCTCATGAGCATTTACACATAGTTCGCAGCCATTAACTGCCGAAATTGTTAAACTCATCAATTCAAAAAACTCTTTCCCGGTTACCGGTTTCATCATTATCTGCATCCTGATACGGGCGGGGATCTGGTTATACTTATCCTTTTTTGTAAAATGCCTGAAGCGGTAAAATATGTTGTTTGATGCCAGTAATGATGCACAGGCTGCAGCTTCTGCAATATCAGCAGGCGTTGCTCCTTGCTCTTCAGCATATTTAGTATAATACCGTGTAAGCGGATTGTTATTGTTGTTTATAGCAACGCTCAGGCCCAATAAGGCACACTCCTTAGTGCTTAAATGCTCTGAGGTTAAGGTGCTGGCGAAATTCAATTTAAAATCGCGCAGGTAGCGTGATTCGCCTTTTTCAAGCAAGGTAAGGCTCTCGGTACGGTAATCTGCATCCAGGCCAACGGTTTGTAATAGTTCAGTTATTGTTTCTGTTACTTCACTCATATTTTTTGTAATAGATGGTCATAAAAAATCCCCGCGCCAATAAGCACGGGGACCAATTCAAATCAAATTTATTAAACGGTGATAGTTTCCTGGCCTTTTTCCCAGTTGCAAGGGCAAAGCTCGTCAGTTTGTAAACCATCAAGTACACGCAATACTTCTTTAACGTTACGGCCTACGCTCAGGTCATTAACTGATACCCAACGGATGATACCGGTAGGGTCAACAATGAAAGTAGCACGATAAGCAATTTTTTCAGTTGGCTCTAAAATACCCAGATCTTCAGCTAATGATTTTGACGTATCAGCAAGCATTGGGAATTTCAGATCACGCAAATCGTCATGATCTCTTCTCCATGCAGCATGTACAAATTCAGAATCAGTTGAAGCGCCAATTAAACGGGCATCGCGATCACGGAACTCGCCATAGCTTCTGTTGAATTCAGCAATTTCAGTAGGGCAAACAAAAGTAAAATCCTTTGGCCACCAGAACATTACAGTCCATACATTATCATCATTAATAAGGTAATCAGAAGTAAGTGTTTCAAACTCTTTTCCTTTTTCAATACTAACAACCGCTGTTTTAGAAAATTGCGGGAATTTTTGTCCTATAGTTAACATATTTATCTTTTTTTGTACCCAAAGATACGAAATATGAAATAAAATATTTATATATAGTTTCTATATAATATAGATAAAAACTATATTGATGATTTGGTAAATAACAATTCATAAATAACACCCTCATTACAACCATTATAAAAAATTGATTAATATTTAAAATAAATTTATATTGGTGGTATGAAAACCAAACCTATCCTAATAATTACAGCCTGTATTCTGGTTGTAATCTGTGTGTTTTTTATTGTTAGAGCCAGGCATTCCAGCAAATCCAAAGGCGGGGATCTTACGCAGTTCCTAAATGATTTCGATAAAAAGTTAAAAAAGGGAAATGCCGATTCGCTTATATCCCTTTTCCAGGTTGAAGGAGGGAATAAGCAATTAACACCACTATTGGAAACTTTAACGGGCACAAGTACCATGCTTGATATTAAAGTGAATATGGATGTAAAGGGCGCAAAAGTTATTTTCATTAACTCCGAGCAAGCTACTGTTGATATGCCGGTTACGTTTTCATTAGATAGTTTAAACACAAAAAGTTCCATCATTAGCTTTATCGTTCATAAAATAAATGGGCAATACAAGATCGTAACAGTAAAAGCTAATGTATTTTTTACAGATTATATCGCTTACCAAAATTTTGTAAGAAGCAAAACTCTTTCTGATAAAGATATTTTTAGCCCTATAACTCTTGCCTCTTTTAAAACGGCCGATAGTTTAAAAACGAAATATGATAGCGTGATTTGGTTTGCCCACATTCATCAAAGAACCTTTTACTATGTGGTTAAGGGTAAATGGGACATGCCATTTTATTGGACAGGCTTAGCTAAAGATACTGCCAAAACCTATCAAATGGGGCTTATAGGCCCTGACCTGAAAGAGATTGTTCCGCCACAGTATGACATGATACATAATATTGGCGCAACATTTCCAGGTCTGGTAGAAGTTGACAAGGACCACAAACATGGGTTTTATGATCTGCGAGGGAAACTAATTGTTCCAGTGGAATACGACCAGATATTCCCTGTTAATGACGGCCAAAACCTTGCCGCATTGCGAAAAGGAGATGATTATTACTGGTTAAAAAACGATACCACTTTATCTGCTAAGGTCGACTTGAAAATAAGTGATATTTTAGCTAATCTAAAACAAACAGGACCTAATGTGTATAAAAATAGTGAGGCAGATGACATATTGGAGTTTAACTCACGTGAAGAGCACGGGAGTATATATGTGCCACCATCGTACCTGGCCGACCTCGGTATTCTGCCCGCAGTTAAACTGTTTAAAAATCCACTACGGAAAAACGTGGAGTATGATGATGTTAGCACATCATACCATGTTAAATTAGATAAAAACGTGTCACCCGATAACAATTGGTTTGCAGCTACTTTTTATTCTATAAGAGATTATTTCTTAGGTGGTCGCAGTGAATTTTACGACACCAAAAATGTAGTAATAGTTGATAAAAAGAATAACCGGGCATATGGCTATGGGGTAAATACTGATTTAAGTGAGGATGATGGTAGCGTGGATATTAGTTCATGTAATGAATATAATGTAGTGGCTTTGAGCGATTCGCTGTTTGAATTAAAAATAAGCAGTATTCCCGGCATTGAACTATATAATGGCGATGTACTTGAAGATGCCCCGGTTTATCATTACTTAGCCTTAAATAATGGTAAATTAACTGAGTTAAAAACAAACAGAGTATTTGCGTTCACTAAATTCACGAAGATGAATGAATCGTATTTAAACGGCTGCTTCCTTTATTTGATCAAACCGGCTGTTGGCGAAAAATATGCCAACAAACCAAGCGATCACCTAACCCCTGCTGTATTAGAATACATGAAGAATGAAATATTTGCCGATTATAAATATAAATTTAAAGACACAACGTGGGCAAATACTTTTAAATATCGTTTTGATCAGGATAAATCCAATGCATCTGTCGACGATTCATTGACCACAATTGATAGGTACAATATTAACTGGATAAACCAAAAACTGAACGCTTTGAGATCAAAGAAACTGGCAGCTAATTAATGGCAAAGGCACTAAGGTATATAGCGTTATTGTGGATATTGATATTGTGCCTGGGTACATTCTATCAATATATCGACTTCAAGCATCAGTCTGTTTTTCTGCAATTCAAACAAGCCGCTATTAAAACCGGCTGGTACTTGCCAGCCTTTTATTGCCATATTTTTGGCAGCAGTATAATTTTAATTGCCGGCTTTTTTCAATTTTCTAAAAAAGTGTATAA
>Ga0302306_10001509_pt1 | contig 12580 bp, 17 predicted proteins | sample III_Palsa_E3_1_FD_198761 | JGI IMG/M metagenome (GOLD analysis project Ga0302306, IMG submission 198761) | Peat permafrost microbial communities from Stordalen Mire near Abisko, Sweden - III_Palsa_E3_1 | ecosystem: Environmental > Terrestrial > Soil > Palsa > Peat permafrost | place: Sweden...
TCACCTGATCCCAAAGCCTACGGAACATCCTGCATTTAGGGATTTCGAACAACGCAGAACGAATTCTTAGTTCTTCTTCTAGTTCGATGAGTCAATCTCTTGCTTTTCGTTTCGGACGGTTATTCGACTGCTCATGAGCGAACTGATTTCGTCGAAATGCCACGGCTGGAAATCGTGAGTGTCAACACCGACATCCATGGAAAGGGAAGTAGGTGTGTCAGGGAGGTTCCCATGAGAATGTCCGTACAGGTGCCACGCTCCATGATGGGAGCGATTCCAGACCCGCATGGCGTAGTGACAGATCACGATGGGTTGGCCATGTATGGAGATTTCCGCAAGGTTGCTGAGCCAAGAGAACTCGTCGGTCAGCTTGCGAACTTGTTTGTCGTGATTACCCGGCACCGCAAAGATTTTCTTGCAGCGAATCTGCTTGCGGTGCTCCAGAGCCTTCGCCTTGCTCCCGATGCAGAAATCCCCGAGGAAATAGAGGATGTCATTGGCCTTAACGGAGGCGTTGAGACGGTCGAGGATCGTTTGATCCATTTCCTCGACGCTTCGAAACGGTCGATTACAGTAGCGGATTATGTTGTTATGCCCGAAATGAAAATCCGCAGTGAACCATATGTTCGGCATGTCTCTTGTGACTCCCTGGCGATCTAGCCCCGTCTCAATGATGCTTTGCGTTCCGCTGCCGAACGACTTGCTGCGCTTCCGGCGTTGGCATCTGTTGTGACTGAACGGCACTTGATGCTTCCGGCGTTCCTTGTCGGACGTTGGCAAACCACGTACCCAATGCGAATCCCAGTGCTAGAGCAGCAGTGGCAACGACAGGCAGCCAAACGGCCCAGATCTGTTTTTCCAGCCTAACAAGGAAATTGTCCATCTGTTGCGCCCTAGTAGTCATGCTCCGCAGGAGCGAATCATTGGCATTTCTAGTCTTCGCAATCACCCCGATGTCAGGGTGAGCTACTTCTCGCAGCACATTCACAAGTTGCTCTTGAACGGAGCTCATTTCAGAACAAGACTGGTCAAGCGCTCGGGCGGTGCCCGGCAATCCGGACTCCTGGAAACACTGTCGCAGACTTTCGCCCAGCAGCTTCGCAATTCGAGGCGGGTCCAACCCCCTTTCCAATTCCTTCGGCAACTGAGCAAGGCGTGATTCCAGGTGTGATGCGTATCCAGCCATCCGTTTCTCAACTGCGCTGGCTTGAGATGCCGAACTTTCAAGAATCTTCCGCAACGACTTGCGTTCCGCGGCGATCTCTGCGGGCGTCTCTCGCGTGAGCAGCGCGAGAAGGCCCATTGCTTCGAGTAGCCGCAGCATCTCGTCGTTTGGACTAAGGGTGCGAGTGTGCGCAATGACCCTGTAGTATTCCGCCTGCCGTTCAGCAGGCACCAGTCCTGCCAGTTCATCGAACAGGGTCTGGCCCTCGGACTCTGCTCCCGCTGGATTGAAGAGATCCTGATCGGTGTTCATGGGAGGAGTATCTCCTTTGCCCGGTCGAACTCGGAGAAGAGTCGTCGCCGATAGCTCTCGGCACGCATCACAATCGAGGCACGCTTCAGTTCGTTGATTGCATTCTGCCTTGTCGCGACCTGGCCAAGGCGGATGCCGTGTTGCCGGGTGGGGTTCTCAAGTTCTGCTAAGCGAAATTCCATGCGAATCACGGTCGGCGATAGCGCTTCGCGGAAGCGAATGGCTTGCTCAGCCGAGTCCCAATAGCTGAAGTCTGCTTGAGGACTTGTCGCATTCTGGACAATCAGATATTGCGCCCGACTCTGCAGTCGGTTCGCCCATGCGAGGACACTCTCAACACTCGCCGGGTCTGACGTGACAACACCCACAGCGGTGAAACGCGCGCCGGTAGCCGCGACATCCTCGTGCATCGCGTCGAACCAGTCACTCGCTACTTGCCCCGAACCGGCTCCCATGTCGGCGAGGATGATCGCTTGGTTGGGTGTTCATCGCGATCCTCCTTGGCCGACGAGTTTCAGCGGCTCGCTTTCTTCGAAGTGAAAGTGTTTGGGTTTTGGCCTCTGCTCGACTGGCTTTGCCTTGAGCGCTGCAATTCGGGAGGCAACGTCTTCGGGATTCATGCGGGCCATTACGGGCGATTGCGGTTCGAGCGATGGCAGTTCGTACTGCACCTGCTTTCGGTGTTTTGCGCGAACCTTGATGAACGAGTGAATCGTGCTGACGGCCACGTCGAGGCCGACACGCTCGTGAAGAATGCGAACGATGTCGCGATACGTGCAGCCTTTTCGCCGCAACTGGCGAATCAGCTCGCGGTGAGTTTCGAGTTTGGAGCGAGGTGGTTTCTGCGGGATCGAATCCAGCAGCGAAAGAAGGGTTGGGTCCATGATTTTCAGGCTCCTTAGCACCTGGCCATCACAGTCCGTTAACAGTCCGATAACCCGTCTCCACAGTCCGATAAGTACCCTAGAGGGCTATCCGTACCGTTTAATTTCAATCGGTTACGAACTCTAGGACGACTTTCACGGCGGTAACACGGGTTCAAATCCCGTCGGGGACGCCAATCTTATCAACCGCTTGCGGAATTGCCGCTTTTGGCGCACTACGGGTTACGCTACGGTTCAGTTGCTGAATCACTCCACGATGAGCGTTACGCTTCTCTTCCGACATTGCTTCGTCGTAGACATTCATCGTGATTGAGTACGAGGCATGCCGCAACAGGCCTTGCACTACTTTGGGGTTGTTGTTGTTCTGGCGAAGCAGGGTTGTGTAGGAGTGGCGCAATGTGTGCCATCCCTTAATTTCGATCCCGGTTTTCGAGGCGACTGGCTTGATGTGATGCTGCATGATCCGACTCATCCAGTACGGCTGCTTGCCACTCATCTTTGTGCTGGCGAAGACGTAGTCGCTGTCTTGGGCATAAGGAGTCTCCCGACGCCAAGCCAGCAATTCTTCGATCAGCACATCATCCAGTGGGATGCTCTGTTTCGAAGCTTCCGTCTTGACCTTACCAATGCGCTGTTTCACGATTGAGCGCTTTGGGATCAAAACCTTGTCGTCGAAAAGGATGTCTTCCCACCGGAGACCACTCAGTTCACCCCTCCGCAGTCCGGTTCCGAAATCCAGCAATACCATCAGTCGCTCTCGTTGTTTCAGCTCGCCATATATAAGTTGGGAAAGCTGATCAATGCTGAGGCGGATGGGTGTTGCCTGGCGCACGCCGCTTTGCCGAACAGACGTAATCGGATTACGGTCTGCCCATTCATAACGGATTGCGTGCTGGTATAGAAGATGCATCAGGTCCCTGATCTTCTTCTTCGAACCATCGGCTAGAGCCGTACCATCGTCTTTCTTCAAGGTCGACAGCCAATTCTCAACGGCGACGGCCTTCACTTCGTCCAGGGCTTGGTCGCCCCATCGCGGTTTGACCCACTTTCGGACATAGCCGCGGTAATTGTCCCGTGTGGAGAAAGCCCGACGTTCGTTCGGATCCTCGTCCGTCCCTGGGCATTCGGTATCCAGCCAGTGATCGACGAGTTCCTTCAGAGTTCGTGGCCCCTCTTCGATCGGTCGGCCTAGGCCGAGGCGTTCTGCTTCTTGCTGTGCCGCGGTATCAGACTTGAACCGACTGGCCAAACCAAGGGTCTTCCAGCGCTCGCGAGACTTGCCGTCCTGGCCCTTCTCGTACCATCGCCAGATGACTACTTTCTTTCCGTTCTTCCGTTTAACTACACTTGGAAATCCTGTACTAGTGTGCCTCTTTCTCACGTCTTACCGTCCTTTCCGAAAGAGGCGGACGACGAAACGGAGTTTATCCTCCTCTGCATCCACTCGTCCAGTTCGCTGAGTTTGAAGCGCCAGGTCTTCCTGCTGCCGTCCCCCCACGGATAGGCAGGGATTTTCTCAAGGCGAGCCCATTCGTTAAGCGTCTTGACCGCAACGGATAAATAGGAAGCTGCTCGCTTGACGTCGACGTAAGGTTCTAGTGCCGTTGAAAGGGAAATGGACGGGTTGGTTGGACCGGGCTGGGTCGACATTGGGTCCTCATCTCAGCGGAGCTTCGCACTCCCAGTGATCCGGCCAGAAAAAGCCACCACCTTCAGCACTGCATCCGCGAGTTTCTATTTAAGCGGAAACCAGATATTGGTCAAACGTGCTTGCTCGGCGTTGTTCTCCTATTCTTCCAAACATGCGATTCGCATCGAGTAACCTCTTGCCGCGTCATCATTTAGCGCTTTGTGTCAGCGGCCGCCGCTGGCACTCTGATTGGGAGACACTCCTGTCGGTCAAACAGGCAGTGGCAGGTCCATGCAGTTGCACGGTGCTACTGTAACCACTTTGAACCATGCTGGTTGCGGGAGGTAAGCGCAACCACAACTGGAAGGCTATCGCGAAGGCCGATTGAGTCACCACCCGTAGCGTTCTCAGTTGAAAACTCCCTCGGACTCCGGCGTGTTCATCTACTCGGTTTGACGGATTCTGAACATTACGGTAAACGGCGGCATGAGGTGGGACATGAAGACTGAAAAAGAAGCCGCCGTTTCGCGGAAGACGGACGAAATGAAGACGAGCATGGTTGCAAGCATCGAGTTTGCTGCGCGCGCCCCGTTGCGCGAAGAATACGTCGACGCAGACTTTGTCCATTCCATTTTGGGCAGGGTTCTCGCAAAGTCTGAGGACCCGGGAGACGAGGAGGACGCTGGTTACATAAAGGCATCTGTGGTGCAATTCGGTGAAGGCATGGACCATGGCATTGGCACCGATAGGCTAGGAGATGGCATCGAGGGAAACATTGCGGAATACTGGGAACTCCTGTTCGACTTGGAAACCGGTTACTGGAGGGAAGAAATACAAGATGAATACGAGGCTTCCGCATGTGACCTGCTGATCATCGATTGCGTGGAGATCCGTCCGAAATGGCGGGGAATGGGAGTCGGCCCGGCTATCATCGACAGGAAGCGATCTCGACTTCCGCCACAGCCAGGTTCGGGTCACAGCCAAGGCTCTGTGGGACTTTCGACCGAAGAACTGGGAGGAACGAGTTGTACCGTTGCCGTCAGCTCTCGTCGAGCAGTTGCGGCGATTGAAAGAGACACGCAATGCCCTGCCGGCGAAGCTCCTGTTTCCCAACAAACGTGGGAATCCCAACAGCGAGAACGACATGATCGTGAAGCGGGTCTGGATCTGCTGGACTTTCCGACGATCATCTTCTACGAGTCGGGGTATTCGCTACACACTTTGCGGCAGGCGAGCCGCAGGTCCTGGAGGATCGGGCAACGACGTCCGGTACGGGTGAAGTTTCTTTGCTCTGAGGGGACCATGCAGACGTCCTGTTTGCGCCTCATGGGGAAGAAGCTCCTCGTGGCTCTCACGATGGAAGGCAAATTTGCCGGCGAGGGATTGCAAAGCATCGATGAAGACGATGACATGCTCTCGGCGATGGCGCGGGAATTGGTCGAGAGGAACGGCATCGGGGATACCGCCGACTCCGTTTGGAGAGCGCTGAGTACAGAACATCAAAAGCTGTTTCCAGGGAGGTCTCATGACGACGATGATGCTTCCACCCAGATGCCGGGTATTCTGCTGGATACTCAGTCTGACCCCGCAGGTCTTGTTGAAGGAGCCATGGACACCGCGTCGATCGTCGTCTTCGGACAGCGACCGGGCTCACTGGCTAAAAAGCGGCGAACAAAGCCCGTTGTTCCCGAACAGGCGTCCCTATTCAGCTTGAGTTAAATCAGGCAAAATAAGCCAGACGCCACACGTCACCTAGCCCGACCTAGTAAATTGAGGTCTTTAGGTGACGAGAACCGCGGGTGTAGCCCGAAGGAGTTGGAAATGTTCAAACCGAATCTGAGCATTCTTCCAGAGCCTCAAAGGCAACTTTGGGCGGAGCTAAGGAATACTCCGAAGACGTTCGTGCTCTATGGAGGTACAGCTCTGGCACTGCGGCTGGGACACCGACAATCGGATGACTTCGACTTTTTCTCGAACCTGCCCTTTCACCCCAATTCGCTGCGCGACAGCGTCCCCTATTTGAAAAACGCCGAAATGACCCAATTCCAAGACAACACACTCACGGCGATTGTGGATCGGAATGGCCCGGTGAAGCTTTCCTTCTTTGGATCTTTGAGAATCAAGCGCGTTCACGACCCTGATGTTGTCCAAGAGAATGGGATTCAGGTTGCTTCGATGCTGGATCTTCTTGCGTCGAAGCTGAAGACCGTTCAGTTAAGGGCCCAGGCGAAAGACTATCGAGACGTTCTGAGCACACTCGACGCGGGCTTGAGCCTGGCCGAGGGTTTGGCTGCGGCCGCGGCGATCTATGGGAAGGATTTCAACGGAGCACTAAGCCTCAAGGCGCTAACGTTCTTCGAGGATGGTGACCTTCCCAGCCTGGCAAGCACAGTGCAAAAACGTCTCCTGGAGGCGGCAACTTCGGTTAACTTAAGAGAACTCCCGGCGGTTGTGGCACGATCTGGTCTGAGCCGGCAGGAAGCAGAATCATGAACTACTCTGAGGATCTCAAGCGCGTGGCAAAACGTGTTGTTTGGTTCAAAGCGCCCGAAGAGACGCTACGAGACCCCAAACTGTTCCTTGCACACCTGATGACCTATGGAACCCTCGACGATATCGCTACCGGGATGAAGTACTATGCTGACGCTGATTTTGATCTCGTCTTGAAGGATCCGCCTGCTGGAATCTTCGACCGTCGCTCGTGGAACTATTGGAACCTGCGCTACCACCATGAACCGGTTCCGCCACTGCCACAGCGCCTGTTTCCCGGGACCAATGTCGTCAGCACTTGATCGGTACAGATCATAAGCCTGTCGCTCCAATCGTCCCTAAAGCTGAATACGGCTACGCAACAATCCAACCCAGAAATTCCCGCTCGCAACCTGCGCTGAGCGGACCCCTCGCCTACCTTTCTCAAACGATTAACAGCAAATAGTGGCTGCGGCTTGCGCCGTCGCTCATTTTCCAGAATGTCAGTCCAAAGCAACAAGGAGGAAAGAAGTATGTCAGAAACTAGTACGCTCATTGGCTACGGCGGCCGAACGATTGGCCGCCAAGAACTAGCACTGGTGCCAACACCAGAGGCAACGGAAACTCACCGCCCGGTCGCGCATCACGAGATCGTGCAAGCTCTGGTCGAGACTCTCGGGTTTCGCCACATCGGCGTCGTCCACGACGAGTACGCGGTCTCGCCGGACGGCATGAAAGCCTTCGGCGTTCTCGATCTCGAAACCGAGATGGCAGGGTGCCGTTTCTCCATCGGCCTGCGGAACTCCCACGACAAGAGCATGCGTTTGGCGACCTGCGAATAACGGATAGTCTTTTCGATCTGACCGAGCAGGAGCGAAATCAGGTAGAAGCCGGAAGAGAAGGAATGACCGATCACTTGTATTTGGTCGGCGACTACGAAGCAGCAGCTTCCATCCCAATTGGTGCGACGCTCGCGCGCCTCGAAGCGGAGAACGATCTTCTTCCAGCCGCCTTTTATCAGGTCCTCACCACAAATCTCTACAAGTGGATGCGCGTGTACGACTACTTAGACGCCCAGGAGCACGCCGAGATGTGGATGGAGGATCTGAACGACGAAGAATTGGAAGCGTCGGTCTATCGCAAAGTGGACTTGGAAATTCCAGCCTGTATCAAGAGACACGCTAAGACGCTCAAGTACGGGAGAGCCCGGAACTTGCTGCAGGAAATCACGCCCCACACAAGCGCGGCCCGCGAACTAGTCCGACGCTTGCTTGAAATGGATGCTCATGGCCAAGCGCACAAACACGCATGGCCCGGCCGACTCAGTGAGGGGGACGTACCAGGCATCGACGAATGGCTCATGGATGCCGAGAATTCCCGGCCGGGGTGTCTGATCACCTGGTACGAGAATGATGCAATCAACGCCTGCTTTGACGAAGAAGCGCAGCACATGGGCGAAAACGGCCCTTGCCAGCCGAATGTGGCACTTGCTATTCACCTGGATAAGCCAACGAAAGAGCTAGATGAAGAAGTGCGCCGCGTCTTCGATCACGCCGGAGCCATGCTTCGTTCGTTGGCTTCCGCTGCCAAGATCGTCGAAATCATCAGGGACGTCTACGATGAATATCTCCGTGAACATCGGATCGAGTCAGGACTTCCGGTTGAGCCGGGCGCTGCTGGTGTACGGGAAGAGTAGCGATCAGGGCTACCCGTATCGCCATCCTTTTGTAACTCTCCATGAAGTGATGCATGACGGCGACGTCGCGCGACTGGCGGAAGGCCAGTTGATGACGCCGCAGATGTTGATCGACCTGATGGCCGGTCTTGGTAGATCGGTCCCAGCCGAGATCTTGCCGGCGCGGGTGCTGGTCCGCACGGCGGAAATGATCGTTTGGTGGAGCCCCGCCCGCGAGCAGACCATGTTCTTCAGTGACCGCGGTGGCGATCCTGCCTTAAGGGGCATGAATGGCAAGCTCTATCCACACCCGCCCTTGTTGTTCAAGGCCTGCGGGAGTCACTTGTGGGTCCGCGCTTTTGCCAAAGACGAACGGCCGACGGCGGAAACCACGCTGTGCATGGCCCCGTACTGGAACTGCTACGACAACGGCGTGTGTTGCACCGGGAGCATGAAGATTCCGCAGGAGAAATCAGTCGCTGCCATTGACTTGTGGGAGGAGTCGTTCTTCCAGAGCGAATTCACGCACGCCTCCAGCGTTCGCAAGTATGTCCGTTTTCGCGGCGGCTTCCTGGCGATGTGGCAATCCCTGGCAGGACAAAAGGCGTTTCCACAGAAGTATCTGGTGAGGCTGCAGCAGACGCTTGCGGAGTTCGTGAGGAACGATGACCACACCTATCGAAACGACAATCGCCGCGAAGACTGAACATCAAATTCCTGGTGCTCTGCTGCAGAAGAAGGTTCAGGTCACCGTAGTCGGTTGTGGCGGGACGGGAAGCGCCATTGCCGCCGGATTGCCGTACCTGCACCAAGCCATCGTTGCTTTGGGGCATCCGCACGGGCTGGACGTAACTTTGGTTGACGGCGACCGGATTTCCCGCACCAACTGCGTCCGCCAACCTTTCAGTGAGAGTGAGATCGGACTGCACAAAGCGACGGTGCTCGCCACCCGGATCAATCTGTTTTGGGGACTTGGGTGGAAAGGAGTGCCGCACTTCGTCGATGAAAGTTGGGGGCAGGAGACCGACATTCTGATTGGCTGCGTGGATTCTCGTGCCGCTCGGAATGCCATGACCCGCACTCAAACCTACTGGAACTGCCACTATTGGCTGGACTTGGGCAACAACGCCGATAGCGGCCAGTTCGTGCTGGGGCAGCCCGAAAACCAGAGAAACAAAGCGCGAGACTTGCGCTTGCCGACGGCTTGGGAGCTCTTCCCTGAACTCATCAACGCGAAGCTTGACAAGAAGGACAAACTTCCGCCGTGCAGCGCGTTAGAGGCGTTGGAGCGACAGGAGCCTTTTGTGAACCAGACACTCGCGTACCAGGCGCTGGCGATGCTTGCTCGGCTGTTCCGATACGGGCGGCTTTCGTATCATGGCGGATTCGTGAATCTGCGGACGGGTCGCACAACCTCGCTTCCAGTCGACCCGATCCTATGGCAACGGATGAAGACGCGGTCATCCAATTCCGAATACCCCAGAAACAGAAGGAAGAAGAGAGGTGGTTAGGCAATGAGCCAAAGCTTTCGGCCGGTGAAAGAAATCTGGAATATGCACTCCTCCTGCTTCGTTGAGCCTGAAGAGTTGATTGCTCTGCTTCATGACCTTGCCGCCAGAGTGGGTACGGCCAGCGACGAGCACGAATATGGAGACAACAAGGCAGTCTGGCTTGAAGATGGCAAGAAGGTTCTGGACTACATGGAGGTAGACGAGCGCTTCAATGCCGCCAGCTTCAAGGACAGCATGGAAGAGCAAGGGCTAGTCATCAACCAGAATGACCTAGCCACGCTGATCGACAATATGCGGAGTCTGCTAAAACAGTGGCGGAGCTCTATCGGAGAACGCGGAGAACTGGTGTTCTACATCGATGTTTGTTGAGACCCAAATCCGCAATAATGAACATGGCATAGCACAATTTTTCTCATTGCGCTGGTTTGGTCGCCAGTCGCAGTTCTTTCAATTCGTCCAGGCAGGCAGCGCAATTCCGAATGTGCTCAAGGATGGAGTCGGACCGGAAGGTTGCTGATTCTTTTGCCAGTGTTGTCAGCGCCGACCGGCCAGGACAGCCGACACGTTCGGGATTCGGATGGTTGTCGTGCACCATACGCTCAAATGCGGCGATCAAATCGTCAAGCTTTTCCTTACGGCTCACGATAAGCCCCTCTCGTGATTTTCTAGCACCCCTGGTCTCGATAGCGACCGATTGCTTCAAGCGCTCTTTTTATACGATCTTCCGTTGCACGAAAGCTACATGAATTCGTGAATCTGACAAAAACTGCTTCGCGAACGCGATACTTTCTCTCGACGCGGCCATATATAGGCAAGGGGAACCTTCGACATCTCAGCCAAGAGCATTCGCATTATGGACGAGGAAAACGCTGGCAGGAGGCGCCGCACCTTCCGCTGGTCCAAGGAAGCTCGGGAACTGGTGGGAATCCAATTGAAGGCCCAGCGGGCACAGGCGCGTGGGCAAGATTCTGGCCACGAGCTTCGAGTACTGGTTACAAAGTTGGTAAAAGTCTCCGGTAACCCGAGAGATGCCTGCTCGCGCTTTGCGCGCCAGGCAGGCGTTATCGGTAAGCGGGCGTATTGCCAATGGCCTGAGCGCGCACAACAGAGGTTGCTGGACTTGATCGCTGTGCAACCGTTGCCAGAAGTTGCCCTCGCGATGCGCCGCTCGCCAGGTTCCATCCGCGCCATGCTATATCGGCTCGGTGCAAACTCCAGGATGGGTCAGGACTGGTTCACCAAATACACGCTTGCGGAGGCGCTGCATATTCGGCCTGAGGAGGTCCAGCGATGGATTACTCTCGGCTGGTTGAAGTGCCGTGTTGTGCAGACCGGAAAACTACAAAGAGGGATCATCGATGCAGACGACTTTTCCGAGTTCTGCAAGGCACACAGCAGAGAGGTCGTGGGGCGAAGGTTGAACATCGACAGGCTCAACTTTGTCAAAGACTTTGTGTTTCCGCCGAGCCACGCCGAATTACTGCCGGTGAGGGAAAGTAAGAAGGAAAGGGCTGCGTACGACGAGCAGATGAGCAGAGCGCCGCAGCCAGACTCGATAACCAACAGTACGATGAGGGCCTCGCAACGACCGCATGACTAGAACTGTGGATTGTTGGTCGAGGCAATATCCTGTTGACGGTTAGCCTGGCCCGCAGGCGCCCCCGAGCGATGGTTGTTTAGTTCGCTCTTCACTCGGGCTACGTCTCGCCAAAAAGCGCTACGCAAGGCAGGAACAGATTCGTTCAGTAGCCGTGCCGCTTCCTTCCAGGTATAGCCGGCAAAGCGCAAGGCCAAGATTGTCCGGCTTCTTTCGCTCAGCAACCGCACGATTTGTTCGAGTTCCAACTGAGCGTGGACCTGGCGCGTCCACGTCCGATCTATGGCCCGATTGGACAGCTCTCCCGGTCCACCAAAAGTTTCGAGTCGCCTGAGCTTGGCCGCACGGCGATAGAGAGCTCGTTGAAATGCGATCATGAGTAGGCCATCGATCTCCCGCGAGAAAACCAGGACCCCGCCGCGATCAAGATAGCGCGACACTTGAGCGACAGTGCTTTCCATGAGCTCCGCGGCTTGGCTGTAATCGGAGTTGAGGGATTGCGCCCGCCTGCTGGCGCAACCCCAGATTCCGTGCGCAGCGGCTCGCACGTCGGGTCGAATGGACCTCCCGGCATGATCGACGTCTCTATCCCACCAAAGCGGAACTTCAGGATTGCTCATGCTGCACCAACGGGCCTAATTGCGGCGGAAGTCGATTGCGGCATGAACGAGGGTGCGGTCAGAACCGCGAGTGCGGCGATCCTGATCGAAACAAGCAATGAGTCGAGGGCTGGACATGGCAACGTCCTCCAAAAGAGGTCCACGACGGCTGCATTGGCTGGACGTCGCGGTTCGGAATACTTCCCCACAGTGACCGGAAGGATGGGATATATCCTTAACCAGGACTCGTCATAGGCGGCAATTTTCTTTTTTCTGGTCGTAATTCCAGCCAGAGGGCGCTCCCAGTAAGGGTTTTGCGGTCATGGATACACGCGGATCGACTGTAAGTGTCTGACCGACACACCTGTTCAACCGTTCAACATCCTCGACCATCAACGTCTATGTGAAGCGCCGAAATGCCGAGATGTTCTTATGTCACGGTGGGGAAAGGGCTCATGAGTCTCGCTAGCGCGGTCCGCTTTCGGCATAATGTATCGGGTTCAGGTTCCTGAGAGTTGCCGCCGCCGCTTCGGGGGTGATGTCTCGCTGCGGGCTGGCCAACATTTCATAACCGACCATGAACTTGCGGACAGTAGCAGAGCGCAACAGCGGCGGATAGAAGTGCGCGTGGAAATGCCATTCCGGGTGCGCTTGGCCATCGGTCGGCGACTGATGGAAACCCATCGAATAGGGAAACGATATCTCAAAGAGATTGTCGTATCGTGTGGTGATCTGCTT